>WNFP01006603.1_pt1 | contig 14015 bp, 13 predicted proteins | sample 5400201 | NCBI WGS metagenome assembly WNFP01 (sample SAMN13153355, study PRJNA577476) | soil metagenome | isolation source: 115 cm saprolite under Madrone tree | place: USA:California | collected 2016-06-14
TGACCAACCTGCTTTCTCTTTGTCGTCTTGACGAAAGAAGGAAGGCAATATCATCCTTCGGACCGCAAGGTTCTACAAGCGCGATATCTGTCTTTATCGCTGCATGCGCTTCGCTACATGCGGGCACCCGCTGGGGCCGAGCGGATAACAACAAGCAGTTGGCGAGGAACCTGCACGACGCCAGGACTCTTGCGGCGGGCGGCCCAAGTTACTTGGACAACCCCCGACTTCGGGGCGCGGAATCTATCATTGGAGGAGCCCATGATTGGGAATCGAGCCGGCGAGCCGGATGTCATCCTGGTGGGCGCCGGCATCATGAGCGCCACACTCGGCGTCTTTCTGAAGGAACTCGAGCCGGCGCTCAATATCACGATGGTCGAGACGCTCGACGGCGCGGCGCTCGAGAGCTCGGACGCCTGGAACAACGCAGGCACCGGCCACGCAGCCAATTGCGAGCTCAACTACACCCCGGAGCGCAGCGATGGCAGCATCGACATCTCCAAGGCGCTGGACGTCAACGTGGAGTTCGATCTATCGCGGCAGCTCTGGTCCTATCTGGTAACGAAGGGGGCGATTGCGGATCCGCAATCGTTCATTCATCCAGTCCCGCACATGAGCTTCGTGCACGGGCCGGACAACGTTGCCTTCCTCAAGAAGCGCTTCGCAGCGATGAGCGCTCATCATTTGTATCACGGCATGGAATATACGGAGGACAAAAAGAAACTGAGCGAGTGGGTCCCGCTGGTGATGGAGGGCCGCGCCAGCGACGAGCAGGTGGCCGCCACGCGGATCATCAGCGGCGCCGACGTCGACTATGGATCGCTCACCCGCAGCCTCGTCCGCTACCTCGCAGGCACGAAGGGATTTGCGATCCATTACTCGCATCGCGTCACCGGCCTCAGCCGCGAGCGTGACGGGCGCTGGCGCCTCGAGACAAAAGATACGACGAGCGGTGAAAAACACTCGACGACGGCCAAGTTCGTCTATCTCGGTGCAGGCGGCGGCGCGCTGCCGCTGCTGCAGAAATCAGGCATCCCGGAAGGCAGAGGCTACGGCGGATTTCCGGTCAGCGGCATCTGGCTCCGCTGCGATGACCCCGAGGTCAACAAGCGCCACCACGCCAAGGTCTATGGCAAGGCGTCGGTCGGTTCGCCGCCGATGTCGGTTCCCCACCTCGACACGCGGGTCATTGGCGGCAAGCACTCGATCCTGTTCGGCCCTTATGCGGGCTTTTCCACCAAATTCCTCAAACACGGCTCGCTCATGGATCTGTTCGAGTCGATCCGGCCGGCCAATATCGGACCGCTGCTGGCGGTTGCTCGCGACAACTTCGATCTGACCAAGTACCTGATCGGCCAGGTTCTGCAGACGGCGCATCACCGTTTCGCTGCGCTGCAGGAATACTATCCGCGCGCCAAGCGGGAGGACTGGAAACTTGAAGTGGCGGGACAGCGCGTGCAGATCATCAAGCCGGATCCCAAACGCGGCGGATTTCTCGAGTTCGGCACCGAACTGGTTGCGGCAGCCGATCGTTCGCTGGTGGCGTTGTTGGGGGCATCGCCCGGCGCATCGACGGCGGTGTTCATCGCGATCGGCGTGCTGGAGAAATGCTTCAAGGACGAACTGACGGCCAACCACTGGCTTCCCAAGCTGAAAGAGATGATCCCGTCCTATGGCGAATCTCTGATCGAGGATGCTGCACTGTCCCGGCGCATACGCGCGGGCACTGCCGCCGTGCTGCACCTGGAAAACGTCTGAACATTGATCTGATGCGGGAGACTGCACGGCTTCCCGAAACCCTCCGCGAGGAGCATCAAATGGTGCGGGCATTCAAACTGTACACCGGACCCGACAATGCATCGCATGTGCTTGAAGGCACGATCGACGAAAAGGATCGCACCGATGTGGTCGCCATCCATTTCAAGGAGACGCCGGCGCATTCCTCGTATGATTGGCACCCCGACCCGGAGCCGCAATTCGTGATCACGCTGTCGGGAACGCTTGAATTCGCCACCCCCGACGGCGAGACGTTCATCCTCCGACCGGGCGATGTGCTGGTGGCCATCGACCACATCGGCAAGGGCCACAAATGGCGCCTGATCGACGACCAGCCATGGCGGCGCGCCTACGTGGTGCTCAAGCCCGGCGCCAAGGATTCCTTCGTGGCGAAGACCGGAAGTTAAGGCGCCCGTTGAATTCCGGCAGTCGGCATCTCTCGATGGGGCTCATCTACCCGCCGCAGAGGCATATCCTCAACGCATCGCTCCACGTCGCGGAACGCATTGCGACGAATATCTTCGATCAGGGGCTCGCGCGCGTGCCGCGGCCGGACGATGTCGGCGCGCTCATCCGCGCTCACGCCTATCGTCCGGTCTACGCAGAGTGAAGGAACGAATGAGTCTGATCTGAACGCGCCACGCTTTAGGCGCCGCTATACCATTGCCACAGCGGGTATCCCCGCCAGTGACAGAAGTCGGTTTGGCCCGACTGACAGCGCTGCTGATCAGTCTTGAAAATCCAGTAGGTTTCAGTGGACGGCCGCGCGGCAGTCCGAGCGAATGCCGGGCTGGCAATCAGCGCGATCAATGCGAAAGCAGCGATGAACGCCCTCATGAAGCTCTCCACGGGTTACGGAGCTAACTCGCCCCAGACATATTCGATCGCCTGCCGATTTGCTTGCCCGGAATTGCTGCAAAATGGGCGCTCGTGCGTCGATCGCCGCAATCCAGAAGGCTTTCCGCTCGCCCGTGGCTGCTGGGTGGCAACTTTTTCCGCTGGAATACTCACCGCCCTGGGGATTGCGGATGCGACGGCCGCGCGCGATGCTCGATCTCCACGGTCGCCGTCTGGCCGGCCGCCAGAATTACGCCCTCGGGCACGTGATCGATATGGACCCGCACCGGGATGCGTTGTGCCAGACGCACCCACGTGAAGATCGGGTTCACGGTCGCAAGTCCTTGCGGGCCGGCTTGCGCATTGGGGACGTTGATGCCGCGCGCGATGCTGCCGACGTGGCCGCGCACGATCTGGTTATAGCCCATGAGCTTGACCTTCGCCGGATCGCCCTCGCGAATGGACCCCAAAGCGGTCTCGGTGAAGTAGCCATCGACCCAGAAGGAATCCGCGTCGACGACGCTGATCTTGTCCTGTCCCACGGTCGCGTAATCGCCGAGTTGCGTCAACAGGTTGGTCACCCAACCGTTGACCGGCGAGCGGATTTGCGTGCGCCGGAGATTGACCTTGGCCTGCTCGCCCTGGGCCTTGGCTTGCGCAAGGCTCGCCTCGGCGCTGGCGCGCTGGACCCTCAACGCTTCGACCTGCCGTTCTGCCAATTTGAGCGTTGCTTCCGCGCTCTCCACCGCCGCCTGCTTTTCTCTCTGCTCAGCGCTGAATTGCTGGGCGCTCTGAACGGGGCCGTAGCCTTTTTCCGCCAACTCCCCGTAACGCACCGCCTGTTGCTGCGCGAACACCAGCGATGCCTTCGCCTGCTCCACTTGCGCCTGGTTCGCGCTCACTTGCGCCTGCTGCACGTCGATCTGCGCGTCCACGTTCTGGACGTTGGCTTGTGCCTGCTGCACCGCCGCGTCCGCGAGTTCGACTGCAATCTGGTAGTTCGTCGGATCGATCACCATCAACAGCTCGCCCTTGGCAACGAACTGATTGTCGGCGACCGGCAGCTCGACGATGCGGCCGGCGACCTCAGGAGCCATGGTGACGGTATAGACACGCACGGTCCCGTCGCGGGTCCAGGGCGTCTCCATATAGGCGTTCCATGTCGCCCAGCCGAACGCTGCGGCAAGTCCGGTCGCGGCGAGCGTAATCAAAAACGGAACAATTCGGATCCGTATCCTCCGCATGGCGCGCGCCGCCGGCTGGGGGGCGCTGACGACGCGAAGATCGGCACTCTTCCCGCGCTCCGATTTGGCGTCAGCATCGGACATGGCAAATCTCAGCGGGCGATGACGAGCACCATCGACGATAACACAATGACGTACACGGCGAACATGAACAGCGCCGGATGCCAGACCTGGCTCAGCAAGTCGAAACGGTCCGCGATCCGGCGCAACCCGATTGTAGCAAACCACGCCGCGATAATCAGCAACGAGATCGGCGCGACATAGACCCCGAGCAGGTCGATCTCCATGAACTTCAAGCGGGTGCTCCTTCCTCGAAGTAAGCGCGGTGCTGGATGAGGGCATCGGAGATGACGAGAATGAGGGCGCGCGCCCGCAACGCAAGCGAAATCTGCGGATGGGTGTCCGGCAAGGCGGCGAGACGGCGATCGAGCGCGTCGAGCCGTGCGGTTGCGCCGTCGACATCTCCTTGCGCCAAGCCCGCGAGCGCCGCGTTGAGCTCGGAGTGGGCGCCGAGTTGCGGCGCCATGCGACGAAGCTCGAGGATTTCGCTCCCAACCGACAGCGCGGTCACGATTTGCGCCCGCTGCAGCGGCTCGGCGGCGTCCGGCAATACCGCGATACGGCTGTACATGCGGCCTTCCCACTCCTCCCGCAGCGGCGGCACAGGGTCCGTCACGATGCGGCGCAGGTCGCGCAAAGTCAGCATGAGCAGGCGGCGCGTCCGAAAGGCGGGCGAGAGCGGCGGCAATATTCGATATGACAGCGCGCCTGCGGCCGATCCTGCAACGATCCCCAGCGCGGCGTTATAGAATTGGACGGTGTCGTAGGTCATCTGGTTCGTGGGAGCGAGCAGCGGCAGGAAATTGTAGGTCGCGCCAATAAATACCGCTGTTTGCCAGGGTTGGGCGACCCCCGCACCGACAGGGATGAGGAAGAGCCCAATGACGATGGCGAAGCCGAGGAAGGTCTCAACCTTCGGCAAGGCCGCAAATTCGACGATCGCGGCGCCGGCCGTCCCAATGCCGACGCCCACCACGAAACGCAAAGCAAGTGCGTAGGCCTCATCGGCTCGCGGCGCGAGCAGCGTGACGACAATGGCCGTAAACGTGATGGCGAAAGCACCGTTCGGCCATGCGGTAATAATCCAGAAAAGCTCCATCGCGCCGATGACCACGAATGCGCGCCCGGCGTTGACGAAAGCAGGCCACCAGTCGGGCACGTGGAGCCTTACGTGTCCGCGAGGGTCGGCGCGGACGGGATCGCCGGTCAGCAACGCGAGTGCCTCGAGAGCATCCATCAGGCCGACCAGAACCCTCGCACTCTGGTCGGCGAGGAGCCGCAGTGAGGGCGCACCGGCCGGCACTGCGATCAGCGCCCGAACCGCCGCGCTACAGAGGCCTCGCATGGCGGCGGGGTCGGCCATCCAAGGTGATTGCTCACCCTGCGGGGGAACGGACCGCAACGGTTGAGGAATATGGCGCAGCACGGCATCGGCCTCCTCCCGGGCCGCGTGAGTCGGCAGTCGCGTGAGCCGTATCGCGACGTTGCGCCATGCGGTGATCGCAGCCAATAGGCCGTTAATCGCCGACTGCAGCACCGGCGAATGATAGCGCAGCGTCGAGGACTCTCCGATCGCCTCGTCGATCACGGGGTCGAGTGCAACGACCTTTCGGATGAGCTCGCGTCGAAACGGCTGTTGCGTGTCGGACGGCGCCGACCCTGCCAGCGCCAAGTTGGAGCCGAAACGAGCGGCGATTTCGGCCGACACTGCCGCGAAAATCGCTGCAAGCCGCCGCTGTGCACCGCCGAAATCGGTCCCGGCGAGCACGATCCCGGCGCATACGATGCCGATCCAAATCTCGCTGACGCGGGTGATCGCGAGCATGAACGCGTCCCCGTTGGGTCCGCCCGTCGCGCCGAGCTGATCGCTGGCGATGATGGCGGCGGTATAGCCTGCCAGCGCCGCCGCGTAGGCCGCGAAATTGCGCAGGAGCGTGGCGACGAGCGCGCAGGCCGCGCCCCACAACGCAAGACCGATGAGAAACGCGGCACGGTCCTGCGGGAAGAAGGCCGTGAGCACCACAATCGCGACCCCGCCCACCAAGGTGCCGATCATACGGAACCAGCCCTTGCGCAGCGAAGCGCCGAGATGTGGATGACACACGATCCCCGCCGAGGTGCCGGCCCAATAGGCGTTGTCGAGCTCGAGCCAGAACGCGACGTAAAGCGCGAGGCAGACCGAGGCCCACAGGCGCAGCCCAAAGAGCAGCGGTGGCCCCGCGGCTCTCGCGGCATGAATCAAAGCCGCGCTGAAACGGAGCGGGTGAGTTGCTCCTATCGCTCCCGCCTGGCTCATGGGACATCACTCTCGCCGGTCGTCCCGCGAGGGAAGTCCGGAATATCTTATCACCTCCCGCATGTGCTTGCGCGGAATTGCTGCAATCGGCCGCCTTTGCCGTCTGCGAGTCAGTTCGCGCAAGGCACAATTCCTATGAGGTCCGCCGCAAATCGCGCTGGCTATTGAGACCCTAAACCAAAGTATGCGCGGGGCAACTAAAGTATGACAGCGACAGAACGCGAGTATGTGCGGACAAAACCACTGAGTGAGCCGCATCAACCTGCGTACGATTGAGAGATTGGGGGACAAGTGACCTAATCGCAGGCGAGGGCAGGGGCCGGCCCCACAGAAAGGGTGCAACGCCATGTTGACTTACTCGCAAGCTTCCAACGCTGCACGGCATGTCAACTTCGACGAAGCTTACGCCCGCGCCTTCGACGGTTCGCGGCCCGGATCAGGGGTAAAGCTCCTGCGGAGCGACAGCCGCTTCGAGAAACGCGTTCAGCCGAACAACGGCCGAGCCCGGCAGCTGCCTGTTGCCGAGATCGGCGATGTAAGTAGCCGCGCAATCGAGATCACTCCAGCTGATGTCGTCAGCCGCCGCGCGCGCGCATGGGACGGCATCAAAGTCGAGATCATTCAGTCGGCCACCCACGACAAGGTCGAATTTCGGTTCCGGAACGCGTGCCATTTGCTGCTCATCTACGAAGAAGGCGTTCGCGACGAGGGCGAGACGGTTGTCGGGGATCTGTCGCCTTCGACTCTGCGAACTCTCAGACGCAAGCTCACCTTCGTTCCCGCCGGGCACGACTATCGCGAGTGGCAGCGCCCGCGCGTGCGCAGTCGCGTCATCTGCTTATATTTCGATCCCGCCAAGATGCCGATCCATGCCGATGCGAACACGGGTCCGCTCACGCCCCGTCTGTTCTTCGAAAACAACGCGCTGTGGGAGACCGCGGTCAAGCTCGCCACAGCCATCGAGGATGGCTCGGAACTCGACAGCTATTCTCAAGCGCTTGGGGTCGTGGTCGCGCATGAGCTCCTGCGCAGCCATGCCCAGACGCGCCGCCGCCTGCCGCCGGCGCGCGGCAGCCTTGCGGTGTGGCAGCAGCGCATCGTCACCGCTTATATCGAAGAGCATCTCGACGAGCCGATACCGCTCACCGCGCTGGCGAAGCTCGTCCACCTGAGCTCCTATTATTTCTGCCGCGCGTTCAAGCAATCCTTCGGCATTCCACCGCACCGTTACCACATCAATCGACGCATCGAGCGTGCCAAGACACTGCTCGCGGATAGAGTATCGTCGGTGACGGAGATCGCGCTCGAGCTCGGCTTCAGCGAGACGAGCTCATTCTCGGCGGCGTTTCGGCACACGACCGGGATCACGCCGACCGAGTATCGGCGCGCTTTGGCATGAGGCCGCTGCCGGCGCGTGAATGGAGGTCCATGATGGAAGGCGCAACTCTCGTTTCGGGCGGTACGACCCGGTATCTGGAAGAAATTCGCCGCTTCCCGATGCTGCAAGCCGAGGAAGAAAGTGCGCTGGCCAGGCGCTGGCGCGAGCACGGCGACTCCGACGCCGCGCACGCGCTCGTCACCAGCCACCTGCGTCTGGTGGTCAAGATTGCCGTGGGCTATCGCGGCTACGGGCTGCCGGTCTCCGAGCTCATCTCGGAGGGCAATCTCGGGCTGATGCAGGCGGCCAAGCGCTTCGATCCGGAGCAGGGCTTTCGCTTCGCCACCTATGCCATGTGGTGGATCAAAGCGGCGATCCACGAGTACGTCCTGCGCTCGTGGTCGCTCGTGAAGATGGGCACGACCGCCAACCAGAAAAAGCTCTTCTTCAACCTGCGCAAGGCAAAGAGCCGCATCGCGGCGGTCGAGGAAGGCGACATGCATCCCGATCAGGTCAAGCTGATCGCGCAGCGCCTCGGCGTCACCGAGCAGGACGTCGTCGAGATGAACCGGCGCCTCGGCGGCGACGTCTCGCTCAATGCGCAGCTGCGCGATGATGGCGACTCAGGCGAATGGCAGGACTGGTTGGTCGAGGAAGGTTCCGACCAGGAAGCGCAACTTGCCGACAGCGAGCAATCCGAGAACCGCAGGAAAGCGCTGGGCGAAGCGCTGTCGGTGCTCAACAAACGCGAGCGACGCATCTTCGAGGCGCGCCGGCTCGCCGAGGAGCCGATCACGCTGCACGATCTTGCGGCCGAGTTCGGCATCTCGCGCGAGCGCGTGCGGCAGATCGAAGCCCGCGCCTTCCAGAAGGTGCAGCGGGCGGTCCAAATCGCGATCGCACAGGTGCGGCCTTCGACCGTGCTCCACTGAAGCACTCACGCCACAGACTCAGTCCGCTCCCTATCGGATGCCGCACGAATCTAACTGATCGAAGAACCACGGCGCGTTCGCGGCAATGATCAGCCAGGCCCGCGATGAAGGAAACCACAGCTCGCGCTCCGCTCGATCAGAAAGCTCCGCTGATCAGGCCGGCATAAATCCCGGCGGCTTGTTCGGGAATCGCCGCACGACCGACGCGTCGACATTGAGATGTTGCGCGACGAGCTCGGGCGGCGTGTGCGTCAGCCAGTCCGTGAGCGAGACCTCCTGGTACTCGGAGGTCTTGAATATCGCAAGGAACTGCGCGTCTGTCGTACCGGTGTTCTGGACGTAATGGCCGTAACTCTTTTTGACCACGGCGAGATCGCCGGCGCGGAAGTCCATCGTCAATGCCTGTGGGCCAGTGTTGAACACGGTCATGCGCCCTTGGCCTTTGACCCAGTACTGCCATTCATCCGCGTTCGGGTGCCAGTGCATCTCGCGGATGCCGCCCGGCTTGATCGTCTCCAGCGCCGCGGCGATCGCGGTCGACACTTTGAACGTCCTGCTGTCGGCGATACGCACGTTGCCGCTTTGATTGCTGCGAAGAGGCGTCGCGCTCGCGAGCGAGAAGGTGAACGGGTTAGGCGGCACGCCGCCGGAGCGCACCGCGGCCTCGTCGGCCGCGAGCGGTCCCGGCTCCTTGCCCTGGAAGATCCAGAGGTCGTGCAGCGGGATCGATTTGAACGTGTCGGCGGGAACGCCGAAGTTGAGCGCGAGAACCTCGGGCGGGCGTGTTGAATTCGGACGCTTTGCCGTCATCGAACACGATGAGGAATTCGCAGCCGTCCGGTCCGATCCCCTGCAGCGAGTGCGGCTGGCCGGCGGGAAAGAACCAGAGATCGCCTTCGCTCACGTCCTGCACATAAGCGCGGCCTTCCGCGTCCAGCACCGTGATGCGGCAGTGCCCGTTGGTCATATAGGCCCATTCCGCCGATTGATGCCAATGCAGCTCGCGGATGCCGCCCGGACCGAGCCGCATGTTCACGCCGGATACGGCAGTCGAAATCGGGAAATCGGCCTGGGTGACCTCACGCGCCCAGCCGCCGCTCTGGATGCGTTTGTGGGCGTTGTTGAAGGAGGCCCAGAACTGCGGCATGTCGCCGACATCCGTCGGCGGCGGATTGACCGCATTGGGGAATTGCGACTGCAGCTTCGGATTCTGCGGCCCCGGATCGCTGAGAGCGCCCGGGGTGCTGTTGATGGCGCCTTCCGGCGGCTCGTCGGGATTGCCAAAGGTGGCGGCATGCGCCGGACCGGCTGCAAGCACCGCGCCGCCGGCGGCTGCGGCCGCGAGCACGTCGCGTCGCGAAAGGAAAGTCCCGGTCACGGGCCGGAGCGGGACGGCTTTGTCCGCGGCGGAAGCGGGCAATTCGCTCATTGTGATAGTCTCCTCGAGAGCAGCATTCAGGGCGAAGAACACGTCCCAGACATCCGACGATGGCCGCGCGCACGCGCGCCCCGCGCGAACGTCGAAGATGTAGTCAGGGAAGGGATTCGAGCTTGAGACGCATTGCCGCAAATTGACCGACCTTGCCTTGATCTTGCGGCAGACCGGGTGCCTTCGCTCAAGGCGCCGCGGCACGCGACATTGACGCACCCGCCTCTTCGGCGGCGATGAGGCCGAGCGCAGTCCAGTCGAGCTCCGCGTAGCCGCGCGCAATGGCGGTCAGCATTCGGTCTCGCACCACACTGACCGAGGGCATCGGCACTGCCGCGCTTTCCGCCTCCGCCAGCGCGAGGCGCACGTCCTTGAGCGCTAATGGCACCGCGAAGCCGGCTGCATAGTCCTGCGCTGCAATTCTGTTGCCGTAGATCCGGTGCACGCGGCCGCCGAACATCGTGCTGGTCATGAGCTTGACGAAGTGGCCAGGATCGAGGCCGCGTTTGCGCAGCAGTGCCGCGGTCTCTCCCAACATCTCTAGCGCGGTTGCGGTCAGCATGTTGCCCATGAGCTTGATCAGGTTTGCATGTGCGGGATCGGTGCCGACGACGAAGGTTTCTTGCCCGAGCTGGTCCAACAGCGGCCGGCAGCGCTCGACGTCGGCCGGGGCGCCGGCGGCGACGACGAAGAGTTGGCGGGCTTTGGCGGCGTCCGGATTGCCGAACACCGGCGCTGCGACGTAGCCCTGTCCACACCTGGCGTGCGCAGCCGCCAGTTGTGAGGCGGCCGCCGTGCTGATCGTGCTCATGGAGAGATGGATCGCGCCCGGCGCCAGGCCGGCGATCAGTCCCTTGATCTCCTCGCGCCCGAGCGCGACCTCGCGCACGGCCGCGTCGTCCGGCAACATGGTGATGACGATTTCGCAATCGAACACGTCGGCGAGATCGGTGGTGGGTTTGAGCCCGAGCGCCAGCAGCGTGCCCATCTGCTGCGGACGGCGCACGCAGGCGATCACCCGGTGGCCGGCGGCAGCCAGATTCTTGGCCATGGCGGTACCCATTCGGCCAAGTCCCACAAATCCAATCTCACCAGCCGTGGGGCCGCGCCTGGCAATTTGATCGCCGCGTCGCCCTGACAGCGCGCTCGTCGCAGTTGCGGACGAGGAGCGGGAAGAATCGGATTCGGCCTTGAACATGAGACTGCTCCAGATCACGTGCGTCGCCGCTGCCTAATGCGCTTGCGACGCTCGCATGGGCATGACGGGCAAATGTCTCAGAACAGGCGCCCTCGGTCTTGTTCGCGATTGCGGGCTTTTATTCGCGCTTGTGGTTTGTCTAGCGCCGGGCATTCCAATCTTCCGCGGGGGAGGGCGGGAGATAGGCCCGCGATCAGCACCGCGAGGATTGCGGTCAGAAAGATGCCGTCGAAAGTGCCGGCTCCGCCGATCGAGGCCACCGGTGCGCCGAGTCCTTGAATCCTGCCGAGGTTGAGCAGGTCGGCCCCGATCAACGTGCCCATACTGCCGCCGATATATGCGAGCGGCGCCGCGTAGCGGCGCGAGAGCACCCACGCGGAGATCGCCGCGGTGAGGGCCGGCGCGAATGTGGGCACGGCAATTCCGACACCGGGCACCGGTTGTGCCAGCCAATGGGAGACTCCTGCGACGCAGGCGATCGCGAGGAGTCCGAGGCCCCATACCTGGTTTTTGGCGAGGAGATAAAGCGACATCACCGTCGGGATGAGCGCGCCGCCGACATTGATCGCGATCACGGTGCCGGGCCAGTCGATCACGACAGGGACAGAATAATGCACGCCAAAAAATTCGGCGTGCCGTCCGGAGAGGATGTGCTGCTCCGGCAATTGGACGACCGGGATGTTGATGTAGCTGCCGATCAGCGATCCCAGCAGCAGCAATAGCGCGGCGCCAGAGCTTACCCCGAGCCGCATATAGGCATAGCGCAGGATGCCCACCTGGATCATGGCCACCAGCAGCAGGAACAGGCCGACCAGGATGGCGAAGAAGCCGGGGGTGAGCGGAAGATAATGAATGGGACTCATGGGCTACGGCTATGTCGCACCGCGCCTAACGCGCCGCATTGAAAGACGCGAAGCCATCCGTCAGCGTCTGCATGAAGCTCACGAGGGCGTCCTCCTGCTCCTCCGACAGGCCCAGCCGCCCGACTCGCTTCGTGTTCATGTTGGCGGTCCACTCTGGTGCCGGCCAGCACGTCGTGCCTTCGCCAGGATCGTCGGGCTTGCAGCGCGGCAGAACGTCGCGCGTGTTGTAGAAATGCACGATGGATTTCAGGCTCGTGAAATACCCGTTGTGCGTATAGGCTTTCACAAAGTCCGGATAAGGGCGCTTATCGACGTTGCGCAGCGTTGGTACCTGAAAGCGAGCTTCGTTATCGGGCGCTAGTGGGAGCCAGTTCGTATCCACCGCCGAGGGCTGGCTCAGCAGATGGTTCTGGCGCAGGAAGCGGGCGACGCCGCCATCGACGAATGACGCTCCTGCCGGATTGGCGACATAGCCGCGGCTGTCGGGTCGATCTTCCGCGTAATAAGGAAGTCGTGGGTTGGCGGGCGTTCCAATATTGCTGGCGGTGAAATCGGTGAACAGCGGATCCTCGCCGGGTCCGCCGTCGCGGTGGCAGGCGTTGCATTGCGCTTTGCCGCGGAAAAGGTCGTAGCCCAGCTGCTCCTGCGGCGTGAACTGCGCCTTGCCCGCTTGCACCGCGTCGAACTTCGAGGTGAATGTCGTCACCTCGGCGGAGGCCTCATAGCCGGCGATGGACTGCGCCATCTGGTCGAATGTCGCGGCGGCGCGTCCGCGATCGAGTTCGCTGAGATGGACCGGCATCGGATCGTCGGCCGGTGCGGGCCCGGGTTGGTTACAGACCTGCTCCACGTCCTTCGGCCAGTCGAGCGCGAAGGCTTGCTTGCCCCAAACCGTTTCGAACAGCGCACGATAGGGCCGCTGCGACGCGCGATAGACCGCGCAGGCGATATCGGGCAGGCCCATTTCGACCGGATTGGTCGGCGGTCCCTGCGCCTGCTCGGCCGCCGGATTGCCCAATCGGCGTCCGGTCGCGCGCATGTCCCAAAAATTGCCGCCGACGAGATCACCTTGCCCGGGATTATAATGCAGCACGGGTGAGAGCGGCGCATAGGCGTGCGTTTGCGGCTTGCGGTCGCTGAATCGCGTGCGCACCGAGCCGGGGTAGGACCCGGTCGTCCGGTTCAGCTCCGACACCGGGCCGGTGAAGCCCGTCTCGGGCATATGGCAGAAAGCACAAGCCTCGTTGCGGTTCACCGAGAGATGCTTGTCGTAGAGCATCAGTTTGCCGAGCAGCTCGACTTGCTGAACCTGATTGTCCGGCGGCGCCGCCAGGCGCTCGAGTGCCTGCGCCTCGATGCGGTCGATTTCGGCCTCGACTGTTGCGATCTCCGCGAGAGCGGCAGCAGTCAATGTCGCGCTTGCTTCACCCCCGCTCGCCGCATCGGTTCTGGCCGCGGCAACCACGACAAGCGGCCCGAACGCCAGCCCAGCCACCAAGGCGTTCATCCAGCGTGACTGCACCATCGGAGCCTCCGTCGCCGAAAAAAGGCGCATGCTTGCGGACGGCGACCAGTCGATGTCTCGGCGCGGACACGGGCCTTCTCTGAACTATGGCATCAGTCCCGCGCTCGGTGAGGCTGCGGCTGGTTCGCTGTTCCGTTTGACCACGATTCCCGCTCTCGCGAGATAGCATCGATGCGATAATAGCGGCTTTGGCTTAATTGCGGTGATTTGCATAGCCTTGCCAATACCTTTGTGACGGCGGCAAAGGGCACTCTTCGTTTGTCCGTCGATACGTGCGGCAGCTCAATCGCCAAGCGCGCGTCATGGGTGCGGGTATGTGCGCAAGATTTCAACACTTGCGGCAAGATCCTCGAAGCGCCCTGGGATAGGGCGCATTAACTTCTTTCTCCAAACGAGTGCCACGTCAATCGAGGCAGCCGCCGTGAAAAATCGCCTCCACGCCGGGATCGGGCGCCGCGATTTGCTTCGTGTGCTGGC
>WNFP01002758.1_pt1 | contig 14013 bp, 13 predicted proteins | sample 5400201 | NCBI WGS metagenome assembly WNFP01 (sample SAMN13153355, study PRJNA577476) | soil metagenome | isolation source: 115 cm saprolite under Madrone tree | place: USA:California | collected 2016-06-14
AGGATAGGCAAGGTCTGAACTGGACCCGGGAAAACCGGCTGTCCGGGATCGTAGGGGGTCTTCGGGAATCGTAGCCAAGGGGGCCGGACTGAGGTCCGTGGCGAAAGCCAGGGGAGAAACGACCCTTGGAGGTTAACCTCCAGTTGCTCGCCGTAGTGCCGCCACGTCTCCCCGTCCACGCCCAGTGCAGGTGAAAGCCGAGCTTCAGCGACGGATGCACGAACCCATCCCCGAACAGGGCAAGCCGCTTGTCCGGATCCGTGGAGGGGCTTATGAGCGATCATGATCCCTACTCCGACTGTCTCGTTCGCGGTTTGGGCCGCGTCGTCCTCTCCTTGTCTTCCTTTTCGTTGGCGCTGACTGATCCATGCGGTCGAGGTGGCGTTTGAGAGCATCCACGTGAGCGGACCAGAATCGGCGGAACCGAGCCAGCCACCCATCCACCTCCCGAAGCGGTTTTGGGCGCGTCCTCATCTTGCGGCCGCTCGCACAATGGGGGAGAGCTTGCCCCCGGTCGGGTCGTCCAGCGCGGTGAAGTACCACGCGGATCCAAGGAGCTGGTGCGGCGCGCCCTCCTTGCTGGTGAGGTTGGCCTCCTCGGTGAGGCCGAACGTCATGTATTTATCCGCGCGGAAGATGCAGACGCGCACGCCCATGGCGCAGCAGGGCGCCGGCATCGCGGCAATCTTCGCGAGCACTGCGGCCTCGCCATCGGCCTTGTCAGCGCGCGGGCCGGGGCGCGCGGCGGTTTTCTTCGCTGCCTTCCTGACGGACTTCTGCTCGCGATCGGTCATTATTCTTCTTCTAGCGTGAATAACGTGCCAGCTGGGTGAGCTGAACAAGGTTGCCGCAGGTGTCCTTCAGCATCGCAATGGTCGAGCCGGTCACGTCGGTCGGCGGCATCGTGAACTCGGCGCCGTGGGCCTTGATCCGCTCGTAGTCGCCCTTGATGTCGTCGGTGAAAAACATGGTCGCGGGCTGGCCCTGTTGAAATATTGCCTGCTGATACGTTTTGGCTGCGGGGTTGTTGTTCAGAGCTAGCTGCAGCTCAGTGCCGTCCGGCTCCTCGCGCGAGGCCACGGTCAGCCAGCGATATGGGCCCTGACTGAAATCGGTCTTCTTGGCAAAGCCCAGTACCTCCGTATAGAAGCGCAGGGCCTTGTCTTGGTCGTCCACGTATACGCTGGTCACCTTGATTTTCATTTCGTTTCTCCTGTGCGCCGGTTAAACCGGCGAGGTGTAGTGAAGACAAAAGTCATACGAAAGTGAAGTAGCGACCCACATCGGCCCCGAGTCATGCGGAGTAGAAGCTGAACGAGGTGAAAGCCGAGCTTCAGCGACGGATGCACGAACCCATCCCCGAACAGGGCAAGTGGCTTGAAGCGGTGGTGCGTGGACACATCCGGTACTGCGGAGTGCCCCTGAACCAAAACGCGCTGTGGATCTTTCGGTTCCAAGTGGGAGGGCTCTGGCATCGCGCGCTGTCGCGGCGCAGTCAGAACGGCCGTGTCCTCTGGGATCGTATGCGGCGCCTCATCAACCGTTGGCTGCCATGGCCTTCTGTCTGTCATCCCAATCCCCTGCGCCGCATGGGCGTCATCACCTAAGGCAAGAGCCGGATGCGGTAGTGCCGCTTGTCCGGATCCGTGGAGGGGCTTATGAGCGATCATGATCCCTACTCCGACTGTCTCGTTCGCGGTTTGGGCCGTGTCGTCCTCTCCTTGTCTTCCTTTTCGTTGGCGCTGACTGATCCATGCGGTCGAGGTGGCGTTCGAGAGCATCCACGTGAGCAGACCAGAACCGGCGGAATTGAGCCAGCCAGGCATCCACCTCCTGAAGTGCTTCAGGTTTCAGCCGATAGAGACGGCGCTGCGCGTCCACCGTGGATTCCACGAAACCGGCCTCTCGCAGCACTCGCAGGTGCTTTGACACGGTCGGCTGCGACATACGAAGTTGACGCTCGATCTCTCCAACCGACTGTTGCGACGACACCAGCAGGCTCAATATCGCACGGCGGTTCGGCTCCGCAATGATTTCGAACACCGATTCCATTTTCTTAGTATACTCCACAGAGCATATACGTGTCAAGGTATATTCAGGCGGGGCGGTCATTCTGCCAATGAATGGTTTTTTTCAGAAGCAGGCGTATAGTCGTTCATCGATATACTGATTATCGATCCACTATGCCCAAACAAAAAGGGCATCCCCGGGGGCACCTTGGGGTCTCGATCGCCGCAGGAGTTGAGAATTATTTCCTGCTAGAATTGTCGTCATCTTTGTCATGGGGAAAACCAAAGGTCCTTACAAAGAAGAGTTCCCCAAGTGTTCCAAAGTCAAAATTGCGAAACGCGCTTTTCTGGAGAATTTCCTCAGAACTTGGATCGCGATCGCTCCTGGTTGACGGGCTACCCTCCATAATCCGGTAAGGTCAGGTTTGCCGACGATTCGTCCAGAATCGCCGGATCAGCTGTAACCCTCATTGACAATAGAACGGCGGCTTTCCGCAATGCCCGCTTAATGTTCAAGTGAAATGGTTCAAAGTTGGGTCACGCGGCGGAGAAGTTCCGAAGGTGGGGCTGTGGGTTGCCGGCCATCCTGTGGCAGGAAGGCAGAAAGCCGCAGCTTTACGGCTTGCGGAGGGCGCGTTCCGTACAGGCCCGCACCTTATCCGGCAGGGTATCTCGATCATAGAAGCGGACATAGAAACCGACGTCTACGCGACAGACCTGAAACCCGATGATCGTCCGGAACGGAGCAGTGTAGGCGGGGAACCGTCCATAGCGGCGAAAAACGTAATCGCAATACTGAATGGTCGCTTGCAGCGCCGCCGCGCTCGGCGCCGGTATCTTGGCGGTACAAGAAGCCGCGTCGAGCCAGGCGCTCTCTTGCGCTCCACCGCGATAGGTTCCATCTGCCCCGAACTTCGTTTGCACGAAGGCGCGGACCGCATCCTCCATGGATGTGTAGTATGGCGGGCAAAATGGTTTCAGTAGTACTTGGCTGTCCTTTTCCAGTCCGATGGGATATGCCAGCAGGGGATCTCTTCCAAACCCCCGCGCGAGAGCAGAAAGAACGCGTGGGGCACCCGCGTAGCGGCTAGCCGGCATAGAGTGCATGCGGAAGCCCGCCGCTTTGAACCAACTGTACTCGTGTCGCGCGAAATTCGGGAAGCCGCCCAATCCAAGCGCTTCGGTCATCAACGCAAGGTTCTGCAGGACCATTCCGTGCTCGGTGGCCATGGATTCGAGCAGGGCCGTTTCCATCACTTGAATCGTCGCTGTGCGGAGGTCATGCGGTTCGTCGTGCAGGTGGCCACCCTTGCTGCGCGCAAAGCGACCAACACCGGCTGGCCGGAACCATGCCCGCTCATCACGCAAGAAAACTCCCATGTCCTCACCGAACAATTCGAGAAGCGCGTTGATCGTGAGCGCGGTGGTTTCAATGATCGGTAGGAAATAAGTCGTTCCCGGAGAATAGAGCGACCATCGATTGATCGAGAAATTATGGCCGGGGTCTACCGGTGGCGCGGTTCGGCTGTCCGACAATTGTACTCGTCCACGTTTGTAGAGGTCGGTCAGGGCGCCGTTTCGTGCCAAGCGGACCAGTTCTAGGAATTCGGGGGCGGCAAAATCCTGTGGACGTTTCAGCAGCCAGGTCCCACGGTCGTTAGTGACCAGGACCGCCACGGCATTGACTGCATCGGGACTCGCAACCGTGCGGCCCAGCCGTCCGACCAACATGCTGCCGCCTTCATTCGGCCCATAAGAGAGATCTGCAAGCGCGTAGCCAGTGACGCCGCAGGCAGCGAATGCCAGCGCAGCTTCCTCATCCTCGGTCAGAGGAACAGGTTCATGCGGGCTCGTGTATTGAAACGGCCCCGCCGGGATGCTCATCCCCAAGCCTACTCGGCGCGAACGGCGATTGAGGAGGACTTCGAACAGAGTCGCTTTGAGAGGATCAACGAGCATTTTCAGACAGATTGCGTTTCCGGAGTGCTGCTCGTGCCCTTTTTCAGAAGCAGCGCCAGATCGGGTCGCACCGCACTCAATGCATCCGCCGCTTCGCGGTCAATGGCCAACAACCGCACTCGCGTGCGCGAGCGAATACAACAGTGGGGGCCTAGTTGGGTCCCATGGCCGAAATAATCGCCTGTCTTAAAGGAACCCACGAGGACCTCGCCGCTCCCATCACTTGAGACGACGTCCACATCTCCCGATTCCACTAGGTAGTGATAGCGCCTAGTCTCGCCGGCGGCGACGATAATCTGTCCCGGCTCGTACAGGGCGTGCCAAATCGCTCCATGCTCGTCCATCCGGGGATTCACGACATCGCGGCCAAGGATCAAGGTCAACCACCAATCGAACATCAGCCGCACTCGCCGGGTCCAGCTTGGCACGAACATGGTGAGCACAATGAAACGCCAGCCGACCCACGCCACGAACCCCCAAGAGGGCAAGCCCTTCATGTGCGCAATCGCGCAGCGGTGCCCGAGCGTACAGGCTTCGCCGAGTCCGGTGAAGGAATAGGACCTGAGTGGCTTGTTGGCGGTTGCGCGCAGGATATTCGCGCCAACACTGGAGCCGGCCTTTTGCGCATAGTGGGCGAGAGGTGGGCAAGTGCCTCCGTCGGGATGCGGGACAGCAGCGCAGTCGCCCCCGGCCCAAATGTTGGTTGCGCCCGGCACACGGCAGAACCGGTCAGTGACAAGCCGCCCCCGTACGTCGCGTTCGTAAGGGAATTGGTCGAGCAATGGAGACGACCTCATGCCGGTGCACGTGATGATGGTGCGGGTCGGCATACGCTCGCCCGAGTTGAGCACTGCCCCTTCCGCCGTGGCTGCCTGCAGACCGGTATTGAGGTGCATCTCCAGGCCCAATTGCAGCACGCGTTTTTCGGCGTACCGCACCAGGTACGGAAGGCGTTTCCCGAGTTCCGGCAGAATGCGCGGCCCAGCCTCCACTAATGCCACTCGGAATTCCTGGAACTTCAACTCTGGATATCTCGTTCGTGACAGAAACCGAAAATAGTCTACCAGGTCGCATGCCACCTCGACCCCAGCGTAGTTGCCCCCTGCTACAACAAAAGTCAGTAATCGCCGGCGCTCTTCCGGGTTGGTCTCGATAGAGGCCATCTCCAGGACGCTCACGAGATGGTTACGTAGACGGTAGCAATCGGCAAACGTCTTCAGGGGAAACGTGTGGTCGGTGATTCCTGCGTAACGAGAGAAATCCTCGACCGAACCGACGCCGACCACCAAATGGTCATACGGCAGGGTGTACGCCCGGCCGTCGAGCGAGCGCCGGGTCAGCACGCGCCGGTTGCTGACGTCCACCGACTCAATTTCGGCATTATGCAGATGAGCGGGCGCAATCATTTCCCGCACGGACGCATTGATCTGCTGCGGTTGTATCTTGCACGTCAGCATTTCAGCAATCAGTCCGTGCACGGTGGAATAGTTGTCCCGGCTGATCACGGTCAGCTTGACCTCACCTTTTCGTACCGCCGGACGCAAAGCTCGGGCGAGGTAAATTGCCACCCAGCCACCACCCAAGCACACTACCCGCATCGGCTCCTTCATCCCTTCCCCTCCGTGGGTCACTTCGTTCTTTGTCGCTTCACGTTCCGCATGACTTGTTGGGGATTTAGACTCACTTGTACGAACCGCTATCCGGCGAGGTATAACGAAATCCCCTGCGCGCCCCTTCAGCCCGCGCTCGCTTAGAAGGTGTCGAAACGCTTCTGGTCCAGCAACTTTTGCCAGGGCTTGCACGCGGGTACTGAACATCCGGGCGGTTTCCACGAGCCACGTCAGCGGACGAATCGCTGGCACCACGAATTTCCAGTTGGTCTTGGGAAATCCGAGAGCGTCGGCCTGCCCGTCCCCTATCAGCGCGCGTGAGATCCCGTAACAGAGACTTACGCTGCACCAGCGCCCTGCCTTGAAATTGCGAACGTAGGTGAATGAAGTCTGCATGAGGGCGTCCACGAGTGCGCGCGAATCGTCGTCCGGTTGCGACTCGAATGCAAACATCAGGTCTAGCAGCCGGTGGCCCTCGAATTCGTCGGCAACCAGCAGTTCATTCTCGACGCCCAGCAGATAACCCGCGTAACGCCACAAGTGGACAAGCGCTTCGCGTTCCACGCGTTCGAATCGGTAGCCCAGGCGTGTCAGCGCGTCGAGTACGCCAACAGAAAACATCAGGTTGGTACCAGCCATGTGGCATTGGTCAATGGGTGCGCCCCAGGCTTCCGAGCGCCATTGACCGGACTCGAGAAGCAATCTCCTCAGTTGCGCATGGATCAGGCGCACACGCACCGTCATCGCAAACCCCTCGGAAAAACGGGACAGACCGTTGGGCTGACAAACCGCGAATACGTACCGCGCCGTGTCTTTCAACCGTTGCGATGCGCGATGCACCAGTTGACCCGACAGTGCGAGCGGCTTGTTGCCTGCCGGCCAACTGTAGATCATCGGCAACGCTAGCATCGCCAGCGCCACAAAGCCGAGCCGGCAGCGCAGAAACGTGGCCCCACCCAGATTGCACCGGTCGCGATCTACCCAGAAGGGAGCGCATTCCAGCTGGCGAACCAGCTCTCGCAAAGGCTCTGGTGCATTAGGGACCGCTTCGACACCTTTTGCCAGCGCCACTTCAAGCAGAGCCTGCCATTGGCTTTCTGGCATGCGGGCGAATTCCTCCATCACAGCTTCAGCAAGGGGATCTGTGCGCCAGAGGAACTCCACATACTTTTCCGCGCGAGTCCCCAGCACCACACCGGCGAAGCTGGAATAACCCGACGGGACGCTGCGCTTCGCTTCCGTCATCATTTTTCGCTCGCGATTGAGTGCGAATGAATCAGAGCCGTTTATCCATCCGCATGGCTAACTTTGAATCTATTACGACCATGGCAGAAAGAGTAGAGGTAATCGGCCGTCGGGCGCGAAAACGACAGATAAGGCTACGAAATGTCCGTGGCCCTTTGTGGCCGCGACGACTGCTCGGCGTCCGGCGATTTCGAGGGAACCGCCAGGTCTCCAGGACCCATCCCCGCTCGCACGGACAGAATCCAGCACTCGAGTTGTAAAATGACCTTGCGCACTTTGCCGGTGCAGTCGCCTACAGGCAGAAATGCCCCCCGAACAACTAATCAGGAGGATGTGCGCTTGCAGCTCTGCCCACACCTCGGCCATCGGCAAGGGGACCCGCACCATCCCCAAACTGGGGTGGCGTGTCCGTCCAACTCCCGGTGCCGAAGGCACCGCTCTTCTCTTGGTCGGGCAAGGCGGCGCTCGGCGCGGCGTCCCCGCCACTTCCGATACTCCCGCCGCCACCTAAAGTCGGAACCGTCTTTTCGTCAGGCGCAGTTTCCTCAATCAGGCCACACATGCGTGCCAACGCAGCGCTGCTAAAGCGCGGCCAGCCGTCCTTAAATCTTATGCAGTTGGAAAAACTCTTCCGTTACGGCACTCGCGCGTCTTCTTTCTCTTCCGGGAAGGGGCGAGCGCCGCGCTGGGAGAGCGCCTGCGCCGCTATGATCCGCGCCGTGTAGCAGCCGTCCTTTTTCCAGCCGTCGAAATTGATTCTTTGCAGTGTCGGGATCACGCGCGCGTCGTGCAGGCCCGCGAGCACCTGTGCGAGAGCGGTATCGAGGTCACAATCCCGCCCCGGAGTCTTTTCCACGAAGGACCCGAGAACATCACCCGCCTGCGGCTCGGGCATCTTCGCGATTCCTGCAACGATCTCTTTCCGGTTGGGAACCTTCGGATTGGCAAGCAATACGGCAAGTCGCGGAAGCGTCTCAACTCCATGCAAGTCTCCAAGCGCAAGCGCGGCCGCGCCCGGATTGTAATCGAGCATGGCGACCAATGCTGGGGTGGCGCCGGCATCGCCGAGTTTTCCGAGCGACGCCGCGGCCGCGTACTGTACCGACCACGCTTCGTCTTTAAGCGTCTCGATCAGCGCCCGAACGATGCGCTCGTCCCTGTATTCGGCGAGCTCCCGCGCTGCCGAGGCGCGTTCCCCCTCGTCCTTAGCCTTCAGACGATCCAGCAAGTCCTCAATGAGCCGGACATCCCGAAAAGCCAGCAGGACTTGGTCCCGATTGATCCATGCACCCTGCGGCGTTTTAGCGAAGGCCAGGATCGGTTCAACCACGGATGGGTCTTTCAGATTAAGGAGAGCTTGCAAGCATTGATAGCCGGCGTAGTAGCTTCCTGAGCGGAGAATCCTCAGCAGGATTTGGGCAGCATCCGTCCTCTTCGAATTCGCGATGATTCGGATACCGCTTTCCGGAGAATAGCCTTTTGAGCTTTCGACCTCCTTCAAAAAAAGGTCCGTTGCGCTCGGGTCATTCGATGCCGCAAGCAGATCGAGAATCTGGCTCCTAGTAATGACTGGGTCTTGCAAAGCATCCGCCAGCGGCTGCGCTTCCAATTTCGCAGAAAGGGCTGCTTGGTTTCCATCCCCACTAGCGAAGATCATCACCCAGAGTAGCCGTCCCGAGTCACAGCGGACGGATTTGTCCGGATCCTTCAGCAGTGCTAGGAGCGACTTCACTCCCTCAGGGGATCCAGAATGCGCTATCGCCCCAGCGGCGCCCATGCGCACATCCGGGTCTGCATTCTTCAGCAATTCGATGGCGCGCGCCGTCCTCGGGCTGGAGGAATTTGGCGTAAGCAAGTGATGCCTGTTTCACGACCTCGTGATCCGTGTCACGCGAAAGAGCCATCAATTTTTCCAAAACCTGCTCATGTTCAGCCGGAATTTCGTCTGTGCTGCCGTACTCCGGGAACAACGACGCGAGCGACGTCACTGCCGCCGCGCGCACCTTCGCGTTGTGGTCCTCAAGGGCCGCATACAAAGCTGGCGCGGAATTTTCGCGGTTTCCTGTCCAGCGAACGGCGGCATCTTCGAAGTATTCGTTCAGCGTGCCGAGGCCTTCCGCAGCCTTCGCGCGTACGCGCTCGCTGGAGTCCTTGAGGAGTTCGATGAGACCGGCCGTATAGAGAACGTCTCCGGATTTCCCCATCTGCTCCGCGCAGAAACCCGGTCCGGAGGATTGCTGCTCTGGCGAAGGTGTTCGATCTCCTCGGCCTTTTCGGAAGGCGTCACCCCGGATTGCGGGGACTCGGTGTAGTGGACGCGGTCCTCTTCTTCGTACTTCGGCGGAACGTAGTTCTGCGCAATTTCCTGGATTGCCGTGTCGGAATCGCCCGCGAGATGATCCATGAACTCTTGAACGGATGGATCGCCGTACGCCGCAAGCGCCATTAGCACGCGCTTTCGCAGCGCGGGGTCCTTCTGAGCATTGAAAAATTTCATCAGCCGCTCGGGCGCGAAATCTTCAACGGTTGCGTTGTAGCGTGTGCCTCCGTCTTCTTCCGGCTTCAAAAGCCGTTCCGCGGTTTCAATCACGTCACCATCGGAGTCCGCGAGACGGGCGATCACCAGCTCAGCCGCCTCCTCGAGTTCGTCCCGATTCGCGTCCCTTATGCGGTAGACCGCCGCCATGCCGTACAGTGCCGTTTTGCGGACGCACGGCTGCTCACCAGTGAGCTGTTCCTTGAGCACAGCGCGGGCTTTTGGTCCGATGCCACTCGCGGTTTCGCCGGCCCATGCGGGAAAATCCTTCGCTCCTACCTTCGCTTCGCAGTTTTTCGTCACCGCGGACAGGAGTCCGCGGGCGCCCTCAGCCCCAAGCAGGGCGAAAACTTCGCTGCCCAGGCCGTCGTACTTTTTTGCCAGAGCGATGAGCGGCTCGATCTCCGTGGGATCAGGGTGATGAACCAGAACCTTGACGAGGCGCATTGCCGAATCCTTGTCAGCTGTGTTAAGAGCCTCGAGAACTTTCGGCACGACTAACGCGCTGGGCATCGTCTCCAGTGTCCGCATCGCTTCCCCGCGCACCGTGGGGTCGGCATCGGAAAGCTTGTGGATCAACGCTTGGGGCTTGTCTTGTACTTGCGCCAAACCGGACGACGCAAAACTCATGCACAGCGCCAAGAGCAGCGCGGCAGGCAAGCAATAATCACGTCGCCCAGCAACGGCCGCGGAGGATGAAAATGGGGTCTTGGGGAAACGGAAAACAAAGTACTTGAGGAAGCCTTCGAGAGAAAACAAAAAACCATTTGAGGATGGCGGCATGGGTTCTCCTTCTATAACGACAATTCCAGCATCGCTCAACACGGAGAAAGCAAGGACAAGTCCCTTGCTGCCCTGTGCCGTAAGTGATTCTTAGTCAACGGGATACAAATTCTTACCCTCGCTTCATTCCCCCGACCGTGTCCCGCCTTCCACGACCTGTCCTTAATCAGTGATACGCTTGGCCTCACGTTATTGACCCACAAGGCGCTCGCCCTTTCACTCGTCAAGCCGCGCGTCGTCGGCACAACCGCCGCGACTCGAAGGAAATGTCCCCTCCATCGGCTATTCCGATTGGTGGTGCCGCCGGCCCCTACATCGCCTCCTGGTCCATCGCCATTTCGGCGTGCGGTTCGCTTGACGCGGCACGGCGAAATGGAATGCGGTTCATGTCGAGGAATGGCTGGGTAGCATCACACGCAGCCGTGGAACCAAGGCAAAACTCCGCAACATCATGAGTGCCGTTTGCACCCACGCGGTCCGTTACGTGGATGGCGACCAATCCGATTCGCGGTTCGCCAGAGTGCGAAAAGAGAAAGCATCATAGATCCCTTGACGGCAGAAGAACTCAAAGGCTGTTTGCCGAATCAGGACCGCGAGAGCGGACTCTCGTTCTTCTCGATGTTCCCACTGGGATGCCTAGAGGTGAAGTGCTAGCCACACAGTGGTGTGACATCGCACTTCGGAAAGAAGACGCTGAACGTGGGAAAGTCGATTTGGCAACAGCACCTGGGGCCGGTGAAAACAGCAGATAGCGAAAAGGTCATGCCGCTGGACGACGAAATGATTGCCGATCTTTTGCGATGGCGTTCCGAAACGCCTTACGCCGGAGACCAGGACTGGATCTTTGCCAGCGGACGAATGAAGGGTCGTCAACCACTTTGGCCGGAAGCTATTGAGCGGAACTACATCCGACCGGCAGCGGAACGGGCAAAGATCACCAAGCACATCAGTTGGTACGTATTCCGTCACACATTTTCTACGCTTCTTGCCGAGAATGAAGAGGATGTGAAAACAGTTCAATCGCTGATGCGCCACGCCACCCTCAACATCACCATGAACATCTACACCCACGCTGTCAGCAGTAAAAGCGGCGGACGCAGAAGAAAGTGGTGGAGATGATTCTGCCGGATGGGAACAGGGCGGTGGCCACAAAAGGTGTCGCTTAATGTGTACCTTTTTGTGTACCGCGCCATTCTTTCGAAAGTGGAGTTAAGTCGTTTAGAAAGAATGGCGGGGACGACGAGACTCGAACTCGTGACCTCTGCCGTGACAGTGGACTATCAACCGCTGGCACACACAGAATCAGTAGGTTACACGTGGGTAGTCGGCAACCGTTGGACTTATCGGGATACGCTGGCTCGTTTTTGTGCAACGATTTGTGCAACGCGGATGACTATTTCTGCGTGCACGAATCTTTCGCACACGCCTCTTTCTCGCATTGCACCTTGGCTTCGGTGAGTCTTGAGGAGCCAGATGTCACCTCTTTATCGTTCCTTTATTGTGCCCAGAATTAGCCGAGTTACTGAATTCCTCAGACCCCATTTCAGAATAACTTCCGGTTATGCCGACCATCCTGGAGTTGAGCGAGTTCGTTTGATCCGCATCAGTGAGCGCTGCGCGATGCGATTCGACTTGAATCCGAGAACGGGTAATTGGTTTGTGTACAAGCGGACAAAGCTTCATCGATGACTTTTCCTTTTTTGCGGTCACCTCGCCGTCGCCTTCGTTAAAACCTCGCGAAGGCGGCGCGCTACGATTACATCCTCGCCAGGTTCCAACATCCAGACGCCCACCACGATCTTATTGGCATCGTTGGGAATGCCAGCACTCCCCTCCGTGGAACCGGTGGCGGGATTTAGTTCGATACTTGGAGTGCCCGCGTGCATTTGCTTCGCGACTTCTTTGGGAGAAATCTTGACACGCTGCTGGTCATAACGAATGAGCAAGTGTGGCACGTTGTTAGCAATCGGCGGGATAAATATTTCTGATTTCAGGGTTGGAATATCTTTGAGTGCCGCGGCAATGCGATCAGCGCGGCGGCGAAACTCAGCTTCGAACTCCTCGTCAGACTGGCTTAGGAACCAATCCACCGCCGCCACCATCCCGACGATTTGTTCCTTGGCGACCTTCATTCCGCGCCCCAGGACATCATCAAAGGGGCTGTTGTTCTTGGTGGCGGCGCCAATCAGATTCTTTCTCCCTAATAGCAGGCCGGCATTTTGCGGACCTCTGATGCCTTTACCACCCGAGAACGCAACCAGGTCGAATCCCATATGAGTGTAGTTCCACAAATTTGAGATCGGCGGAACGTCTGCGGCCGCATCATTGAAGCACGGCACTCCGTGGGCCTGGGCGACTCGAATCCAGCCTTCTCTGCTTATTTTTCCTGCCTCGGAAGCATTGAAAAAGTGGCACATAACTGTATTGGGTGTGAAAGCCGACTCATACTCCTGCAAGGTCTCCACGTCGACGAAGCGAATGCCACAGTTGCGTAGGGCATGATCGTAATCGTACCGGTGCGCTCTTTGAACTATCACCTCATTCTTGAAGCCAATCATGTCGGTAGGCATGGCATGGCTCGCCGTAGATCCGTTTGCCACCGTCATGCACGCCGCCGTAGCCAGAGTTATTGCGGAAGCCGCACCCGCTGTGACCATTGCCGCTTCGCAGCGCAGTTGTCGAGCGAGATATTCGCCAGCTGCCTTTTGCAAGTCTTCCAGGTACACCAGATGCTTGGCTGCCAGGGCGACAGCCGCCTGCACCGAAGGCGGCATGGTCGAGCCAGTTAAATAGGTGTACGTTCCGGCAGCGTTAATTGTCTTGGTAACTCCAAGTTTGTCGTAGTAGTCGACCGCTCCGGTGAGAGGCTGGCGTGTTGCGGCGGCCTCTTGAAACGGCAGAGCCCGAGTGAACACAAACCCCGTGAGAGCCATATTGATTCGCTCAAAAAAATTGCGTCTTGTGCCAAACCTGCTCATGAAGTGCTCCATCTACTGAATCACAACAGGAAGTATGAGCCAAAGAGTTGTCAGAGCAGCTGAGAACCTCAATGCCTGATAAACGCGCGTGACGGACAAATGCCCGCTAACTTTCCAAAGCCTGGGCGTAGCAAATTGAAATTCCTGTTTGGAACCTACTGCTGATCGTAAGCGGATGACGGGCAACTCTTCCCTAATCTTGTAAGGTAAGGTTGCCGACAATTCGTGAGTAATAGGATCGCGTCGCCGTCGGCTGTACACTTTTACTCGGCGTCCTCATGATTCCCATCGATCAGGGTCCATTCTCGCGTTGAGCCTTGTCATGAAGAAACTGCAGGAGCAATTGGCTTACTTCCTCCGCGTGCTCCTGCTGCACCCAGTGCCCGGCCCCGTTCACAAAATGTGTCCCCAGCATTCGGGTGCACGCCGTCTTCTGCATTTTCTCCAGGGCTCCGGCGTTTTGATAAACGCTTACTAGCTTGATCGCGGGCAAGCGTCGGCCTCACCATCCAGCACGTGTAGCAGGGCTTCGGGTCAAGAGCACCCCGCTCACGACCATGCCCCACACCAGGCCGATGGCGGGCGAGACGAAGCGCGAATAGACGCCGTCCGGTGCCCAGAATCCGCCGCTCAGCCAGGTGGTGCCGCCTAGCAAGCCGAGCACGACGGCAGCGACCCCGGCCGCGAAGAACGCGTTCGAGATCAGCCGGGCCCGCCAGAGCCCAAACGCCGCGGCCATGATAAGAATCGCGCGCGGGAACGAAGTCAACACGAAGCCTGCCCATACGAAGTCGTTCAGGCCCGATGTGAGCATGTGATTTCCGGAGCCGGCGATGGAGTACGCGAGGGCTGCGACCACCGCGATGAGCAAGAGGAAAAGCGCTCCGAGGGCG
>WNFP01002760.1_pt1 | contig 14008 bp, 10 predicted proteins | sample 5400201 | NCBI WGS metagenome assembly WNFP01 (sample SAMN13153355, study PRJNA577476) | soil metagenome | isolation source: 115 cm saprolite under Madrone tree | place: USA:California | collected 2016-06-14
AATCCGTCAATTTCTGACTGATTATCTTCAGTCCAGATTCGCAAGTACCCACCTTATTGGACGCTAGCTAACGCTCACTTGCCAGCGTCACTCGAAGAGGGGTGATGCTGCGTTTTGAGCAACAGCATGTTCAAAGGCTCACATCACCGTGGCTGAGCAATGCGCGATCGATCCTGCAGACGCGGTTCAAACCCGGCGCGAAACGCACTTCCGTACGAATAAAATTGGCTAGCGGCTCAAGTTTTGGGCCATTGTGCCGTTATAATTTCTATATTTCCCATATTTACAATGAGGGCGCATCCTTATAAAATAGCGTCAGCCCATATCGGTGAACGCTTAACCCAAAACCTCTGGACATACTTTCTATCATCGAAGATTCGGACTTTCGCAGGTCTCTCCCCTGAAGGCCGATGAGTACCCCGAAGGTGTTCGTTTTAGACGACGATGTTGGCGTCTGTCGCATCCTGAACCGGATGCTTTCCTTAGAAGAATATGAGGTCCGGACAAGCCATTCAGTCAAAGAGGCGGTTACAGCGATCGAAGAAAAATCTTTTGACGCCTATATATTGGACTATCGGCTGCGGGATGGCACCGGCCTCGACGTCGCGGAGCGGATCCGTTCTAAAGGAAGTAGCGCTCCGATCATACTTATGTCGGGATACGACTTAAGTGGGATCGCTTCACGAGCCGAAACCCTTCGCGTGTTTGATATGATTCAAAAACCCTTTTCTAGAGATCAGCTTTTTATCGCACTGAAGAACTCAATCGGGCCGGCTGCCGACACTCCAGGTACTACCGGGGAGTAAGGGCAAGCCCTGCAGTGTCACGCCACAAGAAATAAAGAATGTTTGTGGATCTAATTTTTGTTAGACCACCTCTTTATAGCGGCTGCCCTAGCGCGAGCAGACCTGACTTCCGGTGACTCCTTAGATCGAGCCGCCTTGCCGCCAGCACTGGCCTTTTCTGCCATATGGCGGCTTATCCGGCTTTTTGCTATGAGCGAACCGCAGAGCGGGCACCTTACTTTCTGCTCCCGGTTCTTCATTTGGTTGATGTATAGGCCTTTAGCGCATCTTGCTCGATCTGGAACTGCCTGATGCTACGGATTTGCCAGCCATTCTTATTCGCGTTCTCGATCAGGACGTGAGTACCGAACGTTTCGGACATCGTCCAATGTTCGAAGTGCTCTGCGCCTAACGACTTATGCCCGACTTTCCCGTCCCATCCCATATTTCCGTGTTCGTTCAGGTACTGATACTTATCGTCCCAAGCGATCGACTTATCGACGTTTGCGTTCCAAACGTGCTTCCGCATTTCGATCGAGAGCGGTATCGGCGCGGTATTTTCGAAATAGGTAACGTCTCCGAGCTTACCGTTCGGCGAAAAAATCGCGTAGATATAGAGCCCTTGATTGATGAAACCGTAAGCAGTTCCACCACACCATGCTTTTTCCACTTTGACTTCTTGGCCGTAGTTTGCCCGACATTGTTCCAGGTTCCAACCGATTCGCGCCTGAGCGGTAGCGGCTATTATCATTGCTGCCGCGATAGTTAATAAGGATGTTTTCATTTTCATTTTTCTGTTTTCTTTCTGCTTTGCCCGGGGGGAACGGGTTGTATTTTCTAAATCAGCAAGCCAAAGCGGTACGCCTGCTTGCTCTCTTCTGTAGCCCGAGGATCAGGATGATTAGACCGATGTAGCTCACTCCGTTTACGCAACAGAGCCAATAGTATCCCATGGTCTCTGGGGTCTTTGCCCAAAGCGTGGTAACAACGAGCGAAGCGATCGCAATCGCGATGTAGGGGATAAACCACTGCAAAGCAACATGTGAGCTGATTGCGCCCGTCTTTGGGGTTATCCGCCATTCCAGGGTGGTCTTCATCAGGGAGCAGCGGGTGGCGTCAATAACGGCCCAGACAACCCATGGCCAGCGGGCTAGCTGAAATAGAGGTACTTCCCAGTTGATGAGCTTCGCATCGAGCGGTCGAAGTAGACCGCGCCCCTTTACCCAAACAATGATTCCGACCGACGTGATAATGGGAGGGGTTGAGTAAAGGATGAAGTCCAAGTAATTTACATGGGCAAACGGGACACCGAGTACCACCGCCAATAACGGCAGCAGATAACTGCTAAGCATGGCCCCGGAAAAAAGGAAGTACCATAGTTGTCCGAACAAGAACTGAGCCTTCAGTCGAAGTGGTAACTTCGGGAGATAGCGAGGGGTCATGGTTAGGAAAATCATGACTAGGCTTCTAGCCCATTGGAACTCCTGCACCATGCCATCCGCAAAGGTCGCTGGGCCTTCGCCGTGAGCCTCTGCATCCAAGGCATGAATACCGCGCCATCCGTGGGCAGCGAGTAACAGCGTCGTAGAATGATCCTCGGCTAATTCAGGTCCTAGTCCTCCACTTTCTTTTAGCGCGACCGTTCGCACGGCATAGTGCGAGCCGATGCACATTGGTGTCCAGCCACCGGAGTTGTAGCCTGCTTGCAGACTTCCGTGGATATGCGACTCGAGGTATAGACGTCCACGGGCCACCCAACTATTAGCCGCGTTACTATCACAGATGCTCGGCGCCGAGACGTACCCAACGGCCGGATCGTGAAACGGACGCAACATGGCTTCCAGGTAGCCAGGTTGCGGCACGTGATCGGCGTCCATCTGGACTACCAAGTCGTAGCTCTTATAACCGAAAGTGTCGTAGAAATAGGCCAAGTTACCTTCCTTACAGCGCTTGCGTCGCGGCCAAGTATCGCGATGGTAATCGGCGACTCCTTTTCGGCAGGAGACAAATACACCGTTTTCCTTGCACCAGTGCAGGATCTCCGCCGTTGCATCTTCATCAGCCAGCCAGGTATCGTGCGGACTGGCCTGTGCCTTCATGGCTAGCAGCATGCGCTGCACTAGAGAAAAGGGTTCCGATGGAGCCCGGGTAACAATCATGGCCACGCGCCAATGTTTCGGAATTGTTAGCGCGGGATTACTTCGTTTCATCCGACTCAGAAAAAAGAAATAGTAACCCGGTATGAGCGCTCCCCAGACCAGTATCAGTGAATTGAAAGCAAATCTAACAGGCCCGGTGAAATGGCTAGGATCTAACCACCAGACTGCAAAAGCGGCAACGGTTGCTAACCATAAACAGATTAATAATTCAAGTTGCTCCCTTTGTGCCTTATTTAGTACATCAACCAAATAGCCATCGGAAGCACGCTTGCGGAGATGCTTCTTCATTACGTGGCCCACATCGGCTATCCGCGGTTAGCATAAAGGCTACGGGTCCCGACTTAATGTGATCAACGTATGATAAATGCTTGGCTGGCCTATTTGTTATAGATGAGGGCCCGTTTCTATAAAGGAGGCCATTGAATATGGTAATTCTAATAAACCGAGTGGATCTTCGGTAAGTCGTTCAATCCTAATGTTCATCGGACGCCATGCGGTGGCTACGCAAGCGGCCATCGAGAGTTCACACGAAGAAAAACGACCGAGACCGTTTCTGCCCGACCTCTAGGGGCGAGTGCACCACTTCCGTGACTGGCTCAGCGTCGCGACGGAAGCAATTGCGGACTAATTCGCCAATCAGGAGTAGTACAATGTGGACCCCAGGCCCCAGGAGTATCCTTGGCCTGGAAGAAAGCCACCGTCTTGAGCAGAGGGTAATTCTTCATATCCAGCAAAGCAGCGCGCAGCCAGGCTTGCTGAAAATCATGGTCGCCAGTCACGCCGAACTCGGCGATGATCACTGGCTTTTGGAAAGCTGCTATCCGCCGGTATTTTTCGTCCATCTGCTCACTGAAAGATCGGACTTTGTGATAGTATCTCAAATCAAACTGTGGAAACCCAAACACAGATAATCCTACGAAATCCACAAACGCAGGTCCGGGCCAGTAGCGTTCACATCCATTATCGCCGACGGGAGACCAAATATAAGAGATGTTATGTGTATACAGCCGGCAGGCCGTAACAAAGTGCCTGTAAGCATTCTTGTAGAGTTCAGCATTACGCACTGCCCAAGGATATCGTCCAGTTACGTTCTCCATTTCGTGGCCCCAGCGTAAATATACCGCATCGCGGAACTCAGCGATATCCGAGGCCAAAGCTCGAATCGTCCGATCGTACTTTCCGATTATAACGTCGGCAAGAAGCGAAGAACTCAATGGGGTAATCCCGCCGTCGGCCCAGGGCTCGATGCTAACTAAGGGCCGTCTCCCTTTATCCCGGATCGCATATAATTGTCGGAGGAGGTCGCCGGAATGGTAATTGGCCCAACTGACAAACACGTGCTCAATCTTCACCGCAGGCGCATGTTGCAACGACCCACCAGGGTCATAGGCGCCTAGGTTGATTGCCGGCGAGGCTAGCACGGCATCTTCGGCCAAAGGGATTAACAGGGCAGCCGTTAAGAACGTTTTCATAAGTCGCTGCCTCGTCGTTTGGTCCTTGCGGTTTCCCTGATCCTTAGCTGAACCGGAAGCCACCTGGCCGGTAAGGCAAAACAGTCCGACGACCACCCAGGCGATCAAGAGCAGTTGGAATATATTATTGAGTTCGTCCATTCTCTTACCCCAGAGTCAGGAGCATCCGGCACTGGCGCCTGCACCGCAATCGACCGCGGGGAGGATAGTGAGATTTCTGAGATTTGTCGAGGCTAGTTGAGTTTTTTCCGCCGAAGGAGTTATTTCTGCTTGCTAGTCAAGGGCAGCCTGACTCTGGCCCAGTTAGGCGATTTTACTGCGGCGGACGATCTTTTCGCGCGAGCGTTTGAATGGAGTCCAAACCTGGGGCAGGTCTACGCCTTTTACAGCTCTCGTCTCCAACTGGAGGGGCGAAAAGCCGAAGCGGCTATTGCTTACCGGCATTCGAACCAGTTGAGCGCCAACCAAATCGCAACGGTCGGGTTGAATCAAACGCTTGAAGCCACGAACATTGCCCAACCGAAAGTAAGCCGAAATCCGTAAAAATCTCGTCGCAGCGTATCGGATTCCGGCGAACAGTTCAGCAGGACATTTATGAAAAGCTTTTTTGCTTCTTTCTTCGGAACTCTTTTCGCCATAGCGCTGGTAATCATCGGGGGATTCCTTCTGCTGATCGGCATTATCTCCTTGATTGGATCGAGCAATAAAGGACCCACCGTAGAGAATAAGAGTGTGCTGGTGATCGACCTGTCAGTGCCGATCTCAGACGCTCCGGCCGAACTCAACACTTCCGAGCTGATCTCAGAGCTATCGGGCCAGGAAAATCAGCGCGTCACGCTGCGCGAAGTTCTGCGCAGTATCTCCCTGGCGACCACTGACGATCGGATACCCGCGATTTTCTTAACCGGGAATGTATCGCCAGGCAGCTATTCGTCCGGGTTAGCAGCGCTCCGCGAAATTCGCGAAGCGCTCCTTCGCTTTAAGCAATCGAAGAAACCCGTATATGCTCACTTGGTCGTGCCGTTTACTCGGACCTATTACGTTGCTTCGGTAGCCGACAAAATTTATCTCGATCGCGAGGAAGGCATGGCAGTGAGCGGCCTGGCTTCTGAACAACTTCGGTTCGCTTCCTTGCTTAAGAAATTCGGAATTGGTGTCCAAGTCTCCAAACAGGGAAAGTACAAGTCGGCGGTCGAGCCGTTTCTGCTGGATAATAGCAGCCCAGAGAATACCGAGCAGGTGCAAGCATTACTGTCCGATTTCTGGACAGAAATCACTACTGGAATCGAACAAGCTCGAGGGATCAAACCGGGCACAGTACAAGAGCTGATTGCACAAAAGGGCCTCATCGATGCTGAAACCGCCCTCGAACAAAAGCTCGTGACTAATCTGGAACCTCTCACTGCTGTGATGGACGAGCTGAAGCAAAAATACGCGGAAGATAGTAAAAACAACACATTCCGTCAGATCACAGTAGCCAATTACCTGACCGCTTTCGATGGTCGGCCTCGGACTCCGGAAAAGGGATCCAAGGTCGGCATTGTTTATGCCGAAGGTGAAATCGTGGACGGCGAAGGAGATTCAAGCACGGTCGGTGGCGACAAGCTGGCTCGGGCCATTCGCAAATTCCGATTCGATCCGGATATCAAGGCCATTGTTTTAAGGGTAAACAGTCCCGGTGGCAGCGCTTTGGCTTCCGAGGTCATCCGTAGCGAATTGGAGTCGACGCAAAAGGCGAAGCCGGTTGTTGTTTCGATGGGAACCGTAGCCGCATCCGGAGGTTACTGGATCTCAACCGCGGCGAACCGCGTCTTCGCTGAACCGGGGACGATCACCGGCAGCATCGGCGTATTTGGCTTGTTCCCCAATGTGCAAAAGCTGGCTAACGAAAATGGTGTTTTCTGGAACCCGATTGAAACGTCGCCCTATTCCGATCTTTTCACTATTTCGCGGCCGAAAACAGATGCTGAGCTGGGTGTGCTCCAGCGAACGATCGATCACATTTACGACGATTTCTTAAAGCATGTATCCGATGCACGTCACCTACCGGTCGATGGGGTGAAGGAGATCGCACAAGGACGGGTTTGGTCGGGCAGCCAAGCGATCAAACTGCATCTGGTCGATGAGATGGGTGGACTCCAGGCAGCGATTTCCTACGCCGGCACCTCGGCCAAGCTCGGTGATAATCCGAAGATTACCGAATATCCGGTAAAGAAAGATCTGAACGAAAAATTGAAAGAGCTCTTCAAAGGCAGTGAACGTCCTCCGGTTTCGAAACTCGATCCAATCAACCAGGAACTCAAAGCGCTTGAAGCCGAACTACACACGCTGACCCATCTCAATGATCCACAAGGAATATACGCCCTTCTGCCGATCGGGATCGACTGGAAGTAGCTCTCTTTTCAGCACGATAACAAATAGCAAATAGTAGATTGCAACCCGCTCTTTCTGTAGCAGGTCATCCGTGATCAGGGCGTTTTGGGAGCCGCGATTCCTAGTCGCCGTGCTTTCGAAAATGTGTCATCACGCGTCCTGGAGTTCGCCTCCGTCCGTTATTGCAAGCTCCAGCAGTGCCTCTGAGAGCCGCAAATCCCAATCTGCTATCTGCTATTTGTCATTTGTCATCGCGCTGAAGGCGCGCTGCGGCTTCGATCACACGCAGGTAAATATTTTCCAGCTTCTTAATTTGCTGGGCATGGTTGAATTTGCTGGCAACGACTTCGGCACCCTTTTCGGCGATCGAGCCACGTAATTGATTATCGCGGGTGAGTTCCTTCAAGGCATGAAACAATGCCTCGGGATCAGCCTCGTCCACCAAGAGTCCGTTGACCCGGTCGGTCATCGCCTCGGGGATTCCGCCATGCCGAGTCGCTACCGAAGGCAAACCGGTGGCCATCGCTTCCAATAAGCTATTCGGTACCCCTTCCCGGTTCCCTTCGCTCGTGAGCTCACTCGGGTGCACGAATATGTCGCTCGAGAAAAAAAGTTGTGCTAACGCCGGTGCATCAAGAAACCCGGTAAAGTTCACTTTTGGCGCTATCCCCAGCTGACTAGATTGCGCCTCGAGTTGGTGTCGAAGCGGTCCATCTCCTGCGATGGTGAGCGTTGCAGCGGGAAACTGTTCTTGAAACTTCGCAAAGGCTCGGAGCGTCACTCCCAGGCCCTTCTTCTCGACTAATCGACACGCCTGCACGAGCCGCCAGGCGCCCCCTGGCGGTGCTGATCGATGTTGGAACGAATAAAGCTCGAGCGGAATCCCGGTCCGATGCACCTCCACTTTATCCGGAGGACAGCCCTTTTCTTTGATGACCTCAGCCAACGACTCGGATCGCGCCAACACCAACGCGGCACGCTGAAAAAGCTCCCGCAATCGAAGACCAGCAACCGGCGAATTCAGGCCCACCTGGACATCAGCACCATGAAAGGAGACGATGACCGGCACTGGGCTCCTTCTGATAAATGGCAACCAAAAGATCCCGTTGTTCCCGAAATAAATATGTACGAGATCAGACTTTTGCTTGATCAGCGAATGCAACAATCCTCGACACTCACTGGGAAGGGCTAATTGTGGGCTGTGGCATATCTGAACATGCCAAATCCGTCGCACCCAACGGCACGGCGATTTCGGAATGAGAATCAGGTTTGGGTAAGGAAAGCGGTCGGCGCTTTCTCGCTTAAATGCGTGAACTGCTATTCTCACGCCAGTCGGACCGACGACCTGCCGGTAGACGTGCCACATCTCCGGTTTAAGGAATGTCGGGCAAAACACGCTGACCGTGGGAGTGTTCATAGCGAGAGCTCAGATATTCTGCTTCGACGTAAAAACTCACCCGATTCGTGAAACGATTTGACTCGGACAACAAAAAAGGCCGGAACAATCCGGCCCTTCTTTCAAAAACCTTCCTGTGAGTTCCAATTAGAACGGGATCGAGAGCACCCTCCAATATAACACCGGTTTTCCGCTCGTCTCTCGCGGGTCTACTGCGGGTCTCCCGCTCGTAAGTCGCGAATCAGCTGATACCACCTGCTGACCGCTACCGTAGCTCGCGGGCGCTCCCGGGTTGACCAGTTGGTATTTACGGGGCGCCGTAAAGACCTTGTGAAGAATGCTTGAATTGGAGCCTTCTTCAATGGCCGGGCGAGGAGGGATCGCTTGCGGCGCCGCTTTGGGGACATTCGTAAACTCCTGGGCAAAAGCCCCGCCTGCGCTTAGACCAAGAAGGACCAAGGCAGATAACAGTTTCTTCATATATAGTTCTCCCTACGCCTAGAAGGTAAAACGGAATCGACGGCTGCAAAAGCAAATATTTCGAGAATCAATTTCGGATTTCGGACTCCGTATTTCGCATTTTTGCAATTGTTTATTCCCCTTTCGCCCAACTTGGCAGATGATACCCGCGCTGAGCTAACTCGCCGACTGAGTAAGAAATAATCTTCGGGGAGCCAGAGACAGTTCGCTTGGGCCCGAAAAAAAAGTCGAATGTCGCTTTCTGATCCGGATCATCGCGATCAAGGGCACCGGCCCCTTGCTGAACAAGCTTGCCACTGTCCACGAAATAGTATTCCAGATCGCTGATCATATTCGATTGATCGCGGTCCTGATTGTCTAATTCGAGGCTATACGCCTGAACTAAACCGTTGCGGTGCAGGGCTGGAATTGGGCCAACATAAATTCCTGCGAAATCAATGAGGATGTCAGAATCAGTGATTCGCTGGTAACCTCCTTCCGCTGGAGCATAAGCGATCCAGAGCCAAGTGTTCGGCCCCGATTTCCGATACCAGGTTCCGACAAAAACAATCGGCTTTCCGTTTCCGTCTATGTCCACTTCCACCCGTTTAAGAACCAATAATCGACCGGCGTTCTCGACGCGATCAGGCACATTCATCGACAAGTAGTCTGCGATAGGATCCGCAATAACTTGGCCCGCTCTTGCGCTGCTTAGAGCAAAGCCGATGATGAACAGAACCAGACGCCACATGGTTTGCGAATAGATTCGTGATCCGGGCGGTTGTCTACCGGCCCTTCAGGAATAACGTCGAGAACGCCGTTATCGCCGACAACGCCGGTCGCGACCGCGCGCGTGGTGGCGCGGGAATCCCGAGGCAAGCGAAGGCGGATCCATTTGTGGTTGCCAAACCCGGACCGGATCGGCTGACTGCGAATGGACATTACGCCAAACCGATAGGCATAATGTACCGATGGCGACTGCGTTTTGCGGACATTTGCAGAGTCGGCAGCTCCGCTCCGACCATGGATAGCTTCTCAATCAAATGCCCAGCGGGACAGTCGCCTCTGCCAATCCTGGCGGATCCATTCGTGTTCATTCGCGTCCATTCGTGGTTTCTTTCGTATCCAAACGCGTGCATTCGTGGTTTGATGAAATCTTCCACCGAGCGTTTCAGTGATCGGGTAGAACAGTATGACCGATATCGCCCGCGCTATCCAAACGCGTTGCTGGATTTCCTGGTAAGCAAGACGCCGGTCCCGGCGACTATCGCTGACATCGGATCAGGAACCGGGATTCTTTCCGGCCAACTCCTCCAATTCGGTTACCAAGTCATGGCAATCGAACCAAATAAACCGATGCGCGAAGCGGCCGAGGCCCGGCTATCCGAGGACCAAGCGTTTCATAGCGTCGATGGCACCGCAGAAAACACGACGTTGCCTTCATTTTCGGTCGACGCAGTCACCTGCGCTCAATCTTTTCATTGGTTCGATCGAGCGAAATGTCGAACCGAATTCGATCGGATCCTTCGTCCAAAAGGTCTCATCGCATTGATTTGGAACGATCGCTCTCGGCAAGATCCATTGATGGAGCAATACGATGAACTACTCATCAGATTCGTTCCCGAATATCCTAATTGCGCGCACCGCAGAGTTTCTCCGGCGGGTATCGTGGAATTTTTCGCGAACGGTTCGTTCGAGCTCTTCACGTTTCCAAACCATCAATTTCTGACGCGAGACGAATTCCTGGGACGGCTTGTTTCTTCCACGTATGTACCGCTCGCCGGAGAGCCGGGCCACAAAGAGTTGATCGAAGCGTGCAACGCCCTCTTCGATCAGTTCGCTGTGAACGGATCCATCCGGTTTCTCTATGAGACGCAGATTTATCTCGGGCGCTAGATCGTGGTGCGGCTGGTTGTCCTCCTGGTCCTCGTGGCATATCGGCACAACGCAAGATCGGCAGCGGGCCCGCGATCCGAGACTTGTCATTTGCTATTTGTCATTATTCGGCGACAGCCGAAGAAATGCGCGTCTTCGACAGTCCCGCTTTGGCAGCCCCGCAAGTTCAGCTTTTCTCCAATGGCCGTTATCACCTTACCATCAGTACCGCGGGCGGCGGATACAGTCGCTGGCGTGATCTGGCAGTCACGCGTTGGCGTGAAGATGCCACGCGCGATTGCTGGGGAGCTTTCATTTATGTGCGCGATATCGCGTCCGGAGAATTCTGGTCCGCTGCTTATCAGCCGGCTTTGCGTTCGGCTGAAGGTTATCAAGTGACCTTTACGGAAGCCAAGGCTGAGTTTCGCCAACGCCGAGGCGACCTGGAAATCCACACGGAAATCTGTGTGTCTCCGGAAGACGACGTGGAAGTACGACGGGTTTCTCTGACGAATCATTCCGGCGCGCATCGTTCGTTCGAGCTGACAAGTTACGCTGAGATTGTGCTCGCAATTCCTTGGGCGGATCTGGCCCATCCGGTCTTCAGCAATCTCTTCGTGCAGACTGAGTTCCTGCGAGAACGCAGCGCCATCCTCTGTACCCGGCGCCCCCGCTCCGAAACAGAAGAACGGCCGTGGCTCTTGCATTTGATGGTGACCGAAGAAAGTGGCCAGATCTCCTGCGAAACGGATCGCGCCAGGTTTATTGGACGCGGCCGATCCGCCGCCGATCCGGCCGCAATGCGGAACATTTCGCCACTTTCCAATACGGTCGGTTCCGTCTTGGACCCGATCGCCTCGCTTCGAGGAACGTTCGCTCTCGCTCCCAATGAAACTCTCCGTGTCGCTTTTGTTCTTGGTGCAACGGAGAGTCGCGATGCCGCGTCGGCTCTTATCGAAAAATACCAGAAACCCAGTGCGGTAGACCGGTCATTCGATCTCGCCGGGACCCGCACTGAGGCTACTTTGCGCCAGCTCGGCATTACCGAAACAGAGGCCGAAATTTATGCACAGCTGGCCGGCGCTCTGATTTACGTCGATCCAGTTCGCCGAGCGGATTCCAACCTCCTGCTTCAGAACCAGCGCGGACAGAACGGACTCTGGAGCTATGGCATCTCCGGAAACCTCCCGATCGTTCTGCTGCGGATCAGGGATGCGAACAAAATAGAAATCGTAACGCAACTGATTCAGGCGCACTCATACTGGCGAAGCAAAGCGCTGGCAGTGGATCTGCTCATCTTGATCGAGGACGCTTCGGAATCGCGCCAATTCCTCTACAACGAAATCATTGGCTTGATTGCACTTGGACGCGCACCTGGGATACTGGACAAGCCCGCGGGAATTTTTGTTCGACACCGGACGCAAATCCCGGAAGAAGATCAGACGCTGCTGGCAGCGGCGGCCCGCATCGTCCTGACCGATCGAGACGGAACGTTGGCAGAACAATTGAATCGGCCGGAGAGTGACACCTCGATCGCGGAGCTGAGACCGGCACAGCCCACCTTCCCTAGCGGGTCCATCACGCTCGCACCGCGCGAGCTGGTTTTTCAGAACGGGCTTGGCGGCTTCACCCCCGATGGATGCGAGTACGTGATAACATTGGAATCGGAGCAAACGACGCCGGCCCCTTGGGTGAATGTGATTGCCAATCCGTACTTTGGAACCGTCATATCTGAGAGTGGAGGCGCGTATACTTGGTCACAGAATTCTCACGAGCTTCGGCTAACACCTTGGAACAATGATCCAGTAACAGATGCCACCGGGGAAAGTTTTTACCTCAGGGACGAGCAAAGCGGAGATGTCTGGTCACCCACCCCTGGGCCGGCGCGCGGCGCGACCCCTTACGTGATTCGGCATAGTTTTGGTTTTTCCGCATTTGAGCATACCGAAAATGGCATTATTTCGGAACTGACAGTTTATGTTGCTATTGATGTACCGATAAAGTTCGCAGCGCTAACATTGCGCAACGTTTCCGGTCGTGCACGACGGATATCCGTAACTGGGTACTGGGAATGGGTGTTTGGTGATCTGCGCCAAAATGGTTTACTTCACGTGCAAACCGAAGTGGAAGCCAACAGTGGAGCGTTACTGGCACGTAACCCTTATAACGCCGAATTTTCCGAATGGATCGCATTCGTTGACGTCGATGCTCCGACGCGAACCTTAACCGGAGATCGGAAGGAATTTCTTGGCCGAAACGGTGACCCATCGTGCCCGGCAGCGCTGAAGCGAGAACATCTCTCCGGCAAAACTGGAGCCGGTTTGGATCCGTGTGGAGCGATGCAAATCACTCTTGATCTGCCGGACGGCCAGGAACGAGAAACCTGTTTTCGTCTGGGCGCTGGCCGCGGCCTAGCGGAGGTGCAAGATCTGATTCAGCGCTTTCGGGGAGCACAGGCTAGCGGGACAGCGCTTGAAGCCGTTCGGCAATATTGGAAGCAAACGCTTGGCACAGTTCAGGTCGAAACTCCCGATCCATCGGTAAACCTGATTGCCAACGGTTGGCTGTTCTACCAGACGTTGAGCTGCCGGCTCTGGGGTCGAACCGGTTTTTATCAGTCTGGTGGTGCATTCGGGTTTCGCGACCAACTACAAGATGTAATGGCGCTGGTGCATGCCGAACCGGCCCTTACGCGAGAGCATCTTCTGCGCTCGGCAGCGCATCAATTCCGCGAGGGCGATGTCTTGCACTGGTGGCATCCTCCGGCTGGACGCGGAGTGCGCACGCATACTTCCGATGACTATTTGTGGCTCCCATATGTCACCTGTCGCTACGTCTCGGCGGTTGGCGATACCGCTGTTCTTGACGAAAGGGTTCCGTTTTTAGAAGGCCGGCCCCTCAAACCAGAGGAAGAATCTTATTATGATTTGCCAAAGCGCTCCGAAGAATCAGGTACACTCTATGAGCATTGCGTGCGCTCTATTGAAAATGGCCTGAAATTCGGTGTACATGGTCTGCCGTTGATCGGGAGCTGCGACTGGAACGACGGAATGAACCTCGTCGGAAATGAAGGAAAGGGTGAAAGTGTCTGGCTCGCCTTCTTCCTTTACGACGTGCTCACGCGATTCGCCGAGCTGGCTCGTAGCCGCAACGACATCTCCTTTGCCGACCGTTGCCTATCTCAAGCAAAGCAACTGCAAGCAAACGTCGAGGAGCAAGGCTGGGACGGCGAATGGTATCGGCGCGCTTACTTCGATAACGGCGAACCGCTCGGTTCTCATATCAACTTGGAATGCCAAATTGATTCTTTGCCACAAAGCTGGTCGGTTATCAGCGGCGCCGGGCATCGGGAACGTGCTCGTCAGGCCATGCAGGCGGTAGACCAGCGCCTAGTCCGCCCAGAAAAAGGGCTGATTCAGCTGTTCGATCCGCCTTTTGACAAATCGGACCTTCATCCTGGCTACATCAAAGGCTATGTCCCGGGGGTCC
>WNFP01002761.1_pt1 | contig 14007 bp, 8 predicted proteins | sample 5400201 | NCBI WGS metagenome assembly WNFP01 (sample SAMN13153355, study PRJNA577476) | soil metagenome | isolation source: 115 cm saprolite under Madrone tree | place: USA:California | collected 2016-06-14
CGCCAATGGTGTAACCAAAATCGTTGCGACGCAGCAACTGCTTCTTGCAGCTGGTGTCGCTTGGCGAAGCGCACCCGCTCTTGAGGAAGTAATTCTTCGCGATCAGAGCGTCGTTCCGCCCGAAGTAGTAGACGTCGCCATGGTACTGGTTGGCACCGCCCTTGGTTACGACGTTGATTTGCGCGCCAGAGGAGCTGCCGTATTCGGGTCCATAACTGTTGCGCTGAATCTTGAATTCTTCAATGCCGTCGATGGATGGATAAATAAGAATGGTGCGCTGCGAGCCGATATCGTTGTTCGCCGCGCCGTCCACCGTCCACTGGTTCCCCACCGCGGGTGAACCACTGAAGGAAATATCCACGGCGCCGAACAACCCCTTGCTCTTGCTGTCGAAGCCCTCGCCAACAGATGCGCCTGGAACAAGCGTGGTCAACTGCACGAAGCTCCGGCCATTCATGGGGAGTTCGCGAACTTGTTCGCCGAGCATGACGTTTCCAACGTCACCGGTCGACGTATTGACGGCGATGGGCGTAGCTTCCACTATCACTGTTTCCGTGGCAGCGCCCATGTCCATCTTTATGTTGAGGGCGGTCACATCGGCAACGTGCAGTTCCACGCTTCTTTCCGTGAGTTTTTTGAAGCCGGTCTTAATTACTGTTACCGTGTACGTTCCGGGATCAAGTTCGGGAAGCGAGAAGCTGCCCTGCTCGTTGGTCGTAGTGCTACGAGTAGCGGTTGTACGTTCGTTGGTGACGCTGACTGTGGCGCCAGGAACTGCAGCGCCGCTGGGATCGGTTACCGATCCGGTGATCAGACCCGTGATCTTCTGCGCTGATACAGGGGGAGTCAAAACCACCAGGCTTGCAAAAGAGATTGCGCCAAGCACCAGTGCCACGACGGCCAACAGCGAGCCGGCCGAGCGCAATTTGCCAAATGCATCATTCGAATTCAAACGATTAATCTTCATTCGTATACCCCTCGAGGAAGCTTTTTCACGGCAGCAAAAAAATGAAATCCACGCTATGCACCAAGCTAGCAACGGATTCATATCAGCTGTTACCCACCACAGGTTCGTGAAGGACCCGATCCCCTAAAGCATTACGGGACATAATGCTTTTGTACTAGCGGGGTATTTAGTACAATCGGCCGGGCTTGTCAAGGGAAAATATTGATATTCTAAAGAAAAATAATGATATTCTACGGGTGGCCAGAAGGGGATTGCCAGGATCGCGGGACCTCTACTCGCGGGGCGCCGGCATCGGACGGGACATTTTCGGGGCCATGTCCTCGGCCTTCTCATTCAGCTCGCCAACCCTGGCGAATTCCCGCTGCGCCGCTAACACGTTTCCAATGGCACGGTATATACGTGCCAGCCGGTAATGGGCGTCGGGTTGCGCGGGATCCAACCGCTCCGCGCGCAGCAGAGCGGCCAGAGCTTCTTGGTATCTCTTCTGCTCCGAAAGAATGGCGCCGATGTCTAGATACGCAATGCGAATGTCGTTTCTCAAGTGGATCGCCTTATTGAGCAGAAGTAGCGCTTTTTCTGGAGCGTTTCTTTTCAGCTCGATGTCCCCCAGATAGGCCAAGGCTTGTGCGTTGGCAGGGTCAATGCTCAATTCAGCCTCTAAGGCGGCCTTGGCCTCGTCATACTTGTGCTGCTTCCAATACAGGTAGCCGAGGCCGAAATGGACGTTAGGTTCGCGAGGGGCGGCCTTTGCGGCTGTTTCAAACTCGGGTATGGCTTCCACCGTTCGGCCCAAGCCATCCAGTGCTTCGCCGCTAAGCATATGCACGGCTGCCGAGTCCGGATCTTGCTCTTGAATTTGGCGGAACTCTGCGAGCGCACAGGAATATTCTTTGGCGGAAAGACAGCTTTGAGCGAGGACGCGATGCAGTTCAATATTTTTTGCGTCCGATTTAGCCGGTAACTCGAGGTACTTCACAGCGTCCGCAAAGCGATTAGCTCCATAGCAGCTTAGGCCCAGCAGCGTGAGCACTTGCAGGTTCTTAGGGTCAGCCGCGAGGGCCGCGCTCAGCGGAGCAATGGCGGCATCGAAATGCTGTTGCTTGAATTCAGCCAGTCCCCAATTCAGATGAACTCCCGACAGCTTCGGATTCAGCGCGATCGCTTTTCTGTAGGCTGGAACCGCTTGCCCGTACTTTCCTTGCTTTGAGAGAACCAGACCTAAGCTCGCGAACGCGGCCGCATCCCGTGGGTCCGCTTGCGTGATCTGACGCCAGTTTTTCTCTGCTTCGGCGAGTTTTCCCTGTTGTTCCAGTGCCACGGCCTGGTCTGGAGTCGGTATCTGGGCATTCGCGAGGAGGCCTGAGAACAATGCGACAGCGATACAACCTAGCTTCCACATCTTCATAGAGTACAAAAGTGAACTCGGCAGATACAGCGTATCTTTTTTAGCCGAAGAGGCGCGTTAGCAATATGAGCCAAGGCGGAGAGCGGGTCCTACTCTCGCCGAATTTTCCCGTTGTTCGCAAGCCCCTCGAGCCAGCGCCGGGCCGTCCCAGCTTCCGGGCGATCGCCATGATTCTTCAGAAATGTACGCAGAGTCTGGGCCGCATCGTCGTAGCGCCCTACAGCGGTGAGTGACTGTGCGACAAGCAATTCGATCTGTGGGGCCTTTCCGTTCGACTCTGTTAGCGCCAGCTGCGACGTTTTCAGCGCCAGATCGTATTGCTCGCGATGGTAGTACGCTTTGGCCAATGCCCAATGCGTCTCCCACCCGCTAGCCTCCAACTGAAGCGATTTCTCAAGTGGAGCGATGGCCTGGTCGTATTTCCCCTGGTCCGTAAGGGCCATTCCCAGTGCCCCCAAAACGCGCGCGTTGCTTGGCTCCATTTGTGAGGCCTTTTCCAGAACGTCTTGCGCTTGTGCCCAGTTGTGCAGGCTTAAATAGAGCACGCCTTGCACAAAGAGAACGTCGGGGTGTCCAGGCGCTAGCTTCGCGGCTTCACCCACGTACTTCTCTGCATCCTTCGGCTTGTTGGCGCTCAACGCTTGCAAACCTTTGTCAAGAGCTTCCCTGGCTTTCGGCGCGAGCAGCGGCCTACCGGGGATCCCCGTGTTATCTCCGGGACCTGATTCCTTCTGCAGGTAAACGTCAACTTCGGCTTTCACGCCGACAGGTATCGACACTTCCTTTTGCGCATTCTTGTATCCGGTCGCGCTAACAATCAGGGTGTAATCACCTAACGATCGCAGAATGAAGAACGCGCGCCCGTGTGACGCCTCTTTCTGATCGGTTGGCATTCCTCCTTTGAAAACTCTCACACTTGCTGGGACAGAGATGGGCTCACCGGAACTGTCGCGCACCGTCACCGAGATTTCCGCTTTGTCTCCACGCAAAAGGGTTCCTTCACTTCCGCTGTCCTGGCATAGAGCCAAGTGTGGCGCAAAGAAAACGCAGGAAAGTACGGGGAGCAGGAAAAGCACGATCCGGAGAGGCGGGCATTGCTTAGCGCGGCCCATAATCGTTGAAAGGACTAGCTAAAGCGTAGTCCTAGCCATCGGGTGCGTCAAGGAATAAGGCTACACTGCAGCTGCAAAGGAGGTGGCGAGCCCCGAATTCTTTCGACGAGGCCGTCGTCTGCCTTTTTTGGAAATTAGGAGCTCAAAATGACCGAGGCCCCGTGCGCACAGTGTTTTGTGCGCTCGGGGCCGGTTACAACAACCGTAGGAGTTAGAAGTAAACCTTGCCACCAAGTTGCAAGATTCGCGGGTCAAACGCAGAAGTGAATTGGCCGAAGTTCGAGGAGCCAAGGTTCCTGCTGACGCCGTTGAACTGTGTATGGTTCCATGTATTGAAGGTCTCAAGGCGCAACTCCAGTTTGCTGCCGCGCGTTTCGCTGAAAACAAAGCTCTTAAAGAGCGAGAGGTTCCAGTTGTCGCGACCAGGCGCACGCAGGGCGTTGTGACCTAGGTTGCCAAAAGTGCCGAGCGTCGGCAGAGAAAAGGTGGCGGGATCTATGTATTGAATCCCCTGCTGCTTGCCAGGGACGGCCGTCTGTGGGTACGAGATTTTGCCGGTTAGGTCCGGCCGGTTTGTAGCATTGGGCAGGCCGTTGCCGCCTTGCCCACCGCTGATACCGATGTTAATCGGCAGTCCGGACTCCATCGTAACGATGCCGGAAACTTGCCATCCGCCGACCGTGGACCGCACGAGCCGGCTCTGACTGTGGCGAAGAAGGGGAATGTCATAGATGAAGTTCACCACGGCGACGTGCGTGCGGTCAAAGCCACTTGGCCCGATGTCATATCTCCATCCCAGGTAAGGATTCGAGACATTATTCAAGTCTCCGCCGCCCGTCCCGCCGTTGCTGGGATCTTCCGCACGCGAAAGAGTGTAGAAGGCGCGAAGCTGAAGGTCGCGTCCTACCTGTGAGTTCAGGTCAATCTGCAGTCCGTTGTAGTGCGTATTGGCCTCGGCGGCCGTGAGCCGAATGGAACGGAAACCGCGAAACGGCAGGCCCGGTGCCAAACTGTATTTAGAACCCCCGATTAGGGCCGGCAGCGCACTGGCATTCGGGAGATTGTATTCGCTACGGTCACTCTGATGACGGTTCTGGTTCCCGACGTAGGAAACCGACAGAACAGACTTCGCATTCAGCGAATGCTGTACACCTAGGCTGTACTGGTAGCTCGTGGGAAGTTTGTAGTTATTCACAGCCAACCCGGTAATATCCGCGGGATTAATCGGTCGGTTCGCTGCCGTGCCGGTGGCAAGCGATATGCTTGGGCTATTCAAAGTGACGCTTTGGAGGCCAACGTTCAAACTGAAGGGAATATTGGGACCGGCGTCGTACATGTCGTTGCCCTGAATGCGCTCGTACATGGAGCCGAAGCCACCGCGGATCACGGTCTTGCTGCTGCCTGTCAGGTCATACGCAAAGCCTACGCGCGGACCGAAAGCCGCCCAGTGGTTGTTCACGAGCCCCTTCGGAACGCCATTTTTCTCAGGAATGCCAATGCCATTCAAGTACAGCGGAACGCCCGCGAGAATGGGGTTAGGGCTTGTGCCAAGGCCCGGGCTGGCAGGACTTATGCTTCCATCCGGGAGCATGACCGCAGCCTTGGCCGGATCATAGAGTGATGGGTAGAAATTGCCCATGCGATCATTTGCTTCATATGTGTGCGGCACCCCATCCCAGCGCAAGCCAAGGTTGAGGGTCAGCCGGTGGTTAACGCGCCAGTTGTCCTGGACGTAGGCGGCCCAGGATACGTTGTTCCAGAAGCCGTGGTCCTGCACGGCAAGCTCGCCGTAGCTCTTGGCATAGCCAAGCAACAAATCCGCAAAGTCATTTCCAGTAAACGTGCCGTCAAAACCGAACGAGCCCTGTGTGGTGCCGAAGAGGTCCTGCACCTTCTTGTAGATCGCCCAACTCGCCCCGAACCTGAGTTGGTGGGCCCCCTTGGTAAGCGAAATGTCGTCACGAACCTGGTAGTCGTCGGCTTTGTTCTTCCAAGGCCAACTGGAGATTTCGAAGTGAGTCCCGGTCGAGCCGTTCAGGTCGATATTCGGGATGCGGTTAAGGTTGTTCGGGCCGGTGAACAGCCTGGAATTCGTGCCGGCATAGCCGGTGGGGAGCGCCAGGCTGGTTAGGCCCGCGCCCGCAAACGGGATGATATTGATGCGGTTGCCATTGTAGTTGAAAGCGACCTCGTTGAGGAGCGTCGGGCTGATCGCGTAGGTTGTGTGGATGACGGCGCTGTAGGACGGGTTGCCAAACGTGTCTCCGACTGTTGGCACGTTGGCGCCGCTCCACTGGCTTATGGCAAAGCCTTGGCTAACCTGCTCAGCGACGAAGTGGCCGAACACGGAAAACTTGCTGGTGAAGTTGTGATCAACACGAACGATCTCTTCCTTCAGGTTCGTCGGAGTGTTGCTGGTTCCAGCAAACTGGGTTCCCGAAGTAGGTTTCGGAAAGATGCCAGCAGTCAGTAGAGCCTGTGCATTGCCGTCCAGCAATGCCGCAGGAATCTTGTTGTTCGTGAAAGGCCTTAGCGTGGCTCCCGCCCCTGAACAGGCTCCCGTCGTTGGATCCGCAATGCTGAGAGTCTGGCCGTTAGCCGTGTACTGAGTTGCAGTTGCCGCGGAGACTTGATTCGAACACGGTGTATGGAGTGCCGTGCTGGTTAGGCCGGCAGCAAACTGACCACCATACGTAGTCGGGTCGGGCACTGTTTGGCTGTTGTTGAGGTTGCCTTGGATCAGCCTGCGCCACTCCATATTGTAGAAGAAGAAAGTCTTCTTCTTGTCCGGGTTATACAACTTACCGAACGTGACGGGACCGCCGACGTTAAAACCGAATACGTTCAGGCGTAGTTTTGCCACCTGGTTCGTGGTACCGCTTAGATTTGTGGCGGGGTTGAAGAAGTTGCGCGCATCGAAAGCATCATTGCGGTTAAATTCCCACGCTGAAGCGTGCAGCGAACTCGTTCCGGACTTCAGAACCATGGTCATCGTCGCCGCCGAAGAGAGCCCGAAATCGGCGCTGTAGTTGGAAGTGAGCGCCCGGAACTCTGCGATTGCGTCCGACGATGGCGCGATACTCATGCCGCCAGCGCCGCCGCGGTCGTCATCCTCGCCACCATCCAGCAAATAGATGTTGTGGTTTTGACGCAATCCATTGAACTCCACGTTGGCGTCTCCGCCGACCGGTGTGTTGACGTAGCTATTGATCTGGCTCGATGCTCCCGGCGTCAAAGCGGCAAGCTGATAGATGCTGCGCCCGTTCACGGCGATCTGTGACAATTGCAGGTCGGTGATGACATTGCTGACCTCTCCGGAATCCGCTTGCACGCGAACGACGTTGGCTTCGACAGTCACCGTCTCCGATGCAGCGCCCAAAGCCATCTGGAAATCGACACGAGCTCGGTCGCCAACTTGGAGCACTAAGCCTTTCTGCTCGGCAACCTTGAATCCTGACGCTTCGGCCTTGATGTTGTAGTGGCCAACTGGCAGATCGACCGCCACATACTGGCCGGCTTCGTTTGTGGTAAACGTGTGCGCCAAATTGGTCTCCACGTGAGTAACTGTGATTTTCACATTGGCGATTACTGACCCCGAAGGATCCGTAACCGTTCCGACGATGGTGGCGTTCTGGCCAAATGTCTGTGCCGCCGTACCAAAGACAAGCATGCATAGAAGCAATGCGTGAGATAGACGGAATTGCTTCACAGCAAAGGGATTTACACGAGAAAACTGAGAAATAAGCAACGTCATGATTTCCCTCCACACCCGTACCGACTTAATTGGAAAGACATCGCAGGATCGTAACCACCACAACCAACCACACGACACCCCCGATTTACTCGCGGAGTGCTTTCGACTGGAGCCTGTATATTCTTGAGGCAGACACCTGTCAAGCGAAAATATGATGTTCTGAAGAAAAATAATGATATTCTACGCCCACGAAAAGCGGAGGGTCTGGAGCCCTCCGGTCGAGGGGCTGTTTTCAACAGTGGTGCTTTATCCATATATATGTAGGAGTAGGCCGTCTCTTGGGCGAAACTTCACGCCAGGAGCTTGCATCCAAGGCTTGCTTGGCAACTGCCAAGTTGCGCTAGAATCTCGGCTTATTGGGGCATCGGGCGCGCTTGCCGCGACACAATTCCCAATTCGGCGCGCCGTTTCGAATATCCCATTTCTAGAAGATGTGCGGAGAACCAAATAAAAATGACCCTTCCGCCGAGAAAGAAGCCAGCCCATCGCGGCGAACCCAAGGTCACCCTCAAGACCATTGCGCAGCATCTAGGCCTGACGCCCGGAACTGTGTCGGCTGCCCTGAACAACTCCGCCGCGGCGCGCTCCATTCCCGAGCACACCAAGAATCGCATCATCGAAGCCGCGAAAACGCTCAACTACCGGCCTAACTTTTTTGCGCGCACTCTACGCTTGAAAAGAACTTACACGATCGGCGTAATCGCCGAAGAAATTGGCGACGCCTACGGCTCGATGGTAATCAGCGGCATCGAAGAATATTTGCGCAAGAGCAATTATTTCTTCCTTACCGTGATCCACCGGCATGATCCGAAGCTCCTGCAAACTTACGCGCAAATGCTATTGACGCGTGGCGTCGAGGGCTTCATCACCACGGACACGTCCCTCACGGAAAAGCTTGCTCTGCCAACCGTTGCCGTGGCGGGACACCAGCCCGTTGATGGTGTCACCAACATAATCCTGGACCACACGCGCGCCGCGAGGCTGGCACTCGAACATCTTCGCGATCTCGGCCATGAGGAAATCGCCTTCATTAGAGGGCAGACCGTGAGTTCGGACTCCGCGGTACGTTGGAGCGCGATCTGCGAGGTGGCCGAACAACTCGGCATTCGCATTCGTCCCGAACTTACCATCCAACTGGAGGGCTTCGATTCGACGCCGGGCATTGGATATTCCTTCGGCAAGCAACTGCTGGCCAGGAAGCACCCTTTTACTGCACTTTTTGCTTACAACGACATTGCGGCAATCGGCTCGATTTGGGCAGTCCGCGAGGCAGGCCTACGCGTCCCGGAAGACATTTCGATTGTGGGGTTCGACGATATAGCAGGCGCAGCGTTTGCTGATCCCGGATTGACCACGGTAAGGCAGCCACTCGTAAAGATGGGACAAATCGCGGCGCAAACCGTCGTCGACCTCATCGAAGGACGCGGCGAATACGTGCCGGAAATCGCCATCGAGCCGGAATTTGTGGTTCGCCAGTCTACGGGGCCCGCCGCGGTCCGCCAGCCTCGAAGCGTTAAAGTGGCCTCGCCGCATTTGCAATCGGGCTATTTAGCCAAATAAAGATCCCAGGCGTTGAGTTTCGCGAGCCTTACGTCGTTGCAAAGAACTTCCCGCCAAAGCGAGCAGAATCGCAAGCCGGAGGCTTTCGGCGCGCCGAGTTCGGCCTAGCAGGCCTGCTTCCCTTCCTGCGATTCCATCGTCAAATCCCCTAAATCGTCCGCGCCATCGTTTTGTGTTGCCCAGGTCCGGCGCCGATTCCCTCAGGGAGGCATCCGTGACACGACGCAAACTCTCAATACTATTGTTGCTGGCCGCATCCATCGCTGCGCCACTCTGGGCCGGCACGCATTCCGCCGCTGCCTTTAAAAAGTTGCAATCGCTTGCCGGGAACTGGGTAGGCAAGGACGCCCACGGCATGCCCGCGAAAACCAACTTCAAGGTTTTTGTCTCCGGTACGGCCGTCATGGAAACGCTCTCCCCTTCCGATATGGAGGAAATGGTTACGCTCTACAGTATCGACGGCGACGGCATCGCCCTCGTCCATTATTGTCCTACCAACAACCAGCCGCGCATGCGCGTTGTGCCGGATTCCGATGATATCAAGGAGCTCAGCTTCGACTTCGAGGGCGCCGGCAACCTCAAGTCACCATCCACGGGCCACCAGCACCACCTCGTCATCCGTTTCGACGATGCCGACCACATCACAGAAACCTGGACCTGGCGCCAGGATGATAAGGATATTCCCATGCTCTTCCACTTCACCCGCAAGAAGGATTGAAACACGGGGGTCGTTGCTTCCACTGTAACTAGGTTCCCACTGACACACGCGAAATCGCCTGCTACTTCTACAAAACTGGTACAGGAACGTCGGTTTAAAACTCTGGCCGCAAGGTCAGTGTGACCGATTGGGGGAGTACTGTACTTTCAAGTCCTCGAAGCGGAGCCGGGAGCGTGGCTTACTGAAGCCAGAGCCATGCCCGGCCCTCGAAAGAGGCGTGTATGAAAAACAGATGGATGGTCATTGGAGTTGCCGGAATCAGCGTTTTGCTTGGCGGCGCCACGGCAGCGGCGCATTCCTACAATCCAATCAAATGGATCAGGAAAGGTCCAAGCCCCACGGCCAGCGAACAGCTCGCCGCGAACAAAGAGCAGGAAAAAAAACTGTCTCAGCAATTGCAGGCGGTTCTGCCTCCGCGCACCAACTTGAAAGATGCTTGCGCGGGATTCAGGAGCCTGAACGATTGCGTCGCTTCGCTTCACGTCAGCCACAATCTCTCAATCAAATTCAACTGCCTCAAGTGGGATGTGACCGGCGCGAAACCGGCCGGGGACGTCAAATCGTGCGCAGCGCCGTCGAATGACAAGGCCATGGAACTCAGTAAAGCGATCCGCGTGCTGAAGCCCGACGCCAATTTCCGGACGGAAGCCAAGAACGCCGAGAGACGTGCGCGCGAGGACATCAAGGACGCGTCCTAGTCAGAGTTAGCCATCGCTTCTCTCTCCGTAAGGGCGGGCTCGGTCCGCCCTTCTTTCTTGCCCAATGCGAAGCCGAGATTATCTAAGCGAAAATAAGTGGCGCGCCCAAGGGGACGATCTTAGAACTTTTCTAGACGAATTCATGGTCAACTCGCTACAGTTTGACTCTCCGAGCCCTGCGGTTTAGGAGAGGCAATGAAGCCCAAGGCGACCCACCTCGTTATTATGCTGACTCTGGTTATCGCTTTACTGGGTTTTGTCTTTGCCGAAGGCCCGGCAGTACGCAGCTTTGCAACGCCTACGCAAGCGGTGGCAACCTGCGGCGTTTACTGCGGGACCGAGCGGTGGAGCGTCAAGACATTGAGCGATGCCGACCGCGACAAAGTGCAATTGGCACCAAAGGAGGTAACCGTTGGGTGGCTCATATCCCAGAAGCGTCAAGCCCGCCTGCCGTCGGACCGGCGTGCTACTCCAATCGAAACGCAAACATACAAGATTCGTGCACTCCTCGTCGGCTACCAGGTACAGGCGGACCAGGATTTCCATGTTGTCATCGCAGATGTCGAGGATTCGAGTAAAACAATGATCGTGGAAGTCCCATCCCCAGAGTGCGCTGGGGCCTGTGCCTCAGGACACGCGGAGGAGTTTCGCAGTGCGAGAGCAGTCATTGCGGCGTTATCCGAGCCAGTCTCTCCCGTGATCGTCGTTGTGACGGGCGTAGGCTTTTTCGACTTCTCGCACGGGCAAACTGGCGCGGCGCCGAATGGCGTCGAGCTGCACCCGGTCCTAAAGATCGAACTCGAATCTGGTTCCGCTCCGCCTTCGGGTTCCCCTTCGCAGGCCAGCGCCAAAGAGGAAAAAAGCGAGGTCAAAGTTTGGGTCAATACAAGGAGTGGTGTTTACCATTGCCCCGGAAGCCGCTGGTACGGCGACACAAAGCAGGGCAAGTACATGGGGGAACGCGAGGCTAAGAAGGCGGGTTACCGGCCTGCCTATGACCACCCGTGCGCATCAAGTTGCCCCTAGCAAAGGAAGCGGACAACTCTTCAGACACGCAATTGCAAACAAGGCTGAGCGGACCGCGAACCACTCGAAAATCCGTTCGGCCCAAAAGTGTTACCCATGTCTTAGGTACGTTGTGTAACGAAGCTGTGAAGAAACCTCCCGCGGCTTGAGACGGTAATGAGTTTCATTGAATGCCTACCTGCTAATCTCGAGTTCTTTTAGGTCCAGCTCGCTGCTCGTTTGCGCTCAGGTGACTGCGGGTTTTGCGCGGAGCTTGCTTAGACGGATCCAATTCTGCAGGTTGTAGGTGAGGCATGCCCAGAGCATTTCCGTCTGCGCCTTTACCAAGCCCCGCACGTGGAATTGCCGTAGTCCCAGCTTGGTTTTGATCCATGCATGACAAAATTCCACAATTCTTCCTCGCCGACCGTATCTCTGCTGGGCTTCTTCACTGGCCATTTTCTTGCGAAACGCGATCACTACGGCGCTTTCTTCGAGGTGCGCCACTGAACGGCCGTGCTTTTTATTGGCTGGACAGCACTCTGGTTTGCGAGGGCAGGCTTGGCAATCCTCAAGCCGGGCTTCGAACATGTGGTAAATCATCCCGTGCCCCACCTTGCGTTGTCTCTGCCGAGTGAGGATTTTGCCCTCCGGGCAAACACAGCGATCCGTCTCCTGTTGATACAGGAATACGCTCGGTGGAAGCTGATTCGGTAGGTTAGCTCCGCGTGGCACATACTTCATGCTCCCCAAAAAATCGATCTCCCGCTTGGCCATCTCCTCGATATTTTCTCGCGTGGTGTAGCCACGATCGGCCACCATCTGTTGCGGGCTTTTATTCAACCGTTGTTCCACTCGATCCACTGCTGGCAATAGCTGCCCGGTGTCGTTGGCCGCCTGTGTCACCGCCACTCCCACAATCAGTCCATGCGCGGCATCCGCGGAAATCTGCGCGTTGTAACTGAGCGCGAAACCCTCATCAGACTGCTTCATCACCCGCGCTTGTGGATCGGTGGTGCTCACCCCCGGCTCCCGCTTGGCCTTTCTTCCGTCCTTGCGTACCTGCAACTTCTGCAACTCTTCGAGCGCACTCTCCAGCCGCTCTTGTTGCTCGCGTCGTGCACGGGCCTGCGCCTGCTTTGCCTTCGCACTGCTCTCGTCGATCCGGGGATCGCCCATGGCCGCCACCCGCTGTCCCGCCTGCTCCAGATGCTCGCGAATCGTCTTCTCCTCGCGAAAACTCCGGCTGCTCGCTAAGGCCTTAATCTTCGTGCCGTCTTGCACCACTTGCTCCAGGGTGATCAATCCTTCCTTGCAAAGCGCTGCCAATACCTGCGTGAACAGTTCATCCAGCTCTTGTTGTTTTTCCACACGGAAGTCCGCCAGGGTGTGATAGTTCACTTCCGTTAGCCCCGTCAGCCACTGAAATGCCGGATCGTACTCACAGCGCCGGGCTACTTCTCGTGCCGAGCCAATACCCAGGCTGTAGGCGTACACCCACAAACTGATGATCAGTTGCGGATCGAACGCAGGCCGCCCTCCTTCTTCCGCGCTACTCTCGATGGCCCTATAAAATGGACTCAAATCCAAGCGCCCAACCAGTGTCCAGATGGCTCTGGCCGGATGGTCTTCGCCAATGAGTCTCTCTACATCCACGGCTCGCCAACTCATCTGCTGTCGGTTCACGTACCGGATCAAGGGCTGCTTGTTAGTGAGATTTTCGTCGTTCATGTGGCGAGCTTACGGCAGACTTTTTATTTTGCAAGGCAGAATTTAGCGGGGTTTTTTCACAGCTTCTTTACAGAACGTTCCGGAGAGATAGCTTACACCTTAGGGCCAAAAGGGTTGTGTACGGTCCGGTCCAACCCGGACACATAGGTGACAATTTGTACTGACTACATCGGTAACAAATCTAAGGATGCGCTTGCCGGTTGGTTGGAGAAGACCTGAGCTTTTCACCTTCGGCGTATGCTTGTCGGGCTTCTCTGGCATGGCCGCCTCTTTCCAGGGCAATTCCGAGATTGGTTCGCAAATCGGGATCGGATGGAGCGAGCGCAATCGCCAGACGGAACGCCGTGGACGCATCATCGAAGCGTTTTGCATTCAAGAGTGTCACGGCAAGATTGGCCTGCGCTTTCAGGTTTTTGGGATTTGCCAAGACAACGCTCTGAAATTCCGCGATGGCCTCAGATGAGCGAATTTGCCGAGCAAGCGCGACCGCGTGATTGACCATGGCATCCGGGAAATTGGGACGAAGAGCGAGTGCTTTTTCGTACTCCAATTGCGCCTCGGGGAACTTGGAATTCGCCGCGAGCAATAAGCCATAACTATTGTGCAGATCGGGACTAGTCGCGTGGGCAGCAAGAGCCCTTTTTACCATCTCCATGCCCTTCGGAGTCTGGTCGAGATCGATCTGGAGAGCAGCAAGCGTTGCAATCGCTTCCGGAAAATCAGGCCTTGCGGCAAGTGCTTGTTGCAAGAGGGGCAGGGCTTCCTTGCGGCGGTCTTCGTTGATCAAGCTGTCGGCTTGAAGCAAAAGATAGAGAGGATTTCCACTAGTAGTGCTCGCCATGCTTTGGAGCATGGGGGCCGCTTCTTCAAACTGCCCCATCTCGGCGTACAGGCTTGCCAACCCTAGCGTTATATCCGCGTCACCGGGGGCCAGTTCATGGGCGCGCAAGTCCGCTTTCAGTGCTTCGGGATACTTTCCTTGGAAGCGTAGGGCGAAACCAAGCCCATAGAGGGTTGCAGGTACGTCCGAAGTTGTCGCGAGGCTCTTCTGGTAAGC
>WNFP01010602.1_pt1 | contig 14006 bp, 12 predicted proteins | sample 5400201 | NCBI WGS metagenome assembly WNFP01 (sample SAMN13153355, study PRJNA577476) | soil metagenome | isolation source: 115 cm saprolite under Madrone tree | place: USA:California | collected 2016-06-14
ATGCAGGAGGACATCCAGCAGCTGACCTGGATGGGGCCGGAGACGAAGAAACAGGCGCTGGAGAAGCTGCATGCCGTCGTCAACAAGGTGGGATATCCGGACCGCTGGCGCGACTACAGCGCGGTGGAGGTGCGGCGCGGAGATTTTCTGGGCAACGTGCAGCGGTCAACCGCGTTTGAAGCCAGGCGCCAGATGGGAAAGATTGGCAAGCCGCTGGACCGGGGCGAGTGGGGCATGACTCCGCCCACCGTAAACGCCTACTACAACCCGCAAATGAATGACATCAACTTCCCTGCGGGCGTGCTGCAACCGCCGCTCTATGACGCCAAACTGGACGACGCGCCGAACTATGGCAACACCGGCGGAACAATTGGACATGAACTGACACACGGCTTTGACGATCAGGGACGGCAGTTTGATGCCAGGGGCAATCTCCGCGAATGGTGGACCAAGGAAGACGGCGCGGCATTTGAACAGCGCGCGCAGTGCATCGTGGACCAGTACGCGCAGTACACAATTGTGGATGACATCAAAATCAACAGCAAGCTGACTGAAGGCGAGGACGTCGCCGATCTGGGCGGCCTGATCCTGGCGTATATGGCCTGGAAAGCGCAAACCAAAGACCAGCATTTGGAAAACCGCGAGGGATTTACGCCCGATCAGCGGTTCTTCATCGGCTACGCGCAATGGGCATGCGAGAATGAGCGTCCGGAAAACCTGCGCGCGAACGCCATCACCAATGAACACTCGCCGGGCAAATACCGCGTGAACGGGCTGATGGTGAATGTGCCGGAGTTCCAGAAAGCCTTTGCCTGCAAAGCCGGACAATCCATGGTCCGCGAGAATCGCTGCCGGGTGTGGTAGCCCAGCCGCAAATTCGTCCGGGGGCCGTTCTGCTGGAAATCTGCCTGGACTCGGTGGAGTCGGCGGTGGCCGCCGAGCGCGGCGGCGCGGACCGGGTGGAGCTATGCGCCAGTTTGCCCGAAGGCGGAACCACGCCCAGCGCAGGCATGATTGCCGCGGTGCGCAAGAAGATTAAAATCGGCTTGCAGGTGATGATTCGTCCGCGTGGTGGAGACTTCTTCTACAGCGAGGATGAATTCGGCACCATGCAACGCGACATCCTGATCGCCAAACAACTGGGCGCCGGCGGCGTGGTGTTTGGCATCCTGAATATTGACGGCAATATTGACGTGCCGCGAATGCGGCAGCTGATTGACCTGGCGCGCCCGCTGAAAGTCACATGCCATCGCGCGTTTGATATGGCGTGCGATGTGAACCGCGCTCTGGAGGACCTGATTGACCTTGGCGCGGACCGCGTCCTCACGTCCGGCGGCAGAAAGAACGCGGTGGACGCAATGCCGACGCTGGCGCAGCTGGTGCAGCAGGCGCAGGGAAGAATCTCCGTGATGGCGTGCGGAGAACTCTCCATTGCGAACGTGAAAGCCGTGATCGCGTATACAAATGTCCGCGAAGTTCACGCCGGCCTGGGCACGGCAGTGAGCAGCGCGATGAAGTTCCATAACCCGAAGATTACGATGGGCACGCTATCCAGCAGCGAATATCAGCATGTGGTGGTAACAGAGAGCAGTGTGCGCGAACTGCGGGCCGCCGTGGATAGCGTGTAAATGCAGTACTCGCTGGTTTACCGCAAAGGTACACGAAGGTACTCCACGTTTGCGTGTGGCGCCGGCACTCTTGCCGGTGTCTCTTCTGCACAGACCTTGATAGCGGCAATGCAAGTTGTGCCAGCGCCGGATGGAACAACCTGCTTCATAACGGCTGAGAATTAAACGTTTGCACTGGCACGGGGTAATCCCCGATACTTTAAATAACCAGTTAATTAATGCCACCCGCCATCAAACCCGGCAAGTCCGGCTCGCGCGGCGAGCCCGAAAAGACCCGTGCGGCCATCCTGAAAGCAGCGCTGGAAGAGTTTTCCGATGAAGGCGTGACCGGGGCCCGAACGGATGAGATCGCGCGCCGCGCCGGCGTAAACAAAGCCCTGCTTTATTACTACTTCAAGGACAAAGAAGGTCTCTACGCGGCGGCGCTGGAAAAGGTGTTTTCCGGACTGCATGAGCGTGTGGCAGCGGTGCTGGACCGCGGCAATCTGCCCCCGCGGGAAAAGTTGCTGCTCTACGTACAGACGCATTTTGATTACATTGCCAGCGCGCCGGTCTATCCACGGCTGGTGCAGCGTGAATTTATGCGCACCACAGGCCGCGCGCTGTCTCCGGCGGCCAGCCGCATTATGGAGCGCCATGGCCGCCCGCTGTACAGCCGGGTGGAAAAGCTGATTGAAGAAGGAATCGCATCAGGCGATTTCCGCAACGTAAATGCGGCGCAAACCGTTACGTCCATCATTGGGACCATCGTCTTTTATTTCATTACCATGCCGGCGCAGCAGTTCATGCATCCCGGCGATCCGGGTTCTCCGGAAAGGATCGCCGCGCGCCGCGCCGCCATGCTGGATTTTATCTCCGCCGCGGTACTCAGGCCGGATGCGGCCAGAAAAGTTAGTCGCCCGTGAGCCAGCGTAATAAATTTTTCGGATTTCTTGGCGTGCTGCTGATCCTGGCCGCTGTCTACTACTTTCTTTCCACGGACCGTTCGTCGGACCTGGTATTGATCGGCACGGTTGACGCCAACCAGATCGTGGTCAGCCCCAAGATCAGCGGGCGCATTGAACGGCTGGCCGTGGACGAAGGCACGGAGGTCAAAGCGGGAGACACGATTGCAGTGCTTGACTCCCTGGAACTCACCGCGGACCGCCAGGCTGCGCAAGCGGTCCTGGCCAGTCTCCGTCATCAGGTGCTGCAGACCCGCGCCACGGAAGAGCAGACGGCGGGAGAGACTTCCAGCGGCGTGGTGAATTCGCAAGCGCGCCTGCGCGCCGCGCAGTCCACATTGCTGCAGGCCCAGGCTGACCTTCAGCGCATTCAGGGTGATACGCGCCGCGCCATTGCGCTGGCCGAGCAGGGCGTGGCTTCACAGCAGGCCGCCGATCAGGCAGCGGCACAACTCAAAGCCCAGGAGGCCCTGGTGCGCGCAGCGGAAGACCAGACCCACGCCGCGCAAGCTGATCTGGTTACGGCGCAGGCGCACACGCGGCAGACCCAGGTAGCGCAAAACACCGTTGACGTTACGCGGGCGCAGCAGCTCAATGCCAAAGCTCAACTGGAAGCCGCGGAAGCGCGGCTGGGCTATACGAAAGTCACGGCTCCGGTAAGCGGGATTGTGACGGTGCGCGCCGCGCGCGAAGGCGAAGTGGTCAACCTGGGGCAGGCGATCGCCATCATCACCGATCTGGGCGACACATGGGTGCGCGCCGCCATTCCGGAGACACAAGCCGATCACATTGCGCTGGGAGATCAGCTCAAAGCGCGGTTGCCCTCGGGCGAGATCGTTCCGGGAAAAATCATCTTCAAAGCGCCGGAAGCCGACTTTGCGACGCAGCGTGACGTAAGCCGTCGCAAGCGTGACATCAAGGCCATTGTTCTTAAGCTGGCCGTGGACAACAGCAAGAAGACACTGGTGCCCGGAATGACGGCGGAAATCCTGGTTCCGAAAGCCAAAGTTGAGGGGCCATAATGGCGCAACACGCGATTCAGGTTATCGACATCGTAAAGCGCTATGGGAACTTCACCGCGGTCGACGGTGTCACTTTCGCCGTGCAGGAAGGCGAGATCTTCGGTCTGCTGGGCCCGAACGGCGCAGGGAAATCCACCCTGATCCGCATGATGACGACTCTGCTCGACATCACCAGCGGTACCGCCATCATTGAAGACTCAGACGTGCGCAAAGCCCCGGACACAGCGCGCCGCAGCATGGGCGTGATTCCCCAGGCCATGACCAGCGACGGCGATCTCACAGTCTGGGAAAACCTGAGCATCTACTCCAAGCTCTACAGTATTCCCACCGCCGACCGGGAGCAATCCATAAAAGAGTTGCTGGAACTGGTGGACCTGACCCAATGGCGTGACGCCCCGGCAAAAAATCTTTCCGGCGGCATGCGCCGGAGATTGGAGATTGCGCGCGGTCTGGTGCATCGCCCCAGGATTTTCTTTCTTGACGAGCCCACCACCGGGCTTGATCCCGTGTCGCGCGTGGCCGTGTGGGAGATGATCACCAACATCAAGCAAAAGCGCAATCTTACAGTCTTAATCACCACGCATTACATGGATGAAGCCGACCGCCTGTGTGACCGCATTGCTATTGTGGACCACGGCAAGCTGGTGGCGCTGGACACGCCCCGCGCGCTCAAAGCGAGTATTCCCGGCTCCAGCGTGATTGAAGCGCAGTTTCTCAACGCACCCGCCGGATGGCCGCAAATGCTGGACAAGCTTGCAGCGGTAAAATCGGTGCAGTCCGAGGGCGCGGACATGTATCGCATTCTGACCGATGACGGCTCGCGCACCACCACTGACCTGGTTGAGACCGCTGTGCGTTCCAGCGTGGTGGTAAAGACGCTCACGGTCCAAAGCACCACGCTGGATGACGTTTTTGTCCATTACACGGGACGGCAGTTGCGCGACCGTATGGTGGATTCACCGCTCTATCAGTCGCCCGTGGCGTGGGGCAAATAAGATGGTGCGCTTCTTTCAAAGCGGACGCATGATGGCCATCGTGGAGCGCGATCTGCGCAAGTTCTTTCGCTCGCCGGCCCTGATGATGGCCGCCATGGTTTTCCCCCTGGTGCAGCTGATTGTCCTGGGCAATGCGTTTGGCGGCAAGATCAAGGACGCAAAGCTGGGAGTGGTCAGTCACGATAACGGCCCGCAGGCCATCCGCATCATTGAAGCGCTGCGCGCCGTGCAGAGCAACGCCCGCACCTTTCAGCCAGTGGTCTACACAGATGAAAAATCAATGGTTGCTGCGGTGCGCAAGGGCGACCTGAATGCGGGCGTGGTCATTCCGCCGCAATTCTCCCGCGATGTTTATGAGCACACCCGCCCGCGCATTGGGCTGGTGCTGGACAACACTGACAATTTTATGACGTCCACCTTTGAAGACGAGATGACGCAACTGGTGGATGCCCTGAACCAGCCGGACGTGCAGCCGCGCGTGTTGCAACAGACCGCCCTGCAGGTGGTGGAGCTGTATCCCTACATTGAATATATGAAGTACCTGTTGCCGGGGTCGATCGCGCTGGCCATGTTCGTCAGCGTAATGATCGGCGGCGGCATCGTGTATATCGACGACAAAGCACGCGGCGTGCATGAAGGGTATTTAGTAACGCCCATTACCAAGATGGAACTGGTGGCGGGGCTGCACGTGGCCGGCGCAATGAAAGCCATGGGCGCAGGAATCGTGCTTACCGTCATTGGATCGCTGATTGCCGGTGTAGGCTCAACTTTCCAGCCGGCCAACTTCTTCTGGCTGTTTCTGTTGATTGCGGCCACTTCATTCGCCTTCATCGCCATGATGTTTCTGATGATGGTGCGTGTGAACGATCCACTTATTCCGCGCGCCATCTTCGGCATCCTGAACACGCTGCTTTACTTTCCCAGCGGGGCCATTTATCCCATTCAGGCATTCCCCAAGTGGCTGCAAGCAATCGCCTGGGTGGACCCGTTCACCTACTCAGTCCACGGATTTAAGGCAGTGCTTCTGAAAGGCGTGGGGCTGGCTGCAATCTGGCCGGACCTGCTGTATCTTGGAGGGTTCGCCGTGGTGACTTTTTCACTTTCAACCTTGCTGTTCAAACGCACTCTTTAATAAGAGGACTTCTTATGGCATTGATGGATGCACAGGAATACGATCCCCGCCCGGCCCAGAAACGGCGCAAAATGATTGCGACTGTGGTGGTCATTGTGCTCGCGGTGTCCGCCTATCTATATTTCACCCGTTACAATTCCGAAAAAAAAGTGATCAACAATTTCTTCCACGCCATCGAGCAAAAAGACTATGACGCCGCTTACGGCATCTACTATGCCGATCCCAACTGGAAGCAGCATCCGGAAAAGTATTCTGCATACACCATTAATCAGTTCAAGCTGGACTGGGGCCCTTCCAGCGAGTATGGCGCCATTACCAGCCATCGCGTGGACTGCGCCATTGAGCCGCCCAAAAAAGGCTTTGTCTCTCCCAGCGGCGTGATCGTCGTGGTCGTCATCAACAACATGCATGAAACCAAATCACTTTGGGTAGAAAAGAAAGCCAAGACCGTCACTGACTCGCCCATGAAAGTCCTGTGCCATGGGCAGGAGTAGCCGAGTCTACGCTGGTTCCATAATTGCCGGGGGGAAACGTGTATATCAGAGAAATCCTGACCCTCTGTCCTCCTGAGCGAAGCCGGAGCGTATGCGACGGCGCAGTCGAAGGACCCCGAGGATGTTAGCTTTGCCGTGCAGCATCAACGCATTCGCACAAAACAATACACGGGCTCAAAATGTGGATTCGCGTTTTTCGTATTGATTCGCGGCTGGTTCTTTTCTGATCTGCGTTTCATCTGCGCAAATCTGCGGCGAAGAAAGGTACACCAACTCAGGAACCGCCGTAGGCAGGCCGCCAAGATTCCTGGAGAAGATATTTTTTCGACGAATCGCTACTCTTTCGTTACAGCGGCAAACAGGTTGCTGACCTTCTGCACCAACGCTTCGTCTTCGGTATGCATGCAGGCCTGCGCACGATCAATCTGGCGCATGAGTCCGGTGAGCACCTTGCCCGGCCCTACCTCAATGAAGGTCTTCACACCCAGCCCAATCAGCGTCTGCATGGACCTGGACCACTGCACCGCGCCGGTCACCTGACGCACCAGCGCCTGGCGTGAGCCCTCACCGGTGGTTTTCGGCGTAGCGTCAATGTTGCTGATAATAGGAATTTCCGGATTGCCAAAGGCGAGTGCCTGCAGGTCCTTTTCCAAACGATCTTGTGCCGGCTGCATCAATGCACAATGAAATGGCGCGCTTACCACCAGCATAAGGGCCCGTTTGGCCCCGCGTTGCTTGGCCAGTTCGGCGGCCCGCTCAACCGCTTTCTGGTGTCCGGAAATCACGGTCTGGTCAGGCGAATTGATGTTGGCGGGAGAAACCACGTCACCCTGAGCTGCGTCGGCGCAAACCTGCTGGACTTGCTCGATCATCATGCCCAGAATGGCCGCCATGCCGCCTTCGCCCGCAGGCACCGCCTCCTGCATGTAGCGTCCACGGTCACGGACCGTGCGAACAGCATCGGAAAAAGTGAGGGTCCCGGCGGCAACGTGAGCGGAATATTCACCCAGACTATGTCCCGCCGCGAACTGCGGAACAATTCCCTTTTCCTGCAGCACGCGGGCCACCGCGGTACTCATGGTAAGAATGGCGGGCTGGGTGTTTTCCGTCAGCTTCAATTGCTCGTCAGGACCTTCAAAGCAAAGCTGGGAGATGGAAACCTGTCCGGGGAAGAGGAACGCGACCGGATTATGACTCATTTACTCTCGTCCGCGCTGATCAACGACTCTGCATGCGCTTCTGACCGCGCTGCGGACAGCTCCTGTTCAATACGGGTATTGATACCTGATTCGTAAAACTCTTTGGCTACGCGGATCGCGTTCTTCATGGCGTTGGCGTTGGAGCGGCCATGCCCGACGATGGCCACGCCTTTCAAACCCAGCAGCGGAGCGCCGCCGTACTCGGAGTAATCCAGTCGCCGGCCAAAATCAGCAAAGGCTTTCCGCGCCAGCAATGCGCCCACCTTGGAGGTAATGGTGGAGGTAAGCGATTCTTTCAACAAAAAGCGGACGGCCTCCACCAGACCCTCAGAGATTTTCAACGCCACGTTGCCGACAAAACCATCGCACACAATCACATCGACCTTGCCGTTGTAGAGGTCGCGGCCCTCCACGTTCCCCACAAAATTCAATGGCAGTTCTTTAATAAGAGCGTGCGCCTTGCGCGTAAGGTCGTTGCCTTTGACTTCTTCTTCGCCAATGGAGAGCAGGCCCACCGTGGGCGATTCATTCTTGAAAATGGCGCGCGAGTACATGGCGCCCATCAGGGCGAATTGGGCCAGGTTATATGGCTTGGAGTCAACGTTGGCCCCCACATCAATCAGGATGGAAGGCTTGAGTTTGCCTGCCGAGGTGGGAAACACATTGGCCAATGCCGGCCGGTCCACTCTGGGCAAGGCGCCCAGCACCAACTTGGCCACCACCATGGCCGCGCCGGTATTGCCTGCGGTGACAAACCCAACGGCGCGCTTTTCCTTCACCAGGCGCAGCCCCACATGCATGCTGGAGTCACGCTTGGTGCGGACGGTCTCCACCTTATCATCCATGCCGATGACCTGCGTGGCATTGACGATTTCCACCGGAAGTCCGTGGGCGGAAGGATGTGTGGCCAACTCCTGCTGCAGCCGCTTCTCCGGCCCCACCAGCAGGACTTTTACTCCATAATGGCGCACAGCCAGCAACGCCCCCTCGATTTCAGGCCTGGGGTGGCGGTCTGAACCCATCGCATCTACAGCAATGACGGTTTCCACGAAATTGTGCACTTATGCGGTTTCTTTTACTTCAACTACTTCCCGGCCCTTGTAATGGCCGCACTTGGGACATACGCGATGGGGCATCTTTTTTTCGTGGCAATTCGGGCACTCTGAAGCAGAGTGCGCTGTCAGAAAATCATGGGCGCGGCGATTCGAAGTCCGTGCTTTCGAATGCCGCCGTTTTGGATTTGGCATTTGGTTCCCTTTCTCCTGGCGCTGGCATGGCACAGCGCGCGATTTCGATTTATCGTTCCAGCTTCTTGCGAATGTCTTCCAACGCCGACCAGCGCGGGTCCGGCATGGTATTTACACAGTTGCAACTCTCCAGGTTGCGGTTCTTTCCGCATTGCGGGCAAAAGCCCTTGCAGTTGGCCTGGCACACCTGTTTGACCGGGAGGGCCAGAATGATCTGCTCTTTCAGCACATCTTCCAGCAAAACACCCTCACCCTGATAATACCCAATCTCTGTTTCCGCTTCGGTGATTGCAACCTCATCACCTTTAAAATCTACCCCCAGAGGGCGGTAGAGCAGATCAAACGTCTCCACAATCTTGTTGTGAACAGGATCCAGGCACCGCGCACAGGGATTCTGCACCTCAGTGGAAAAGTTCCCCACCAACCGGATGTCCTCCACAACCTCGCGTGCACCCCGGTTCTCCCGGATCAGTTCTGCCCGTCCGATTGTCTTCAGGGGCGTCGTTTGTACAAGATCTTCCCCCAAATCAATTGCGCCGGACGCAAAAGTCTCATCAAATTCCAGATTCCGGAGCTCAAGATCCTTTATTTTTATAAACATAAGGGGCGCTCCAGAACAAACAAGAATTTGCGGGGAACGCTGGGACTAACAGGTAAGGATAAAGGGCGGTTAGAGAGAGTGTCAAGGAAGAGCGCACGGCGGCGAAGCGCTCCACCGCCCTCACGCTATTTTAGTTTATCGACACGCTATTTGGTTTAGGTTTAAAGGTTACGGCTTTCAGTTCCGGTGGCTTCCTGTACTCCGCCAGCCAACCGCTCTGCATGCCCGCGAATCGCGGAAACCGTGGTGCGAACGCGGTCCTTGCCCTGGTCCACCAGGTCGCGTGCTGAATCAGCGAGATCGCCGGCACGTTGTGTTAGGTTGCTGCGGGTTTCTTCGCCGCTCATGGGGGCGAAAAGGATTCCCAGACCGACCCCAATTCCCAATCCTGCCAAAAAGGCCTTCATAATGGTTTGCTCCTCTGGATCGTGACGGCAACACCGCACCGCCCGTGTAAGAGAGATTGTGGATTCGCGGAGAAGGTTGCCGCCAATTGCGACTTAACGCCAACCTTTGAGAAAAGACGGGAAAAAAAGACAGTTCTGCTCTGGAAGGAATTCTGCTTTTCGTCAGTTTTGCCGGGACTTGGCCAGTTTCTGTGAAGCCACCTGGGCAGCAGCACTCTGGGGATTTTCTTTCTGCAACTGTTGATAAATGCTGGCGGCCTGTTGCGGGTCTGTCTTCTCATACATCTCCGCCAACTCCAGGAGCGCCTGCGCCTTGGAAACGGAAGAGGTGGGATGCTGCTTTAGATCGTTGTATATGGCAGCAGCATCAGAAACGCGATTCGAAGCGCGATAGATAGAAGCCAGCGCCATTTTCGCCAACGCGGCAACGTCTTTATCGCCAGAATCAGCGGCGGCTTTCAGTTGCCGTTCAGCAGCGGCATTGTCACCGGTCTGGATCAAGGCCACGCCTTGCATGTAGCCCGCAATTTTTCCCGGTTTAACTGACGAGTATTTGTCTGCAATGGCTTGAAACTCTTTGGCCGCAGCCGTTCCACGCTCAGCCATGCTGGTAAAACTGGGGCCGTTCTCCCCGGCTGGAGTACCCGGAGCGCGTAACTGCGCGTTAAAGGTTCGCATGGCAGCGCTTAACTCAAGATTGGCCTGTTCTGATTGACGGCCGCGCCAGGCGACGATGCCTGCCGTGGCGAGAACCACAACCACCGCCAGACCTATGACCCAAGCCAGCACCAGACGGTGCCCTGTGGCCCAGTGAGCAGCGCCCTGAGCCGTTTCAGCGAACTTATCTTCTTTCAATTGACGACGGGTATAACCTGACACTTGGAAACCTTTATTGGTGGGATAAGTGGCAATGGAACGTTGAGTTTAGCAGGATAAATGCAAAGCCGTCAAATCTCTCGAGAGCGAAAAACCTGCGTGTTGGCATTTGCATGCTGTGTTTGGGTTCCAAGCCAGAGCAAAATGATTCACATACGGCCTGATCTTAAAAACCGGCATACCTGATAAAGCGCCAAAAATACAACAAACATCTAAAAACACGCCGGCCTCAGGCAAACTGATATCATCTCGGCTTTTGGCATCTAAAGCACTGTAGGCTCATAACGGGAGAACATCATGCGCAAGCTTGGGATAGTGGCCTCCATTGTTGTTGTGCTGCTTGTGGCGGCCGTGCTTATCGTCCCTCATCTTATCGATATCAACCAGTATCACGGTCAGATCCAGGCGCAACTGCAAAAACGTCTGGGGCGGCAGGTCACGTTAGGCAACATGGGCCTGAGTTTGTTTCCGCCGTCCTTCAACGTTGAAAATGTCACCATCGCCGAGGACGCCCGCTTTGCCTCCAGCCACCCATTTGCCACGGCAGACAAGCTGGCGGTCAGCGTGGAGTTCTGGCCTCTGTTGCGCAAAGAGATTGAGGTAAAGTCGCTGACGTTGGATCGCCCGTTGATCGAGTTGGTCCGCAATGGCGACGGCACGTGGAATTTCGCGACTCTGGGACAGCAAGCCAAACCGGCTCCCACGATCTCCACCGGGTCGGAGAACAAGCAACCGGCCGGGCAGCTTTCTTTGGCCAACCTGTTCATCCAGGATGGCCAGGTGGCCATTACCGATTTGCAGAAGCACCAGTCGCGCGCCGTGTATGACCATATTGACCTGAACGTCAGTAATTATGCGCCGGACCAGCAGTTCTCCATGAAGTTGACGGCGCACCTGCCCGGCGCCGGCAAGAAGGAAATTGGGCTGGAAGGCAAAGGCGGCCCCATCAAAGAGGCAGACCTGCTTAATACTCCATTCGATGGCACTCTCCGTCTTGACCAGGTCGCCACGGCGGCAGCGCAAAAGTTTTTGAACTCAGATTCATTGAACGGGATTGATGCCACCATTTCCGGCGACGCCACGGTAAAGAATGCCAGCGGCAAGCTTGCTTCGCAGGGAAAGTTCCAAGTGGAGAATGCGCGCATTCACAACGTGAATGTTGGCTATCCCATCACGCTTGATTATGACGTTGCCTATGAGCTCACCAGCGATGTGATCCAGCTCCATAAAGCTGACCTGAAGCTCGGGTCAACTCCGGTCACGATAGCCGGGACCGTTAACAGCAAGCCCACGCCAGCGCAGATCAATCTGAAGCTTACGGCGGCAAATGCATCCATTGCGGAGGCAGCGCGGCTGGCTTCGGCTTTTGGCGTAGCTTTCGGCCAGGGGATGGATGTGAAAGGCCAGATCAACGCCGATATCCAAGCACAGGGAGCGGCCAACAAGCCGGTCTTGAATGGGCATATCTCCGCCCGGAACCTGGACATCAGCGGCAAGGAAGTTCCACAGCCTGTGCGCATCAACGAAATTGCCCTGGCGCTTACGCCGGACACAATCCGCTCCAATGACTTTGCGGCCACCACAGGCTCAACCACTGTCAATGTCAACTTCGCGCTCTCGCAATATGCCGGGCCGAACAGTGCGATCAACGCGGCATTGCGAGCGCCCAACGCGCGCCTGGGAGAAATCATCAACATTGCCAAAGCAGCCGGGGTCTCGGCGGTGGAAGGCATGTCTGGCGACGGAACGCTGGCCCTGGATGTGCGCGCGCAAGGGCCGACGAAAAACATGTCTGCTTTGAACTTTGACGGCTCCGGAAAAATTTCTAATGCCACGGTGAAAATGCCGTCTCTTGCCAGGCCGGTCCAGATTCATAACTCTGACATCCGCTTCAGCCAGAATTCGGCTTCGCTGCAGAATGTTGCTGTAACAATCGGGCAGACCACGGCGAATGGTGCGCTCACGCTCAGGAACTTTGCGGCTCCGGAAGTGCAATTCGCATTGAACGCTGACAAAGTCAACGTGGCTGAATTGCAGCAGATCTTGAATGCTGCACCGGCCCAGCCGTCCCAACGCACCGCAGCGCACGATTTTTGGCGGCTCGTGCCCCAGGCCCAGGCACAAGCTGAAGCACAGGCAAAATCCGGACCCGGCTTGCTTTCGAAGATGACCGGCAGCGGAACCATCGCCGTGGGCGCGATTCAATATGACGATCTTTTGCTGAACAATGTACGGGCCAACGTCCAGTTGGACCGCGGCCTGATACGCATGAACCCAGTCACCGCGGATGTGTATGGCGGCAAAGAAAGCGGCACCATCACCATGGACATGCGCCCGGTCCAGCCGGTTTACACGGTGAACCTGAAGACTGACAAGGTGGATGCCAACAAGCTGGTATCGTCCGTCTCAGACATGAAGCAGACCATCTACGGAATGCTGGGTTCCAACGTGAACGCGACCTTCAGTTCGTCTTCCGCCAATAGCATTGCCCGCAGCCTGAACGGCAACATGGCCCTCAATCTCACCAATGGCCGGCTCATGAATATTGACTTGCTGCATGAGGTGGCCAGCGTGGGTCAATTTCTGGGCAGTAATTTTGCGGCAGCCAAGAACTATACAGACCTGTTCCAACTCACCGGGAACTTTGATGTAAAGAATGGCGTGGCCCAAACCAATAATTTGAAAGCCGTGATCGATGGCGGAACCATGGCTGCCGCGGGCCTGGTGAATCTGGCCGACCAATCGTTGAACATGCATGTAACCGCCGTTCTCAACAAGGCGCTCAGCCAGCAGGTGGGCGGCACGCACATTGGCGGCTTCATGAATACGGCCCTGGCAAACAGCCAGGGCGAGCTGGTGGTACCGGTCATCATCACGGGAACGTTCCAGCACCCGCGGGTTGCACCAGACGTGCAGCAGTTGGCGCAAATGAAACTACAGAACCTCCTGCCGACCAGCAAGAATCCCGGCCAACTCACCAACGGGCTTTTGGGAGCGATCCTTGGCAATAAGAACCAGAGCAACGGCGGAGCTACGCAACAGAAGGGCGGAATCGGAGGAATTATGGGGGCGCTGGCAGGACAACAGCAGAATCAACAACAGCAAAACCAACCTGCGCAAAACCCCGGCGTCGGCAGCAACCAGAACCAGCAGCAAGCTGCGCCCACTCCGGCTCCAAACCTGGGCGACGTTCTGAATCAAGTGCTGGGCAAGAAAAAGAAAGACCAGGCCAGCCCAACCCCGACGCCGCAGAGATAGCAATCTGGGCTTTTATCTCTCTCTGCGGGAAAGCACGTCTCAGTGAGCCGCTACCGTACCACAGCATGCGCGTTGGCTCTCTTCCAACACAACTGTGCGCGTCTGGCCCAGCGCCCGGGTCAATGACTGTCTGGGAATTGACACAACGAGCGGCTTGATGAGCCAGCCCAGACCGGCAGGTATGTCCCGTGTAAGTGAAAGCG
>WNFP01002762.1_pt1 | contig 14000 bp, 10 predicted proteins | sample 5400201 | NCBI WGS metagenome assembly WNFP01 (sample SAMN13153355, study PRJNA577476) | soil metagenome | isolation source: 115 cm saprolite under Madrone tree | place: USA:California | collected 2016-06-14
ATCTATTTGTCTTGAAGTTTGAGCCGGGGATCCGTTTTGGCAGGCTCTCTCCCGAAGAGCGCGCTCGCAAGCCGCTGGTCTATGACGATGGAGTTGCGATCAAGGAAGATTTACCGGCAGTAAAAAACGTGGTGATTGAAGTGTTGTCGCACATCGGCGACGGCCCGCAACCCATCCGCACCGCGCGCTACAAGAACCATGAGCTCACCAGCATTGTGTTTCGTGGAATGACTTCCAGCTATGCCGAAGTGGTGAATGGCCGAATGAAGGAAGGCCGCTACTATACGGACCAGGAAGACCTTCATCGCGCGGAAGTGGCGGTCATTGGCTATGACGCGGAAAATAGCCTTTTTCCGGATGAAACCGCCGAAGGCAAGCAGTTGCTGGTGGATGGCAATCTCTATACCGTGATCGGCGTCTTTGACAAAAAGAAAAGCACGCTGAACCAGGCCGGTGATGTGGAAGTATTCATCCCTTACCGGACCTACAAGAAGCACTATCCCCAGGACGATGAGATTGCTCTGATCGCAGAGGCCTATCCTGGCATGAAGACGGTGGCGGATGACCAGATTCGCGGACTGCTGCGCACCCGGCGGCGGGTTCCGCCCAACAAGCCTGACAATTTCGGCATCAGCAGCGCCGAACAGCTCGGCCTGCAGTTCCGTGACATCATGGCCGGCATCTTTCAACTGGTGGTCGGCATCGTCTCCATTGGGCTGCTGGTGGGCGGCGTGGGCGTAATGAATATTATGCTGATGTCGGTCACGGAACGCACCCGCGAAATTGGCGTACGCAAAGCCATCGGCGCGCGCAAGCGCGATATCAGCCTCCAATTCATCACGGAAGCCATGACCCTGACCGGGATTGGCGGCATCCTGGGCGTGGTCTTGTCGCTCATCATCAGCTTCCTGATGCAACTCGCCCATTTTCCTTCATCCGTTCCGATCTGGGCGATTTTTCTTGCTGTGGCCGTCGCCAGCAGCGTGGGACTGTTCTTTGGGATCTATCCCGCCGTCAAAGCCGCGCGGCTGGACCCGGTGACAGCCCTGCGATACGAGTAAACACTTTGCGCAGATTCACGAAGATAAGGCGGCAACTGTCGCGGTGCGAATCGACTCAGTAGTGAATCAACGATTCGTCTGTCCCTGGTTCACGAGCTTAACCCTGAATCAGCGCTCGTCTGCGGAAATCTGCGGTCACTTCTTCTGGTCATCCTCTTTCACATAGCCATACGGACAATGCCGGCAACCTGAGCGGCAGCAATATCCGCGCTGCAAAAGATATTTAGCCGTGAATACCCAGTTGCCGTTCTCGAAATAGTAGTCTTCCCCCAATACCAGATCGTTGGCGCTCATCTTATCGGCCCACAATACTCAGTGGCTGGATTTCTGGCGTCTCCGACAGCACACCGTCTTTGAAGCTCACAAACTTGCCGGAGATCGCCGGCACGCGTTCTCCGGGCACAACAATACCGGCCAGGTTCAGTGGATCAGCCGCCGAAATGGTGATGATCTCCCCGGTGAGCGGCAGGTCTTTCATCGCCCGCAGCGATTCCACGGCCACCGGCAAAGCAAATTGTTCGCCGATAAATCCGCTGATGAAGCGCCCGCCGCGGATTTCACCCCGGTCTTCCAGACGCCGGAAGGTAATCAGCATATCGCGCCACTTGGGCAGCATGCTTTCCCGCACCAGCAGCTCGCGGAAGACAACGCCGTACCGCTCCAGCAGCACGCGGCAAACCGATTCCAGGGCGCGGCTTCCATCTTCGCCGTGCGGCGGATAGAGCAGAGACCAACGCCCGGCGCTGTGCCGTGGACGGTTGCTCTTGCCGCTTCCCTGCCCGGAGCGCCGCCTGGGATCAATCAGCGAGCGCAGATTATCGAAGCCATCGGCGGTCACTAGGCCGGCGGCCACCAGCTCCCACAATGCGGTTTCAATCTCCGCTTTCAGTTTGTAAGTGCCGCGAACAATATCCGCAAAAAAGGAAGCGCCGCGGGTCTTCAGAAAGCCAAGAACGTCCCGCGCTCCCGGCCCCAGGCCGCGTATTTCCTGCTCCGCCTCATGATGCGCCGAGCGCACGCTGGGCAGCGCCATCCATTCCGCTTCATCGCGGACAAAAAACGTTATGGGAGCAACGCTGGTAGGCACCACCCGTCGCGCGCCACCGGCGGATTCTTCCAGCATCGCCGGATGAGGTGAGAGCCGTCCCCAGCCCACGGCGCCGGTAAGGCAGAGCTGATCCAGCAGCTTGGGATCATAATTGTTGACGCGGCGGGCAAGCACATGGCGCTCCCATCCGCTGGCCGGGACTTCAAAACCCTGCAATTGCCGGAGCACCTGCAACGTGCCATGCTCACCGCGTGCTTGCGCACCCGGAGCCACATGCTGCCAGCGCAGCAGCCAGCGCATAAAAGTTGCGGCGGTGACCGGCTCAATCTGCTTGCGCAGACTGCCCAGGGTCAGGCGGTGAATACGTGCAAGCAGACGCCGTTCTGACCACTGCGTCTCTTCCCCCAGACCCTTGTCAAAACTCCCGCGCAGAATGAGACCCGTGGACTCAATGCGCAATAAAGTCTTGTCGATCTCGGCCACCGGCAGATGCAGTAAACCCGCAAGCGCCGATGCATTCGTCGGTCCAAGATGCGCCAGCCAGCCAGTGACCATCGCCTTGAGGGCGTCTTCAGCGGAAGGAGTGTCTCCTTCCACGGCGGGAAGCTCGTCTTCAAACTCAGCCTCAGGGTAGATGGCAGAAAACGTCCGGGCTTTTTCAGCGGAGACCCAGAACCATGTCTGCAGGCTCTCTTGTGCCACAGCCTCCGGCTGTGCGCGTTCATTGATTCTTGCTCTGCTCGCGCGGCGGGAATGACGCAAGTGGCTGAAGAGCAGATGCCACGCTTCGGCGGGCTTGCGGTGGTCCGGTGGATCAAAGGATTCCGGCAAAGCAATCAGAGTGTGCAGAGCGTCCGCTAACTCGTCCGCGTCGCGTACGTCAGGCCAGGCATCAGCCCGGACTTCAGCAATCGCCGCAGGATCGAGTGCTCCTACTTCCTGCAACACTGACTCCGGCAGCGTCCGCCTCATTTCCACGGCACGGGCGCGGCGCTCTTCCAGCGGAGCGTCGTCAAGAAAGGCGTAGGGATTGCTGTTCAGGATCTCGTGCGAAAAGACCGATGGCACCGGCGTATCCACGGCGATGCACCTGATTTCGCCGGAATTGATTTTGCGCAAAACGTCTTTCAGACCTTCCAGATCCAGCGCTTCCTGAAAAATGTCTTTCATTACTTCGCGCAACAGCGGATGATCAGGGACCACGATAGGCCCGTCGGCATTTTCCTGGCATTGGGCCACGTCATGGAAAACCGACGCCAGCAGATCGGCCGAGCGCGTGCGCTGGACCTGAAGCGGAATCTTCTTGCCGTTCCAGTAGCGCAGCAACGCCAGCGCGCGGTTGGCATCCCAGCGCCAGCGGGTTTCCAGCAGCGGAGACAGCAATGCGGCCTGCTGTAAAACTTCTTTCACCGTGTTCTCATGCAGAAAGTGAAACACATCGGCCAGCGGAAAGCTGTGCTGCTCGGCCAGCGCGATGTTCACGCCATTGTCCGTGGCCGCTGCCTGCAACTCAAAGTTAAAAGAGACGCAGAAGCGCTTGCGCAAGGAGAGGCCCCAGGCCTTGTTGATCCGCGCGCCAAACGGAGCATGCACCACCAGTTGCATGCCGCCGCCTTCATCAAAGAAACGCTCGGCAATGATCGTGTTGGTGGTGGGCACCGCGCCCAGAACGGTGCGGCCGGTAACAATGTATTCGATGGCCTGTTCCGCCCCGGAATCGTCAAGGCCGCATTCCCGTTTGAGCCACTCCACGGCATTGAGAGTTTCGGGCGACTTTTGATTGACAAAGCCGGCGACCGTGTGGGACGTCATGTCACTGATCGTTTGCCGTAACTCGCCTATTTGATGGGAAAGCTCTTCGGTGCGTCCGGGCGCTTCCCCCAACCAGAAAGGGATGGAGGGCGGCGCTCCGTGAGCGTCTTCCACCAGCACGCGTCCGGCGGCTTCAATCCGGCGAATACGCCAGCTGGTGTTGCCGAGCAGCACGATATCGCCCTTCATGCTCTCCACGGCAAAGTCTTCATGCAATGTGCCGACGACGGTGCCTTCCGGCTCAGCCACCACCGTGTAGAGGGCCGTTTCAGGGATTGCGCCGCCGTTCATAATCGCGATCATGCGAGCGCCACGGCGCGCCTTGAGCCGTTTGTTGACGCGGTCGCGGTAGAGATATGCGCCAAAGCGCCCGCGTTGTGAAGCGATGCCATCGGCCAGCATGGCCAGAAGATCGTCAAAATCCTTGCGCTCCAAGTCCCGGTACGGGTAAGCGCCTTTCATCAACGCAAACAGTTCGTCCTCGCCCCATTCTTCAGCGGAACACACGGCAACAATTTGTTGCGCCAGGATATCGAGCGGGGCTTCTGGAATGATGAGCCTATCAAGCTCACCCATATGAATGGAGCGGACCAGAGCGGCGCATTCGATCAGTTCATCGCGCGTGGTGGGAAAAAAGCGGCCTTTGGGAACAGCACCGCGCCAGTGGCCGGCACGGCCAAAGCGCTGCAGCGCCACGCCGATGGAGCGCGGCGAACCAATGTGCAATGCCAGATCGACATGGCCGATATCAATACCAAGTTCGAGTGACGCTGTAGCAACCAGTACCTTCAGCTCGCCATTCTTGAGCTTGTTTTCGGCCTCCAGACGCAGCTTTCGGGCCAGGCTTCCATGATGTGCGCCAACTACTTCTTCACCCAGACGCTCAGCCAGATTGAAGGCAATGCGCTCCGACAACCGCCGCGTATTTACAAAAATCAGCGTCGAGCGATGCGCCTGCACCAGTTGCGTGATGCGATCATAAACTTCATCCCAGAGTTCGTTGCTGGCCACTGCGCCAAGCTCCTGTCCGGGCACCTCAATGGCCAGGTCCATGGCGCGCTTATGGCCCACATTGACGATTACCGGGTCCGGCTGGCCATTGCCGGTGAGGAAATGCGCGACTGTCGCAATCGGCTTCTGCGTGGCGGAAAGGCCGATGCGCACGGCGCGGTTGCCGGTAAGAGCGTCCAGCCGCTCCAGCGATAACGTGAGATGCGCCCCGCGTTTGTCGTCAGCCACCGCATGGATTTCGTCCACGATGATGGTGTTCACCTCGGACAGAATGCCCCGGCTCTTTTGCGCCGTAAGCAAAATGTACAGCGATTCCGGCGTGGTCACCAGAATGTGTGGAGGACGCTTCAGCATGCGCTGGCGCTCCTGCATGAGCGTGTCCCCGGTGCGCACGGCCACGCGGATGGCCGGCATTAGAAGGCCCTTTTCCCCAGCCAGGGCCGTGATCTCACTCAACGGGCCTTCCAGGTTCTTCTGGATATCATTGCCCAGGGCCTTCAACGGAGAGACGTACAGAATATGAGTGCGGTCAGTGAGATTGCCGCTTAGGGCCTCCCGCACGAGACGGTCAATGCAGATAAGAAATGCCGCCAGTGTCTTGCCAGACCCCGTGGGAGCGGAGATGAGCGTGGTGCGTCCCGCAAGAATGTGCGGCCAGCCTTGCTCCTGCGGTTCGGTAGGCGTTCCAAATTTCCTGAGGAACCATTCCCGTACCAGGGGGTGGGCCCATGCCAGGGATTCTGGGACTGGAGAAAACATCTCTCTATTCTAGCTGCTATTCGTAAAACTTTCGCCAATAAATCCAGGCGCAAGCCCGTAGGCAAGTCCTGAACTTTCAGGCACGCGGGAGACCGTCTTGAAGAAGATCTCCCTCGCACCCCTCCATTTCCATTCTTGCAAGTTGATTATCGAAAAGAATTAGATGGGGATTGCAGCACTGCCCGTTACTTGTCCTCAACCATATTAATCACGTGCAACGTGTGCGTCTTTGCATCCAGTATTGCGCTGACCTTGACCTTTTTCCCGGCAAACGGTTCAGGCTGGACTTGGTCATCGAGTTTATAAACATCGTCCTTAACCAGCAGCACGAAGGTTCCGCCCATGTTTTTCACACAACTCTGCGTGCAGCTTGCTTCGTCGTGGGCGCCCTGTATGCCGCGTTTGATCATCCAGTCATGGGAGTGACCTGCAGAATGGACGTTGTACCCGCATTGGCTGTCCATAATTGCGCCACGCAGGTTTACAACCGTGTCTTTTTCTTTATCTTTGCCAAATATGTAAGACGCCATCAAGACGATGAATAGAGACGAGATGATTTTTGTTTTGTTTATCTTTAATTTGCCTATCATGGGGTTCCTCAAAAAGTTGTTCTCCTCGGCGCTCCTGATTTCTCAGGAACACATTTCTCCAACAAGCCATCCAACAAAAGTGAAATCTATCACGGTGTTACAGTAAATTTAATGCGCATTCCTTCATGGTTGTCACTGCATATAACAGTGCACAAGACCTCATAGTCACCAGGCTCCCCTGGCGCCGTAAGGTTGAATTCCTGCATGCCCTGCTTAAGCTCAAGGTTCCAGCCCGGAATTTTGCCGTGGTCTTTCGCCCGCAGCAGCGTAAAGCCATGTACCGTGCCGTCACGGTTCCAGGTCTTGCCCTTCCGCGCCGTGATCCGCAGAAGAACGGGTTCGCCGGCCTTGACAGTAATTTCCGGCTTCTTTTGCCCTGAGATCTTAAACATGCTGTCCTTGTCCGCCAGGACCTCAATCACGTGAGCCTGGCTGACCGCGGGTTTGGCAGCCAACAGGAGCACCACGCCGAGCGTGCCACCGATGGCCAGTCTTTGAAAGAGTGAAATGGATAATAGTTTTTGCATAAATTATTGGGACATGTAGTACAGAATCTGGCGCCGTTCTTCCTCCGTAATGTTGGCGCGGACACGCATATGACGCACGATGGTTGCAACCATGCGCGGCGGAAACTTGGGTGGAGCCATATGGCAGCGTCCGCAGTTGGAGCGAAACCTTTTTTCCCCTTCAAGACGCATATCTTCATCCTGAGTGCTGGCCCCGGCGGCGGTGGCTGACGCCGCGGGCGCTGGAGAATCCTTGCCGCCGCCAGTCCTGGCGAAAGCGGAGACAGCCAGCAGAAACACAAACGCAAAAAATGCCGCACCGACAGAACATTTCATTTTCACAGGGCGCTCCCCGTCGGCCCCAGTGGCAGCACGAAGCGATAGGTCATGCCCACGGTCCAGAGATTTGTATTCTTGCCCAGAACAAATTGCCGGCCACAACTGGCTGAGGCCCGAACATCACTGCGAATATAGTAGTTCAAGCCAAAATCAGCCTGGTTCGTGTCTTTACCAAATGCGCCGAGCTTTGTGATGGTGGCAGCGGTGAGGTTTGAAGCCGTAAAGAACTGTTGCGCACGGCCTACTAATTCCAGCTTGCGCAACGGTGAAATCTGGCTCAACCGATACGCGGATTCAATCCAATATCCGCTGCCGTTGGCGCCGGACGAACGCACATATTCTGACCGCAGGCTAAGTGGAACGCGAAAAGGCTGCCATACAAAATAAGCGCCCGCTGAGTGCGGGCGGTCGCCTTGCAATATTTGCTGGAATGATGCGCCAACTTCCACCCTTTTCTGGGGCAGGAAAACTCCGACCCGCCCACCGGCAGACCGGTCTGTAGCCAGCAAATGGTGCGTATTGTTCACGGAACAATAGAAGGAGTAATTAAGATTGACGTTTTCCGAACCGGCGGGAATGCCCCCGCGCAACATGCCGCCTAACGCAGAGTTGCTGGTAATGGTCGAACTCAAAGGCGCACCCTGCAGGGCACGAATCCAGTTGGGCGCAAACCGTTCACCGTAAATATTAAAGGGAACGATGAAACGTCCCCCGGTGACCGTGACATATTTGGTGATGTAGTCAATTTGGGCATAATTCAGGCCGTAAGAGGCTGCGCCCTGGAAATACTCGCCAGAAGGATCCTTGGCGTAGGTGTCTGAATAGTTTCCTTTGGCTTCCACCAACCACTTATCACCGAAAGGCATGAGAAGCAGGGGGCTGACCGAAGGCGTATTCTGAAATTGCCCGCCTGTCACACGTGTGAAATACGCTGTGGAACCAGTCAGGATCGGGACGGGCTTGAACCCATCGTCCTGAGCGTGGAGCGCCAGACTGCTCTTAAAGAGAAGCGCAACAAGACCGGCGCGCGCGATTATCCTGGACCACTGCACAAACCTGCACATTGACGATCTTGTCCTTACCAATGCAGTCAAACGTATCCCGGAGAACACTTTATAGCGGGAACGGCAAGACACAAAAGAGTACTGAGGTAACCACAGGAGTGGAATGCCAACCCTTGAGCCAAAAGATGACGGCCCATGAATCGTGAATCGACCGGGCCCTGGTTGGAAATCTGAAAAGGCAAGCCGGCCGAGCCGTAATTATGTCGACCGTTATATGATTGATGTTGAATTCCTGATAACTGATCAGAGGGGCTTTCATGCCGCGCTACGAATATCGAAACCTTCAACCTATCCCCCAGGCGGAAAAGACGTTCCTGGCGTGGCTGGAAAAACTGGACCAGGAGTTCTCAAATCCTGACGTGGAGCACCGCAGCACCGTGGTGCGTAATACTCTGCACGAACTCTACCTGGGGCGGCCATACACCGCTCCCTCACCCGGCGCGCCATTGGCAGAGCAGGCGCTGGTGCACAATTTTGATCCGCGCAACATCACGCTGGAACCGGAATATTACGGTGACGTGGACGCGCAGAAATACGCCGAGCGCAAACCGCTGATCTGGTTCTGGATGATGTACGACCGGTCGCCGGCGGGACTCAATCACTGGCTGGGGTTTCGCGTGCGCGCCATGATTGCCAAACACGTACTCAAGCACATTGGTAAAAATGTGAAGATCTTCCATGGCGTGGAAGTTTCTTACGGTTACAACCTGACCATTGAAGACAATTCGGTGATCCATAAATACGTATTGCTCGATGATCGCGGTGAAATCATTGTCCGCGAAGGAAGCTCCATCTCCGACTACGCGAACATTTATTCGCACGATCACGACTTGAATGACGGCATGATCGTGACCAACCGGCGGACGGAAATTGGCCCTCGGGCGCGGATTACCTATCATTCCACGGTCATGAGCGGCGTGCGCGTGCAGGAACACGGGTTGCTGGGGTCGATGGGTGTGGCCACCAGGGACATTGATCCGTTCACCATAGCAGTGGGTATTCCTGCCAAGCCGGTAAAGGTGAAGTCGATTGCGCCACAACCGGCGGGCGCGGCAAAGGATTCAAAGTAGATTCGCGTGATAACATCTTTTTTTGGTGTTCGCGCAGTACGCCCGCGACACTTACCTGCAACACGTTTTCTGCCGTCATCCTGAGGGCGACGGCAGGAGCTAAGCAACCACAAGCACACAAATGTCAGGCAAAGAGCAAAACTCGCGCCGGCGTGTCGTCAGCGGGATGCGCCCTACCGGAAAGCTGCATCTGGGCAACTACGTTGGCGCCTTGCAGAACTGGGTCAAGCTGCAGCATACGTATAGCTGCTTTTTCTTTGTAGCGGACTGGCACGCGCTGACCACGGACTACGATGACACCGCGCGGCTGGCTGACAACTCGCTGGAGGTAGTCCTGGATTTTCTGGCGGCGGGCCTTGATCCCGAGAAATGCGCCATCTTTGTGCAGTCGCATGTGAAGCAGCATGCGGAACTGCACCTGCTGTTTTCCATGATCACGCCGCTCGGATGGCTGGAGCGCGTTCCCACCTACAAGGAACAACAGCTGCAGATGCCGAATAAAGATCTGCACATGTACGGCTTTCTGGGATACCCATTGCTTCAGTCGGCGGACATCCTTCTTTACCAGCCGGATTTCGTGCCCGTGGGCGAAGACCAGGCCGCCCATATTGAGCTGACGCGCGAAGTGGCGCGCCGGTTCAACCAGTTTTACAAGCTGGATGGCAAACCCGTTCTGCCGGAGCCGCAAATCCTGCTCACCCCCTCCCCCAAGCTGCTGGGCACGGACAAGCGGAAGATGTCGAAATCGTATGGGAACTCGATTCTTCTGGGCGACGAAGCGGCTGTGGTGGAAGAGAAAATCAAGAACAGCGTGACCGACCGCCCTAAGCTGAGCGACCGTGGCAGTCCGGAGCGCTGTCCGGTAGGCAACCTGCACCAGATTTTCAGCGATGGCGAGCGGCTTGCCCACATTACGCAGGGCTGCACTCAGGCAACAATCGCCTGTGTTGAATGCAAAGCGCTGGCCGCCCCCAGCGTGAACGCGCATTTGGCTCCCATCCGCGAACGGCGGCGAGAGCTGGAGCAGAATTCTGGAAAGCTACAGGAGATCATCCAGCACGGGGCAGAAAAAGCAGCGCAGGCAGCCGAAGAGACCATGATTGCCGTGCGGCAAGCGATGGGTCTGCTGCAACTCGGGGCAGTGGAGAATCTTGCGCCCAGCAAGAAGATAACGCCGGCGTTGCGTGTACCCGATTCGATTGCGGGTGCGAAAAACGAAGATGAGAAATGGGAGCTTCGCACCGCTGCCTGGCTGGAACGCGTGACAAAGACCTATCCTCTTAAAAAAGATCGCAAGCGGACTTTTATCACGCGTAAAGGAAGAAAGGTTGGGTTGTATGCAGCCGCCGAGGAAAACGGAACATGGAAGTTCATCCTCGAAGATCGTCCAGTAAATGTATTAGTGCTGCTGGCGCAAAAAGAAGATCATTTCCTGCATGATTTCGTACTGCCGCCAAAAATCCTTCAGGAGCATTGGAAACAGTTTAAACGTCAGGATGGGGACGTTTTGATTGACATCGTCAGAAACAAAGACGAAGTGGCCATTCGGCTGGCTGAAGGGTTTCTTGCAATCACGGAATATAAGGGCGAGTACAGCGCGCTTCAATAATCCGCGCGGTTTCCGGCTCTGGTTCCCGAAAATAATTCCAAAATGCCATTCGCACGACGCAAATCCTGGAAAAAGACGAGTAATCCACAGCGCGGCAAGGGCAAGAGTATCCGATAACATTTAGAATTATGCTTGGCGCCGGCTCCTCCGGTGCGGGAACTATTTCAGAGACCGCCGCCGGTGCGGCTGGGCTCAATGTTTTTTCATGGCAGAGAACTTACAATCCGCGAAACCGCAGACCAATGAATTTCCATTCTCGGTCAGCGTGGGCGCCGTTTATGACGGCCCGCTCGACCTTCTGCTGGACCTTGTCCGCAAACAGGACATTGATATCTACGACATTCCGATTGCCAGAATCACGGCACAGTACCTGGGATATGTGGAAAGTCTGAAGCAGTTGGATGTTGATATTGCGGCCGAGTTCATTTACATGGCTTCCCTGCTCATCCATATTAAGAGCAAAATGCTGTTGCCGCGCGATCCTGTTTTGGCCTCCGGAGAACTGGAGGACCCGCGCGAGGAGCTGGTACAGCGCCTGCTGGAGCATGAAAAATACAAGAATGCCGCGCAGATGCTGATGCAGAAACAACAGATTGAAGAAGCTGTCGTCAGCAATCCATCGCTCAAGGAATTCAGAAATGCTGAAGGCACTGAGCCGGAGCTGGCGGCGGACGTAGTCGACCTGGTGCGTACATTTCAAGATATCCTGGACCGGGCCAGGACGCGCCCGGTCTTACAGGTAAACGAAGAAACGGTCACCGTCGGGCAGATGATTGAGTTCTTCCGCCGCCGCTTGCTGATGGAAGACCGCCCTATTCGGCTCAAGCGTTTATTGCAGCACATCACCACGCGCCATGCGCTCATCTCATCATTTTTGGCGCTGCTGGAACTGGTGCGGCTGCAAGCCATCCTGTTGCGGCAGGAAAGGGTGTTTGGCGAGGTGCTGATCAAGAAGCACCCCATGTTTGATACCGTGATGGGCGAAGGCGCCGCCGTGAAAGATGACTGGAGATAAAGCCGAACGCATTTTTTTTGGGGCAAGAGTTTTTGCCAATTGCTAATTGTTGAACACATGAGCATCAAAGCCCAACTCGAAGCACTGATCTACGCAGCGGAAGACCCCATCACGCTGGACCAGATGGCCGCTTTACTGAAGGACGATTTGCTGGCGCTGAAGACTGCGCCACAATCTTCTGAAGAAGCTCAACCGCAATCACTGATCCCAGCCGAGCCTCTCCCCGAACAGGCAGAAGACCATCTGGGCGCGGTGGAGTCTGCAGCCGTACAGCCTGAAGCCGATGCGCGTGCGGCCAAGCGGTCCAAAGAGAAATCTGAAAAGGCCGAACTGCGTGGCCTGCTGAAGCCTTATCTGGAAGAGCTGATTGCCGACTACGCCGATCCGGACCACGGGATTGAAATACGTGAAGTGGCCAATGGTTATCGCATGTCCACCAAGCCGGAGCATCACGGTGTGGTGCGCGGGTTTTCCAAGAGCCTGAAGCCGCCGATACGGCTCTCCCTGCAGGCATTGGAAACGCTGGCTGTCATTGCCTACAAGCAGCCGGTAACCGTCCCCGAGATCAGCGACATTCGCGGGGTGGAAGCCGGCGGAGTGATTGGCACGCTGCTCGAACGCAAACTCATTACAACATCTGGCCGCAAAGCTGTGGTTGGCAGGCCAATGCTGTATAAAACCACCAAAGATTTCCTGATGCGCTTTGGCTTGCGCGATCTGGGCGAACTTCCCAGCCTGGAAGAATTTGAAAAGCTTGCGGCAGGCGAGCTGCAGGACGAATTGTTTTCCGCCAAAGAAGGCGCTTTGGCTGATGCCACGGGCATTCCGGACGAGAGCGTCCCGGACGAAGACGGCGACGTAGAACGGATGAATGAAGATACAGCAAAAGTCCCGGAGAATATGACCGACCCTGCCGTTTCTTCCGATGAAGGCGCTTTGGCTGACGCCACGGGCGTCCCGAACGAGAGCGTCCCGGACGAAGACGGCGGCGTGGAGCAGATGAAAGAAGATACAGCAACAGTTCCGGAGAATGTGACCGAGCCTGCCGTCTCCTCCGACCCTGAGCATGATCAGGCCGACGAACAAGTGGCCGGACAAATTGCCAATGAGAGCTCGGGAGGCTGAGAAATGCCTGCCCAACGCCTGCAAAAAATCATCGCCGCCGCAGGAATTTCTTCCCGGCGAAAAGCAGAAGAGCTGATCACGCAAGGGCGTGTGAGCGTGAATGGTCAAACCGTCACTGAACTGGGCAGCAAAGCAGATCTTGAGCACGACCACATCAAGGTTGACGGCAAGCTTCTGCAAGGTGCGCAACGCCACACCTATCTTCTGCTCTACAAACCCAAAGGCTACGTAACCACAGTCTCCGATCCCGAAGGCCGGCCCACGGTCATGGACCTGGTGAAGAACGTAGGCGCGCGGATTTATCCCGTAGGACGCCTGGATTGGTCGAGCGAGGGACTGTTGTTGCTGACCAATGATGGCGACCTGGCCAGCAAACTGACTCGTGCGGCCACGCATGTAGCCAAGACTTATCTGGTAAAGATCGCGGGCCGGGCTTCGGAAGAAGGTATCGAGAAGCTCCGCTGCGGCATCCGGATTGGCGCCAAGCCGGGCGAGCGGCGCATGGCGGCTGTCCATACTGCACCGGCGCAGATTCGCCTGGCCAAAGACGCAGCCAACCCCTGGTATGAGGTCACGCTGATTGAAGGCAAAAACCGCCAGATTCGGCGCATGTTTGAAGAGATCGGCCATCACGTGGAAAAGATCAAACGCGTGCGTTATGGCCCGCTAACGCTGGATGTTGAACCGGGGCAATTTCGCGAACTTACACCAGGAGAGGTTATCGCCCTGCGGAAAGCAGGCCGCGGCGACAAACCCCGGCCGGTGGCGCACAAACCCCGGCGGGGAAAGAGCGATGAATCGGCGGCCAGGAAGCCCCGCCAGCGCCGCCGGCCCTAGCGATGGCAGGCCAGGGAATCTCTTTTGCAAGCTGGTGTTTGACCGGTGTTTGACTCCATGGCATGGCGAATCATTTCCATTCATGGTACAAACTCTAGTCATCTTTTCTTTAACCAATGAAGCAAGCCGTGGTTGATTTGATTCCGGATCACAT
>WNFP01002764.1_pt1 | contig 13996 bp, 8 predicted proteins | sample 5400201 | NCBI WGS metagenome assembly WNFP01 (sample SAMN13153355, study PRJNA577476) | soil metagenome | isolation source: 115 cm saprolite under Madrone tree | place: USA:California | collected 2016-06-14
AATCCCGCGCGCGCCTTTGGCCCTGCGCTTGCCAGCACCCACTGGTCAAATCAGGGCGTGTACTGGGTCGGTCCTCTAGCGGGCGGCTTTCTCGCCGGTCTGATCTACGATTCGATGTACGCCAGAAAACAGTCGTAACAGGTTTCGTCATTCAAAGAAACCGCCGTCATTCCGAGCGAATCGAGGAATCTCTCTTCGATGTCAACAACATCCAGGCGCACCACTTGCAAATCACGACTTCCTACTCACTACTCACTCCTCAGTGCCCCGTCCGCCTGTCCCACCGCGCAGGGTAACTAGCCCGCTACCGCCCTGTACGACTTTCTTGCCCGCCCCTCGGGCCGATGCTACTTTCGCTGCTAGGCCACTTCCGGAAATAAGGATTCGCCGAGCTGTGTTTTTGTTGTTTTGTCTTTTACTGACTACTTAAAACTGAGAACCGAGAACTCCTTTCATGGCCCTGAGCATTGATGATCTTCTTCGCCGCGCCGTAGAACAAAAAGCTTCCGACTTGCACCTCAAAGTCGGCAACCACCCGTATCTCCGCGTGGACGGCGTGCTGAACCCCATCACTGACGTTCCCCGAATTACGCCGGAAGAAATGCTCTCAATGGCGTTCAGCATGATGACCAACCGGCAAAAGCAAAAGTTCAAGGAGACTGCCGAGCTCGATATGGCTTATGGCGTCGCCGGCCTCGGGCGCTTCCGCGTAAACGTTTTTCAGCAACGCGGCAACGTCGGCATGGTTCTCCGCGTCATTCCAACCAAGATTCGTACTTCGGAAGAGCTGAACCTTCCGCCAGTCATCAACAAAATTTGCGAAGAGCAGCGCGGCCTGGTGCTCGTCACCGGAACAACCGGTTCCGGTAAGTCCACTACCCTGGCCGCAATGATTGACCGCATCAACGCCACGCGCTCCGATCACCTGATTACCATCGAAGACCCTATCGAGTTTCTGCACCGCGACAAGCGCAGCTTCATCAACCAACGCGAAGTTGAAGTGGACACCGCGAACTTTTCTACCGCGTTGCGCGCCGCGCTGCGGCAAGATCCGGACGTGATTCTGGTCGGCGAAATGCGCGACCTGGAAACCATTTCCACCGCTCTGCTGGCTGCTGAAACCGGCCATTTGGTTTTTTCCACGTTGCACACCTTGGACGCCACGGAAACTATCCAGCGCATCATTGCGGTATTTCCTCCACCAGAACAAAAGCAGATTCGTTTGCAGCTCGCGGCAACTCTAAAAGCGGTCGTCTCGCAACGTCTGGTGCGCCGCGCCGACGATCAAGGCCGCGTGCCGGCAGTCGAAATCATGATCGCTACGGGCTACGTCCGTGATTGCATCATCAACGCCGACAAGACCCGCTTAATTCATGACGCCATCGCCGCCGGCGGCTCGCAATACGGCATGCAAACTTTCGATCAATCGCTCTTCGATCTCTACAGCAAACAGCTCATCACTCTAGACGAAGCGCTCATACGCGCTTCGAACGCCGACGAATTCAAGCTGCGCATCCAAGGTGTCCGCTCCGCCGCCGACGCCGCTCGCGAAGAGATGGAAAAACAAATGGCGGACTTCGAACGCTTCGCCCGCAAGTAACTTCAGCTCACGTCGAATGATGACGCAGATTCCTTCCTGGGCATTAGGTCGACACAAGCCGTCAACAGTTCAAATTTCAGCGACTCCTATACTGGACCTCGTCGAACCTCTTCCGGTCAAGCCCGACCGCGTCGTGACCGGGAAATTTGCTGCGCCTTTTCTTATGTTCAAACGGTCCAGTTTCCAAACACATCGAGACCGGTTGGCTAAAGTGGCTGGAGCAAATCGAGCTAAGAATACTTCCGGTACCCCGGCGCCGTTACGTCGCTTACTGGCGTCGAGTAGCGCGATCAAAATGTGCCGGCAGGCTCTTCGAGCCGAAGCGGACTCACAAATATCTTCCCTCTGTATCCCATATTTTGATTTCTTCCTCGACTGAAAATAATTGCGTGGGGTCCTCCGCGAACCGGGCATCCAGTTTGTACGCCTGATCCTCCAGCGGAATCGCCAGCCACGAAAGATTCTTCACAAAGCCTCGCACGTAAAGCTCCATATATCTGTCGAATCCCAGAACTGCCATCTGCGTCGCATGCACAACGCCGTGAAACAGCGCGCGCGCATCGATTTCGTCGTGAAACACGATCACGTCAATGTACGTGATGGACCTCATGTGGACGAAGTCCAGAAACCTGCCAGCGCTCAATTCCCTGGCCTTGGCGTAAAACGGCGGCGGCGGAATCCGCACTCCTCCGGTCAGCGTGAATGTCTTCAAGCTTCCCAGCAACTCTTGCGGAAAGAAAGCATGGATTGGTTTTTTAAGCTGAATCGTCAATGGCTCGCTGTGCCGGAGGTACGTATCTCGCTCCTGTCGCATGTAAGCCGAAACTTCGGCAACCATCTCTTCAATGCGCTCTTCGGTGAACTCGCTGGGATTCATGCGCGCCAGGACTCTCTCTCATTAAGTTCAAAGCTACTCTACCTTTGACTCTTTGACCTGTAAACCAGGCGGGCCAGAGCGCTCTCGCCGAATTTCGCAATCGTAATGGCGCTTGGCTCATGGCCGCGGACAAAACTTTTATCAACAATTACTGCAAGTGGCCTCACGTCACCGAGCACGAAGCCAATCACAACGGCCCAATAAAGCTTGTGAAGAGCCGCCTCCGCGACGCCAAACCGGCCAACGAGTAGTCCGCGCAGTCTGTGGTGCGGAACAAGATCTGCAAAACAGTGCCGTTTTTCTATGCGAACCTCCGAACATTCTGCGCCTCAGCGGTGTCCTTTCCCCGCACTCGCCACTAGCCACCGGCCACTTCTTCTTCTATTCTTCGGGGGTGTTTTCCCGTCCGCGCAAACTCGACACCGAAGACGAACTGTACCAGGCAGCGCTGCGTGCGCTAATGCGCCGCGCCCATTCGGTGCACGAAATGAAGCAAAAACTGGCCCGACGCACCGACAACGAACTTTTGCTCAGAGTAGTCATGGCGCGACTGAAAGAAAACGGCCAACTCGACGACGAGCGCTACGCCCAGCAATTCACGCGCAACCGCACGCAATCGCGCAAGCAAGGGAAATTCCGCATTCAGCGCGAGTTGCGTGCACGCGGTGTTCCGGACCGACTGATCAGCTCCGCACTGGAAGAATCCGCCACGCAAAATGATCAAGCGGCCATGGTTCGCCAACGCATCAAACGCAAACTGAAATCCTGTCGCGGGGAAATTGACGACAAGAAGATTGCTTCGATTTATGGATCGCTGCTGCGAGCGGGATTCCCTTCTGACGTGATTCGCAAAGAGCTACAGCGGATTACCCACGAAGCTGTTCCGGGGTTCGAAGAGCCGTCCGAGTCCATCTAGCGGCCACGGAATAGGGCGGCTTGGGTGGTGCAGTCACGCTTGAAGTGTCTTCCTTGGAAAGGCCACACCGGCAAGATTGGCGGTGCTACTGGGCTCTGAGATAATGTGGAATTGCGGTTTTCTTTTGGAATGAGGGTGAAGTGACGGCGAACGCGACAAGTGCGAAGTTCATGAGCGGGAACGGGATTCGCGAGACATTTCTGCGCTTTTTTGAAAGCAAGGGCCACCGGCGCGTTCGCAGCAGTTCTCTCGTTCCGCACGGCGACTCTACGTTGCTTTTTACCAACGCCGGAATGAATCAGTTCAAGGACGTTTTTCTTGGCCTGGAGAAACGCGACTACACCCGCGCCACCAGCGCACAGAAATGTGTCCGAGCCGGAGGCAAGCACAACGACCTTGAAAACGTTGGGTTCACAAAACGGCATCACACTTTTTTTGAAATGCTCGGCAATTTTTCTTTCGGCGATTATTTCAAAAAAGATGCCATCGCCTACGCCTGGGAATTGATCACTTCGCCGGAATGGTTTGCCATCGACAGAGAAAAACTCTACGTCACCGTTTTTGGCGGCGCGGAAGTGGCGCCAGGAAAAAAACTGGGCGTAGATGAAGAAGCGCGCGGTTTCTGGCTTGCGCAAAACGTCCCGGCGGAGCGCGTTGTTCCGGTCCCGGGGCTGAAAGATAATTTCTGGGCCATGGGCGATACTGGTCCGTGCGGTCCGTGCAGCGAAATTTTCTATGACATGGGGCCGGCAGCGTCCGACCAAGGTCACGCCGATTGCAAATTCCCGTGTGACTGCGGCCGCTACGTCGAAATCTGGAATCTCGTTTTCATGCAATTCAACCGCGATGCCAGCGGAACTTTGACTCCGCTGCCGAAGCCCTGCGTGGACACCGGCATGGGCCTCGAACGCGTCGCTGCGGTTTTGCAGGGGAAAATCTCCAACTACGACACCGATTTATTCGAGCCGCTGACCAGGCGGGCCGCGGAATTGTGTGGAGTCGATTTCAACCGCGAGGAAAAGTCTGAGGAAGGCAAAGGCGGCGCCGCTTCCCTGCGGGTGATCGCGGATCACGCACGGGCGACGACGTTCCTGATGACGGACGGTGTCCTGCCGTCGAACGACGGGCGGGGCTATGTGCTGCGCAAAATTATTCGCCGCGCGATCCGCCACGGCCGTTTGCTGGGCGCAACGAATCCGTTTCTTTCTGAAATGGTCCAGACCGTTCGTGAGTTGATGGGCGTAGCTTATCCGGAATCGTCCGCCCCGTCGGCGGCACGCGTCCCTGAGATCGTCTTCGCGGAAGAGAAGCGTTTCGGCCAAACACTCGACATCGGATTGAAGAGACTTGAAGGAGAGCTGGAAGAGATCCGCAAAGATCAGGACTGGAAGCAATCCGAGTGGCGAGCTACGGAAGATGCCGAATTCAAACGCTATTCGGGACAAGAGATTGAGCGTGCAGGCAAGGCTTACTCCGTCGCTCCCACCTACCCCGGAGAAAAGGCCTTCAAACTCTATGACACGTACGGGTTGCCAAAAGACTTCATCGTCGATGCCGCGCGTGACCTAGGAGTCGCGTTTGATGAACCAGGCTTTGAAAAAGCAATGGAGGAGCAGCGGACCAAAGCGCGTGCTTCGTGGAAGGGCACCCACAAAGAGGCGGCGAATCCCGCATTTGCAAAGATTGCGGAAACGTTCAAGACCGAGCCGGGATTTTATTTTGGCACTTGCGCGAAAGATTGCCGCATTGAAGCCATCATTACGAAGAACGGAGCGGTCAACGAACTGAAAGCCGGCGAATCGGGTGAAGTGGTTTTGGATCGCACCGCGATCTACGCCGAGTCCGGCGGGCAGATCGCCGATACCGGCGCGTTCTACGACAACTCCGAATCGCAAGTGCTGGCGGAAGTTTCTGGCGCGTATTATCCAGTCGCAGGGTTGGTCGCGCACCGCGTCAGGACGAAAGAAACCTTGCACGTAGGCGATCGCGTGATGGTGATTGCCGATGCCGACCGCCGTTCGCGCGTGATGCGCAATCACACCGGCACGCATCTGGTGCACGCTGCCCTGCGCAATATTCTCGGGCCGCACCTAAAGCAGGCAGGCTCGCTGAATGCTCCCGATCGCCTACGTTTCGATTTTTCACACTTCGCTCCCGTGGACGCTGAAGAATTACGCGACATCGAGCAGCAGGTGAATGACGAGATTCGCCTCAACACCGAACTCGAGACCAATGTCACTTCGCTCGATGAAGCGCTGGCTAGCGGCGCGCTGGCATTCTTCGGGGATAAATATCCTGAGCACAACGTTCGCGTCGTCACCGTCCCCGATGCACGCGGGCCTCGTGGGTTTTATTCCAAGGAGCTGTGCGGTGGCACGCACGTCAAACGCGTCGGCGACATCGGCGTGGTCAAAATCGTCCGCGAAGAGTCCGTAGCGGCGGGAGTTCGCCGCGTCGAAGCGGTCACCGGTATCGGCGCACTGGAACATTTTCAGCAGCAAGCCAGCGTGCTTTCGTCTGTCGCCAAACAACTCAACGTCGGCGAAGACGCCGTTCTGGCCACGGTCGAAAAACTGACCCAGACCGCACGGCAGCTTGAAAAACAACTTGCCGACGAGCGCCGCAGAGGCGCCCTCAGCCAGCTCGATGAATTGCTCGCCAAGGCCCAGACCATTAAAGGGACCAAAGTAGTAGTCGGCCAAGTACAAGGGCTAGACCGCGACGGCATCCGCCAACTAGTGGACAGCCTGCGCCAGAAGCTGGGTTCGGGCGTTGTGGTGTTGGGACAGGCCGAAGACGGCAAAGTGGCCCTGATTGCCGGGGTGACCAAAGACCTCACCGCTAAAGTCCATGCCGGCAAGGTGATACAGACACTTGCCAAACAGTTAGGCGGCCGAGGCGGTGGCAGACCTGACCTGGCGGAGGGTGGCGGAGAGGACACAAAAGCCCTAAATAGTACCCTTGGGGGAGTGCCAGCCCTCCTGGAGCCCTTGCTATAATCCCGTCAGATTCGCGGCCCCGCAGGGCCGCTAGTCCGCCTGGTCGAATAGGCCAGCGCAGCGCCAAAAACTGGACGACCGCCATTCGGTTAAGTCGCCCGTTTGCACGAATTTGTAGAGTCTAGTTGAAACCAAAGCATTTCAGGGTTTGTAAGCACAAACCCTGAAACCTAGACCGCCTTCCCCAAGGCAGGCCGTCCAATCGTTCATGAATTGGCGGCCACAGTAAAAGTCGATGGGTACACGAAGATCCAAACCGGCCTACTTCGCGATCGTGGTATCTGTATTTTGCGCGGGTGTATTCACGGCAAGTTCCGCGCAGGCGCAGATTACCAGGCTTGCCAACAATGACGGCCGCACGCTCTTCGTGAATGCCGAGCCGCCGATACTGCTGAAGATCGCATCGCGGCGACGCAGCTCCATCTTCCTGCCATCGGAACCTTCGTTTACGGGCAAAAATCGTCCCGCCATGAATCTGGACCGCGACGGGGCGGAAAAACTCGTAAGAGAAGCGGCGGAGCGGCACAGCGTCGATCCCGCACTGATTCGTGCGGTGATTGAAACGGAATCCAACTGGAATCCTTCCGCGGTTTCCCGCAAGGGGGCAGTCGGACTGATGCAGTTGATTCCCACGACGGCACAGCGCTTTGGAGTCAATGACTTGTACAGCCCGCAACAGAACGTCGATGCCGGGGTTAAATACCTCAAGACGTTGCTGGAACGCTACAATGGCAATCTGGATCTGGCCCTTGCAGCGTACAATGCGGGTGAGGGGGCTGTCGATCGTGCTCACGGCGTGCCCTCGTTCCGGGAAACCCGGGACTACGTGCAACGAGTGCAGAGTGCTTATTTCCGGCCGGGTTCGGGACGTCTGGATGGCGCGTTCCTCAATCCTCGCGCAATCCGCAAAGCCACCGATCCCAGCGGCCGCATCATTTTTACGAACGACTAAGCGGCGTAAGAAGCATCTAAGCGGTTAGCGGTTTTGGGGCGGCGGGTAGTGCATGAAATTTAGCTGGAAAAATCTGGCGCGTGCCTGCAGCGGGTGTAACCAGCACGATTGGCGCTGGTTCCAGCGCTTTTTTTCTTCCCTTTTTTTCAACAACAGCTTCGCCCGCGTTTCGCCGGTTTTTGCTGTAGCGCTGCTCGCTGCGTGCAGCGTTGGTTTTGCGACAAACGCGGTAGCTTCCAATACGTCCGCTGATCCAACGGCATCTGTGAAGCGGCAGTCGGCGAGTTCGCAATTTGTGCGCGCACAAGACCAGCGCACCGCCCTCAATAACAAGGCGCCGGAAAAGCGCACGCTCGAGGATTACAAGCTAGTCGTCAACACTTATCGCCGGGTCTACCTGATTACGCCCCACGCTGCGGAAGTTCCCGATGCGCTGCTTGCCGTGGCGGAATTGTACAGCGAAATGGGCGAGCGATTCGGCAGAAGCTACTTCCAGTCGGCAGTGGATACTTATCAATTCTTGATTCGCGAATATCCCACTAGCCGGTATTGCCAGGATGCGTACCTGCGCTCGGGAAAGCTGCAGAAGGATCAGCTGGGCGATCTTGCGGGCGCGACCAAGACCTATGACGCGTTTTTGAAGAAGTTTCCACGTTCGCCGCGCAAGCGCGAGGCGCAAGAAGCGCGCGCGGAGCTGGCGTTGTTGCAAAATTCCGCACCGGCGGAAGCCGCGCCGAAAAGCGCGATTGCCAGAAGCGCGGGCTCGGATGTGGAGCGGCCAGAAGCTTCAAGACGCGCGACCTCGCCGGATACCGGACGTGAATTGCCGCGAGAGTCGCAGCGAGTCTCGCCTGCTGAAGAGGACAAGCAAATCGCGAGCGTAAACGCGGCTGAAAAAGCGGTGGCACCCACTGGCGCGGGTGGACGTGCGCCGCAAATTCGCAAAATCAGCGCGAAGGCTTTGCAAAATTCCACGCGAGTGACCATCGATCTGGATGGCGGTGTGCAATATATTTCCGGGCGGATTGCAAATCCCGACCGGATTTATTTTGATTTGCACGCGGCGAAGCTAACACCGCTGCTGGCGCACAGCAAAATCAAGACCGACGGCACAATTCTGAGCGCAGTGCGCGTGGCGCAGAATCCGTCTGGCGTGGTGCGCGTGGTGCTGGACGTGAACGGCGTAACGGATTACAGCGCTTCCCTGCTGAACAATCCGAGCCGGCTGGTGATCGATCTCTATGCGAATGAACAAGCGGTCGAGACCGCGAAGGCGGGCGAGGGCTCGGGAGAAACTACGGCATCAGAAAATGTGACGGCGGCTAGGGAGAAGGCGGCAGAGAAGCCCTCTGGAAAAACACAACCTGCAGCGGCGAGTGCAGTGAAGTCCGCAAAAGCCGAGACCGGTGAAGCCGGAAATGCCATGCCGCAGCCGAAGAGCAAGCTGGGGTTAGCGAATGTTGGCAAGTCATCGAGCGGCAAGCCGGACCTGGTACAACCAGCGTCTACGCCGCAGCCCACTCGTGACGGGCAATCGACATTGACACGCGCGCTGGGACTTAAGATTGGGCGCATCGTGATTGACGCCGGCCACGGCGGACACGACACCGGAACCATCGGTCCCACCGGACTGATGGAAAAAGACTTGTGCCTGGACGTTGCGTTGCGGCTGGGGAAAATTATTCGGCAAAGATTGCCGGGCGCCGACGTGATATTCACGCGTTCGGATGACACGTTCATTCCTCTGGAAGAGCGCACCCACATCGCGAATGAAGCGAAAGCGGACATGTTTATTTCGATTCATGCGAATTCCAGCCAGGATATGGGCGCGCGCGGAATTGAAACTTACTACCTGAACTTGAAGGGTTCGGCGGAAGCGATGGAAGTGGCAGCACGAGAGAATGCGACCGACGATCAAGGGATACACGAGCTGCAGGATTTGGTGAAGCAGATTGCGCGTACGGAAAAGATCGATGAATCGAAAGAGTTTGCTGAAGACGTGCAGGATTCACTGTCGAAGAGAATTCAGAAAACCTCGAGAACGGTGAAGAATCGCGGAGTGCGCAAAGCGCCGTTTGTGGTGCTGATCGGAGCGGACATGCCGTCGATCCTGACCGAGATTTCGTTCTTGAGCAATCCCGCGGACGAAAAAATGCTGAAACAGCCGGAGCACCGGCAGCGGGTGGCGGAAGGAATTTATCAAGGCGTCGCCAGCTATCTGCAAAGCCTGAACAGCATGGGCGTGAATCAGACCAACATTCCGGCACCTCGGCGCACGGATACTTCCGCGTCGGTAGAATCCTCTCGCAACCGAAATTAGCATTCTGGTGTCTAATAGAGTTACGGGGATGAGCGCACCACTTAAATTCCGCAACTTTTGCCTCGCCGCGATGATGTTAGCGGCCAGTGCGCCCGCTTTTGCCCAACGCGCGGCTGTACTACCAAAGCAGTTCGGCAAGTGGACGTCTGGGCCGGGACCAGTGGACGGGTCGAAGCTGGTAGTTCCTGATTCAGCATTGCTACAGGAAGCTGGCCAGACAAATGTCGAGATTGAGCGTTACACCGATGGCAAGCAATGGATTCGCGTGTGGCTGCAGGAATTCCGAGATCCGACTGGGGCCTACGAAGCGTATACATCCGAGCTGACGCCTGACTTGAGCGTGTCCACTCTTGGGCCATTTACGGCGGCAGGACACGATCGGATTCTGGCACTGCTGGGTAATCGGCTGGTGACGATTTTCCTGATTCGGAATGCGTCAGACGTGGATTTGAGCCTCCTGCTGGATGCGGTAAAACGGAACGCGGATGCGAGGCCGCTGCCGCCGGTACGTGCTTATTTGCCGGAGGAGCGGATGATCCAGGGGACGCAACGATACGCGCTGGGACCGGCGGGATTCGATGCGGCGCTGGCGACGTTGAACCAGAGCAAATTTGCCCCGATTACACCAGAAATTGGATTTGTGACCGGCGCGGAAGCAATGCTGGCCAGCTACCAATCTGAACGCAACAAATCGCAGGATCTGTTGATTATCGATTATCCGACGCCGCAACTGGCGGAACAGCGTCTACACCACATTCAGAGAGTGCTGGCTGCGAATCCGGCTTTGGCGGGAGCGACTGTGGAGCGGAAGACTTCACTGCTGTCGCTGGTGTTGTCACCAGTGTCCCGAGAGGCTGCGGCTAAATTGCGCAACGACATTCGCTATAACACGGCGGTGACCTGGAATGAGCCGTCGCAAACACTGACCGATCCGCCATGGCTGCTGGTCGTGAAAGGGATTTTTGTAGGCACCTTGGTGTTTTGCGGGATTGCCATCGTGATGGGCATAGCCTTTGGCGGGGTGCGCGTGCTGACCAAGAGATTATTTCCGGGGAAGGTGTTCGACCGGCCCCAAGACATCGAAGTGCTGCAGCTCGGTCTGTCCGGAAAGCGGATCGATCCGCGAGATTTCTACTAAGGTTCGGAACCCGCGAGCGGTTCAAAAAACTGCCAGCGAAAATATAACGAAAACAGCTTGGAAGCGTCTAACGGGAAGTCGCGGCGGGGTGCGTGCTTTCTGGGCTGGCGGGATTGTCGTAACATTGTCTGTCACAGTTCGATGGGAGTTCTAAAAACGAATGCGTGTTTTACCCGAGAGACGAACGCCAAGATTGGGTGTTCCGCAGGTCTGGCCGTTGGGCGTTGCGTGCCTGAGCGCTGCGGCGGCGCTGCTTGCAGGATGTGGCCAGAAGGACTCGGCGAAGGGCGCACCGGGAATGCCGCCCGGCGGGATGCCGGTGCAGGTGCAGGTCGTGAAGAACGACACCATACCGGATACGACGGAATATTTGTCGGTACTGAAATCGCGACACTCGGCCAACATTAATCCTCAGGTCGAGGGCCAGATCACGAAAATTTTCGTGAAATCGGGCGACCGGGTAAAGGCTGGAGAGCCACTGCTGGAAATCGATCCACTGAAACAGAAGGCGACGGTGAGCAGCCAGGAAGCGGCGCGGGCGGCGCAAGAAGCGAACGCGCAACTGGCAAAGGTCTCCTTCGAACGTGCCAAGCGGTTATCGGAAGCTGGGGTGATCAGCAAAGCGGATTTTGATACCGCGCAATCCAATTACGATGCAGCGGTGGCGCAGCTGAAATCCCTGGACGAGCAGGTCAATACACAAAAAGTGGAGCTGCATTATTACTCGGTGAGCGCGCCCATGGATGGAATTATCGGAGATATTCCGGTGCGAATCGGGGACCGGGTGGCGGTAACTACGTTGCTTACGACGGTGGATGAGCCGGGTGCGCTGGAGGCCTACATTTACGTTCCGGTAGAACGCTCGCGTACCCTGAAGGTTGGTTTGCCGGCAAAGCTGCTGAACGAGTCCGGCGAATTGCTGGCCGACACGGCAATCACATTTGTCTCGCCGCAAGTCGATTCTGAAACGCAAACGGTGCTGGCGAAAGCAGCCGTGCTCAATTCAAAAGCTAAGCTGCGAATTTCCCAACAAGTGCGGGTACAGGTGAGGTGGGGCCAGCGCGAGGGAGCTACAATTCCCTTCCTGAATGTGACCCGCATCAACGGCCAGTTTTTCGCGTTTGTGACGGAGAACTCCGGCAAAGGCACGGTTGCACGGCAAAAACTTGTGCGGATCGGAGACAACGTGGACAACAACATCGAGGTGCTGGAAGGGATCAAACCGGGCGACCATCTGATCGTTTCGGGCACACAGTTTTTGCAGGATGGAGCGCCGGTCACGGAGCAAGTAGTGATTTCTCCCAACCAGCAGGGCACGAGCAAAGAATCCGCCACTGCCTCTCACTGAACACTCTTCAAATATGGTGCCAAACAAGCACAATTTCGCATTGCCGGAGCGGCCGAGTGTTCGTTGATTTCTTCATTCAGCGGCCGGTGTTCGCGACGGTATGCGCCTTGCTGATTGTGCTTGCTGGCGCGATTTCGATTCCCACGCTACCGATCGCGGAATTACCGGAACTGGCGCCACCGCAAGTGATCGTGTCGAGTAATTACATCGGGGCGAACGCGCAGACGGTGGAATCGGCAGTCACGATTCCGCTGGAACAAGCGATTAACGGCGTTGAAGGGATGAAATACATTTCGTCCTCGAGCAGCAACGACGGTACGAGCCAGATTACTGTGGTGTTTGACGTTTCGAGAAATGTGGACCTCGCGTCGGTGGACGTACAGAATCGCGTGAACCAGGCACTTGCGCGCTTGCCAAACGCAGTGAAAAACACGGGCGTCATCATCACCAAGCAGACCAGCGGATTCGTTTTTGGTGGCGGCGTCTATTCCGAGACCGGTCAGTACGACAGCTTGTTTCTAAGCAATTATATCGACGTTTACATTAAGGACGCGCTGAAAAGAGTGCCGGGCGTCGGCGACGTGATTATCTTTGGCGAGCGCAAGTACGCGATGCGGTTGTGGCTCGATCCGGCAAGGCTGGCAGAGCGGGGCTTAACCGCTTCTACAGTCGTAAACGCATTGCAAGAACAAAACGTGCAGGTCGCTGCGGGACAAATCGGCCAGCCACCATCGCCGACGGGACAGGCGTACCAGGTGAGCGTACGAGCGGTTGGACGGCTTTCCGAACCATCGCAATTCGACAACATTATTTTAAAGACGGGCGCCGACGGAACGCTGGTTCGCCTGAAGGATGTTGGACGCTCGGAGTTGGGCGCGGAAGACTACGGTTCCCTTCTGAGGTTCAACGGCCACGATGCGGTAGGCCTGGGTTTGACGCAACTACCTGGCGCGAACGCGCTGGACGTGGACCGAGCTGCGAAGGCCGAACTGGTGCGGCTGTCGAAGAATTTTCCACCGGGACTGAAAGTGGCGGTCGCATTCGACACGACCACGGTAATTGGCGAATCGATTCGCGACGTGCTGCAGACGTTGGCGCAAGCCATCATTCTGGTGATCATCGTCATTTACATATTTTTGCAGGACTGGCGCAGCACGCTCATTCCGGCGATCACGATTCCGGTTTCGCTGGTCGGGACATTTATTTTTGTCAAAGCGCTCGGATTTTCCATCAACACGCTAACGCTCTTCGGAATCACGCTGGCTACAGGGCTGGTGGTGGACGATGCGATCGTAGTCATCGAGAACGTCGAACGGCACATCACCGAGGGAATCAGCGAGCCGCACATGGCGGCATCGGCGGCAATGAAGGAAGTCGCAGGCGCGGTCATCGCGACATCGCTGGTGCTGGTGGCGGTGTTCGTGCCGGTCGCGCTGTTTCCGGGCACGACTGGAATTCTGTTTCGCCAATTTGCGCTGACCATTGCGTTTTCCGTTTCAATTTCGGCATTCAATGCATTGACCCTCACGCCAGCGCTGTCCGCGATTCTGCTTGGCAAACACCGTGAGCGCGCCAAGGGATTTTTCTTTCGCTGGTTCAACAAAGGGGTGGAGAAAGGCACCGAAGCGTACCGCCGCAGCATCGGGTACGTTTTGCAGTGGCGCGTGCTTGCGGTTGTCGCATTCTTCGCGACGCTGGGAATTACCTATTGGATTTATTCTCGCGTGCCCACCGCGTTTATTCCTGAAGACGATCAGGGATACGTGATGGTGATTGTGCAATCGCCGCAGGGCGCTTCGCTGGAATACACAGCCAACGTCTGCACGCAGATCGAGTCGGCGGTGTT
>WNFP01011158.1_pt1 | contig 13989 bp, 13 predicted proteins | sample 5400201 | NCBI WGS metagenome assembly WNFP01 (sample SAMN13153355, study PRJNA577476) | soil metagenome | isolation source: 115 cm saprolite under Madrone tree | place: USA:California | collected 2016-06-14
AGCAGGAGGCGAGCATGAGCCCGCCCATGATGCAGTAGCCCTGCACCTGGGCGATGGTGGGCTTGGGCACGTCGCGCCAGCGCAGGCACGTCTCGAGATAGAGCTCGGAGAGCCGCTTGAGATTCTCCGCGATGCCGGGGCCGATGGGATGCGCCTTCTGGTCCTCCAGCTCTTCCCGGCTGCCCAGGTCGTGGCCGGCGGAGAAGTGCTTGCCGGCGCCGGCCACGATGATGACGCGTGTGTCTGCATCGTCGGTGGCGGTGCGAAAGGCCTCGTCCAGCTCGAGGATCATCACGCGACTCTGGGCGTTGAGGACCTCGGGGCGATTGGCGGTGATGCGCAGGACGGCGCCGAGCTTCTCGTAGGTGATCGTGCGGAAGTTCATGGTGGGTCTCCTAGGCGGGGAAGGAGTAATACTCGCCCCCTCACCCTGCCCTCTTCCCCTCCGGGGCGAGGGTTCTTGCTCCCTCTCCCTCCCAGAGGGAGAGGGTCGGGGTGAGGGTGGCTCGTATACGCGATCGTCTAGCCCGCGAGCTCCTTGGCCACCGCCGCCTCCACCACCGTGCCCTTGAAGAAATCGGGATTCATCGTGGTGTGCAGACGGGCGGGATTGCTGAAGACGAACTCGCGCAGCTCGGCCTCGCTGATGAGGCCATGCTCGACCATCTCGTAGGCCTCCTCGAGCACCTCGGTCATGTCGACCACGTCGAAGTGACCCACGTCGGAGCTGAAGATGGGCCGCAGCCGATGATTGCCGTGCTTGTCGAAAGCCCAGGCGGTCATCACGTCGTCGGCCTCGCAGCCGAAGTAGAAGCGCTCGGAGAAATGCCGGCGCAGCTCCTCGGCGGAGGCGGCGGGCACCGCGGCAAAGTCGTCGACCTGTTCGCGGTAGGCGCGTTCCGTCATCTCCTCGACCGTCTTGAACGGCTCGACCAGACTGAGGCAGGCGAGCATCTCGTCCATCTTCTCCTCGTAGACGCGGCCGCCGTAGCGCGCGAAGAGGTCCTTCAGCGTCTGGAGGTCGAGGTTGGTCGGGCGCACCTGGCTCTCCACCGCCTCCTTGCGGCGGCGCTCCCAGTGCCCGATCAGATCGGCGACCAGGTTGCACCCCCAACCCACGCCGCCCTCGAGGAAGGCGAAGCGGAGCTGCGGGAAGCGATGGGTGACGCCACCGAGGACGAGCGCTTTGGCGAAGGCGTGGCTGGCATTGGCGAAATGGCCGATGTGGTTGTAGGTGAAGCTATTGATGGACTCGCGGCCATTCCATCCCATGCTCCCCGAGTGCGCGGTCACCGCCACCTTGAGCTCCGCGCACCGCGCCCAGAACGGATCGTAGTCGTAGGGGCTCTCCAGCCCGAGAGAATCGATGTACTGGCGCGCGTGAGCTCCGGGATCCTTGACCTCCCGCGCGGCGGCGGGCACGGGGCGGCGAACGTGATTGGCGATCATGACGACTTTGAGACCGAGCTCGCGCACCGCGTAGGTCGCCTCCTCGATGGCTTCCTGGGGCGTGTGCACGGGCACCACCGCGGCCGGGGTCATGCGGTGGGCGAAGGGGCGGAACATCTCGGCGTTCATCCGGTTCACCGCCCGCGCCACGGCGAGACGCAGGTCCTCGTCGGGATTCGAGACGTAGAAGAGACCGAGGGAGGTGTACACCAGCGCGAAATCGATCCCGAAGTCGTCGAGCCGCTCGTAGAAGAGCCGCGGCACCATGGCGGTGGCGCGGTCCAGCGAATTGCCGGGCTCACCCCACCAGGTGGGGCGGTGAGGGCGCCGCTCCATGCGCTCGGCCGGCGCCATCTCGTACCAGCTCGTGTCCTTGGCCTTCTTCATGAACTTGTCGACGATGGAGGGGCCGCCCACGTCACGGAGGAAGTCGAGGAAGATGGGAATGGGCTCGAGCCAATGGCCGTCACCATCGATCACGGGATGATCGAGCTTCGCGCGCACCGCCGCCGACTTGGAATTCTTGGAGTAGGCCATGAGAAACCTCCTGGGGCGGTTCTAGGGCAATCGTTCGGGCAAGTCAAGGGGCGCTCCGCGTTGACAGGGGCGATCGCCCTGGTGTGTAGTGAGGCGCGAGCCGCGAAGGTCCCGGCGGCGAATCCGGAGGGCCAGCGATGGGTACAGTGAAGCGGATCACGTCGTGGTGGCTGGTGAGCGGAATCATAGCGCTGGCCACGGCCACGAGCGCGGCGCAGACCCTCGACGGCGTGGCGATCGATCCGGACGCCGAACTGGTAGTAGCCGTGCCCGATGACACGACCAACATGGACCCGCGCCTCGGCATGGGCTCCACCCGGTCCAACTATATCCGCCAAGTCTACGAGAGCCTCGTCGATGTGGACGCCCAGGGCAAGCCGATGCCCGGCCTCGCCCTGTCCTGGAAGCCGGCGGGCGATCTCGCATGGGAGTTCACGCTTCGACGCGGCGTCACCTTCCACAACGGCGAGGCCTTCAACGCCGACACCGTGCTCTTCAACCTCGATCGGATGTTCCGGAAGAACCTCGACCGCTGGGGGGTGGAGGCGCTCAACGAGCGGCCGGTGGGCACCGGCCCGTGGAAGATGGTGGGCTGGAAGCGCAACGATGCGATGCGCTTCGAGCGCTACGAGGGCTACTGGGGCCCGCCCCCGCTCTTCAAGCGGCTGCGCTTCCAGGTCATCCCCGAGGCGGGCGGCCGCCTGGCCGCGCTCCGGGCAGGCCAGGTCGGCCTCGTCGACGCGGTGCCGCCGCTCGACGCCGGCGTGCTCGGTCGCGAGCCCGGCATCAAGGTGACGAGCAGCGCACAGAAGCTCTACTGCCGGATCTATCTCAATGCCCGGCCCAAGGACAAATTCGACTCGAACGGCCGGGATGGCCTCTTCATCGATCCGCGCGTGCGTCTCGCCTTCAACTTCGCCGTGAACAAGGAAGGCATCGTCCAGAAGATCTTTCACGGCTATGCGCAGGCCAATGCCTCCCCCGTGGCCACCGTCTCCTACGGCTACGCCGCGCAGGAGCCCTACGCCTACGACGCCAAGCGGGCGCGCGCCCTGCTCGCGGAAGCGGGATGGAAGGACGCGGGGGCGGACGGCGTGCTCAAGAAGGACGGCGAAACGCTGACCCTGCAGCTCCTGTTTCCCGCCAAGCACTACGGGCAGGGCTTCGACGAGACCACGCCGGCGGTGGGCGAGATGCTGAAGGCGGTCGGGGTGCAGGTGGTGATCAAGCCCGTCGACTACGGCATGCTCATCCAGACGGTGACGAAGGGCACCCTGCCTTACAACGGCGGCTTCACCGCCTGCCGCACCAGCAACAATCTCGACGCCGACGACTATCTCCGGGACTGGACGGCCATCACCCTCATCAACTGGGCGCCCTATCCGGCGGAGCTGGCCGATCTCTACCGCGCCACGCGACGCGAGGTGGATCCGCAGAAGCGTCTCAAGCTCATGGCCGATCTGCAGCGTCGCGTGCGCGACTGGGCGCCCGTGGTCTCCCTGTACCAGGAAGCGAAGATCTTCGCGGCGAGCGCCCGCGTGCTCCGCTTCGCGCCCCTGATGGACCTGCACATGGATTTCCGAGGCGTGGCGCTGCGAAAGTAATCGGCCCCGATGTCGAGCTTCCTCCTGCGGCGGCTGGTGCACGGCGTCTTCGTCATCTGGGGCGTGGTAACCGCCGTGTTCTTCCTCGTCCGCCTCACCGGCGATCCCAGCGCGTTTCTCGTGGACCAGAGCGCCACCCGGGAGGAGATCGCCCACGTCCGTCATCTCCTCGGCCTCGACCGGCCGCTCTACGAGCAGTACGCTGCGTTCCTCGTGGCCGCGCCGCGTGGCGACTTCGGCACCTCGATCCGGGACAAGCGTCCCGCCATGGCCCTCGTCCTCGAGCATCTCTGGCCGGCCACCGTCGAGCTCGCGCTGGCCGCCGCCCTTCTCTCCACGGTGCTCGTGGTACCGCTCGGCATCATCTCCGCGACGCACAAGGACCGGGCGGCCGACCACGTGAGCCGCCTCGCCTCCCTCCTCCTCCAGTCGATGCCGGGCTTCTGGCTGGGCCTGCTCCTGATCCTGCTCTTCGCCGTGGAGCTCCGCGGTTTCCTCCCCGCCTATGGCTGGGGAACGTGGCGCCATCTCATCCTGCCTGCCGTCGCCCTCGCCGCGGCGCCCCTCGCCCAGAATGCGCGGCTGGTGCGGGCGGGAATGCTCGAGGTGCTCCAGCAGGACTATGTCCGCACCGCCCGCGCCAAGGGTGTGCCCGAACGCAGCATCCTCTATCGCCACGCGTTCAAGAACGCGGCCATTCCCTTCATCACCGTCACCGGCTTGAGTCTTGGATTCATGCTGAGCGGCGCCATCATCATCGAGACGGTCTTCGCGTGGCCGGGGCTCGGCCGCCTCATCGTACAGGCCGTGCCGGGCCGCGACTTTCCCGTGATCCAGGCCGGCGTCTTCGTGTTCGCCCTCATCTTCGTCACGCTCAACCTGGCCGTCGATCTCCTCTACGCGGCCGTCGACCCGCGGGTGAGGCTCTCGTGACGCGCCGCCGCGACAAGGGCGCGGCGCTCGCCAGCCTCATCGTCCTCGCCGCGGTCACGGCCGCGGCCATCCTCGCGCCCACGCTCTCGCCCGCCGACCCCGTCAAGAACGATTTGCTGGAGCGCCTGACCCCGCCCATGTGGAATGCGGGAGGAAGCGCCGCCCATCCGCTCGGCACGGATACGCTCGGCCGCGACGTGCTGAGCCGCCTCCTCTACGGCGCGCGCGTGTCGCTGGTGGTCGGCTTCGTCACCGTGATCATCTCGGGCGCGGTCGGCGTCGCCCTCGGCATGCTCGGCGGCTTCTACGGGGGCTGGCTGGACGACGTGCTCATGCGCGCGGGCGACGTGCAGCTCGCGTTTCCCGTCCTCCTCCTCGGGGTCGCCCTGCTCTCGGTGCTCGGGCCGGGATTCGGCAACCTCATCCTCGTGCTCGTGGTGAGCGGCTGGATCACCTATGCGCGGATCGTCCGCGGCGAGACACTCTCGCTCAAGCATCGTGAGTTCGTCGAGGCGGCCCGCGCCCTGGGCGCGCTCGACGGGCGCCTGATCTGGTGCCACCTCCTCCCCAATGTGTGGGCGCCCATCGCGGTGGTGGCGACCTTTTCCGTGGCGCGCACGATCATCGCCGAGGCCTCCCTTTCCTTTCTGGGCCTGGGTGTCCCCGCGCCGACGCCGAGCTGGGGGGCCATGCTGGATGAAGGGCGCAACTACATCACCACCGGCTGGTGGCTGGCCCTCTTCCCGGGTACGGCCATTCTCGTCGTGGTGCTCGTCATCAACCTCATCGGGGATTGGCTGCGAGATGCGCTCGATCCGCGAGTCGAGCGCGGCATATGAGCCCCGGCCCAAAAGATACGGCCATGGCCGAGCGACATATCGTGATCGTGGGAGGCGGCTTCGGCGGCCTGGCGGCCGCGCGGGCGCTCGCCAAGGCGCCGGTGCAGGTCACCCTTCTCGATCGGCACAATCACCACCTCTTCCAGCCGCTGCTCTATCAGGTCGCCACCGCCGGCCTGTCGCCGGCAGAGATCGCCTCGCCCATTCGTCGCATCCTGAGCACCCAGCGCAATGTCACCGTGCTCTTGGCCGAGGCGACGGCGGTGGAGCCGGAGGCAAAGCGCATGCGCCTGGCCGACGGCGATCTCTCTTACGATCAGCTCATCCTTGCCACCGGCGCCACCCATTCGTACTTCGGCCAGGACGACTGGGCCATTCACGCGCCCGGGCTCAAGACCCTCGACGACGCCCTCGAGATCCGCCGGCGCGTTCTCTTCGCCTTCGAGAAGGCCGAGCGCGAGGTGGACGCCGAGCGGCGCCGGCAGTGGCTGACATTGGTCGTGGTCGGCGGCGGTCCGACGGGAGTGGAAATGGCGGGAGCCCTCGCGGAGGTCGCGCGCCACACCTTGCCGGGGGACTTCCGGCACATCGACCCGAAGTCGGCGCGCGTGGTGCTCGTCGAGGCGGGACCGCGCGTCCTCCCCGCCTATCCGCCCGACCTCTCCGAGAGCGCGAGGCGCCAGCTCGAGGCACTGGGCGTCCACGTGTGGACGGGAGCCGCGGTCACGGGCGTGGACGCCGAGGGCGTGCAGATGGGAGCCGATCGACTGGCCGCCCGCACCGTGGTGTGGGCGGCGGGCGTGGAAGCGTCGCCGCTCGCCCGCTCGCTCGGCGTCCAGCTCGACCGGGCCGGGCGCGTGCAGGTGGAGCCGGACCTGAGCGTCCCGGGGCGGCCCGACATCTTCGTGATCGGCGACCTTGCCGCCGTCGAGTCAGACGGCCGAGCGGTGCCGGGCGTGGCGCCCGCGGCCATCCAGATGGGCAGGCATGCCGCGGCCAATGTGCTGCGCCGCCTTCGCGGCGAGCCGACGGCCGCGTTCCGTTATCGCGACAAGGGATCGCTCGCCACCGTCGGGCGCTCGCGGGGGGTAGCGGTGATCGGCCGCCTCAAGCTCTCCGGTTTCTTCGCGTGGGCGGCGTGGCTCTTCGTGCACATCGTCTTCCTGATCGGCTTTCGCAACCGCTTCGTGGTTCTCTTCACGTGGATGTGGGCCTACCTGACGTACGAAAGGAGCGCCCGGCTCATCGTGGGGAGCCGCGGGCCGCGCGAGCCTTGATCGCCGGAATGCGCGATCCGGCTACTCGACGCCCCCGTCCAGTGACGGGGGATACGGCGCGGTGGGCGCCGAGCGGAACTGCACGCTGATGCGAAGGTCGGCATAGGCCACCTTCGGCACGCCGTGCTCCCACGTGCGCTGGCAGTTGCCGCCCATCACGAGCAGGTCGCCGCCACCGAGGTCGAAGGCCAGCGAGCGGCCCCCGCCGGCCGGGCGCAACAGAAAACGCCGCCGCGCCCCCAAGCCTACGATGGCGACGATGGCGTCGTTGCGCGCGATGCCGAGCCGATCGCCGTGGAAGGCCACGCTGTCGCGGCCATCACGATAGGCGGCGAGCGACACTTGATCGAGCGGGCGACCGTAGCGGCCGGAGAGGGCGGCGGCCAAACCCGGGATGAGGGGATGGCCCGGCCCGTCGTCGGGCAGGCTGGCCACGAGGCGGGGCACGTCCACGATCCGGTCGTACATGCGCCGCCGATGGGCTTCCCAGCGTGTGGTCGTCCAGAGCACGTCCAGCACCGACTCGTGTCCGCGAACCCACTCCGGCAGGTGATCGATCCAGGCTCCGCCCCCGAGGTCGGTGCGCGCGAGACGACCTAGGGAGGCGTCAAAGGCCGCCTCCTCGGCGAAGAGCGTCCCCTGACGTATTAAAGGAGAGGGATAGACACTCATCAGGCGTATAGTATCACCAGCGTCAAGCCCTTCTTCGGCGAGTGGCAGGTGCGTATAATCCGACGGGACGATATCGTCGCGAATCAGGACAACCGACCAACAGCAAGGAGCCCCCGATGCGTTACTACTACGACATCAAGCTGGACGATCACTCCACCGCCAAGCGCGAGCTCGAAGGCGAGTCGATCGTCAAAGCGGGTCGCTATCTGATCGCGAAGACGCTGCTGGAGCTGGGCGCGGCCACCGTGGATCCCCTGTCCCCTGACAACCCACTCATCTTCTCGGCCGGTCCCTTCTCCGGCACGAGCTTTTCCAACGCGAATCGCACGAGCGTCGGCTGCAAGAGTCCCCTCACGGGCGGCGTCAAGGAGGCGAACGGCGGGGGCACGTTCAGCTATGGCCTCGGCCATCACAAGATCGCCGGCTTCACGCTCCACGGCGCCTCGCCGGACTGGGTGGTCATCCACTTCAAGAAGGACGGCACCATTCACTTCGACGACGCCAAGCCGTACATGGGCAAGGGCAACTTCGAGGCCCAGAGCATGCTGCACGCGCACTACGGCAAGAAAGTCACCATCGCGCTGTGCGGTCCCGTCGGCGAATACCAGGGCCTGCTCGCGGGCATCTCGTTCAGCGACAAGGACGGCCGGCCCGCCCGGCTCGCGGCCCGTGGCGGGGTGGGCGCGGTGATGGGATCGAAGAAGGTCAAGGCCATCGTGGTGGATCTCGACAAGATCCCATCCTTCCACGAGCCCAAGAAGGTCAATGCGAGCATCAAGGACTACGCCAAGATGCTGCAGGCCGACGGCATCGTGCAGAACTTCTACGCCAAGATCGGCACCATGGGCATGGCCGACGTGCAGAACCAGATGGGCGGCCTGCCCGTGCGGAACTTCAGCGCGGGCCGCCAGGCCGACGTGTCGGCCGGCGAGAAGTTCAAGATGGGCGGCGACTACATCGGCCAGCTCAATACGTCGCGCGGCGGCGAGCAGACGCACGCCTGCATGCCCGGCTGCGTGATCCAGTGCAGCAACGTCTACCACGACGCCGCGGGCAAGGAAGTGGTCTCGCCCGTCGAGTACGAGACGCTGGGGCTCCTCGGCACCAACTGCGGCATCAGCGATCCGGACGACCTCGCGCAGCTCAATCACGTGGCCAATGACCTGGGCGTGGACACCATCGAGCTGGGAGCCATGCTGGCCGTGCTCATGGAAGCCGGCCTCGGCGCCTTCGGCGACGTGAAGTTCATGACTGACTGCCTCGTCGAGATCCGCAAGGGCACGGAGAACGGACGCATCTGGGCGCAGGGCACGGCGCGCGTGGGCGAGCACTACAAGGTCCGCCGCGTGCCCGTCATCAAGAAGCAGGCCATCAGCGCCTATGATCCGCGCGTGGTCGAGGCCACCGGCATCTCCATGATGGCCACCGCGCAGGGCGCCGATCACACCGCGGGCAACCTGCCCCGCCTCAAGACGCGCGAGATGGACCTCGAGTCGCTGGTGACCCAGAGCCTGGCCCACCAGGCGAGAGTGGCCGCCAACGACTCCCTCGGCCTCTGCATCTTCGGCATGAGCGTCACCAATCCGAACACCGAGTGGCTGGCGAATGCCATCAACGCCGCGCACGGCACGTCGCTGACCGCGGACTTCTTCGAAGCCCTCGGCCGCGACGCGCTCCGGTTCGAGAAGGAGTTCAATGTGCGGGCGGGCTTCACCGAGAAGGACGACGAGCTGCCCGCGTTCTTCTACGAGGAGGCGCTGCCCCCCACGAATCACGTAGCGCGCTTCCACGCCGCCGACGTGCACGGGATGTACGAGCGCCTGCCTGCCTAGCAGGATGCTGAACGACTCGCAGGCCGCCCAAAAAGGTCCAGATGCGAGGCGGCGCCCGGCCAAGGGCGCCAACGAAGCAGATGGGCCTTTTTCAGCGGCCTGCTAGGGCGAGGAGCGGCGCCTCATGCTGACGGCCATGTGGGGGGCGGCGGCGCTCGCGGGGCTCGTCCATGTGCTGTTCTTTTGCATGGAAAGCCTGTGGTGGACGAAGCCGGCGGTGTACCGGCGCTTCCGCAGCACGGAGGCGGAAGCGCTCGTGACGAGGTCGCTGGCCTTCAACCAGGGCTTCTACAATCTGTTCCTCGCCGTCGGCGCTCTGGGTGGCCTCGGGCTGGTGGCCACCGGACACGGGGGCGCCGGGATGATCCTCGCCGCGTGGCTGAATCGACCTTTTCCTAGTCGCCAGCTTTCACTTCGGCAAAAGCCTTTTTCGCGGTGAGGAAAGCCTCGCGGACGAGGGGCGCGCCCACGTAACCTGAAAGATGCAGGAGGACTTCGGTCAGCTCGTCCTCGGTCCAGCCTTGGCGGAGCGCCATGCGCAGGTGAATGGCCAGCTCGGGCTCCTGCCCCGTCGCGGCATCTGACACCACGCAGACGAGGGTGCGTGTCTTGAGATCGAGGCCGGGCCGGGTCCACAGGGTGCCGAACACCGTCTCCGTCACCACGTCGATGAACTTCCTCGTCGTGGGATCGTTGTAGTTCTGCTTGTTGGCCTTCTCCACGTAGGCATCGCCCAACAGCTTGCGGCGCATCTCGCTGCCCTTCCGGTACGTCTCCGATTCCGCCATTGATCGGTCTCCTTGGTGGGTCAGTCGATGGGAACGAAGATGCAGTGCCGCAGCTTGCCGTCGATGGCCTTGGAGAGATGGCCCTTGCCCCACGTGTCTTCCACGAGCACGACCTCACCCGCCTTGATCCGCCGGCTTTCCCCGTCGCTCGCGGTGAGCTGGACGCCTGCGTCGAGGTTGATGATGTACTGGCGGCGCGGCGCGGGATGCCAGTCGAGATCGTAGTCGGGCGGTACCTCGCGGAAGATGATGCCGGTGGCCGCCTGCCGCGCCGACACCCGACCCGAGGGCGTGGGCGCCTCGAACTCCACCTCGATGTCCTGGAAGTGTGACTCGCCCTTCTCGTCCACGTAGAGCCGGATGATCTTCATCGCGCTCCTTCCGCTGCGTATCCCTGCCGGTGAAAGTAGTTGGCGTTGTAGAACTCGAGCACGAGGTCGCGGTACACCGCGGGCGGATAGCGCGGCGGATTGTCCGCCCCCGTGCAGCTCGGCAGGCACTCGATCACCGAGTCTGGATTCGGACTGTAGAAGAAGGCGATCGAGTAGCGGTCGGTTCCCGAGTCGTTCAGCACGCCGTGGGGAGTGGAGAGAAACCGATCGTTGGACCAGCGCTTCATGACATTGCCCAGATTGACGAGAAAGGTCCCCGGGATCACCGGCGGGGCGAGCCACTCGCCGCTCGGCAGCCGCACGGCGAGGCCGGGCACGTCCATCCGCGCGAGGATGGTGATGAACGAGTTGTCGGTGTGCGGCCCCTGGCCGAACTGCTCGGGATCGTCCGACTCCTGGGGCGGATAGTGCAGGAAGCGGAGGTTCACGTGGGCTTCCTTGTCGAAGAAAGGACGGAAATGACCGGGGGGCAGGTCGAGGGCGCGCGCGAGCACGGGGAGCATGCGCTCGCCCACGCTCTCGAGGGTCTTGAAGTAGGTGAGCATGGCCCCGCGCATCGGCTCGTGACCCTCTGGCCACTGGTTGCGCCCGCGCAGCGGCGTCCCCGCCACCACCGCGGGATGGTCGGCGGATCGCTCGTGACTGATGAAGAAGCTCTCGTTGTAGTTGGGCCGGGTGGCTTTGTGCACGGTGGAGGCGCGCTGCATGCTCTGGTTCGGGGCGAGATAGCCGATATTGTTCTCGTTGAGCTTGAGCCGCATCTTCTCGTCGAGGGGCATGGCGTGGAACTCGCGGGAGGCCGCGAAGGCGGCCTCGATGATCTCCGCGGGAACTCCGTGACCGTCCAGGTAGAAGAAGCCGACGTCCTCGCTCGCGTGGCGGACTTCTCGGGTCACGTCATCGAGACCCTCGGGGTCTCCGCGAAACGCCGGGGCGAAGTCGATGACTGGGATGGAGCGGGTGGCCTCCTCGAGGCTTCTCACGGCCATGGCCTTGAAAATGTTCATGGGGCGTCCTTCCTCATGCCCAGCGCCGGCCTCATGCCCAGCGCCCGCTCCGCCTCGGCGCGGAACTGGGTGGCCGGTGCCGCGGTCACCTCCGCAGTGAGCTTCGGATAGTACCGGTTGAAGATCTCGAGAATCTCGTCCACGGGAACATCGGTGGCGGGTCCCCGGTCGCGAATGTATTCCATGTGGCGGCGCCCCCCGACGTCATAGGGATGAAAGAGCGAATCTTCCCGTCCGTCGAACTCGAGGGGACGAACCCCGAACTTCTCGCACAGGCGCCGGTCGAAGGCCGGGGTCGCCTTGATCCACTTGCCCGCGAGATAGAGCTCGGTGTAGCCGTGATAGTAGAACGTGTCCGTGCCCATGAGCCGGCGCAGCTTGGGCGTGGTCAGGTGGTTGCGGACGTCGGCGAATCCCACCCGGGCCGGAATGCCCGCCGCGCGCGCCGCCCCGGCGAGCAGCGCGGCCTTGGCCACGCAGAAACCCGCGCCGCGGGACAGACAGGCGCTGGCCCGGAATGTCTCCCGGGAGCGAAAGTCGCAATAGGGCGTGTAGACGATATCGTCGCGCACGGCGTAGTAGAGGCGCACCGCCTTGCTGATGTCGTCCGCGGCGTCCCCGCAGGCCCGGCGCGCGAAGGCCACGATTTCCGGCGCGCCGCTGTCGACATATTCACCCGGATGGACACACGCGTCGGTGAGCTCAGGGTTCATGGAGGCCACAATATCAGAGTCGGCCGATCGGTGGGCGCCCACGACGGAAGCTCTTCCGCCGCCGTCTCCATGAAGAACGAATCCGACGGGCGAGGGCGGCATCGGGCACGACGTGAGCGTGACATTCGATGAGCGGCATGCCGCCCACTATACCGGAGCGGGCGCCGACCTCCGCGGCCATCGGCGTCCGGAGCGAAGAGCGTCGACTAGCGAGACCGAGGCGACGGGCGGGAGAAACGACGGCTCGCCATGACGAGTCCGAGCAGACTGACGCCGGCGAGGACGAGAGAGGCCGGCTGCGGAGTCACCACGCGAGCGCCGCCGCCGCATGTGCCCGATTCCGTGGTGGCGACGCAGACGTCGTCGAGCCACAGGAAGTCCGGATCGTTGCGTCCGTCGAACTGCAGCCGGGTGGTCCCCGCGGAGGCGGCGAAGGTACCCGTGAACTGGCGGAAGACACCGTCGGTCGGTTGGTTGGACAGGTCGAAGATCACGTTGCCGCCGAAACGCACCACGAGATCGTTGGCGAGCGGCGCCTGAGGCTTCGTGGTATTGGCGAGCCAGAAGCTGACCGTGTAGTCCGTGGCCGACGTGGCCAGGTTTCGTGAAGTTCCCATGGCGTGGCGCAATCGGAGTGCCAGATGCGCAAAGGCCTGAATTCCCTTTCCCGGGCACCGGCTGCGGTCGGCGGGAAAGGGCGAATCGATAACCTTTCCGACGGCGCTAGGCGGGTGTGGTGGGCAGGCGGAAAGTGAACGTCGACCCGGACCCGAGCGCGCTCGTGACCCAGATCTTGCCGCCGTGCAGCTCCACGAACTTCCGGCAGAGGGCCAGCCCCAGTCCCGTTCCCTCCTGCTTCGCCGCGCTCGCCCCGACCTGACGGAACTCCTCGAAGGCCGCCTCCTGTTCCTCCGGCGCGATACCGACACCGGTGTCGCTGATCGACACGTCGACCGCTCCGGCCTCGGGGACGGCCTGCACTTCGATCCGGCCTCCTTCCGGTGTGAACTTGATCGCATTCGAGAGCAGGTTCAGCAGCACCTGCCGGATCTTTCGCTCGTCACCGCTGATCTCTCCGATGCCGTGGTGGATGGCGGCCCGCAGCGTGATGCCGCGTCGCATGGCCCGCTCGCGCACGAGGGTCAGCGCGCTGTCGATGGCCGAAGGCAGGCTGAAGTCCGACAGCTCCAGCTCCATCCGCCCTGCCTCGACCTTCGAGAGATCCAGAATGTCGTTGATCAGGGACAGCAGATGGGTGCCCGAGGCGTGGATATCCTTCAGGTACTCGGCCTGCTTGTCGTTGAGCTCGCCGAACATGCGCTCGTTCAGCACCTCGGAGAACCCGATGATCGCGTTGAGCGGCGTGCGCAGCTCGTGCGACATGTTGGCGAGGAACTCCGATTTGTGCCGGCTGGCCGCCTCGAGCTGCCGGCTCTTGTCCGCGATCTCCCAGAACAGGCGGGCGTTCTGGATGGCGAGAGCCGACTGGGTGGCGAACGTCTTGAGGACCTCGACCGCCTCTGGGGGAAACTCTCCGGGCGCGTGCCGGTTCAGCGACAGGCTGCCGATGATCTCGCCTTCGCGGAGCAGCGGCACCGAGAGGAGCGCCCGGTAGCCGGCGCCCAAGAGCGTGTCTCGGACATGGCTCTGGTAGGCACCCGGCGCCGCGATGTCTGCGACCTGGATCGGTTCGCGGGTCTCCGTCGCGCGGCCCATGGTCCCTTCGCCCTTACGGAGCGGCGATGCTCGCAACGTCCCGACAAGTACGGGGTCGAGGTTATGCGTGGCCCGGATGTGGAAGGCCTCCGTCGCGCCGTCATACTCGTAGATCGCGCAGCCATCCGCGCCCGCAAGCTGGCTCGCCCGAGAGACGATGGTCTGGAGCACCGTCTCGACATCGAGCGTCGAGCTCACCGCCTGGCTGATCTCGCCCAGCGCGGTGAGCT
>WNFP01002767.1_pt1 | contig 13988 bp, 20 predicted proteins | sample 5400201 | NCBI WGS metagenome assembly WNFP01 (sample SAMN13153355, study PRJNA577476) | soil metagenome | isolation source: 115 cm saprolite under Madrone tree | place: USA:California | collected 2016-06-14
TGATCCATTAGCGCCAGTCGCTTGACGCGCCGTTCCTTGGCTCCGGTTTCATCCACGAACACCACGCGGCTATCGAAATAGCCTTTGTCTCCGGTCAATCGCTCATAGATCTGGTCCGAGATGATATGCGCGATCCTGCGCCAGTATTCCGGCGAGGTGAAATATTGCTGACCGGTGAGCTGCTGGCCGGAGGTGACGTCCCACAAGCGGAATTCCGCCTTCAGACGCCCGTCACCCTGGCGGGTCATGCGGCCGGTCACCAGAGCTTGCGCGTTGATGGTTTTCCAGCTGGGGAACTGCGGGGCGGCGTCGATATTGACGATTTTTTCGATGAAGGCGGCCTGATCGATCGGCGCAAACAATCCGCTACGCTTAAGGTTGTTGGTGATGACCTGGGCGACGCCGACGCCGACCTCGCCATCCGCCGGCGATCCCGCCACGAAATTCGGGATCGCAATCGGAAGCGGCGCGACGTTGCCTTCGGTCACCTGCAATTTCGTCTGCGCGCCCGCGAACGAGGGCAGCAGCAAACTCGCAGCGGCGCCCGCGCCCCCGATTAAGATGTCGCGGCGGTTCAACGGCAATGAAGAAAGCGAAAACGACGTGATGGGCATTGCTGGCTCAGCTCTAGAAACATCAACTGCGAAACATCTGCTTGGGGTCAAAATCGATATCCATGTATTTCCACTGTTCGTAGGTCTCGTCGCGCAGCATGGTGTATGGCTGGCCCTGCAAGACAGCACGAACGGCTGCTTCCGCCGCGGCCTGGTATCGCGCCGAGCTTCCGCTCGAGACCACCTGAGGCGGCGCAGCGAGGCGACGATCCGGGTTCAGGCGGATCCGGACCGTGACATATAGCTCCTCCGGATGTTCGACACCCGGCTGGACATTCCACAAGCTCGCCAGGCGGGCCCGCATCGCATCAAGCTCGGACTGCGACAGGGTCGCTGCCGTGCCGCGCGTGGTCCCGAGCGAGGCCGAGGAATTCAACGCCGCGCCGGTGATGGACTGCCGGCTCGGATCGCGCTTGTCGAGCAAGGCCGCGATCTTCGATTGATCGAAGGTCCGCTCCTGCTTCGGCTTCGGCGGCTGCGGCGGCGTAGCCTTGGCTTCCGGCTTCGGCACCGGCTTTTTGGTGTCTTCCGATTTTAGGGCTTCCGCGATCGGGGCGACCTTGGGCGGATCCGGCTTCTTTTCGATCGGCTTGGGCTCGTCCTTGGGCTTGTCCTCGGCGACCGGTTTTGGCGGATCGGGCTTTTTCTCGACCGGCTTTTCCACCGGCTTCGGCGGCGGTTCAGGCGCCGAGGCGGTTACGATTTCCTTCTTTTCGGTGATTTTGCCGACGGCGTCGTCGACCGGTCTGGCATCGGTGATTTTCTCGACCAGCGGCTTCGGCTTGTCCTTTTCGCCGCTCTTGATGCCGGCGGTGATCTTGGAGAGCTGATCGGCGGAGATGATATCGACCGGCATCGATTCCGGCGGCGGCGCTTCGAGCGACCGCGCCGAAAACGATATCAGCCCCCACCCGATCACGAGGACGTGGAGTGCGACCGACGCAACGAGTGTCTTGTCGACTTTCACTTTCCGCTTATCCCTGATCCACTTCCGTCACCAGCGCGACGCGCCGAAAGCCCGCGGCTGACAGCCGTCCCATCACCTTCATCACGGTACCGTAGTCGACCTTCTTGTCGCCTCGAACAAAAATGCGCTCATCCAGTCCGCCGCGGGCATCGGTGATCGCCTTCAACTTGGGCACCAGATCGTTGAGGGCGATTTCATTGTCATTGAGAAAGACCTGACCTTTGAGGTTGACCGAAAGCGTCAGCGGATTCTTGTCCTGATCGAGGCTCTTGGCCTGGGTCTGCGGCAGGTCGAGCGGCACGCCCACGGTCAAGAGCGGCGCCGACACCATGAAAATGATCAGCAGCACCAGCATTACGTCGACCATCGGCGTGACATTGATCTCCGCCATCACGGCGCGACGCCGGCCACGGCGTCCCCCGCCTCCCGACGAACGTGCCACGTTCATCGCCATGATCTGGTGCTCACGATGCGCTCACAATATACCGCCCCTTACGCCCGCTCGTCGATCTGACGCGACAAAATCGCTGAAAATTCGTCCGCGAATCCTTCCAGCCGCTGGGCCTGCCGGTTTACCTCGGAAGTGAACTTATTATAGAAAATAGTCGCTGGAATGGCGGCGATAAGGCCGATTGCGGTTGCAAACAGCGCCTCCGCGATGCCCGGGGCCACCACCGCCAGCGAGGTGTTCTTGGAGGCGGCAATCGACTGGAAGCTCGACATGATGCCCCAGACGGTGCCGAACAGGCCGACGAAGGGGCCCGCCGAGCCGACTGTCGCCAGGACGAGGAGCCGGCGTTCCAGCCGCTCGATTTCCCGGGCGATCGAGACGTTCATCACCTTCTCGATCCGCATCTGAAGGCCGGCGAAGGATCGCGCGTGGCTTTCGAAAGACCGCTTCCACTCGCGCATGGCGGCAACGAAACACGCCGCCATCGACTGGGTCGGCTTGGCCGAAAGCGCGCGATAAAGTTCCTCGATCGATTGTCCCGACCAGAATGCCTGCTCGAAGCGGTCCATGGCGCGCTTGGTGCGCGAATACAGGAACATCTTGTCGATGGCGATCGCCCAGACCCAGATCGAACAGGCGAGCAGTCCCAGCATGACCGCTTTCACAACCCAATGGGCCTGCAGGAACAGCGCGATCAACGATACGTCGGCGGATGGTAGCGGCAAGGCTGCCTGAGCCACGTCGGCCGGGTTCATAGGCAATATCCCTTCAACGCAAGCGTCCCAATCCTCCGGGAGCAATGGCTGCCGGTTCCACAGCCCCGCGCCGGGCGCGGCGGTAAGCGCCAACGCCAAAGCCTTGTTGTGTCACATGGGAGGCCCGTCCAAAGCCCGAGGCTGCTTCCCCTGCCAACATGTCAAAACGAGGGCTATCCGCGCGTCTTTACGCCCCAACCAGACGCTAATCATGGTTAATACGTGGTTACCATAGGGGATTTTGGCGGCGGGAATTGCCGGGCGGCGGGAGCTGGATTGGGGTCCTGACGCGCTCGACCCGCGGCGCCTGCCCGAGTCTAGGCATTGACCTCTTCAGGGCAATTGGTCAGGCGCGCGGGAACCCCGACTGCCGTGCAGCCGCTCGGGACGTCGCCGGTCACGACCGCCCCCGCGTCGATCTTGGCATAGTCACCGATGCTGACGTCGCCGAGCACGGTTGCCCCCGTGCTGAGCAGGACGCCTCTGCCGATCCTTGGCGCGCGGTGCGGACTTCCGGCTTTGCGTCCGACCGTGACGTTCTGCTGGATGGTCACGCCGTCGCCGATGGTCACGAACGAGCCGATCACGATGCCGGTGGCATGATCCAGGAACACCGATGTTCCGATCGATGCAGAGGGGTGCATGCTGACCTGAAGCGAATCCGACGACTCGCTTTGCAACAGGAGAGCGAGGTCGCGCCGGTTGCAACGCCAAAGCCAGTTCGACACACGCCAGATCTGCAACGCGACATATCCCTTGAAATTGAGCAGCACTGGCAGCGGCCCGGTGGATGCCGGATCGTTTAGGACAATCACGTCAAGATCGCGGCTCGCGGCATCAACGAGATCGGGTGAAGCCGCGAATGCTTCGTTGGCGGCGCGCTCAAACTGATGTCGAGCGCCGGCGCTTTTGCCGAGGCGCTGTCCGATCTGATGGGACACCGCGGCGCCGAGGTCGGGATGACCAAGAATCGAGGCGGATAAAGAGCGACCAAATATCGGGTCGCGGGCCAAGGCGGTTTCAGCCTCGCGCCGGATCGAGAGCCACAGATCGCCGCGTGATGAAACTCCGTCCGGGGCCATGTCCACCCGCCAATCCAACATCCCTGAATCCTGCAAACGCCGCGCTTTGCGCTTCTGCGAATATACCGCCGTGCGGCAACAGCGCCAGTCCGACAAATCAGGCGCAGGTGGACGCGTAAAGCAAACCGCCCGTCTGCTCATCGCAAACGGGCGGTTATGTCGGCCGTCAGGCTTTATGGGGGCACATCGCCCGAGGCTGAACTTTTATGTCGTCTTAGCCCTGCGGTTGATCGTTCGGCGGGGTGGGACGCTGCCGATGCTGCGCCATGAACTGGTCGAACTCTTCCTTGTCCTTGGCGTGACGCAGGCGATCGAGGAAATCCCGGAATTCGATCTGCTCTTCCTCGAGCCGCCGCAAGGTTTCCATGCGGTACTCGTCAAAGGCGCGATTGCCGCTGGAGGGCGGACCGAACGGAAAGCCGCGGCGCTCCATCCGATTGCGCATCCGCTCCATCTTGTACTGCATCCGCTCCATCTTGTTCGACCAACGATCGCCGTGACTCCAGCAAGCCATTTTTCTGCTCCCGAGTGTGAAAAAGAGAAGGGCAAGGCCGATCGGCCACCAGATGATGAAACCCAGAATGGTCACGGCGATCCAGCCGGGGTGCCAGGGCGAATCGAGCATATGCGGGCGGTAGGGCTCACTGTCGGGACCGCGCCATCGATTGACATCTGCGGTGTAGGCCATTTCCCTCTCCATGACGGCATCACGCCGTTGTGAATGTAAATAACATTTACATACCTAAACCATCCCGGATTTTTGTCAAGCTGGGCGCAAGCGGCCCCCGCGAATTTATTTTGGGGTGCCCCAGGGACCAGCCGGCAGCGGGGGCGGTTTTTGATCCGCCTGTTCCTTTTGCTCGGACGGTCGGCGGTCGGTCGGGAAGCCGAGCCCGCGCAGATAGATCAGCACTTCCGCTTCCAGAAGATCCTCCGCCGACATCGGCAGCTTACGGCGCGCCGCATCGCCTCGCGCGAACAGCGAGGCCACGCCATGCGACATCGACCAGATGTGCAGCGCCATCATCATCGCGGGCGGGCGCGGGTTGCCTGGCGGTGCCAGTGCGGCAAGCCGTTCCGCCGCGGCTCTGAGGATGCCGAAGGCGCGCTCGCTTGCCGCCTGCAATGTCGGATTAACGTCGACGGGAAGCCCCGATTCGAACATCGCCGAGTAGAATGCCGGCTCCTCGCGGGCGAAGGCGAGGTAGGCTTTGCCGACCCGCTCGAATGCCGTAACGGTATCCGGGCGGCCGTCGTCCCAGGCCTGTGTCAGTGCCGCCTCGAACTGCTCAAAACCGCGCTGCGCGATGCTGGAAAGTAATTCGTCGCGATCGCGAAAATGCCGGTAGGGCGCCGCCGGGCTGACGCCTGCCATGCGCGCGGCATCGGCAAAGGTGAAACCGGCCGCGCCTTTTTCCGCGATCAGCCCGAGTGCCGCCTGCAGCAACGCCTCTTTGAGATTGCCGTGGTGATAGCCGCGCTCGGCGCGGCGCTGTTCCTTGCGCCAGCTCATGTGAAAGGCTTTTACATGAGCCGGGCACAAAGGTCACTACTCGCCGCGTTCCGATTCGCGCAAATGCCGGTTAATGCCTTAGCCGCCCGGGATCGGAAGGACCGGCATGACCTCCACGGCCTCACCGGGAAAGATCGCAAAATGTGCATGGTTCTCGAACAGTTTCGCGGCGGCCTCATGCGAGGCGGCGCGCACCACCGTGAAGGCCGCCATCTGGTTGCCGATGTCGACGATGCCGCTTGCATCCACTTTTTTGGTCTTACCGAGCGGCCCACCCATGGCGACGATCGCTCCCTGGTGCTTCTCGACCCACGTCTTCCAGGCCGCCATTCCCTCTCGCTCCTTCGCGCGCCGCTCAGCCTCCGGCAGCGCGTTCCAAGCCGCCATTTTCGCGCTGGTCTTGCTGCCGAGGAAGACGGCAAGGAAGGTATCGTTGGTGCTCATGGGTCCTTCTCCCTTGTGCTTGACGTTGACGACAATTTCTCGACTTAACGGGGTCCGGCCGCCCTGCCCTGCATTTCGGCAAATCCGGCTGCGGCCTGCTGCACTTCGGGTGAAAAATCCGACATTTCCTGCACCCGGCGGATCTCGATGATCTCGTTGCTCGACGCCGGGCACTTCATAGCCCAGGCGATCGCTTCCTCCCGTGACTTGACGTCGATCATCCAGTAGCCGCCGAGCGCCTCCTTGGACTCCGTGAAGGGGCCATCGGTCACGATAGGCTTGCCGGTCGCGAATGAGACCCGCGCGCCCACTGAGGGCGGATGCAGGCCGTCGAGCGTGATCAAGACGCCAGCGTCCTTTAGCGCCTCGTTGTATTTCATCATCGCGGACACGCGTTCGGGATCGAGCTTCACGTCCGGCGGCGCGGTTTCGTAGCCCAGGGGAATCATCAGCATCATGAACCGCATGGTCGCTCCTGTTCAGTGTGAATGACTTGGCTGCCTTGTCGGGGCAGCCTTGCAGGCTACCCCGGAATGACACTCACTGTTTTTCACTTCTTGCCCACCTGGGCACGCAGACGCTCTTCCTGCTCACGCAGTTGAGGCGTCAGCGCCTCGCCGAAATCCTCTGCATCGAAGATTTGCCGGATTTCGATTTCAGCACCACCGTCGAATGGCGCACGCTTCATCCAGTCGATCGCCTCGTCCAGCGACTTGACCTGGATGAGCCAGAAGCCGGCGACGAGATCATTGGTCACAGCAAACGGGCCATGGCTCACGCTGGGCTTTCCGGAATATTTGATCCGGGCGCCCTTCGACGACGGATGCAGGCCCTCGCCCGCCAGCATGACGCCCGCCTTCACCACCTTCTCGTTGAACTTGCCCATGGCCGTGAGCATTTCGGTGCTCGGCATCACGCCGGATTCGCTGTTCTTGTCGGCCTTCACAATAACCATGAATCGCATCGTCACGCTCCGTTGTTCAATTCAGAAGGCCGGCTGCGAACCAGCGCTCACTCACAAGACGAACCGAGTTTTGCGGCACCGACATGTCCGGTGGAATTATTCCGGAGGTATTTAAGGGTGGAATTGTAGCTATCTCGGGAACATCGCAAAATACGGTTCGGCCTCCTTGAGGACGCGCGCGTAGGACGGCCGCGCCTTCAGGCGATCGAGATACGCCGCGACGTTCTTGTGGCTTTCGCCAAATGGCATGACCTCGTTGGCATAGAACAGCGCCGGGGCGGCGGCGCAATCGGCGAGACTGAAGCCATTCCCCGTCGCCCAGCTTACCGTCGCCATGGCCCGATTGATCATTCGGTACGAGGTCCGCAGCCGCGTCTTGGCTTCTTCGACGCCATGCGGATCCTTTTTGCCCTCGGGACGCGGTCGATCGCCGACAATCTTCTGCATCGGTTCGTGCACATACAGATCGTAGAAACGGTCGCGCAGACGCGTTTGCCACGCGCGGTCGGCATCGGCCGGAATGAATTGGGTCCTGCCCGGATAATGCCGATCAAGGTACTCAATGATGACAGTCGATTCTGGGACGGTCTCGTCCCGCGTGTGGTCGCGCAGCACCGGGAATTTGCCGATCGGCCATAGCTTCAACAGCGCCGCGCGCTCGGTCTCGTTACCGAGATCGACAATATTGAGCGTGAATGGCGTATCGTTCTCATACAGCGCGATCAGGACCTTATGGCAGTACGACGCCAACGGGTGAAAATGAAGCGTGAGGGACATGAGACGACTCCGGTTCAGCCTTCGCTTTGCCTGACAAAAACACCGTCCTTGTATGTGGCGCCGAAATACACATCGATGCGATTGATCTTGTCGCCCTCGAAGCTGAAGAATTCGGTGTTGCGGAAACTCTTGCCGTCCTTGGCCATGCATTTGTAGGTCACAAAGGCCCCATCGCCTTCAACGAGGATACGTTCGAGCTCATGCCGTTCGATCCAGTCGGCGACGCGCCAGCAGCGCACGAAATAGGTGGCCTTGGCGATTTCGTCGTCATACGGGCTTGTGAAACGGAAATCGTCAGTGAACGCGTCTTCGACGGCCTTGCGGTCGTTCGACAGATAAGCAGCGAAGAGGGCGCGGATGATCTGCGTCTTGTTTTTCCTGTGCATGTCAGTCTCCTCACGCCGGCTGCAGCGCTTCGCGCCTAAGCCGCGGAAAGGCAAGAGCGATTGCCACCGCGCCTAACGCCACGCTGAACGAGCCCAGATAGAGCCAGCGATAGCTATTGAAGGTGTCGAATATCCAGCCGCCGGCCAACGGGCCGAACGCCATGCCGATACTCGACGTCATTGTTGCCGCGCCGAATACCGTGCCCATCACGCGCTGACCGAAATATTCCCGCGCCAGCACTGCATAGAGCGGCATCACGCCGCCATAGGCCGTGCCGAAAACCACGGCCAGCAGATAGAACTCCCCGAGCCGGTTAACAAAGAGATAGGTCGCGATCGCGAACGCCTGAACCAGAAGGCCCGCCACCAGTACACGCTTGACGCCGAGCCGGTCGGCGAGCACGCCCAGCAGGAGACGGCCGCCAAGCCCCGCCAGGCCCTCGACACTGTAGATACTGACGGCTGCCATCGCCGGCACGCCGCACAGCATCGCATAACTGACCATATGAAAGATCGGCCCGGAGTGGGCGGCACAGCAGAGGAAGAAGGTGACCGCCAGAACCAGAAATTGCGGCGAGTGGAGCGCCTGGGCTGCGGACATGTCGGACGGCTCGGCGGCGGCGTTCGCCGCGCCATCGTTCGCCGCCTCGGGCGGCCGACGCACCAACAGCGCGGCCGGCACCAACAGAATCCATGCGGCGATACCGATTGTCGTCATCGCAACGCGCCAATCGTAGGTCGAAATCAGCCAGCGTGCGAACGGCGAGATCGTCATGGGCGCAACGCCCATCCCGGCAGAGACCAGAGAGACCGCGAGACTGCGGTTGCTTACAAACCATGTGGTCGTTGCGGCGATCATTGGGGCGAAGAAGCTGCCGGCGGCGAGGCCAACAAGAACGCCGTAAGTAAGCTGGAATTCGATCAGCGAGGTCGCCCGGCTTGCCAGCAGCAGTCCGAGTCCGAGCAGAACCGCGCCGGCCAGCACGACAATGCGGGTGCCGAACCGGTCGCTTGCCGCGCCCCACCCAAACGACGCAACGCCCATCACCAAAAAATCAAGCGTCATCGCGCTCGATATGCCGGCACGCGACCAGCCGGTATTCGCCGACATCGGCTCAAGATACACCGCCAGCGAGAACATCGCGCCGATGCCGACGCAAGTCATGAGCGCGCCTATGGCGACGATTACCCAACGATAGGAGAAGTTCATGTCGCTGCGCCTCCGTTCGCTTACAGGCATGAATCCCGCGGGACCGGGGGTCCAGGGAACTCACCGCCGAACCGTGAACCCGTGGGACGACGAACGAAACCACGCCAAACCGACACTTCAGCCGACCATTCATGCTTATTTTTGTTTGACGGAGTCGCCCTTCTCACAGGCAGACGAAGCGTGCGGTGTCATCAGGTTCCGCCTGATCAGCTTCGCCATTGGCAAGGAAGGGGAAGGGGTGAAGCAAGCGTAGGGATGGCAAAGGCGCTCTTGCGCTCACCCTCTTTACACCGCATCCCACCGTCGCACGGTTTCCGTGGCGCCTTCCATCGTGGCCTCAAAAACCGGCGACGCCAGCACCGCATGGATGTGAAGCGTCGCGGCGCCGGAATTGCGGAAGCCGTGCAGGCGGCGGGCCGGCACGAGCAGCGACTGGCCCTCCGACACGATGATGCGCTCTTGATCCAGCCACATCTCGGCTTCGCCTTCGCGCACCGTCAGCACCTCCTCGACGGGATGAAAATGGGTCGGCGCGCCGGTTCCGGGCGCCATCCACTGTTCGAAGATGCATAATTGAGCTGCGCCATTGCTGGCCGACACCAGCATGCGGGTTTCCACCCCCGGCCGCCAATGTTCCGGCGGCATTTCCCTGACGTCGCTGAGCTTCATGAAGTTCGGCCCTTTGTCTTGCTGACATTGTCCGGCTAAGAAAGCAGACCCTTCGGCTCCGTGCTAGAGACAAGGAGAACTGGCTTGCTGAATCGATTGACGATGGGCAACCGATGACCCCTTCCCCGCAAAAGGTCGCACTGGTCACCGGCGCTGCGCGCGGCATCGGGCTTGCGGTGGCGAAGCGGTTTCTCGCCGAGGGCTGGCGCGTGGCACTGCTCGACATCGAGCGCGAATTGCTGCACGGCGCGGTCGCGGCGCTGGCGTACCCCGGCGCTACGATCGCCCTGCATTGCGACGTCTCCGACTCCGGCGCGGTGACGGCGGCGATGGCAAAGCTCAGCACAGGTTTTGGCCGGCTCGACGCACTCGTGAACAACGCAGGCGTCGCGGTGTTCGCGCCGCTCATGGAGACTTCCGACGACGACTGGAGCCGGGTGCTGGAGGTCAATCTTACCGGGCCATTTCTCTGCACCAAGGCGGCGGTGCCGCTGATGCGCGAACAGGGCGGCGCGATCGTCAACATCACCTCGATTTCGGCGGTACGCGCCTCGACGCTGCGCTCGGCCTACGGCACCAGCAAGGCCGGGCTTGCGCATCTGACAAAGCAGCTCGCCGTCGAACTGGCCTCGTTCGGCATCCGCGTCAATGGCGTCGCGCCCGGCCCGGTCGAGACCGCGATGGCCAAGGCGGTTCACACTCCGGAAATCCGCGCCGACTATCACGACGCGATCCCGCTCAACCGCTATGGTCTCGAAGAAGAACTGGCGGAGGCGGTGTTTTTCCTGTGCAGCGACCGCTCAAGCTACATCACCGGGCAAATTCTCGCGGTCGACGGCGGCTTCGACGCCGCCGGCATCGGATTGCCGACGCTGCGCGGCGAGCGACGGAATTCGTAAGCGGGCAAAGGCGCATCTGCACCGTGGCCACCTGCTCCGGCGCAGGCAAGTGACGGAACCTTGTCTGACGCCATGCCCTTGACTAATTCATCCGCTCAATGAGCGCAGAGCACGCAGGAGCGCATTCGATGCGAACGGCTGTCCTGAAAACATTTTTCCTCGCAGCGGTGTTGTGTGGTCTGGTTTTATCGCCCGCCCAGGCCGAGATTCGGATCCTCGGCAGTCCGGGCGGAGAGGTCGGCCCGTTCCTCGATCTGTTCCAACGCGTGCGCGCCTCGGGCGAACGCGTCGTGATCGATGGGCCATGCCTGTCGGCCTGCACGCTGGTGCTCAGCATGGTGCCGAACGACCGCATCTGCGTGACGCGACGCGCGATACTCGGATTTCACGCCGCGCGGTCGATGGATCCGCGCGGCCGGATGTATGCCGAGCCGGAAGCATCCGAACTTGTTCTGGAAGCTTACCCCTCCGCGGTGCGCGGCTGGATTCGCAACCGCGGCGGCCTGACATCGCGCCTGTTGCTATTGCGCGGGCGCGAACTCGCGGCGATCTATCCCTCCTGCCGATAAGCGATCAACCTTCCGCCGGGCAGTTGACCATCCAGGGAATGCCGAACTGATCGACGCACATCCCGAATCCCTTGGCCCAGAACGTCTTGCCGAACGGCATGTTCACCGCGCCGCCCTCGGCCAAGGCCTTGAACTTGCGTTCGCCGTCGGTGGGATCCTCAACCGTCAGCGAGACCGAAAAACCCTGCGGCTGGTGGAAGTGGCCCGGAGGCGCATCGGATGCCATCAGCACCTCGCCGTCGATCGACATCTTGGCGTGCATGATCTTCTTCTTCCATTCCGGCGGGACCGGCATCGATTCCGGCGCGCCCTCATGCGTCAGCATCGCCTCGATTTTGCCGCCGAGCACCTTTTCATAGTACTTGAACGCCGCCTCGCAATTGCCGTTGTAGAACACGTAGGGATTAACCTGCATCGTTTGCTCCTGGGTGAGGGTGCTTGAAAAAATCCGGTTATTTCTCGGTAAGTCTCTTCAGGTTGGCGAGACCGGCCTCAAAATCCTTGCCGATCATGTTGTCCAGGTTGATGAACACTTGCATCAGCTTCGACGTAAACGGCGCGGGGCCATGCATGAGCCACGTCACATAGGTAACATGGCCCTGCGGCAGCATTGTGAACTCGGCGGTGTTGTGGCCTTCGAACGGCGAGAAGAAATCGAGCTTGATCACGATCTTCGTTGGCGCTGAGCTGTCCAGGATTTCCATCCGGCCGGAGCCGACATTCTTGTTGCCCTCCCACGCATAGACCGCGCCCTTGCCGCTTGCCGCGCCGCCATAGCTGCGCTTCATCGCCGGATCCTTGGTCTCGTAAGGCGACCAGGTCCCCCACTGATGAAAGTCGTTGATCAGCGGAAATATCTTTTCCGGCGGCGCCTTGATCGTGGTGGCGCGCTGGAAGCTGAACCTATCCGGCTTGATCGCGGCGAGGATGAGGATGATTGCGATGGCGACGACAAGCACAATGGCGATGATGACAATGGTTTCGAACATGAAAGCTCCAAATCCGTGAATGACTGGCAGGTTCATCAACGGCGAAAGGGTATTGACGCGCGCAAGCTTTTGTCGCGCAACCAGAGACCGCCCCACACCATCAGCCCGAGATAAAACCCGAACAGGATGTGGCTGAACAGCGGGCTGCCGATCCGCAAGTGCGATGCCATCGCGCCGCCGAGATAACCGGTCAGCAGGACAGCGCCGAGGATCGAGGTGGGCGGGATCGCGTAGAGAATGGTGCAGACGATGGTGATAATTCCCAGACTGCGCGCCAGCGTTTCGCTCGAACCATAACCGATCCGGTCCATCGTTTCCGTGACAACAGGCCATGGCACCAGCTTGATGGCGCCGTCGAACAGCAGAAACAAAATCACAAGACCGCTGAGAATGCGACCCAGCCAAAGCGCGGGTTTCGAGACCGGCGGTTTCTCCACAATCGTCGGCATGGCTCTCTCCTGTGGGATTGGTGATGCACAATCCAAGGACGAACGGCGCGGTCGCAAATCGACATGGAGCGATAATTTTTTGCATTTCGTCATCGGGCCTGTGCAGCGTCCGCCCGCGCGGAAAATGAGTTGTGTCCTTTGCGTTCTAATTTCCGTCGCAAATTTGCCTGCGACTCAATCCACTCTCGCGAATGGGGCGGGTTTGGGGGGTGTTGGGTTACCTGAGTTTGGGGATTAGCCATGGGACGCGTATATGCGCGGGATAGCAAGCAAGAATTCCGCGATAAGCAAGAAGGCCCCGATCCATCGCCACTTCGTGGTGAAGAATATGAGGACGACGAATGTTCGGACGGCGTTTTGTTGCTGCTTGAAGAAAATGCCCGGCTTCGAGGGTTGGTAGTCAAGCTGACAGAGATCATCCTCAAAAACGTCGCCGACCGAGGGTAGCGCCGCACCGCTGACGGCCCGGGCGATCAAGAGAGCCTCTACTTCCCCGCCTTGGCGCGCGGCTGGCTATCGCGCATCAGGCGGTCGAGGTGCATCCGGATATGGGCGGCTTCCGCGGATGTATTGGCGAGCGCGATGGCGCGGTCGAACGCCACGCGGGCCTCGTCGTTGCGGCCGAGCTGCATCAGGAACGCGCCGCGCACGCCGAAGAAATGAAAATAATTCGATAGCCGCGCTGCCAGCGGCTCGATCATCTCGAGCGCCGCTTGCGGCCCGCGCACCTTGGATACCGCGACCGCGCGGTTGAGCGTCACCACCGGCGACGGCTGCATGACTTCGAGCGCGCCGTAAAGCAGATCGATCTGGGCCCAGTCGGTCTCGTCGGGCTTTGCGGCGCGGGCATGCAATGCAGCGATCGCCGCCTGAATCTGGTACGGCCCGCTGCGGCGATGGCGCATCGCCTTGTCGATCAGCGCCAACCCCTCCGCGATCATCTTCTGATTCCACAACGAGCGGTCCTGATCCTCGAGCAGGATCAGCGCGCCGTCGGCGTCGAAGCGCGCCGCCGCGCGCGCATGCTGCAGCAACAGCAGCGCCGTCAGTCCCATGATCTCGGGCTCGCTCTGGAACAGCCGAAGCAATAGCCGCGCCAGGCGGATCGCCTCTTCGCACAGGGTGCTGCGGATCTCGGCGGTATCGCCGCTCGCCGAATAGCCCTCGTTGAAAATCAGGTAGATCATCGCGGCGACCGCGGAGAGCCGCTCGGCGCGCTCCACCGCGCCGGGGGTCTCGAACGGCACGTC
>WNFP01002771.1_pt1 | contig 13984 bp, 10 predicted proteins | sample 5400201 | NCBI WGS metagenome assembly WNFP01 (sample SAMN13153355, study PRJNA577476) | soil metagenome | isolation source: 115 cm saprolite under Madrone tree | place: USA:California | collected 2016-06-14
GGGGCGCCGTCTCGATCTGTGGCTGGCCGGGCGGCTGCCAGAGCTGTCCCGCACCCGCATCAAGGCGCTCGTGGAAGGCGGCCGCGTCAGTGTGGACGGCGCCTCGAGCAAGGCCGCGCACCGGCTCAAGAACGGCGAGAGAGTCGAAGTCGTGGTTCCGCCGCCCACCCCGGAGGAGATGGCCGCCGAGGCCATACCTCTCACCATCGTGTTCGAGGATGCACACGTTCTCGTCGTGGACAAACCCGCGGGGATGGTGACCCATCCGGGGGCGGGGCGGTCCACGGGCACCCTGGCCGCGGCGGCGCTCGCGCACGCGCCGGAGATCGCAGGGATCGGGGGTCCGCGCCGGCCGGGCATTGTCCACCGCCTCGACAAGGGCACGTCCGGGCTCATCGTGCTCGCCAAGAGCCGTCACGCGTACGATTCGCTCACGGCCCAGCTCCAACGGCGCACCATGTCCCGCCGCTACCTGTGTCTGGCCCATGGCGCCATTGCGCAACAGGATGGGATGATCGACGCGCCGCTCGCGCGCGACCCACGCTCTCGCGTGCGCATGGCCGTCGCGCGCGCTGGCACGGGTCGGCGGGCCGTGACGCGCTTCCGGGTGCTCGAGCGCTTTGCCGGCTACACCTATCTCGAGTGCCGCCTCGAGACGGGCCGCACCCACCAGATCCGCGTGCACCTGGCATCGCTGGGCCACCCGCTGGTGGGTGATGCGACCTACGGCGCCAGGCGCTCGCGGCCGCCCGACACCCTGCCTGCCGATCTCGTCGAGGACCTGGGCGGCGTGGCCTTGCACGCCGCCGGGCTATCTTTCCTCCATCCGGTGACAGGCGAGAGTGTCGATTTGTCGTCTCCATTGCCCAACAGGATCACCCGCCTCCTGTCTCATTTATCGCCACTCGACCCTCAACAGGCCATTCGGCATGCTGACCGTAGGCGATAAGGTCGGGTCAATCCATCACTTGCGGACCAGCAGCCTGCCTCTCGATGCCGTGGCATGGGACGTGCTACCTTTGAGGCGAACATGAAGACGCTCACCGCGGTGATCCTGGCGGCAGGCGAGTCCAAGCGGATGCGCTCGAATCGCCCCAAAGCGCTGCATTTGCTGGGCGGGCGGCGGCTCATCGACTATCCCGTGCGGGTCGCCCGAGCGATCGGCGCGCGGGTGGTGCTTGTCGTCGGCCGGGGCGCCGACGAGGTGCGCGCAGCCGTCGGCGAGGCGTCCGATCTCGCCTACGTCGAGCAGAAGGAGCGGCTCGGCACCGGGCACGCGCTCCTGCAGGCGCGCGGGACCTGCGGTGAGGGGGCGGGGGCCGTCCTCGTGCTGCCGGGCGATCAACCGTTCATGTCCGAGGCGACGCTTCGCGCGCTCGTCGAGCAGCACCGAGCGACGGGGGCCGCCGCCACCCTGCTGACGGCCGAGGTCGGGGATCCGACGGGCTATGGGCGCGTGATCCGCGAAGGCGGCCGGCCGGTTGCCATCGTCGAGCACCGCGACGCGACTGCCGCGCAAAGGGCGATCCGAGAAATTGCCACGAGCACGTACTGCTTCGACGCGAAGCGGCTCTGGCCTGCGCTCGACCGCCTGACCCCGCAGAACGAGCAGGGCGAATACTACCTGACCGACGTGGTCGCCCTCTTGTCGAAGGACGGCGCGCCCGTCGAGGCGCTGGCCGCGCCGCATCCCGAGGAGTGCCTGGGCATCAACGACCGGAAGCAGCTCGCGGAGATGGCGGCGAGGCTCCGGCGGCGGACGCTCGAGCGTCTCATGGCCGAGGGCGTCACCATTCTCGACCCGGCGGCGACCTACGTGGACGACACCGTGGAGGTCGGACCCGACACCATCATCTACCCTGGGGCCGTCCTCGAAGGCGCCACCGTCGTCGGCGCGGAGTGCGTTGTGGGCGCGGGTTGCCAGGTGAGCGGCAGCCGGGTCGGTGACCACGTCACCCTCAGGCCGTACTGCGTGCTGTCCGATTCCGTCGTGGAGCACGGCGCTCAGCTCGGGCCGTTCTGCCACCTGCGGCCGCGCTCGCACGTGGGCGCCGACGCCAAGGTCGGCAACTTCGTGGAGCTGAAGAAGGCGCGGATCGGCCGCGGCGCCAAGGTGCCGCACCTGTCCTACGTCGGCGACGCCTCCGTGGGCGAGAGGGCGAACATCGGCGCGGGCGCGATCACCTGCAACTACGACGGCGTCGCCAAGCACGAGACGGTGATCGGCGCCGGCGCGTTCGTCGGCACGAACTCGAGCCTCGTGGCACCCGTCACCATCGGAGAGGGGGCCTATGTCGGCGCGGGCTCGGTGATCACCAAGGACGTCCCGCCGGGGGCGCTGGCGGTCGCGCGCGCGCGGCAGGAGACCCGCGCCGGATGGGTCGCGCGCAAGAAGAAGATCCGGAAAGTGGAGGACTGAGCCATGTGCGGCATCGTCGGCTACATCGGGGACAAGGACGCGGTGGGCGTCGTCGTGGACGGGCTCAAGCGCCTCGAGTATCGCGGCTACGACTCGGCCGGCGTGGCCGTGCTGGGGCCCGGGGGGCTCGAAGTCCGGCGCGCCGCCGGCCGCATCAAGGTGCTGGAAGGGCTGCTGCGCGAGCGCCCGGTGAGCGGGCACATCGGCATCGGGCACACGCGCTGGGCGACGCACGGGCGGCCCACCGACGACAATGCCCATCCCCACACGGACGGCTCGGGCACCCTCGTCGTGGTCCACAACGGCATCATCGAGAACTATCTGCCGATCAAGGAGCGGCTGGGCGCCGAGGGGCACGTCTTCACGTCGGAGACGGATACGGAGGTCATCGCCCATCTGATCGAGCGGCACCTCCAGGACGTCTCGCGACTGGAGGAAGCGGTGCGGCGGGCGCTCGGCGAGCTCAAAGGCTCGTACGCGATCGTCGTCTTGTCGAAGCGGATGCCCGACCGGCTGGTCGCGGCCAAGCACGGGGCGGGCAGCGTGGTGGTGGGGCTGGGAGAGGGAGAGACCTATCTCGCCTCCGACATTCCGGCCCTGTTGGCGCATACCCGCGATGTCATCATCCTCGAGGACGAGGACGTGGCGGTGGTGACGCGCCACGGGGTGGAGATCTCCGACCTGGCCGGCGCGCCCGTCTCGCGCACGCCGACGCGCATCATGTGGGACCCGATCCTCGCGGAGAAGGGAGGCTACCGCCACTTCATGCTCAAGGAGATCTATGAGCAGCCGCGCGCGGTGGCGGACACCTTGCGCGGCCGCGTGGCGCCCGAGGGCGGCACGGTGGTGCTGCCCGACATCGGCCTCGACCCCGACGTGGTGGCGGGTCTCCAGCGCGTCGTGTTCATCGCCTGCGGGACGTCCTACCACGCCGCCATCGTCGGCCGCTTCATGGTCGAGCGTCTGGCCGGGCTGTCATCCGAGGTCGACCTGGGCTCGGAGTTCCGCTACCGGGAAGCCGTGCTCGGTCCCGAGACGCTCGTGGTGGCGCTGTCCCAGTCGGGCGAGACTGCCGACACGCTCGGCGCCGTCAAGGCCGCGCGTGACCGCGGGGCGCCCATCGTCGGCATCACCAACGTGATCGGCTCCGCGCTCGCCCGCGAAGCCACCGGCGTGCTCTACACGCACGCGGGGCCCGAGATCGGTGTCGCTTCCTCGAAAACCTTCACCGCGACGCTCGCCGCCTGTCATCTCCTGGCGCTCTGGCTCGGCCGCCGGCGGGGGACGCTCCTCGCCGAGGACTGCCGCAAGCACATCCAGGGACTGCTCGAGTTGCCCCGACTGATGGAGCTGGCCCTCGAGAAGGAGCCCGAGATCGCCGCGCTCGCGAAGGATCTGGCCTCGTACAAGAACTTCCTCTTCCTCGGGCGCGGCATCCACTACCCGATCGCCCTCGAGGGTGCGCTCAAGCTCAAGGAGATCTCGTACCGGCACGCCGAGGGCTACCCGGCGGGAGAGATGAAGCACGGTCCCATCGCGCTCATCGACGACACCATGCCGGTGGTCGCGCTGACCCCGCGGGACTCCTCCTACGACCGGATGATGGGCACCGTCGAGGAGGTGCGCGCCCGCGACGGCCGCATCTTCGCCATCGCCCACGAGGGCGACCGCGAGATCGGGGCGCGCGCCTCCCGCGTCTTGACGGTGCCGGCCGCCGCCGAGCTGCTCTCGCCCATCCTCATGGTCATCCCGCTCCAGCTTCTGGCCTATCACGTCGCGGTCCGTCTCGGGCGCGACGTGGACCAGCCGCGCAATCTCGCGAAGTCCGTCACCGTCGAATAACGGGTACGCTGAGCGGCGTCGACGGACGCCGAGCGGGGCGGGGGTGGCGCCGCTGTGATATCGTAACTATCGATGCTGCGGCCCGCCGTCGCTCCGGAGACCGTTCTCGCCTCGCTCAATCCCGTCCAGCGGCAGGCCGTCCAGGCGATCAAGGGTCCGGTGCTGGTGCTGGCGGGCGCCGGCAGCGGCAAGACGCGCGTCATCGCTCACCGGATCGCGTGGCTCCTCGGCGTCGAGGGCGTCCACCCGCGCCACGTGCTCGCCGTGACCTTCACCAACAAGGCAGCCGGCGAGATGCGTCGCCGGGTGGAGAACCTCGTGCTGCCGGCCGGGATCCGCCCGCCGCTCATCGCCACCTTCCACGCGACCTGCGTGCGGATCCTGCGCGAGCGCGCGAAGCTCGTCGGCCTGTCCCCGTCCTTCGTGATCTACGACGAAGAAGACCGGCTCACCCTCGTGAAGGAGGCGATGCGCCAGCTCGACATGGACGAGCGGCAGATTACGCCCGCCTCGGTCGTCCACCGGATCAGCCACGCGAAGAACCACATGCTCTCGGTGGAGGAGGCCGAGCGGCTCGCGCGCACGCCCCGCGAGGAGCGGATCGCCCAGCTCTACCGCTCGTACGAAGACAGGCTGCGGGGGGCGGGCGGCGTGGATTTCGACGACCTGCTGCTGCTGGTGGTCCGGCTCCTGGAGACCTCGGCCGAGGCGCTCGCCTGGTACCGCACGCTCTGGTCGCACGTCCTGGTGGACGAGTACCAGGACACCAACCGTGCCCAATACCGCATCATCCAGCTCCTGACCCAGGAGCACCGGAATCTCTGCGTGGTGGGCGACCCCGACCAGTCCGTGTACCGCTGGCGCGGGGCCGACCTGCGCAACATTCTCGACTTCGAGAAGGACTTCCCCGATTGCCTCGTGGTGCCGCTCGAGCAGAACTATCGCTCGACCAAGCGCATCCTCGGTATCGCGTCAGCGGTCATCGCGCACAACCGCGCGCGCCGGGAGAAGCGCCTCTGGACGGAGAACGCCGAGGGCGAGCGGGCGCAGGTCTACCGCGCGTGGGACGAAAACGAGGAAGCGGGCTGGGTGGCGCAGACGGTCCGGTCGCTGCACGGCCAGGGGCTGGACTACCGCGACGTCGCCCTCTTCTACCGTACCAACGCCCAGTCGCGCGTCCTCGAGGACGCGCTGCGCCGCGCGAGCATCCCCTACGTCATAGTGGGCGGCGTGCGTTTCTACGAGCGGCGCGAGATCAAGGACGTGCTCGCCTACCTGCGCCTCGCCGTCAACCCGGCCGACGACGTCGCCTTCCGCCGCGCCATCGCGGCGCCCAGCCGCGGCATCGGCAAGGCCACGCTCGACCGCGTGGCCGGGGCCGCCCGGGCGCGGGGGATTTCCCTCCTGGCGGCGTGCGCGGCGTTGCCCGCCGAGATGACGCCCAAGTCGCGCCGCACCCTCGAGGACTTCGCGCGGCTCGTCGCCCGCCTCGCCGAGCGGCGGACGACCGCGGCGGTGCCGGCGCTCATCGACGAGGTGGCGGGTAGCTCCGGCCTTCGCGATGCCCTCAAGGCGGAGCGCACGGCCGAGGCCGATGCGCGGCTCGAGAACATCGAGGAGCTGGTGGCGGCCTCCGAGGAGTTCGTGGCCGCCCAGGAATTGGCGGGCGCCCCGGGGGCTCCCCTCGAAGCTTTCCTCGATTCGATCGCCCTCGTGGCGGACGTGGACGCCCTCGACGACGACGCGGAGGGCGTCACCCTCATGACCCTCCACTCGGCCAAGGGACTCGAGTTCCCCGCGGTCTTTCTCACCGGAATGGAGGAAGGCGTCTTCCCGCACTCCCGGTCCATGGACGACCCAGAGGAGCTCGAGGAGGAGCGACGGCTCTTCTATGTCGGCGTCACGCGGGCGGAACAGCGGCTGTGGCTCTCCTACGCGCTGCACCGGCGCATCCAGGGCTACGGGGTGGGAGAGCCCTCGCGCTTTCTCCTGGAAATCCCCGAGGACCAGATCGTGCTGCTCAACGCGCCCCGCCCCGATCCTGCCGGACGGGCGATGGCCGTCCCCGCGCCGTCCGAGGCCGCCGTGGACGACGACCTGCCTTTCCGCGTGGGCGCGAAGCTCCGTCACGCGCGCTGGGGCGAAGGGCTCCTCGTCGGCATCCAGAGAGAAGGCAGCGACATCATCGCCACCGTGCACTTCGCCAGCGTGGGCCGCAAGCGCCTGTCGCTCGAATACGCGCACCTCGAGGAGCTCTAAGAGAGAGACATGCCTGAGCCCAAGATCACGATGCGGGAGGTGGAGCAGGTCGCGCGCCTCGCGCGGCTGGCGCTCTCCGACGCCGAGAAAGAGCGCATGCGCCGCGAGCTGGACGGCATCCTGTCCTATATCGACAAGCTCCGCGCGCTGGACACCGAGGGCGTGCCGCCGACGTCCCACGCGGTGCCCATGACCAACGTGATGCGCGAGGACGAGCCGGTGCCGTCGCTGCCGCAGGCCGACATGCTGGCGAACGCGCCCGACCGGAGCGGCGACTTCTTCCGCGTGCCCAAGATCATCGAAGAGTAGGGCGATGCTGACCGACCTCAGCATCCACGAATTGGGCGCGCGCTTTCGTCAAAACGACGCGACGCCCACCGAGGCCGCTCGCGAGTACCTCGACCGCATCGCGGCGCTCGATCCCAAGGTGAAGGCGTACCTGACGGTCACGGCGGAGGCCGCGCTCGCGAGGGCGGCGGAGGCGGACGCGCGCTTCAAGACGGGAGCGCCCCTGGGCCCGCTGGACGGTGTTCCGCTCGGCCTCAAGGACGTGCTGTGCACGCGGGGCGTGCGCACCACCGCCGGCTCGAAGATCCTCGAGGGGTTCGTGCCGCCCTATGATGCGACCGTCGTCGCGCGGCTTGCCCGGGCCGGCGCGGTCATCCTGGGCAAGCTCAACATGGACGAGTTCGCCATGGGCTCGTCCACCGAGAATTCCGGCTACTTCGCGACGCGGAACCCGTGGGATCTCTCGCGCGTGCCCGGCGGCTCATCGGGCGGCTCGGCGGCCGCGGTGGCCGCCGATCTCGCGGCGGCAACGCTCGGCACCGATACGGGCGGCTCCATTCGCCAGCCCGCGGCCTTCTGCGGCACTGTCGGCCTCAAGCCGACGTATGGACGGGTGTCGCGCTACGGCCTCATCGCATTCGCCTCGTCGCTCGATCAGATCGGGCCCTTCGCGAAAGACGTCGAGGACGCCGCGCTCATGCTCCAGGCCATCGCGGGGCACGACCCGATGGATTCCACGTCGGCGGCCGTGCCGGTGCCCGACTACGCGGCCGGTCTGGGGCAGGGCGTCGAGGGCCTGAAGGTGGGCATCCCGGCCGAGTACTTCATCGAGGGGCTCGACCCCGAGGTCGAGACGGCGGTGCGGGCGGCCATCGAGATCCTGAAGGGCCTGGGCGCGAAGACCGAGAGCGTCTCGCTGCCCCACACGGAGTACGGCCTCGCGGCGTACTACGTGATCGGGCCCGCCGAAGCTTCGTCCAACCTCGCGCGCTACGACGGGGTCAAGTACGGCCTGCGCGTCCCCGGCGCGCGCGACCTCATCGACATGTACAGCAGGACGCGGGGCGCGGGGTTCGGCGCCGAGGTCAAGCGGCGCGTCATGCTCGGCACGTACGCGCTCTCCGCGGGCTACTACGACGCCTACTACGGCAAGGCGCAGAAGGTGCGCACGCTCGTCCAGCGCGACTTCCAGAAGGCTTTCGAGCGCGTGGACGTGATCGTGGCCCCGACCACGCCGAGCGCCGCCTTCAGGACGGGCGAGAAGGAAGATCCGCTCTCGATGTACCTCAACGACGTCTTCACCATTCCCGTCAACCTGGCGGGGCTGCCCGGAGTGTCCGTGCCGGCGGGCTTCACGAAAGGTGGGCTGCCGGTGGGCCTCCAGGTCATCGGCAAGGCCTTCGACGAGGCGGCCGTGCTCAGGACGGCCGAGGCCTACGAGGGCGCGACCGAGTGGCACAAGAGAAAACCGGAGCTCGTGGCATGAGCGGCGAGTACGAGATCGTCATCGGGCTCGAGGTCCACGCCCAGCTCCTCACGCGGACCAAGATGTTCTGCGGCTGCTCGACGGCCTTCGGCGCGCCGCCCAATACCCAGACCTGCCCCGTCTGCCAGGGCATGCCGGGGTCGCTGCCGGTCATCAACCGGCGAGCGGTGGAGTTCGGGATCAAGACGGCGCTGGCCATCGGCTGCACGGTCAACGCGGACAATCGCTTCGCGCGCAAGCACTACTACTACCCGGACATGCCGAAGAACTACCAGATCAGCCAGTACGAGGAGCCGCTGGCCGTGCACGGCCATCTCGACATCGAGGTGGGCGGCGCCGCGCGGCGGATCGGCATCGAGCGCCTCCACCTCGAGGAGGACGTGGGCAAGCTCATCCACGAAGGCAATCTCGAGACGGCGCAGTCGAGCCAGGTGGACTTCAACCGGGCCGGCGTGCCGCTCATGGAGATCGTCTCCAAGCCGGACATGCGCGCGACCGAAGAGGCGGGCGCCTACCTGCGCGCGCTCCGGGCCATCGTCGTCTATCTCGGCGTCTGCGACGGCAACATGGAAGAGGGCTCCCTGCGCTGCGACGCCAACATCTCGCTGAGGAAGCGCGGGGCGGCGGAGCTCGGCACCAAGGTCGAGATCAAGAACATGAATTCCTTCCGGAACGTCCAGCACGCCCTCGAGCACGAGATCAAGCGGCAGGGGCGCGCCCTCGACGCGGGCGAGCGGATCGTGCAGGAGACCCGCCTCTGGGATCCCGACAAGGGGCACACGGTCTCCATGCGCTCGAAAGAGTTCGCCCACGACTACCGCTACTTCCCCGAGCCCGACCTGCCCCCGCTCGACGTCGAGGCGCACTGGATCGAGGCCGTGCGCGCCACGCTGCCCGAGCTGCCGGCCGCGAAGCGCCAGCGATTCGCGAAGGTCTACCTGCTGAATGCACACGATGCGGATGTGGTGACGCAGAGTCAGGGGGTAGCCAACTACTTCGAGGAGGCCGCGAAGGAATCCTCCAACCCGAAGGCGATCGTCAACTGGGTCGTCAACGAGGTTTTGCGGATCGTGCCACTCGACGATGAGAAGGCCATTAAACTGTTCCCGATCAAGGCGACTGACCTAACTGGGCTTGTCACGCTCATCGAGGACGGCACCATCAGCGGCAGAATCGCCAAGGACGTCTTCGAGAAGATGTACCAGTCCGGCGAGGATGCGCGGACCATCGTCAGCCGCGAAGGCCTCACCCAGGTCGCCGACGAGGGCACGCTCGGTTCTGTCGTCGACCAGGTGCTGGCCGAGCACGCCAAGGTCGCCCAGGACTACAAGGCCGGCAAGAAGGCCGCGCTCGGGTTCCTGGTAGGGCAGGTGATGAAGCTGACCGCGGGCAAAGCGAGCCCGGGTGTGGTGAACTCGCTTCTGGTCGAAAAACTATCGAAACTCTGAAGGGTTAGATAGAATAGTGGGGCCCCATGATACGGCTCCACCGGGTCTGCAAGGTCTTCGAAGGCGGGCCGATGAAGCTGCCGGCCCTCAACGACATCTCGTTCGAAGTCGACAAGGGCGATTTCGTCGTTCTCTCGGGCGCCAGCGGGGCCGGCAAGACGACGCTCCTGCGTCTCCTCTATGCCGACGAGCGGGCCTCGGACGGCGAGATCGAGGTGGCGGGCTTCGACGTCACCACGCTGCGCCGCCGGGACGTGCCGCTCCTCCGGCGCTCTCTCGGGATCGTCTTCCAGGACGCCAAGCTCCTCTCGGGCCGCACGGTCTTCGAGAACATCGCCTTCGTCCTGCGCGTGCTGGGCACTCCGCGCCGTGACATCACGCCCCGGGCCTTCCAGGCGCTCAAGGCCGTCGGTCTCTCCTCGCGCGCCCAGGCCTACCCGGCCCAGCTCTCCCAGGGCGAGGCCCAGCGGGCCGCCCTCGCGCGGGCCATCGTGAAGTCTCCGGCGCTCCTGCTGGCCGACGAGCCCACGGGTAACCTCGACGAGGAGATGGCGGGCGAGATTCTCGCCCTGATCAAGGACATCTGGAGCCGCGGCACCACGGTACTCCTCGCGACCCACCAGGCGCGCTTGGCCGCCCAGCTCAGGCGGCGCACGGTCAGGCTCGAGGGCGGAGTCCTGACTAAGGACGAGGGATGAGCCTCCGATGCTGAGCTTCGTCGTCAGCGAGGCCCTCGTGGACCTCCGGCGCGCGGGCCGGGTCGGCGTCAGCGCCATCCTGCTCATCACGCTCTCGCTGACGGCGCTGGGCGGCTTCTGGCTGATGTCGTTGAACCTCGGGCGGGCCGTCGGGCAGTGGCGCGACCGCGTCCGGGTGGTGGTCTTTCTCCGGGAAGAGCCGTCCACCGCCGCCCTCGCCGAGATCACACGCCGTGTCGAAGCGCTCGACGGCGTGCAGCGCGTTCGCTACGTCGGGAAGGCCGAAGCGCTCCGCTCGCTGCGTCAGTCGCTGGGCGCGCAGGGAAGCGTGGTCGACCATCTGCCGCGCAATCCGCTGCCCGCCTCGCTGGAGGTGACGCCGGCCGAAGGCTACACCACGCCCGAGGAGACCCGCGCGCTGGCCGGGCGGCTCGCCGCGTTTCCGGAAGCCGAGGAAGTCCAGGGCGGCGCTGAATGGGTGGAGGGCCTCGCGCGCTGGCAGCACCTCTTCCAGGTCGTGGGCCTGGCCGTGGGCGCCGTCCTCGCCCTCGCGGCCATCCTGACCGTGACGACCGCGACCACGCTCGTCCTGCACGCTCGCCGCGCGGAGACGGAGATCATGAGGCTCGTCGGCGCGAGCGAAGCGGTCATCCGGCTTCCCCAGCTCCTGCAGGGCATGGTGCAGGGCCTGCTGGGCGCCGTGGTTGCGCTGGCGCTGCTCGAGGCGGCCTTTGCCGTCGGTGCGCCCAGGCTCGAGCCTCTGCTCCAGCTGACCCTGGGCCTGGTCCGCGCGGTGTTCCTCTCGCTGCCGCAGATCCTGCTCCTGATCGCCGGCGGCACCTTCCTGGGCGCGCTTGGTGGCCTCCTGGCCCGCGGGCGCGTGACGGCCTGATGATACCCGTGGCACGGTCCGCCCTGCCGCTCCTGTTACTGGTATTCGTCCTGGCCGTCCCCGCCGCCGGACAGCAGAAGAAGGACAGCGGCGATCTCAACGACAAGGAGCGCGCGCTCCAGCAGACACAGAAGCGACTCAAGGAGGAGCGCGCCAAGGCTGCCGAGGCGCGCAAGCGCGAGGCCGGCATCCTCTCCGACCTCGAAGCGATAGACCGTCGGCTGAACGACAAGCGCAAGCAGGTGGCGTTGCTGGACGGCCGGATCAGGCGTACGCAGGCCGAGATGAGCGATCTCCAGCAGGACATCGCGCGTCTCGAGAGCCGGCGCGCGGGGCAGGAAGACGCCATGGCCCAGCGCCTGCGCGCGATGTACCGCCTTCAGGTCCAGGGCGGGGCACTGCCGGTCCTTCTCTCCGGCGACGACCCCGTCGCTCAGGCCGTGCGCCTCCGCCACCTGACGACGCTGGCGACGGTGGACGCCCGGATGATTCAAGAGTATCGTGTAACTTCCGAGGGCTTGGCGGACCGGAAGAACAGGCTGGAGGCCCGCCGCGGGGAAATGTCGGTCCTGAGGACCGAGGCGGAGGGCGAGAGGGCCGACGCCGACCGCGAGGCGGCCAAGCGGCGGGTGATCCTGGCGCGGGTGAGGGATGAGCGGGCCTACCACGACCGGATGGTCGGGGAGCTCGGAGAGGCCACGCGGCGACTGGAAGCCTTCATCAGGGATCTCCAGGAGAAGCGGCGGGTCGCGAAGGTGCCGCCGCCTTCCTCGAAGCCTCCGAAAGCGGCGCCCGGGGAGAGTACGCCGGGGGTGGGGCTGGGGACGATGCGCGGACGGCTCGAGTGGCCCGCGGCGGGACGGGTGGTCGAGGAGTACGGCACGCGCGTCAACCCGCGCTTCGGAACGAAGACGTTCCGGAACGGCATCGACATCGACGCCGTTGAGGGGTCGAATGTCCACGCCGTCTACCCGGGCCACGTGCTCTACACGGGCTGGTTCCGGGGATACGGGAACTTGATCATCGTGGATCACGGCAGCGAGTACTACACGCTCTACGCCCATGTCGCGGACATGAAGGTGGCCGAGGGCGACGACGTCCGGCAGGGACAGGTGATCGGCACGGTCGGGGATACCGGCTCGCTGCAGGGGCCGCGCCTCTATTTCGAGGTGCGGTACCAGGGCAGGCCGCAGGACCCGGCTCAATGGCTCAGGCCCCGAGGCTAGGGCGAGCGAGAAGGACTCAAGGAGACCACGATGGGCTCGTTTCGGCACGTGAAGAAGGCGGTGATGGTCGCGGCGGTCCTGCTTCTCCTCACCCTGTCGCTGGGCGGCGGGGTGGCCAGCAAGAGCAACGAGCAGGCGGCGACATACGAGAATCTGCGCCTCTTCACCGAGGTGCTGTCGATCATTCAAAGCCAGTATGTGGACGAGCTGCCACCGAAGGACATCATCTACAGCGCCATCAAGGGCACCCTCCGGGGTCTCGACCCGCATTCCTCCTTCCTCGACCCCGAGATGTACCGCGAGATGCAGGTGGAGACCTCGGGCAGCTTCGGAGGCCTGGGGATCGAGATCACGCTGCGCGACGACGTCCTGACTGTCGTCGCCCCCATCGAGGGCACGCCGGCCTACCGCGCGGGCATCCTGTCCGGCGACCGCATCGTGAAGATCGAGGGCCTCTCGACCAAGGACATGCAGCTGACCGACGCCGTCAAGCGCATGCGCGGCAAGCCGGGCAGCAAGATCGTCATCGGCATCGTCAGAGAGGGATGGACGGAGCCGAAGGACTTCACGATCACCCGCGAGCAGATTCGCGTCCAGTCCGTCAAGAACGCCGAGCTCGAGCCCGGCATCGAGTACATCAGGCTGCGTCAGTTCCAGGAGCAGACGGGCAACGACATCGAGACGGCGCTGGAGAAGTACTCCAAGGGCAAGAAGATCACGGGGCTGGTGCTCGACCTGCGCAACAATCCCGGCGGGCTCCTGACGGCGTCGGTCGAGGTGGCCGAGAAGTTCCTCGACCCGGGCAAGCTGATCGTCTACACCGAGGGGCGCGTGCGGAACCAGAACATGCGCTTCCAGGCGAGCGGCAAGCACGTGTACTCGGACTTCCCCATGGTCGTCCTCGTCAACCAGGGCAGCGCCTCGGCCTCCGAGATCGTGGCGGGGGCGCTCCAGGACTGGGGACGCGCGGTGGTGCTGGGGACGCAGAGCTTCGGCAAGGGATCCGTGCAGACCATCATTCCGCTCTCCGACGGCTCGGGGTTGAGACTGACGACCGCGAAGTACTACACGCCCAACGGGCGCTCCATCCATGGCAAGGGCATCACGCCGGACATCGTCGTCGAGGCGCCCAAGCCGGTCGCGGGGCAGACTCCCGAAGCGGCGGCCCCGCCGGTGGGTGACGAGCAGGCGCGCCTCATGGACCAGCTCAAGAAAGACCCGCAGATGCAGCGCGCCCTCGACCTGCTCAAGGCGATGAAGATCATGGACAAGACGACCCGTCCGGCGGGCGCGCCGGCGCAGACCTCGGCGCGCTGATCGGGCGGCATGCCGGCGCGAGTCTGGACGGCTCTCGCCGGTCTCATCGCGGTCCTGCTGATCGCCGTGGTGGGGCTCGACCAGTGGCAGTCTCGCCGCGGCGAGCCGA
>WNFP01003223.1_pt1 | contig 13974 bp, 9 predicted proteins | sample 5400201 | NCBI WGS metagenome assembly WNFP01 (sample SAMN13153355, study PRJNA577476) | soil metagenome | isolation source: 115 cm saprolite under Madrone tree | place: USA:California | collected 2016-06-14
AACCGTTGGGACCAATCGCTGTCGCCCGGCAACGAGCAGGCCTTCTATTGGGGGTCGGCCGCCGCCGACCAGCCCGGGACCCGCAATTACATGGGCGTCAAGAGTCCTGCCGTCGATGCGATGATCGCCGCGCTCCTGAAAGCAGAAGACCGCGGCGATTTCGTCGCCGCAGTGCGCGCGCTCGACCGCGTGCTTATCTCCGGTTTCTACGTCATCCCGCTGTTTTATCTTCCTGCCCAGTGGGTCGCGCGTTGGACCACGGTCGGACGACCGACGACGACCTCGCTCTACGGCTATCTTCCCGAAACCTGGTGGCGCGAGCCGAAGGCGCCATGAAACGTCGTTCTCGGTGACTTGGCAGCGGCCGGCGGGTAGGCGCATCGCGCCGCGAACCATGGGATTTTGTTGACGAGCCGTTAACAGCCCTCGCCTAAGGTAGCGGGTCCATCCCGCGCAACGGCTTGTTCTCATGGCGCTACTGGGTCCCATGGCGGTGGTCGCCGAGAATTCGGCGGCCGATTTGATCGATGTGCTCCGCAAGGCAGGAGCCTTCCCGATCGTCGAAACGCGCTGGGCCGATGCGCCCGCAGCCATCGCCGAAATCCAGCCGGTGGCTCTCGCCATCGCCGACCCGCAAGGCACGCCGTCGCCTCAACACGTGGACGCGGTGATCCAGTGCATCGAGACGCGCGGCGGGCCGGTCACGCCGGTAATCGCGCTGGTGGAGAGCAACAGCAGTCCCGCTATCCCGAGCGCATTGCCGATCGCGCTCGACGATTCCACCGACCGGCTGATTGCACGCCTGCGCTCCGCGCTGCGCATCCGTACCCTGCATGCCACCGTGTTGCGGCGGTCGCGCACCGCAGGCGCAAAGAAGCGAGCACCGGCGTTCGCCCCGACCGATCTGCTCGATGATGCCACCGTGCTCTGCGTCGGACGCGGCGGCTCATATCCCGCGCTTTCGGTCGCGATCGGCGAACGCATCGGCCTCATTGGGGCGTTGAGCATCGAGACCGCCGCCCGCTATCTCAACGCGCGCGACGTAGACGGCGTCGTCATCGGTGAGGGCTTAGGTCCACGCGTCGCCGGGGCACTGCTGACCATGCTCGCCGAGAGCGCGCGCTTTCGCGATCTGCCGGTCGGCGTGCTGGACAATGCCGCGGTCGACGACGAACGTCTGCCCAACCTGGTGCGCGTCGAAGCCGATCCGATGCATCTCGTCGAGCGCGTCCTTCCATTCGTCCGCCTGCAGGCGTTCGAGGGCCAGCTCACCCGCGTTTTGAAATCGCTCGAGAGCGAGGGCGGCATCGATCCAGACACGGGCCTGCTCGGCGCGCAGGCTTTCTGGCGCGATCTCGGCCGCGCCGTGCAAGAGAGCGAGGAGACCGGCGGCGCGCTTTCCGTTGCACGTTTCACTTTCGAAGGCGTCGCCGATCGCCGCGCCTACGTCGATGCCGCGCGACTTTTCAGCCGCCTCGTGCGCAGCATCGATTTCGCCTGCCGGGAAGAGGACGGTTCGATCCTCGCGGCCTTCACCAAGACCGATCTGCGCAGCGCCCATCTGGTTGCGCGTCGGATCGCGAGCGTGCTGAGGCGCACCATGCTCTCACCGGGCGGTGACCGTCGCGCGATCAAGCCGACGATCACCCTCGCCGCGCGCAGGGCCACCGACGACGTCAGCGCACTGGTGGCGCGCCTGGGCGGCCATCCCAAGGTTGCCGCCGAGTGACGGCGAGCCTAGTCTGGCAGGTCCGCATGAGGAGCCCGCCATGACCTCAGCCCTGCCAATCGAGATGGTCTCCGACGTCGTGTGCCCCTGGTGCTTCATCGGCAAGCGCCGGTTGGAAAAGGCGATTGCGCTGCGGCCCGACACTGCCGTCGAGGTGCGCTTTTGGCCCTATTTCCTCAATCCATGGGTGGCGCGCGAAGGCATCAGCCGGAAAGACTATCTCACCACCAAGTTCGGCTCACCCGAGCGCTATCGCAGCATCGCGCAGCGCGTCGCGCAGGCGGCCGCGGCGGAGGGGCTGAGCTACAACCTCGACAACATCAAGCGCCAGCCCAATACGCTCGATTGCCACCGCCTGATCCTGTGGGGCGGCGAAATAGGTCATGCGGCAGATATGAAGCAGCGGTTGATGGACCTCTATTTCACCGAAGGTGGCGATCTCACGGACCGAGACGTGTTGGTCGCGGCGGCGGCCGCATGCGGCCTCGATGCCGACCGCGTACGCGCGCGCCTCGCGAGCGGGGACGACGTGGAGCGTGTGACGCGAGAGGCCAATGCTGCCAAGGAAGCAGGCATCGACGGCGTGCCCTGCTTCATTTTCGGCGGCCGCATTGCCGTACAGGGCGCGCAAACCCCCGAACATCTCGCGCAAGCGATCGAGCGCGCAGCGAACGAATACGCCAGCCGCCCGGCGGCCGAATAAGCCGCTCTGCACGACGCGCACGGCCGCTCGCGGCAAGAGTGGCTTCGTCATGCCGCCTTGGCCGGCTGGGCCAGCGCCACCAGGCTGCGCAGGATGGTCGAGGTTCCGCGCAGACGCGCCTCGGGATCTTTCCAATCGTCGAAGAAGACAACCTTCATGTCGGGCCGCACCCGCGCCGCCGGGCCCTGATCGCGGATAAAGGCGACGAGCCGGTCGGGATCGGCGAAGGTGTTGTCGCGGAACGACACCACCGCACCCTTGGGCCCGGTCTCGATCTTCTCCACATTGGCCCGCCGACAGAGCAATTTAATCGCGACAATCTGGAGGAGATGCTCGACCTCCTCAGGCAAGGGCCCGAAACGGTCGACCAACTCGGCCGCGAAGGCCTCGATGTCGCGCTCATCCTCGATTTCAGCAAGGCGCCGATAGAGCGCAAGGCGCACCGGCAGGTCGGCGACATAGTCCTCGGGAATCATCACCGGCATTCCGATGGTGATCTGCGGCGACCACTTGTCGGCGACCGGCGAGGTGATGCCTGCCTTGAGGCTCGTGACCGCTTCTTCCAGCATCTGCTGATAAAGCTCGAAGCCCACCTCCTTGATGTGGCCGGACTGCTCCTCGCCCAAGAGATTGCCGGCGCCGCGGATATCGAGGTCGTGGGAGGCGAGCTGGAAGCCGGCGCCGAGCGTATCGAGCGATTGCAGCACTTTGAGCCGCCGTTCAGCCTGCGGCGTAATCTTGCCCACGGCCGGTAACGTGAACAGCGAATAGGCGCGCAGCTTCGAACGTCCCACTCGCCCCCGCAACTGATAGAGTTGGGACAGCCCGAAACGGTCGGCACGGTGCACGATCAGCGTGTTGGCGGTCGGAATGTCGAGGCCGGATTCGATGATCGTGGTCGACAACAGCAGGTCATACTTGCCGTCGTAGAAGGCGGACATGATGTCTTCGAGCACGGTCGCGGGCATCTGCCCGTGGGCGACCGCGACCTGCACTTCCGGCACGTGCTTATCGAGAAAATCCTTGGCGCCGGCGAGATCCTCGATGCGCGGGCAGACATAGAAGGCCTGGCCGCCGCGATAACGCTCGCGCAGCAGCGCCTCGCGCACGATCACCGGATCGAACGGGGCGACGAAGGTGCGCACGGCGAGCCGATCGATCGGCGGCGAAGCGATGATCGAAAGATCGCGCACACCCGACAGCGCGAGCTGCAACGTGCGCGGGATCGGCGTCGCGGTGAGCGTGATCACATGGATCTCGGCGCGCAGTTGCTTGAGCCTTTCCTTGTGGGCCACGCCGAAATGCTGCTCCTCGTCGACGATGACAAGACCCAGGTCACGGAACTTGATGGTCTTGCCGAGCAGCGCGTGAGTGCCGATCACGATGTCGACGCCGCCCTCGACTAGCTTTTTCTTCACCCGCGCCAGCTCCGACGGTGAGATCAATCGCGAGGCCTGCGCGATGTGTACGGGAAAGCCGCGAAACCGCTCGGCGAAGGTTTTGGTGTGCTGGCGTGCAAGCAGCGTGGTGGGCACGACCACCGCGACCTGTCTTCCGTTCATCGCGGCCACGAAGGCCGCACGCAGCGCTACTTCGGTCTTGCCGAAGCCGACGTCGCCGCAGATCAGCCGATCCATGGGCCGTCCGGAGGCGAGTTCACCCAGCACAGTGTCAATCGCCACCTGCTGATCTTCGGTCTCCTCATACGGAAATCCGGCGCAGAACTCGTCGTAAAGGCCGTGTCCGACCGCGAGTTGCGGCGCCTCGCGCAACTGCCGCTCCGCCGCTATTTTGATCAACTCGTTGGCAATGTCGCGGATGCGGCTCTTGATGCGCGCCTTGCGCGCCTGCCAGGCGCCACCGCCGAGCCGGTCGAGCTCAACCTGGGTTTCTTCCGCCCCGTAGCGGGACAGCAGCTCGATGTTTTCGACCGGCAGGAACAATTTGTCGCCGCCTGCATAGTGGATTTCGAGACAATCGTGCGGCGCGCCGGCGGCTTCGATCGCGCGCAGCCCGACGAAGCGCCCGATGCCGTGGTCGACATGGACGACGAGATCGCCGGCGGCGAGGCTCGTCACCTCGGCGATGAAGTTCTCCGCCCGGCGCGCGGCGCGGCGCGGCCGTACCAGGCGATCGCCCAGAATGTCCTGCTCGCCGATCACCGCCGTCTCGGCGGTTTCGAATCCGTTTTCGAGCCCGAGCACCGCGAGCGCGACCTCCGACGGCGCCAGCGCGAGCGCCTGCGGCCACGATTGAACCGGCACCAGGTCGGCAAGCCCGTGGTCGGCGAGCACGTGGCGCATGCGCTCGCGCGCACCTTCGCTCCAAAGCGCGATGACGACGCGCTTGCCCTGCGCCTTGAGCGCCGCGACGTGCCGGGTCAGCGCCTCGAACACGTTGCGGCCGGGCTCGGCCCGCTCGACGGCAAAATTGCGCCCCTGCTTGGTGCCGGCGTCGATGAGGGACCCCTGCCCTTCCGGTACCGCGAACGGAGAGAGCCGTGCCAGCGCGGCGGTTTCGAGCCGGGCACGCCATTCGGCTTCGCCGAGGTAGAGCCGGTCGGGCGGCGGCGGCTTATAGGGCGGACCCGATCCGCGCTGGGCGAGCGCTTGCCGGCGCGCCTCGTAATGTTCCTCGATCTGACCGAGCCGCTCGCGGGCGGCGTCTTCGGCCAACGGTTCGAGTATGATCGAGGAACCCGTCACGTAATCGAACAGCGTATCGAGCCGGTCCTGAAACAGCGGCAGCCAATGCTCCATGCCGCCATGCCGCCGGCCTTCGCTCACCGCGTGGTAAAGCAGATCGTCGGGCGTGGGTGCGCCGAAGGCCGCCACGTAACCGAGACGGAAGCGCCGGATCGTTTCCGTCGTGAGCTGGAATTCAGCCACCGGTACCAGATCGAGCGCACGCAACTGGTCGGTCGTGCGCTGGCTTTCAGGATCGAAGCTGCGGATCGTTTCCAGCGTGTTGCCGAAGAAATCCAGCCGCACCGGTTCCACCATGCCCGGCGCGTAGAGGTCGATGATGCCGCCGCGCACCGCATAGTCGCCGGGCTCGCGTACGGTCGAGGCACGCACGAAGCCGTTGAGCTCGAGCCATTCGGTGATGCCCTCCATGGCGAGCACGTTGCCGGGCACGACCGAAAGCGATTGCCGCGCAACGAAGTCGCGGGTCGGTACGCGTTGAAGGACGGCATTGACGGTCGTCAGCAGCGCCGACGGGCGGTCGCGGCCTTGCAAACGCACGAGCTGGGAGAGCGCTGTCATGCGCTGGGCGACGAAGCCGGCGTGCGGCGAGACGCGGTCATAGGGCAGACAGTCCCAGGCCGGAAACTCGTGGACGGTCACATCAGGCGCAAAAAAATCGAGCGCGCGGGCGAGCGCGGCCATGCGCGGGCCGTCGCGGCAGATGACCACGACGCTCGTCGCCGGCGCATCGGCGCGCGCCGCCACCGCGCGGGCGAGATCGGCAATGACAAGGCCTTCGGCGCCATCGGCGACGCTTGCCAGCGTGAGCGGGCGGCCAGGGACCAGGAGTTCGGCAGGATTGCGCACCGCGCTCATCTTGCCCCCTCGCCCCTTCGGTTGAAATCTCGCAGGCGGCGGAACAGCGCGGTGTCGTAATCCGGCGGCACGGCGGCTTCGCCGATGATCCAGGCCAAAAGCTCGCGGTCCGGCACCTCCAGCAGATGCTCGAATTCGGCGAGCTCGTCCGCCGTCAATTGCTCGATAGCAGCGTCGGCGAAGCGTCCCATGATCAAGTCCATTTCGCGCATGCCGCGATGCCAGCAACGGAACAAAAGCTTGCGCCGGCGCGTATCCAGTCCTGCGCTCGAACGTGTCGTGCCGGTCATCGGTTCCTCGCCGCTGGCGACGCAACGCCAAAAGCCCGGACGGGCCGGGCGCAGGTCATATAGCGATGCCAATGGAAGATGTCAGCGCCTAAGCACATTGCCTATCCCGCCGCGCCGCGCGAGCATCGGCGGCGAAAGGCGTGGGATCTCGAATGCGGCCGAGCCGGCTCAATCCGCTGTTTGCCGGGGTGACGACGCTGACCGGCGTCGGGCCGCAGCTGGAGAGGCTCTATCGTCGCCTGTTCGGCCGCGAGCAGCCGGCGCGCGTCATCGATCTCCTGTTTCACCTGCCCACGGGCGCGATCGACCGCCGGGCGCGGCCGAAATTGCGCGACGTGGTGCCCGATACCGTCGTCACGGTCGCGGTCACGGTGGATCGCCACCGGCCGCCGCCGCCGCATCGACCGCGCGCGCCCTATCAGGTCTACACCAGCGATGAGACCGGCGACCTCACGCTGACTTATTTCAATGCGCGCAAGGATTACTTGCAAAAGTTGCTGCCGGTCGGGGAGCGGCGCTACGTCTCGGGCACCGTCGCACTCTACGATCATATGCGGCAGATGGTGCATCCCGACCGCGTCGTCGCCGAGGCGGATCTGGCGAAGCTGCCGCTGGTCGAACCGGTCTATCCGCTGACCGAGGGGCTGAGCCTCAACCAGGTGCGCAAAGCCGCCGATGCCGCGCTCACGCGCTTGCCGGATTTGCCGGAATGGCAGGAGGCAAGTTGGGTTGCACGCGAGCGCTTTCCATCCTTCACCGAGGCGCTGCGCATCCTGCACCGGCCGACGGAGCCGGCTGATCTGCTGCCGGAAGGATTGGCGTGGTCGCGCCTGGCCTACGACGAGTTTCTGGCCGGTCAGTTGGCGCTCGCGCTGGTGCGGGCGCATCTGCGGCGGCCTGCCGGCCGGGCGACGCCTGGCACCGGACATATCAGGAAGAAGCTGATCGAGGCGCTGCCCTATTCGCTCACGCCGTCGCAGGGGCGCGCCGTCGCCGACATCGTCGCCGATCTCGGCAAGCCCGAGCGCATGCTGCGGCTGCTGCAGGGCGACGTAGGAGCGGGCAAGACCGTAGTGGCCTTGCTGGCGGCGGCGGCCGTGATCGAAGACGGTCGGCAAGCCGCGCTGATGGCGCCGACCGAAATTTTGGCGCGCCAGCACTTCAACACCGTGGCACCACTCGCCGCTGCCGCCGGCATCAACGTTGCCATCCTCACCGGTCGCGAGCGCGGACGCGAGCGCGACGACATCCTCGCGAAGCTCGCGTTCGGCGACGTCCACGTGCTGATCGGCACCCATGCCCTGTTCCAGGAGGAGGTCGAATTCCGCGACCTCGCGCTCGCCGTCGTTGATGAACAGCATCGCTTTGGCGTGCATCAGCGTCTCGCGCTCGCCAAGAAGGGCGAGGCGGTGGACGTGCTGGTGATGACGGCAACGCCGATTCCGCGCACGCTCGTGCTCACCTATTTCGGCGACATGGACGTGTCCGAACTGCGCGAAAAACCCGCGGGCCGCCAGCCGATCGACACCCGAGTGATCCCTCAAAGCCGGCTCGACGAGGTGGTCGGCGCCGTCGGCCGCGCGCTCGCTGAAGGTCGACGCGCCTATTGGGTCTGTCCGCTGGTCGAGGTCACCGAGAATACCGATCTTGCCGCTGCGGAAGAACGCTTCGCCGCGCTCAAGGAACACTTCGGCGCCATGGTCGACCTCGTGCACGGGCGCATGAAGGGCGGCGAGAAGGACCGCGCCATGGAGCGCTTCGCAGCCGGCGAGACCCGGCTCCTCGTCGCCACCACCGTGATCGAGGTCGGCGTCGACGTGCCCGAGGCAACCGTCATGGTGATCGAGCACGCCGAGCGTTTCGGGCTCGCCCAGCTCCATCAGTTGCGCGGGCGGATCGGACGCGGCAGCGAGCATTCGTCCTGCCTCCTGCTCTACAAGGGACCGCTGGGCGAAACCGCCAAGGCCAGGCTCAACATCATGCGCGAGACCGAAGACGGCTTTCGTATCGCCGAAGAAGATCTCAGGCTGCGCGGCGAAGGCGACGTTCTCGGCACGCGGCAATCCGGTATGCCGGGCTTCCGAGTCGCCCGCATCGAGACCCATGGCAAGCTGATCGGCGCCGCGCGCGACGACGCCGCACTGATGCTGGCGCGCGATCCCACGCTCGCGTCCGCGCGCGGGCAAGCGCTGCGCCATCTGCTCTATCTATTCGAGCGCGACGAGGCGATCCGGCTCATCCGGGCGGGCTGACGACCCGGACGTTGCGGCACCCACGACGCAGAGGATTCATTTCGCCGGCGCGGCCTTACGGTTCGGCTGAGCCGCGTGCGCGACCTGCGCAGCCTCGGCCAGCGCCGCGAGTTTCTTCTGCTGATCGCCGGGCTGCACCATTCCGGCCGACATCAGCAGCGTCATCGCCGACTCGACCGTGATGTCGAGATCGATGATGTCGCGGCGAGCCACGTAAAAGAAGAAACCGGTCGTCGGATTGGGCGTGCAGGGCATGAATGCCGCGACGTGCTCGGTGTCGGGCAAGTGCGCCGCGATGTCGGCGCTCGCTGAGTTCGACAGGAAAACCAACGACCACATGTCGGGCGAGGGAAACTCGACCAGACCGACACGCCGAAAGCTCGAACCTCCTTTTGCAAACAGCGTCTGAAAGATCTGTTTCAGGCTGTTGTAGATCGGCCGCACCACCGGCATGCGGTTGAGAATGTTCTCGCCGACCTCGACCAGCTTGCGGCCGACGAAATTCGCCGTCAGGAAGCCGAGCAGCGTGAGCGTGACGAACACGATGATGAGGCCGAGGCCGGGAATCTTCACCGGCAGATAGGTCTCGGGCAGGTAGGCGAGCGGGATGAACGGTCGCACCAGATCATCGACCCAATTGATGAACCACCAGGTGAGGCTGATGGTGATGTAAGCCGGCGCGACGAGGATCAGCCCGGTCAGAAAATAATTCCGTAGCCGGCTAACGAGGCCGTGATGAAATGGCCCCGGCCTGGCGAGTTCGGGCGGCGCGTCGACGGGCGGGGCCTCCGGCACGATCCCGGGATCGCGGTCAAACTGGTTCATGCGGCAACGATCTTTTCGACATCAAGTCCACCCGAATGAGATTATCTGCCTGCTCACACCACGGCGATATGCGCAAAAGTCCCGAGCCTGATCACTCCACCGTGACCGACTTGGCGAGGTTGCGCGGCTGGTCGACGTCGGTGCCCATCACGACCGCCGTATGGTAGGCGATCAGCTGCACCGGGATGGCATACACGAGTGGCGTCACCGCGGCGGGTACGGCCGGGAGCGTGAGCTTGGACAGCGAGTCCATGTGCACATCATGGGCGCCCGCGGGATCGGTGATCAGAATGATCTTGCCCTGACGCGCTGCAACCTCCTGCATGTTGGACACGGTCTTCTCGAACACGCGGTCGTGGGGCGCGATGATGATCACCGGCATGCTTTCGTCGATGAGCGCAATAGGCCCATGCTTGAGCTCGCCCGCGGCGTAGCCCTCGGCGTGAATGTAGGAGATTTCCTTGAGCTTGAGCGCACCCTCCAGCGCGAGCGGAAAGCTGGTGCCCCGCCCGAGATAGAGGACGTTGCGGCTCTTGGCGAGATCGCGCGCGAAGTGCTCGATCTGCGGCTCGAGCGCGAGCGCCTCCGCCATCAGGCGCGGGGTCTCGATCAGCGCGCGCACCATCTCTCGCTCCTCCTCCTCGGACAGCACTCCGCGGGCGCGGCCGGCCGCCAGCGCAAGACAGGCGAGTACCGCAAGCTGGCACGTGAAGGCCTTGGTCGACGCGACGCCGATCTCGGGGCCGGCGAGCGTCGGCATCACCGTGTCGCTTTCGCGCGCGATCGTCGAGCTGGGGACATTCACCACCGCGAGCGCATGCTGTTTGTGCTCTTTGGCGTAGCGCAGCGTCGCGAGCGTGTCGGCGGTCTCACCCGACTGCGACACGAAAATCGACAGTCCGCCTGCCGACAGGGGCACGTCGCGATAGCGGAACTCGGAAGCGACGTCGATCTCGACCGGCAGGCGCGCAAAGCGCTCGAACCAGTATTTTGCCACCAGCCCGGCGTAATAGGCCGTGCCGCAAGCCGACATCGCGACGCGCTCGAGCGCGCGAAAGTCGAACGGTAGCTCAGCCGGCAGCCGCACGCGCTCGGCCGTCATATCGAGATAGTGCGCGAGCGTGTGGCCGACGACCTCCGGCTGCTCGTGAATCTCCTTGGCCATGAAGTGACGATAATTGCCCTTGTCGACGAGGAAAGCCGAGGCCGACGATCTGAGCACGGCACGTTCGACTTTGCCGCCCTTGGCGTCGTGAATTTCGACGCTCTTGCGCGTAAGTACGGCCGAGTCGCCATCCTCGAGATACGAGATCGCGTCGGTAAAGGGAGCGAGCGCAATAGCGTCGGAGCCGAGATACATTTCACCGTCGCCATAGCCGATCGCGAGCGGCGAGCCCTTGCGGGCGCCAACGAGGAGATCGTTTTCTCCCGCGAACAAGAAGGCGAGCGCGAATGCGCCTCGCAGCCGCGGCAGCGCAGCCGCCACCGCGTCGGCAGGCGAGCGGCCGTTCTTCATCTCCCGCGTCACGAGATGGGCGACCACCTCCGTGTCGGTGTCCGAGCCGAACTTCGCGCCCGTCTTTTCCAGCTCCTCGCGCAACTCGCGGAAATTCTCGATGATGCCGTTGTGAACAACGGCAAGGCGCTCGGTGGCATGAGGGTGCGCATTGCTTTCAGTCGGGCGGCCGTGGGTCGCCCAGCGGGTGTGGCCGATGCCGGTAGTGCCGGCGAGCGGCTCCCGCGCGAGCCGAGCTTCGAGGTTGCGCAGCTTGCCCTCGGCCCGCCGGCGGACGAGTTGCCCGCTCTCCAGCGTGGCCACGCCGGCGGAGTCGTAGCCCCGGTATTCGAGCCGCTTGAGCGCATCGACAAGCAAGCCCGCAACCGGCTCACGTCCGAGAATGCCTACAATTCCGCACATGGGAGCGGCAGCCTCCTAAGCTGGTGCCACGGCACTATACCTCGACGGGCATGTCTTCGCCGTGAACGTCAAAAACGAAATCAAGATAGCTTTCAAGTTGTGACAATTAAGGCTAACGCGCTCGTCGACATCTACTTTGCGGGCGTGCGCTTCTTGCTCGGCAATACGCGTTCGCGCAGGCGCCGCGCCCAGCCCTCCTTGATCGCCTGCCGCCCACGCCCGAGCGCAAGCGCATCCGCGGGGACGTCCTGAGTGATGACCGAACCCGAGCCGACATAAGCGCCGTCTCCGATCTTCACCGGCGCGACCAGCGCCGAATTCGAACCGATGAATGCGTTTTTGCCGATCTCGGTGCGGTGCTTTGCGACGCCGTCGTAGTTGCAGGTGATGGTGCCGGCGCCGACATTGGCGCCCGCGCCGACGGTCGCATCGCCGATATAGCTCAGGTGATTGGCCTTGGCGCCGGTCTCGATCAGCGCCTCCTTGACCTCGACGAAATTACCGATGTGAACGTCGTCCTGCAGGCGCGTGCCAGGGCGCAGCCGCGCATAGGGGCCGACCAACGCCCCTTTGCCCACGTGGGCGCGGTCGAGATGCGAGAAGGAGCGGATCACGGCGTTGTCTTCAACCGTGACGCCGGGTCCGAACACCACGAAAGGCTCCACCACGACCTCGCGACCGAACTTGGTATCCGACGACAGAAACACCGTCTCGGGCGCGATCAGGGTTACGCCCGCATCCATTGCCGCGTTGCGTAGGCGCTGCTGCAGTACCGCTGCGGTGTCCGCGAGCTGTGCGTTGGTGTTGATGCCGCGCACGTCCTCCTCCTCGGTCTCGATCACGACAGCCTTTCCTCCCATCGCTCGAGCGATGGCGATGGCATCGGTGAGATAGTATTCCCCTTTACGATTATCGTTGCCAATTCGCTCGAGGATCGCGAGCGCGGTCGGACCGGCAAACGCCATCAGGCCGCCGTTGCACAGCGCGATCGCGCGCTCCGCCGGGCTCGCATCGAGCTCTTCACGAATGGCAACGAGCTCGCCGCCTTTCAGCACAAGCCGCCCGTAACCCGAAGGATCCTTGGGGCGAAAGCCAAGCACCACGAGCGCCGCCCCTTCGGCGAGGGCTCCGCGGATTCGAGTCAAAGTCTGCGGCCGGATGAGCGGCGTATCGCCGAAGATCACGAGGACGTCGTCCGGCGCGCGCGCGATCGCGGCTTTCGCGGCCAGCACCGCATGCGCGGTTCCGCGCCGTTCCGCCTGCACGAAGATCTCGGCATCGGGCAGGACCCGTTTGGCTTCGGCCGCCACCGCATCGGCGCCGAGCCCGACCACGACTGCGGTCTTGGTGCCGCCTGCTTTGTTCACGGCATCGAGCACGTGGGCGAGGAGCGACTGGCCGGCGATCGCATGCAGCACTTTCGGCCGCGTCGAACGCATGCGAGTGCCTTCGCCGGCCGCCAGCACAATGGCAAGGCAGGTACGTTCAACCGCCAATGGACCTCCTCCGCGGCACGCTTCGGCCGCCGGCGCCGTCATATCCGAGTGCGCCGCGACGGAAAAGGTGGAATGCGCAAGCAGGCCCCGTCACCAAAAACGACCCATTTCGCAGAAATTGGCAATCTCTCATTTGCGCCGATTCGCCGGGGGGCGGGCGCGGGCGGTTCCGCCCTTGGTCCCGTGAGCCGCAGGTTGTGCGCCAAGCGTGCGCGGCGCATAGTGCGCTGATCCATGCAATCCCAGCTCTTTCTGCCCACCGCCCAGGCCGGCCTCAACACCTGGCTGTGCGCAACGTTCCGCCTGGTGATCGTGCTATTCAACTATTATGCGTTCGGCTGGATCGCGCTCGGCGCGGCATTGCTCAATCTGTTGCGGCCATCGATCCTGTTGGTCGCGCTGGCGCTTGCCGCGACCGCATTCGGCCTGGTGCTGCACAATGCCAATCTCGCCGGCGTTGCGGCCGCGCTGCTGATGCTCAGCTTGGCCCGTCCTGCGCCTGCAGCAGAGTGAACGCAAGCGCGAGCAGAGCGGCCGAGAACCACACCGCCTGCCAGTTGGCGAAGCTTTCGTTGCAAACGATGTAGACCGCCGACGCTGCCAGCGTGGCCGCCACCGCGGTCTCAGCCGCCGGGGCTCGCAAGCGCCGCTTCCACCTCGCCAGAAGCGCCCCTTTGGTCGCGGGCTTTCCTTTCGTCGCGAGCAGAAGCGGAATTGTCGCGGCGGTGAGTGGTGCGAACGGAAAGTCCCGGTAGCGCGGGTCGAACACAAGCCCCAGCGCCGCCTGCACCGAAAGCACGGCGAGCGCGAGCAAGAGAGTGCCGAGCGAAAGCGCTACCATGTCGCGCGGGCGTTGGTTGGCGCGACCGAGGATTTGCGCGAAGCTCAGCGCGCTCGCCCCCGATGCCAGCGCGGCGGCGGCGACCAGCGGCGCGATCAGCGCTACGGCCGCCCAGGCGAGCGAGCGCAGCCAATCGCCGATCGTCAGGCTTTCGAGCGGAACATTCGCGACCGTCCAGCCGATCAGGGTACCGGACACAATCGCAATCGCCGTAAGACGCAGCCACCAGCCTACGCTGGCCGCGGCAGCGATCCGCCCGCGGATGGCGAGCGCGGTTGCGAAAATTAAGGCCGCGAGCCCCAGTCCGCCCGCAGCCTGCCTGGGCCATTGTGGGTGATTGGAGACGGCGCTGCCCCA
>WNFP01002774.1_pt1 | contig 13971 bp, 9 predicted proteins | sample 5400201 | NCBI WGS metagenome assembly WNFP01 (sample SAMN13153355, study PRJNA577476) | soil metagenome | isolation source: 115 cm saprolite under Madrone tree | place: USA:California | collected 2016-06-14
GGCGGCGTCGAGGATCTCGAACGCAAGCTTCTCGGACATGCTCTTCCCGCCACGCTGGCGCGCGAAACGCACGATCCAGCGGCGGGCAAGCGCCAGCCGGCGCTCCGGCCTGATCTCGACTGGGACCTGATAGGTGGCGCCGCCGACCCGCCGAGGCTTGACCTCGAGCAGCGGGGTGGCGTTGCGCAGCGCCGACTCGAAGACTTCGAGCGGCTCCTTCTTGGCCTGCTTGCTGGCACGCGAAAGCGCGTCGTAGACCACGCGCTCGGCGGTCGAACGCTTGCCACGGCTCATGACCACGTTCACGAACTTGGCGATCGACTCCGACTGGTACACGGGGTCGGGCGCGATTACACGCTTGACTGGGCGGCTGCGACGAGGCATCAGGCCGCCGCCTTGCTCTTTTCCCGCTTGGCGCCGTACTTGGAGCGAGCCTTCTTGCGGTTCTTGGTGCCGGCGGTGTCGAGCGTGCCGCGGATGATGTGGTAGCGGACCCCCGGCAGGTCCTTGACGCGGCCGCCGCGAATGAGCACGACCGAGTGCTCCTGGAGGTTGTGGCCGATACCAGGGATGTAGGCGGTGACCTCGATCCCTGTGGTCAGCCGGACACGGGCGACCTTGCGGAGCGCCGAGTTCGGCTTCTTGGGGGTTTGGGTATAGACACGCACGCAGACTCCCCGCCTCTGCGGTGAACCCTTGAGCGCGGGCGCCTTAGACTTCGGCCTGGCTGCCTGGCGACCGAGGCGGACAAGCTGCTGGATGGTGGGCAAACGTATCTCCTATTGACGGTTCGATTCCCACGCGGCAATAGCCGATTGGGCGACAAACGATGAGTATACCCAAAAATCGACCCCTCTCTAACAGCCGGCGATCGAGCCACTACTTCGATCCTTCGCCTGCCGTCCAGTCGAGGCCGCGGACGGTGTTTCTGCACCTTGGCGAACTCGCGCTCGAGCTGCAGGCGGATCGGGGGGTTTTCGGGTCGCGTGCCGTCGATCTCGGCACCCTTTCGCTGCTCCGCGAGGCGCCGGCACCCCCGCTTGGGGGCGATATTCTCGATCTCGGGTCAGGCTACGGCCCGATCGCCATCGCGCTGGCTCGGCAGGCGCCAGAAGCCCGCTTGTGGGCGGTCGATGTGAACGAGCGGGCGCTGGAGCTCACTCGGGCCAATGCTGCCACGGCCAACACGTCGAACGTGACCGCGAGCCTGCCCGACGACGTGCCGGCTGGGCTTCGCTTCGCCGCCATCTACTCCAATCCGCCGGTTCGGGTCGGCAAAGGCCCGCTGCACGAGCTTCTGTTGCGGTGGCTGCCGCGGCTCGAGAAGGGAGCGAGCGCGTACCTGGTCGTGCAGCGCAACCTGGGTTCGGACTCGCTCGCCGCCTGGTTGTCGACGCAGGGCTACGACGTTAGGCGGCTCAAGTCGAAGAAGGGGTACCGGATCCTCGAGGTGCGCGGTTCGGAGCCGTCAGCGGCACCGGCTTCTTAACAACCAGGGTTGTCGCCGCCGGCTCGCCCTATTAAGGTCGAGGCCGTCAGGCGTGAAGGGCTGGGGGAGGAGCCCAAAAGAAGAGGGAGGGCCCGCCAAAGGTCTGTCTGCCGGCCCAACGCGGCGCCCCTACACCTCCCCCGCAAAATGGCACGCCGCCTCCTGATCCCGATGCCCATGGGGCTCCAGCTCCGGCTCCACCTCCGAGCACACCCCCGGCACCCTAGCGATAGGACACCGCGTGTGGAACCGGCACCCCGACGGCGGGTTCACCGGCGACGGGATCTCCCCCTTGATCAGCATCGGCTCGCGCCCCCGCTCGATCAACGGATCCGGGACGGGAATCGAAGACAACAGCGCCTTCGTGTACGGATGCTGCGAATGCTCGTAAATGTCGACCCGGTCGGCGATCTCCACCACCTTCCCCAGGTACATAACCGCAATCCGGTCCGACAGGTGCCGCACCACCGCGAGGTCGTGCGCGATGAACAGGTACGTCAGCTGGAACTCTTTTTGGAGATCTTGAAGCAGGTTGATGATCTGCGCTTGGATCGAGACGTCCAGCGCCGAAACCGGCTCGTCACAGACGATGAACGACGGCGAAACCGACAAAGCACGGGCGATTCCAATGCGCTGGCGCTGCCCGCCTGAGAACTCGTGCGGATACCGGTTGGTGAAGTTCGGGTTCAGGCCCACCAGCCGCAGCAGCTCCTGGACCCGGGTCCGCCTCTCCTTACCTCGCGCCAGCCCGAAATTGTCCAGGGGCTCGGCGATGATGTCGCCGACCGTCATGCGCGGATCCAGAGAAGCGAACGGGTCCTGGAAGATGATCTGCATCTCGCGACGCACCCGCCGCAGCCGCCGCCCGCGCAGCCGAGACAGGTCCTGCCCCTTGAAGATCACCCGGCCCGACGTCACCGGCTGCAAAGCCGTGATCAATCGCGCCAGGGTCGACTTCCCGCATCCCGACTCACCGACGAGACCGAGCGTCTCCCCGCGCCGGATGTCGAGGCTGACGCCGGCCACCGCCTGCACGACCGCGCCCCCCGCCGCCGGGTAGTGCTTGACGACATTCTCGACACGAACAATGGAGCGATCCGCGGGCGACTGCGCCACCTGCGTCGCCGCGGCCGCCTGCCCGCCCGCCATCAAATCTTCGCGTCGGACCGCATGCGCTTCTTGATCTCGGCGGCGACGTCGAACGCAACCTCGCTCGCCTGCGCGGCAGCGCGTGTCTCCTCCGACACGGTGCTCATCTTCACCCAGCACCGCGCTTCCTGGCCCGGGGCCACCTCCTCCAGCTCTGGCTCCTCCTTCAGGCACTTGTCGACCTTGAACAAGCACCGAGGATGGAACTTGCAGCCCGGCGGCAGGCGCACCAGGTCCGGCGGCAACCCGCGAATCGAGACCAGCCGGCCCTTGCGCGCCTCGTCGACGCGCGGCACCGAGCGGAGCAGCGACCACGTGTACGGATGCTCGGGCCGCGCGAAGATCCGCTCCACCGGCCCCTCCTCGACCACCCGCCCCGCGTACATCACGATCACACGCTGGCACATGCTCGCGACCAGTGCTGTGTTGTGGGTGATGAGGATGATGGCCGTGCCGAGCTCGCGGTTGAGCTGCCTCAGAAGCTGGATCACCTGCGCCTGCACGGTCACGTCCAGCGCCGTCGTCGGCTCATCGGCGATCAGCAGCGAAGGCTCGTTGGCAAGGCCCATCGCGATCATGGCTCGCTGGCGCATGCCGCCCGAGAACTGGTGCGGATAGTCGCTGATCCGCCGCTCGGCCGCCGGCACGCGCACCCTCTTGAGCAGGGGCACGACTCGCTGAGCGGCCTCAACAGGTGCGAACCGGTCGTGGGCGGTCATCGCTTCTTTGATCTGCGCCCCGACCTTTGTGACCGGGTTCAAAGACGTCATCGGGTCCTGGAAGATCATCGCCACGTCGTTGCCGCGGTAGTTGCGCACCTCGTCGCCGTCCATCTCGACGACGTCACGGCCCTTGAAGAGGATCTTCCCGCTCACGATCCGCCCTGGCTCAGGAATCAAGCGCAGGATCGACAGAGCGGTCATGGTCTTGCCGCAGCCCGATTCGCCGACGATGGCCACGGTCTCGCCAGGATCGACGTGAAACGAAATCCCGTCGACGGCGTGGACGACCCCTCGTGATGTGAAGAACTGCGTCCTCAGGTCCTGGACGCGGAGGATCGGTTCAGTCAAATGGAGGCGTTATCGGCGCATGCGCGGGTCGAGCGCGTCGCGCAGCCCATCGCCGATGAAGTTGAACGCAAGCATGGTCATCGATAGCGCAACGCAGGGGATGATAACGAGATAAGGATACGCGTCGACTGCGGCATAGCCCTCGAACACCATGGTCCCCCAGGTCGGCTGCGGAGGTCGTAGACCGACACCGAGAAAGTCGAGCACCGCCTCGGTGAAGATCGCGGCCGGAATGCCGAACGTGAGGGAGACGATGACGGGACCTAGCGAATTCGGCAGCAGGTGCTTGAGGATGATCTTGATAGGGCTGCTGCCGGCCGCGCGCGCCGCCTCGACGAACTCCTTCTCCTTGATCGAGAGCACCTGGCCGCGGACCAAACGCGCCAGGCCGACCCAGCTCACCAGCCCGATCGCCACGAAGATGTTGAGCAGCGTCGGGCCGAGGGCGGCCACGATGATGAGCACGAACAGCAGGTCGGGAAAGGCGTACATGATGTCGGTGAAACGCATCAGTAGGTTGTCGAGCCAGCCGCCGAAATAGCCGGCGGCGAGGCCGATGCTGCCGCCGATCACAAGCACGATCGCCTGCACCAGGATGCCGATCGACAGCGAGACCTGCGACCCGAAGATGACCTTCGACAGAACGTCTCGACCCAGGTCGTCCGTCCCGAGAATGTGGTGCGCCGCTCCGGGCCCCAGGTAGTTGCTGACCACGTCCTGGGCCGTGGGGTCCTGGAGCAGGCCAAAGCGCTCAAGCAGGGGAGCGATCACGGCCAACGTGATGAGCAGAAGCACGAACGCGAGGCTCCCCACCGCCAGCCGGTTGCGCCTAAAGCGCCTCCAGGCGTCGGTCCACAGACCGATCTACTGGGGATTTTCCCAATCGATATCCTGAGCGAGGAGGGCGGTCGCCGCCACTACTCGAGCCTCACGCGCGGATCGATGAAGACGTAGGCCACGTCCACCACCAGGTTCAGAAGCGCGACCAGTGCCGCGTACAGGACCGTGGTGCCGAGAATCATCGGGTAGTCGCGAGCCTCGATCGACTGCACATACGAGCGCCCTATTCCTGGCACCTGAAACACGGTCTCCACGATGACGGAGCCGGTGATGAGCGCCGCAAACAGCGGTCCGGCGATGGTCACAACCGGGATGAGGGAGTTCTTCAGGACGTGGCGTGTCACCACCAGGCGCTCGCGAAGCCCCTTCGCCCACGCCGTGCGGACGTAGTCCTGGCGCAGCGAATCCAGCGTGGCGGAACGCGTGAGCCGGGCGAGAAACGCGATCGGCAGAAAGCTCAGCGTGGCGACGGGCATGACCATATGCAGCACATCCTGGGGGTACCCTCCCGTCGGTAGATAGAAGTTCGCGTTTGTGAACTTATAGAGGAAGTTCGACAGCAGGATGATCAGAACGATCCCCACGACGAAGTTGGGTACCGAGGCGCCGATCGTTGCCAATCCCACGGCCAGGTAGTCGACGAACGTGTTCTGACGCAGCGCGGCGACCACGCCCAGCGAGATACCGACCAAGATGATGACGAGGAAAGAAACCGCGCCTAGTCTGACGGTGTAAGGCCAGCTTTCCAGGATCAACTGGTTGACCGATTGACCTGGGTGCTGGTACGAGGTGCCGAAGTCGAAATGAACGACGTTCCAGAGGTAGAGCCCGAACTGGGTCCAGATCGGCTGGTCGAGGCCGTACTTCACATTGAGCTGGCGGATCGTCGCGTCGGATAGCTGCCTGCCCTCCTTGTCCCACGGGCTGCCCGGCGCGATGTGAGCCAGGAAGAACGTGATCAGGATGACGAACAGAAGGACGGGAATCATCCAGAGCAGACGTCGCGCGACATAGATCCCGAGGGTCCAGCCCCGGCCCGACCGTTTCCGAAGAGGGATGAGGGCGCCCCTCAGCGGGGCGCCCCTCACCAATGCCAAATGTGTCTCCTAGTGCTGCGCTATCTGGATGCTCCAGGTGAAGAAGTCGCCGAGCCACTGGTCGTCGTTCGGCGTCGCGTTGATGCCCTTGACGTACGGCTTCACGAGACGCCACTGGGTGCGCTGGTACAAGAATAGGACTGGCGCCTCCGAGACGAGCGCTTTTTCCGCCGTCTCGTAGGCGGCATCACGCTTCGCGTTGTCTGAGGCTGCGTCGCCCGCCGTCACCGCGTCGTCGTATGCCTTGTTGCTCCAGCCACTGAACTGGTTGCCGGAACCGGTAACGAAGATGTCGAACCAGTCCTGCGAGTCAGGGTAATCGGCGCCCCATCCGGAGAGACCACCGATCTGGTAGTTGAGGGTCCTCAAGCGCTTGCTCTGGGTCTTGGAGTCTGTGCCGTCGAGCACGATGTCGACCCCCAGGTTGGTCTTCAGCTGCGCCTGGATGAACTCCGCGGCCGTTTTGTCGCCCGGGCTGCTGCTGCGGTAGGTGTACTTGACGCCGTTCAGCGAGGCCGCGCTTACGCCAGACGACGCAAGGGTTGCCTTGGCTGTCGCTGGATCGAACTTCTGCGCGGTGCCCAGGTCGGGTCTGTAGTTGCGCATGCCTTTCGGGATGAGGGTCGTGGCCGAAAGGCCGCGACCCTTCTCGATGTTGGTCGTGAACGAGTCGCGATCGATCGCCTGTGCGAAGGCCAGGCGCACCTTGGGGTTGTCGAACGGAGCTTTCGTGACGTTGATGTCCACCCAAAAGACTGTGAGCTCCGGCGTTGCGACCAATTCGGGAGAGCTCCGTACCGCTTCAGTATCAGCGAGCGGTACCGTGACCATGTCGAGTTCGCCGCTCTTGTACTTGGCGTAAGCGACCGTCTCGTCATCGATGAACGACTCCGTGATCTTGGTCAGGGTCGGCTTGGGCTGGCTGCCCGAGTAGCTTGTGTTAGCTACAAGCGTGACGTGGTCCTTGGGCACGTCCTCTGAGATCTTGTAGAGGCCGTTGCCGACCACCGTCTGAGGGGCGGCGGGAGCGACCGCGCCCCACTTGTCGTTGCCGCTCGAGTCCTTGCCGTACTTGGCGACGATGTCCTTGCGAACCGGAGAGCTGGTCCACAGGCTGGCGACCCACTTGAAGTAGCCGGCGGGCGCCTCGAGGGTGACCTGGAACGTGTTGTCGTCGACCGCTTTCAGGCCGATGGTCTGGAGTGCGGCGTCAACGCCTGGGTCCTTCGGGTCCATGTTGTTGACGGTATTGGCGTTCTTGATGCTGTAGTAGAACGAGGCGTACGGCGCTGCGAGGCGCGGGTCGAGCAGGCGCTGGAACCCATAAACGAAGTCGGCGGCCTTCACCGGCTGGCCGTCGCTCCATGTGGCGCCCTTGTGCAGCTTGAAGGTGTAGACCATCCCGGTGCTGTCGATCGTGTAGCTGTCGGCCGCTGCGCCGACGGCGTCCTTGCCGTCCTTGGTGGTCCTGAGCAAGGCCTCGAAGGTCTGGCGGCCCACCGCCGCCTCATAGTCCCACTGCTGCTGCCCAGGGTCGAAAGAGGCCGGCTCGGTCGTGAGCCGCACATTAAGCGCCTGGGTGCTGGCAAGGGTCAGACCGTTGCCGCTCGAACCGCCGCACGCGACAACCGCAAACAACGCGGCCGTGGCGAGCGCGATCGCTCGAAAGCGGATACCTAGATGCATACGCGTCTTACCTCTCTGGACTGATCCTGCCGCCTTCTTCCCGGAGCCACGGGGCGAGAGTGCGCCGACAGCAGGTCTTACTCACACAGCCTCTTCGGCTCGTAACCGAATTCTGTTGTCCCCACCATAGAGTGTCAAGTCGCATAGCTCACAACCTTTGGCCGAACGCTTGTTTGTTCAGTGCGCTGCGATGTAGATTTGCGTCGGAAACAGCGCGCCTGGCCAGTCGTCGACCGACGTCGTGGTCACACCGCTGACGTACGGCTTCACGAGGTTCCAGCCCACCGGTTGAGCCAGGAAGACCACCGGCACGTCGGTGCCAAGCATCTTTTGTGCTTGCTTGTATTCCTGGTCGCGGCGTTCCGGCTGCAGGTCTGAGCCGGCCACGCGCACGAAGCTGTCGTACTGCTTGTTTTGATAGAAGGAAAAGTTCCTCGAATTGCTGGTCTGGAAGAGGCCAAACCAATCCGATGGATCGGGATAGTCAGCCGTCCACCCCAGCGGACCGGCAACCTGGAAGTCTCCCGAGTCGAGGCGTGAGAAGTACGTGTCGCGGTCCAGCGGTTCGAGCGCGACGTCCACACCAAGATTCGTCTTCAGCTGGTCGCGGACGAAAGTAGCCGTCGCCTTGCTGAAATCGGACGATTGGTCGTAGGAGAACTTCACGCCTGAGAGCTGGGTCGCGGTGACGCCCGACGCGGCGAGGATCGCATGCGCCTGGACGACGTCGAACTTCTGAGTCGACGCCAGGTCGGGCGCGTAACCGCGCATGCCCTTGGGGATGAGGGCCTCTGCGGGAAGCCCCTGGCCCTGGAAGATCTTCGCGATGTAGGCGTCGCGATCGATCGCGGCCGCGAGCGCCTGCCGCAACTTCACGTTGTTCAACGGCGCCTGAGTTATGCGAAACGTCAGCCAGAACACGGTAAGCGCGGGCGTCCGCACCAGCTCCTGCTTGAGATGGTTGTCGCCCGCGACTCTCGAAGCCTGTGCCGGCTGCACGTCGATCGTGTCCACCTCGCCGTTCATGTACTGAGTGAGCGCGGCCGCCCCGTCGTTGACGACGCGAAACATGATTGCTTTCAGCTTCGGCTTGACGCCCCAGTAGTGTGCGTTCGGAACCGCGATCAAGTGGTCGCTGGATATCTCCGTGACGTGAAAGGGTCCGTTCGTCGCCAGCGAGTCCGGCGAGGCCGCCCACGCGTCCTTGTATTTGGTGACGACGTCCTGCCTGATCGGCGCGCCCGCGGGCATGGCGGCGAGCCACACGAATGCCGGATCGGGGTGCGACAGCGTGACCTGGAACGTGAGGTCGTCCGCCGCCTTCAAGCCCAGGGTCGCCAGCGCCGCGTCGATGCGAGCCGCATCGCGCTGCGGGTCGAGGAGCGAGACCCCGTCCCCATTGAGAATCGCAGCCGCGAAGAAGGGACCATTTAGCGCGGCCAGGCGGGGATCGATGAGGCGCTGCCATGCGTACACGAAGTCCTGGGCTTTCACCGGCGTGTCGTCCCAGTACTGCGCGTTCGCTCGCAGATGAAAGACGAACACGGTGCCGTTGTTCATCACGTCGTAGCTCTCCGCAGCCGCCGGCACCACGCCACTGAGATCCGCGGCGGGTTTCAGCAGCGGCTCGGAGATGGCGCGGAGAACTGCAGTCTCGTAGGGGTACTGAGTCTGTCCCGGGTCGAGCGTCCCCGGCGAATCGTCGAGGAGGACGTGCAGCGTCTGGTCTTTGGCCAGGCGCGGTCCCTGGGTGAGCGGCGCGGTCGGATTGCACGCCGTGGCCAACACGAGTGCGAGCACTGCAGGCGCGACGGCGCGAAGCAGCCTCGAGCCTGGAATCACGGTTTCAATCTTCCCAGTTTGCGTGGCGACAAGGCCGGATTCATTCCGGCCGTCACCCTTCGCGCTGTATTGCCACCATACGTGGCCAGGCGAGGTCCTTCAGTAAATCCAAACAGCGGGAAAGAGAGCAGCCGCGCGCGAAGCGCCACCTCTGGGGCCCCCGTGACGCAGTCACGGGAGTGTGACCGGCAGGTTCCCTCCCATAAAAACAAAGGGGCAACCCTGGCGGGCGCCCCCTGTGCACGTACGGCTGACTCTAACCGAAAACGGCGCCAATATGTCGGCCAAAAAGAAAGGGAGGGGCCGTCGATCCGGCCCCTCCCCAGGATTGCCTCTAAACGGACAGCGTCTCCAGGTCGATCGGCTCCTCTTCGAGGATCCGCGCCGCCTGCTCGCGCTGCTTCTTGTAGTAGTCCAGACCGGTCCCGGCCGGGATGAGCTTGCCGATGATCACGTTCTCCTTGAGCCCTCGCAGGCGGTCCACCTTGCCGCTGATCGCGGCTTCGGTGAGCACGCGGGTGGTCTCCTGGAACGACGCCGCCGACAGCCACGAAGTGGTGTTGAGCGCCGCCTTGATCAGGCCGAGCAGCACGGTCTGCGCCGTGGCGGGCTCGCCGCCCTCCGCCAGCGCCCGGGCGTTGGCCTCCTCGTACTCCCACTGCGAGACGATCTCGCCAGGCAGCAGGCCGGTGTCGCCCGCGGAGTCGATGCGGACCTTCCGCATCATCTGCCGGACGATCACCTCGATGTGCTTGTCGTTGATGTCGACACCCTGCGACCGGTACACCTTCTGGACCTCGTCCACGAGGAACGTCTGCACCGCTTCCTTGCCAAGGATGTGCAGCAGCTCCTGCGGCGAGATGGACCCTTCGGTGATCTGCTGGCCCGCCTTGATGAGCACCTTCTGTCCGTCTCGGCGGTCGAGCTCGGGCCGGATGCGCACCTGGTGCGGGATCGTGTACTCGCGAATCTCCTCGTCGAGCGTGCGAACCGTGATCTCCTTGGCCGATACCGTCACCTTTCCGGCGTGCCGGGTGCGCACGCCGTTGCCCTTGGCGTCGCGGGCCAGCTCCTGGCCCTCCATGACGTCGTCCTTGCTCTTGACGATCGCGGTCATCTTGCTGTCGAGCGGATACGAAACCTCGAACTCCTCGCGTGAGATCACGCGCACCTTGCGCGTGCCCTCCTGGCGGATGATCTCGAGCTCGCCGTCGATCTCGCTGATGATGGCCTTGCCCTTGGGGATGCGAGCCTCGAACAGCTCTTCAACACGGGGCAGACCCTGGGTGATGTCCACGCCTGCGACACCACCGGTGTGGAATGTGCGCATCGTGAGCTGGGTGCCCGGCTCGCCGATCGACTGAGCGGCGATCACGCCCACAGCCTCACCGATCTCGACGACCTTGCCGGTGGCAAGGTTGCGGCCATAGCACGTGCGGCAGACGCCCTCGCGGGCCTCGCACACGAGCACGGAACGCATCTTGACGGGGACACCCGCGCTGATGATCTGCCGCGCCGCATCGTCGCTGATCGACGTGCCCGCGGGAATCAGGACCTTGCCGTCGACGGAGATGTCCTCCGCGGCGACACGCCCCGCGATTTTCTCGAAGATCGGCTCGGTCTTGGCCCGCTCCGGTGTGATGTCGCGGATCCAGATGCCGTTGGTGGTGCCGCAGTCCTCTATGCGCACGATGACGTCCTGGGCGACGTCGACGAGTCGACGCGTCAGGTAGCCGGAGTCGGCGGTGCGGAGTGCAGTATCGGCGAGACCCTTGCGCGTGCCGTGCGTCGAGATGAAGTACTCGAGCACGGTCAGACCCTCGGTGAAGTTGGCCATGATCGGCAGGTCGATGATCCGTCCCGTGGGGTCGGCCATCAGGCCGCGCATGCCCGCGAGCTGGCGGATCTGCTGGATGTTGCCGCGGGCGCCCGAGCCCATCATCATCCAGATCGGGCTGAATTTGTCGAAGGCGTGCTCGGTCGCGTTGCCCACCTCTTCGTAGGCGCGCTGCCAGAGCTCGATGACCTTGCGGTATCGCTCGTCGTCGGTCATGACGCCGCGGCGGTACATCCGCTCCACCTCGGCGACCTCTTTTTCGGTGGCGTGGATGATCTGCCACTTGGACTCGGGATGCGGGATGTCCATCGCGGAGACGGTGATCCCGGCCTGGGTCGCGTAGCGGAATCCGAGCCGCTTGATGTCGTTGACGACGATTGCGGTGGTGTCGCTGCCGTACAGGCGGTAGAGCTCCGCGACCAGCGTGCGCAGCAGCTTGCGGTCGTAGTGCGCGTTCTGGAACGAGAGCGGCTTCATCGATTTCTCGACCGGCTCCTTGCCCACGGGCAGGGGCTGGTTGAAAACCACGCGCCCGGCGGTGGTGACGATGAGCGCGGACCCGAGCTTGACCCGGATCCAATCCTGGAGCTTGAGCACCTTGCTCTCGAGGGCGTGAAGCACCTCGTTCTCCGAGCTGTAAGTGCGCAGCTTGGCCACGGCGTCGCCTGACGGCATCTCGCCGCGGGTGGCCGTGAGCCAGTAGCAGCCCAGCACGACGTCCTGGGTCGGCGCCACCACCGGGTGACCGTCGGCCGCGGACAGGATGTTCTGCGACGACATCATCAGGTTCTTGGCCTCGGCGATCGCCCCGCTGAACAGCGGGACGTGCACGGCCATCTGGTCGCCGTCGAAGTCCGCGTTGAACGCGGCGCAGACGAGCGGGTGGATCTGGATCGCCGATCCTTCGACCAGCACCGGCATGAACGCCTGGATGCCGAGGCGGTGCAGGGTCGGGGCGCGGTTGAGCAGCACCGGGTGGTCGCGGATGACCTCGTCGAGGACGTCCCAGACCTCAGTGCGGCTGCGCTCGACCATGCGCTTGGCGGACTTGATGTTGGTCGTATAGCCCTTGTTGACGAGCTCGCGCATGACGAATGGCTTGAAGAGCTCGAGCGCCATCTTCTTGGGCAGGCCGCATTCGTGGAGCTTCAGCTCCGGGCCGACCACGATGACCGAGCGGCCCGAGTAGTCCACGCGCTTGCCGAGCAGGTTCTGGCGGAACCGGCCCTGCTTGCCCTTGAGCATGTCGGACAGTGACTTCAGCTTGCGATTGCCGGTGCCGGTGATGGCGCGGCCGCGGCGGCCGTTGTCGATCAAGGCGTCAACCGCCTCCTGGAGCATCCGCTTCTCGTTGCGCACTATGATCTCGGGCGCGCCGAGCTCGAGGAGCCTCTTCAACCGGTTGTTGCGGTTGATCACCCGGCGGTAGAGGTCGTTGAGGTCAGAGGTCGCGAAGCGGCCGCCGTCCAGCTGGACCATCGGGCGCAGCTCGGGCGGGATGACCGGCAGGACCTCGAGCACCATCCACGTCGGGCTGGCGTTCGACTTGCGGAAGTCCTCGACCACCTTCAGGCGCTTGATCGCCTTCTGCTTGCGCTGGCCGCTGGACGACTTCGACTCGTCGCGCAGCCTGTACATCTCCGACTGCAGCTCGATGCGCGACAGCAGGTCGCGAACCGCTTCCGCGCCGATCCCGGCACGGAACGCGCGTCCGAAGCGCTCCGAGTAGTCGCGGTACTGCGTGTCGGTGAGGATCTGCTTGGCGTGCAGCGCCTCGAGGTCGGTGCGGGTGGCCTCGATCTCGGCCTGCAGCGCCTCCAGCTCTCCCTGGATGGCGTCGCGCTGGGTCTTGGTCGCGCCTTCGATCTGCGCCTCGAGCGCCTTCTTGTCCGCGTCGAGGCGATCCTTGGCGCGCTTCTGTGCGGCCTTGGTGTTGGCCTCGAGCTTCTCGATCTTCTCCTGGACCTTGGCGAGAACGGCACGCGACATCTCGCGCGCGAAGACCTCGCCCTTCTCGACGACGACTTCCTCGTCACCGTCAGCGCCGACCGAGTAGTCACGCCGGGCCTTGGTGCCGATGCCCGCCTTGACGGTCTCGGTGATCTTCTTGCCCTGGGTGGTCAGAGCGTCAACGGACTCCTGCAGCTCTTCCTCGAGCCTGGCCACCTCTGCGTCGACCTCGCCCTTCAGCTTCTTGGTCTTGCCTTCGTGCTCGGCCCGAAGCTCCTTGGACTTGGCATCGACGTCCGCGCGCAGCCGGATCGCGCGCTCGTCCTTGTCCATGTTGAGGGCGGCGAGCATGTCCGCCCGCGCCTCCTCGTGGACGTCGGTGACGATGTAGTTGGCGAAGTAAAGGATCTTCTCCAGGTTGCGGGGAGACATGTCGAGCAGCAAGCCCATGCGGCTTGGGATGCCCTTGAAGTACCAGACGTGGCTCACCGGCGACGCGAGCTTGATGTGCCCCATTCGCTCGCGGCGCACCTTGGAGCGCGTCACCTCGACGCCGCACTTGTCGCAGATGATGCCCTTGTAGCGGTAGCGCTTGTACTTTCCGCAGTGGCACTCCCAGTCCCGCGTCGGGCCGAAGATGCGCTCGCAGAAAAGACCGTCGCGCTCAGGACGAAGCGTCCGGTAGTTGATCGTCTCCGGCTTGGTGACCTCGCCGTGCGACCACGACATGATCGTTTCCGGCGACGCCAGCGAAAGCTTTAGTGCATCGAAGTTTTCGAGCTTCAGCAAGTCTTCCTCTTCTCTCCTACTCTGCCGAGTCTTCCCCGAGCTCTTCGCGCTCGAGGCTGATGCCGAGGTCCAACGGGATCTCGGGGATGTCTTCTTCGCTCAAAACAATCTGGCGCTCGTCCTCGCTCAGGATCTCGACCCCGAGCGCAAGGCCTTCCAGCTCCTTGACCAGCACGCGGAACGACTCCGGGATGCCGGCCTCGAGGGTGTTGTCGCCCTTGA
>WNFP01003783.1_pt1 | contig 13956 bp, 17 predicted proteins | sample 5400201 | NCBI WGS metagenome assembly WNFP01 (sample SAMN13153355, study PRJNA577476) | soil metagenome | isolation source: 115 cm saprolite under Madrone tree | place: USA:California | collected 2016-06-14
CTAATCACCTCTCACTGACTTCCGTTCTCGTTGATGATGGCGTTATTCATCGTCGCGGATGCACTTTGGCCGCGACCTTCAGACGTAGTCCGTTCAAGGAAATGAATCCGGTTGCATCCGATTGGTTATAGGCCTGCGTCGGATCAGCTTCCATTGTGGCAATCTCCGGGTTGTATAGACTTACCGGACTCATCCGCCCGGCAGCGATCACATTGCCTTTGTACAATTTCACTCGCACGAGGCCGGTGACATGCCTTTGCGATTCAGAGACTAAAGCCTGAATCGCTTCTCGTTCCGGCGCAAACCAGAAACCGTTATAGACTAGCTCCGCGTACTTCGGCCCAAGCGTGTCGCGAAGATGCATGACTTCCCGATCCATGGTCAACGACTCGATCTGTCGATGCGCGAAAAACAGAATCGCTCCCCCCGGAGTCTCATACACTCCCCGACTCTTCATTCCGACAAAGCGATTTTCCACCATGTCAACTCGCCCAATGCCATTCCTTCCTCCAAAAAAATTGAGCACCTTCATTATCCAAAACGGCGAAAGCCGGATTCTGCTCTCAGCGGTCTTAACCAGATCTCCGGTAAATCCCAACTGATCCAAGTGGGCTTGCAGATCCGGGTGACCGAGCGCCCGGCAAACACCACTTTCAAACTCCAATTCCAGATATTCCGGCGCATCGGGCGCGTCTTCCGGAGATACACTCAACGTATACATGTCTCGCATCTCCGCGGTACTCGCATCAATCCAGGGATCCTCGAGAATGCCGCTTTCATAGCTTATGTGGAGAAGATTGCGATCCATGGAATAAGGCTTCTTTGCCGTGGCAGCGACTGGGATACCGTGTTTCTCGGCATACTGAATCATCTCCGTGCGACCGGGGAATTGTTGCCGGAAAGCTTCGTCCCGCCACGGTGCAATGACGCGAATGTCTGGAGCAAGCGCTGCGACCGCCAGTTCAAAGCGTACTTGATCATTACCCTTGCCGGTCGCGCCATGAGCGACTGCCTTCGCTTTCTCCGCTCGAGCTATTTCTACCATTCGTTTCGCAATTAGCGGGCGGGCAATGCTGGTGCCGAGATAATATTGATTTTCGTACAGCGCCGAAGCTTGGAACATCGGAAAGATGAAATCTCGAGCGAACTCGTCGCGCAGATCGTCGACGTAACATTTCGACGCTCCAGTCCGAAGCGCCTTCTCTTCTAATCCTTCCAGCTCTTCCTCCTGGCCGATATCGGCACAAAATGCAGTAACCTCGGCCGAATAGGATTCTTTGATCCATTTCAATATGACCGACGTGTCGAGCCCTCCCGAGTATGCGACAACGATTTTCATGGCGGCCAATATGCAACGAACGACAACGAACGCCAGCGAACGCCAGCACCGTTGCTGTTAATTGTTGTTCATCGTCGTTCGTTGACGTTCGTTGTCGTTCGTTGAGTTATATGCGGCTCTTTAAGATAGATCGGTTCGCCCAGCGGAGCGTAACTAGCTTCTTTGCCCAAGAGAAATCGCGCAGAAGGAGCCTTCACTTCAACGTCGGGCAATTCCGGCATTGGACCGACGGCAAAGAGCGGAATACCTGGCTGATTGCCAACCAAATTAGATAAGTCGGTCTTGGGCAACAACTGTGGTCCTTCCGCAATCACCCCTTCGGCAATACGGGCGAAGAAGAATGACCCACGGCGCGCATCACCAATCACTGTGTAGTCGTTTTCGGCAAAACCAAGAATCGAGGGACATCCAATTCTCTGGCAGTCAGTCGCCAGGCTTAGCCCAAAGGCAGTCGCTATGCCGACACGCAATCCAGTGTAGGAACCTGGACCAATCCCCACGATTACTCGATCTAGTCTGGTAAATAGTTCAATCGCCCTGGCGACCTCAGTCGCCAGCTCGCCCGCACCATGAAATACGCGCTCGTGAACCACGACGCCGTCTCTCGCAAGGGTCAGACTTCCGGGAGCAGAGGAATTTTCGATTACCAGAGTCGTCACCAGACAATCAACCTTTCATTCGCAGAGCTAATTTGGATTTCTACCCGAATTGCGTCTCGAGGTATTCGATCCGGGAATCGGTCGGCCCACTCGATGGCGCAGATTCCCGGTTCGCGGAGATAATCGTCAAAACCTATCTCATCCAGCTCTTTCTCCGTCTCCAAGCGATAAAAATCCATGTGAAACAACGGCAACCGGCCACTCCGGTATTCATGAACCAGGGTAAATGTTGGGCTGGTAACCGGGTCCGTCGCGCCCAGACCCTCGGCGATGCCTTTCACAAACTCAGTCTTACCGGCACCTAGATCTCCGGATAAGCCGATTACAGAATTTTCCCGAAGAGCCAAGCTGAGTTCTCTTCCAATGGCTAGAGTCTCTTTCGGGCCGTGAGCCAATCGCTTCATTTCTTCTCCGTCACGCGGAAATGGTCGTACCCGGAATCGGTCAGTTGATCAAATCCAGGCGCGTTCAGTTTCTGCGCGCTCGGCTCTGTCAGCCGTCCAATATGGGTCAGTGCCAGCGTCGGGAATCTCTTGTTCCAGCGTTCTTCCAGAGTCGGAGCGGCTCCCGGAGAAACGGCGAACAGAAGTTCGTAATCTTCTCCGTCTGATATCGCCTGCTCAATCGAGCATCCTTTGTTTAGGGGCAGATGCTCTCGATCGACTTCGAAGCCGGTGCTGCTGGCCTTCGCCAGTCTGGGCAAATCGCTACCCAACCCGTCGCTGAGATCTATCATCGCGTTAATTGCAAAATGATCGGCTAGCCAAAGCGCCTCGGCTAACCGTGGCTCGAAGCGAAGGTGCTTTCCGCGAATCGATCCACCCAGTTGCCCGGTCACATAAAGAAAATCGCCGGGCCTCCCGCCTGTGCGCAATAGCGCACGTCGCTTTTCGACGATCCCGGTCAGCGCCACTGAAATAAATGCTGGTCCCGGCGAACGCGAGGTTTCACCGCCTACCAGGTTCACTTCATAGCGCTGAGCTGCTTTCCGGAGTCCCGAATAGACGCCGCGAACCCAGCGTAATCGGACTTGCGGAGCGACCGCAATTGTTACCAACGCATCCATCGGTTTGCCGCCCATCGCAGCAACATCACTAATTGCCCGGCAGAGTGCTTTCCAGCCAACCCAGGTTGCCGGTGATTCTTTCAAGAAGTGAATACTTTCTACGATGCATTCGGTTTTCAGGAGCTGCCAGCGTTTGCCGAATTTCACCACGGCGCAATCATCTCCCGGACCGATCTTCACTCGCGCGTTGTGTCTTAAGTTCCTCGTCAATTCGGCAATCAGACGATCCTCGCCCACATCAGCCAGCTCGACGTCCCGTATTCCACCTCGTTTTCCGCTTGCCTCGTTCATCTTGGTTGGAAGGCGATTGCTACCAGATTGACGGTGTTGAATAGCGCATGCATTGTCATCGGTACCAGAAGACTGCCGGTTACCTCGTACGATACCGTGAACAAGCAACTGAGTACGAAGAGCGGGAACAAGGTCGGTACATTTAAATGGATAATTGCGAAAAGAACCCCGGTAAAGACCAGCGCGGGCAACGCCCCGAAGTAACGGCGCATCACTCCATAAAGATAACCTCGAAATGCTAGTTCTTCGGCAACCGGAGCGATCACGACCGCCAACAGTATGATCGGCAAACGCTCGCCAATGCTCTTTGAGTGTTCGAATACCTGTATGATCTCCTGTGAATCGGTCGTTGGATCACTATGCAAAAAATACGACGCTAGATAACTTGCAGCAAAAATCAGCGGAAGCGCGCAAACCAACAAGGAGAGACCCCACAGGATTGATTTTTGCAAAGGCAACTGATCCATTCCGAAGACGGTAGATAGGCGAAACCCCCTGAGCCGAAGTGAGAGTAAAATTGTTCCGAGAATTAACCCCCAGAAGTAGAGTGCGCTCAGGAGCAGGCCTCGAGTGTCAATGTTTGCTGGCAACGATACCCGAGTCGAGTCGACGTTCGCAAACAGCTGAGTCACGACGATAAGAATGAGTCCGCCAGCAAACAACCCGTCAAGTAATGAATATGCTCCGACGAAGACTTTGCCCGTGTGCTTTGCATAAACGCGCCAGAACATTCGGCCATACACCCCGAGCGCAACTGGGATCAGCAAAAGTATGAGTATAGATAAGACAAGATCCATTCCTAAAAATGAGAAGCTCACACTACACTGGTTTGGATTTCGGTCTATGACAACGAACGTCAGCGAAACGTCAATGAACACCAACGAACGACAACGAGTGTTTATTGACGTCAGTTGTCGTTCTTGAGGTTCGCTGACCTTCGCTGCCATTCACCGACGTTCGTTGACGTTCGCTGCCATGCGGGTATTACTACAGCGGGTTCTGAACGCGTCGGTCGAAGTCGATGGCCGGTCTGTCGGTCAAATCGGTCACGGCCTGCTTTTGTTTGTCGGATTCGAAACAAGTGACAATACAGAAGATCTCGATTGGCTAGCCGGCAAAGTTCTCGGTCTGCGGGTATTCGCGGACGAAAACGGCGCAATGAATCGCTCGGTCCAGGATACTCGCGGAGCATTGCTGGTCGTTAGCCAATTTACTTTGTATGCCAGCACCAAAAAAGGAAATCGCCCCTCCTTCAGCAAAGCCGCACCGCCCGATGCTGCGGAACGGATGTTTAACGAATTTTGCGCGCAGCTCTCGATGCACATGGATCGACCGGTCGAGTGCGGTGTGTTCGGAGCGCACATGACGATCAACCTGGTCAACGATGGTCCGGTCACCATCTGGATTGATTCGAAACAGCGAGAATGAGATTTACGGAGGGACGCGTTCCGGCCGTTCTCTCGATGTCGCGGACGAATCTTCCGCATCGCCGCGCTCGATCAGGAAATTGCACTCATTGAAATCGGTAAGCGATTATCGGCCGAACGGCGCGCCGCCTCCGCCAGAGCTAAAGAGCGCAGCCCGTCATGAATGGTTACCGAGAAGGGCTCATCTGATCGGGCCTTAGAAACAAAATCGTCGAGCAAGCGCTCATAAGAGGAAGCGTAGCGCTGCGGAAAGAACTCGTACAACGGCCCTCTTTTCTCCCCTTCTTTAGTAAACCATCTGACATTAGTAGGCCGCGGATTCTCCAAGGCGATGGTGCCAGCCGAACCAAAGATTTCGATGCGCTGCTCGAAACCGTAAGAACAGCGTCTAGAATTTAGAATGGTGCAGGTTTCACCACCGGGACCAATCAATTGAACGGACACCGTATCGTAGTCATTGAACGCCCGGATATCATCGGAAAACAGGCAGCTGCCGTGCGCAAACACCGTCCCAAACTCAAAAGGGACGAGGGAGCGTACAGTGTCAAAATCATGAATGGTCATGTCGCGAAAGATTCCTCCCGACTGACTCACATAGAGCTGAGGCGGAGGAGCTGGATCTCGTGATATGACCACAATTTGTTCAACGGCACCAATATCTCCTTCCTGTACCGCCCGACGAATAGCAGCCAAAGAAGGATCAAATCTGCGATTGAACCCCATCATCACTCGGGTTGCGCGATCACCGAGGTGCTGAACACAAGCCTTGGCACGCTCGAGATCGAGATCGACCGGCTTCTCACAAAAGACATACTTGCCGATCTCCACGGAGCGGAGGACATAATCGACATGGGTGTCGGTCGGAGAACAGACATAGACTGCTTCAACGCCGGGAAAGTTGATAGCTTCCTCGAACTCCGAGACCTCCTGGCATCCCGCCATTTCAGCGACGCTTTTTGCCCGTTCTTTGTCTTGCTCGAGAACGCAGAGAAGGCGGGCACGGGGATTTCTTACCATATTTCTCGCGTGGAGCTGTCCAATTCGTCCAGCTCCGATCAAGGCGAGTCCTAAAGGCGCTATACTCATCAAAACAATCTCGTTAGAAGGTTTGTCCTAGTTGAGACGAACTTCTTGTCCTCCTTGAGCTGACGACTCGTAACAGGCGGCGATTAATTTAAGAATGTCGCGGGCGTGAGCCGCGGGGATTTCGACCGGCCGTTCGCCACGGACGGCAGCGACGAAGCACTCCACTTCTCGCCGGAAGTACTGCAAATTACCGATCTCAGCCAATTCAGGAGTGTACTCCGTCTTCTCTGAAGCCCAGGCAATTGGAAACGAGGTTTCGTTCCAAAGAGTCCAACCCGCGTTGAAGCGGCCCTTCGCCCCTTTGAGGAACAGTTTATAGGTCGCTGGAAGCGGCCTCGAATGCAGCACGCCCTCGTTTCCATAAAAAGAGATGGCCCAACTTTCCACCCAGGGCAGAGGGTCCCAGGTGCTAAAGTCGAAACCCACAATTTTATCCGGATACTCGAACAGAGCGATTCCGGCATCCTCGCGCGATCTTGCGTCGAACAAGCCAGCAAACTTCGGAATCTTGGCATTGACCGAAGCAGGCATCCCGAGGTGGTGAACGAGCAAATCGATCAGGTGACAGCCGATGACAAAAAATGCCCCGCCCATATCATCTGGCTGATTAAGATGCGATGTCGCCGCTTCGTCAAGGGAACAGCCGCCGTGCAATCTCACTTGAAGAACCCGTCCTAGCATACCCGCCTCGAGCACTTCGTCCGTGATCCTGACGGCCGGTGAGAACCGATAGGAATAACCCACCTGGCAGATACCGTTCGTTTCTTCGACCACCCGAACGAGAGTCTCTAGATCCGCCAAGCTTTTGCCTCCAGGTTTTTCTACCAGCACTGCTTTGCCAGCACGCAATGCTGCCGACGCCAGCGACACCATTGCGTGGCTCTTGCTGTGTATCAGGACGATATTGATATCGCGGTCGTCCAGAATCGCGTTCAAGGGCCGATTGGGAATCTCAAACTTCTTGGTGAACGGTTCGATGACCGGGTCATCATCCCAAGCCCCCAGGATCGGAATCGATCTCTCGATGAGAGCACGGGTTCGACCCGAGGTATGCGGATGACTTACTCCGAGTAGGGCGGCTCCGGCTTTAGTAGCTGCATGGGTCATAGATTTCCTGGCCAGGTAAGCGACCTCGATTCAGTCCGAGGTCATCGACAATTGATGCTATCCTGCCGGCCGAATCTCGAATGGGCCGTTACTCCTTGGGGTGAAGAGCGAGACGAGCAACAGCTCCAATTGTTGATTGGCACGAAAGGTCACCGCGCTATCTTTTAGTAGCAAAGCTGCCGACCCGGGCTCGAGGCGAAAGCCTCTGCCATTGACCTCCAGCTCGCCAGTTCCGGTAATGACGTACGCAGCAACTTCCTTGTCTTGCTGGCTTAAGGTAGCGGGCGCGTTCGTTTGGACAATCCGCCTTTCAACGGAGTCCCACGGTCCTTCGAAATAGCTCACCAGCGACTGAATCTGGCCACGCTCCAAGTGGAGGAATTCACCCGGCATGCTGCACCTCCAGTTCATCGGTTGGCCGCCGCCGCGGCAATTTCCCAGAGATCGCCGGCGGGAATACTTCGATCACGATGTATTCCAACTGTTCGGAACCATCATTGATTACGCTTTGCCAGGAGTTCAAAGGGGTCACCACCAAATCGCCTGGACCGACTCTGCGTTCATCTCCGTCCATCGTCACTAAGCCGGTGCCGCTCAGAAAATAGAAAATTTCTTCGGTGTGAGTATGCGTATGCTTTCCCACCCGATCGCCCGGCCCAAGCGCGACCCACTCAAAGCCGTCCCAATCGGCCTGCAAATGCGACCCGGTAGCTAAACGTTTCCAAAGCAATGTTCCCGTTCCACCGTGTACGCCGAACACGGTCGAAGGGTTCTTGCGATCCGAAAGGATGACTGTGCTGTGTTTCATTGATTTCATTGTTTGGCTAATGAAGACCGCAAACGATCACGGAGGGAACCTAATAAGTGTATACACTTATGGGCGCTTAGCAACCGCTCTTTTTCTGTTGTTCCGCCTCCCTCGACCAGCGGTTGGCCGCCACTACTGCGCTGTCCATCCGCCGTCCACTTTCACGCACGAACCGGTAATGAGAGCCGCAACATCAGAGCAAAGAAAGACTACTGCTGGCGCAATGTCTTCCGGCCGTCCTAAACGGCCAACTGGAATCTTCGAGAGCACCGAGTCCCGAAAGCTTTCGTCAGCAAACATCCGCTTGGTAAACTCGGTTTCAACGAATGTTGGCGCGACCGAATTGACTCGAATGCCATGGGGAGCAACCTCAATGGCCAATGCTTTGGTGAATCCTTCCACCGCGTGCTTCACCGCACAATATACAGTCCGGTTAGCTGCACCCACATGTCCCATTTGAGAGGTAATATTCACAATCGCGCCCTTCACCTGGCTAGCTATCATTGCGTCGACTACAGATTGCGTCAGAAAAAACAAGGCTCGCATGTTGAGCCCAAAGATCTGATCATAATGAGACTCCGTCACCGTCACAAACGGCTCGGGAATATTCATCCCAGAATTGTTGACTAGAATGTCTATCCGGCCCAAACGGCCGATCAACTCGCTCAGATCAGGCGGATGCAACAAGTCACAAATGAGTATTTCTGCTTCCCGGCCAAATCCGCGAATCGTGACTGCTACCTCCGCAAGATCTGATTCCGAGCGGCCGAGCAGCACCATATCCGCTCCGGCTCGCGCTAAGGCGAGAGCGATGGCCTTGCCGATGCCCCGACTAGCACCAGTAACCAGTGCGCGTCTATCCGGCAAAGCCAATCCCAAAGAACCGTCCATCAGAATGTGCGCTCGATCGTAGTTGGAAACGAAACCATCTTCACTGCCGTACGGACGGCGGTTGGGTCATGATCAGGAGCCAGCACACCGAGCAGGCCCAAAACCACTGATGAATAGTGCCGGGCCAATCGCTCAGCCGCCAGCGAAGGTTCCCGCTTGGTACATGCATCCAGAATGTCCCGATGCTCCTTTATCCCCTTTGACCAGGCTCGCGGAGTTTCAGTGGTGTAGGCGTGGCGGTACCGTTCCGCATGTTCCGACAATTCTACGATTTCTCGCAATTGCCGCTCGCCGATATGCCGAACCAGGCCGAAGTGAAACTGCCGATGCGGTTGCTCCCAACCGAGGTAATCTTCCTCCGCCGCGTAGCGTTCCATTTCCCCAAGGTACTTTTTGATTTCTTTGAGTTCGCTCTCCAAGAGGTGAGGCACACTGAGACGAATCGCCAATCCTTCCAGCAAAATGCGCATTGCGTACAGGTCTTCCAGTCCTCGGAGCGACAATGGAGAAACGCGCAAACGCTTGTACGATTCGCCCTCGATTAACCCCTCGCGCTGCAGCATGCGCATCGCCTCCCGCAGCGGGGTCCGGCTCACGCCCAGCCGCTTGGCTAGATGAACCTGATTTAAAATCATCCCGGCGGGAAGTTCGTTCTTTAGAATCGCTTTCCGCAACCCGTCATGGATCTCTTCCGCATTCTCCCACTCGCTCTTGCGGGGAAGCGCGTTTAACTCAGGAGAGACAGCCTTGACCATGCGTACCAGCGCTTTCGCCGAATCAAATACTCTTTGTGTATACAGAATGGGCTATTGCCGATCGATTTGATAACCCGAACCGCACCATTTTCCAACCTATTTTATTCCCTCTTCCCTGATCTGATTCGCGTCTGACCTCCGCAACCCAACCCGATTCCGATCGTGCACGGGATTGGCCAGACGCCCGATCCTTTCGATCTCAACCTCCACTACGGTTCCGTACCGTAGGAAACAAGTCGCATCGATTTTCAGAGGAAAATGGTAAAAAACGAGCTGAAGTGCATACACCTGCTAATAGCGGCCAATATCCAACTCATTTAGGCATTGATTCCTAGGCCACTCAAAAAACGCAAACTTTCAACCATCTCGGCCGATGCCGATTCCCGGCTGCCCGGTTTACGGTCCTGCTCAATCACAGCCGGCCCGCTAAACCCGTTTCGATTCAGAGCTTCGCAAAAGGATCGGAAATCGACATTACCTTTTCCCAAAGGCCGAAATACACCTAAATCAACCGCGTCAAGGAATCCGACTCCATCGGCTCTAACCTGATCGAGCAGTTCAGCCGAAATATCTTTGAAGTTCACATAGGGAGTGCGGTCAGCATGGCGCCGGTAGAGCGCCGCCGGATCGATCTGACCGTACAAGCAGTGTCCGGTATCGATCGCCAGTTGGATTAACTCGGGTGCAGTATGAGCGAGCAATTCCTCTACCTCGTCTTCAAACTCGAGATTGGATCCGGCATGGGGATGTGCCACTGCCTGAACGCCGAACTCGTGGCTAATTTCACCTACCTTCTCAATTCTTGCCCAAAAGTCGCGCTGAGCTCGGCCTGCCAATCGATATGCTCGTTCAGAACGTCCGGCAGTCGCACGCCTCCTCTCGCTCCAATCGACGATGACCAGAAAGCTCCCACCACTGTCAGAGATCAGCCGAGCGAGCCGTCGCGCTTCATCGAGAGCTTGGTCACTAAGGCTCTCCTCTTCGAACGACGCCAGCAACGCCGCGCCCACACAGGTCAGTTGCCGGGCGGCGAGTTGTGCTTTTACCAGTTTCCCATCCTCCGGCCAAAAGCCGAGCGGTCCAAGTTCAGTATACCTAAAGCCGACTTTAGCGATTTCGTCGAACACTTCCCGCCAGGACGGCAACCCGGCACGACCCATATGGTCCACTCCCCAGGAAACCGGTGCAGTGGCTAGTTTAATTTCCTTCAGCATAAATCTCTCCATGAATTGAAGCCCCGTGCAACGAGCCCAGAAGCCCGCAACAATGGCTGCTCCAACTTTCTTCCAGCAGAACGCAAATCAGCCCAATCTTTCGCTCTCCTCGGTCCGTCCAAGTCGCGATCGGAGAAAAACTCGAGTTGCGCCATGTTCAGTTATCCGCGGACGATAGCTGCCGTTGATTGGGTAGGGGTCGCCACCTTTCACCCGTTTGGCTTACTATGACCGCTCGATCAGCGGCATACCATAATCGCGGAAATTGGCTGGAGGCATCGGACCCCAGATGTTGTTCCACTCGGGAATGTCGCTCCAGTCTTTCCATTGGTAGCTCTCTTCTCTCTCAACGCGTAGAATGTCTGTAAAGTATTCGACCAAAGTGCCGTTCAAATCCGCGTGATAAATAAAGAGGTTGCCACCAGGACCATGCCTACCCGGTCCCCAGACCAACTGGCGGCCGTGGCCGCGCAGGGTGTCACCCAACTGTTTGAAGACCGCCCAATCGTCCACCTCCCAGGCATAGTGATGTAGGCCGGGAACACCTTTCATCAGATTGATCGAGTGATGAATCTCACTGCAGCGAAGCCAAACGATCTCGCCGTTGAGCGCGCGGTCCGAGATTCGGAAATTCAGATATTGAACCAGAAAATCTTCGACCGGCTGAAGGTCTTCAACCTTGAGCAGCGCGTGTCCGAGCCGCCGAGGTCGAACCCCCGGCGTGCCGTAAGACAAACGTTCCGAACGCTTGGAATTCGTGGCCAGTTCAAAGGCCTGCCCGGAGGGACCAGCAAATCGAAGCGCCTTGGTTATTCCAGGATATGGATCCGACAATTCGCTGAAGAAAATGTTTCCGTCTTTCAACCTGCTTTTAAGTAGGCGGAATGAGTCTTCGTTCGTCGCCTCCAGTCCTATTCGCTGCACCCCGGCGGTAGACCCAGATCGCAACAACAGTTCAAATGCTCGTTCTCCCGAGGTGAGATAAGCGGTATCAATGCTACGTCCGACCAGGTGTAAGCCGTTGATTTCCTGGGCTTCGTCGATCGCGGCCGGGAGATCGGGCACTACCAGGGTTAGATAGGCGAGAGATCGAGTAACCGGATAGTAGTCGGATTTGTTCATTAGGGGACCTCTAGTGGCTCTTACCGGGAGGACCGGAATCTCGCCAATAGTGTGTACACTTTTAGCCAAATGGTCAACCGAATTTCTTAACCTGCCGGGAGATTCCGATCAGAAAAAATGAATCGATCCACCAGATAGTCACTCAACCAGCTTGAAGTGTATACAGTTATAGTTAGATTGGGTCCTTCAGCGTTGTCAGTGTTCCCCCGCCAAAAGAAGAACCTGCATTCTGCCCCCCACGAACGAAAGTCAAAAAGCAGCAATACCGATTTCGCTATGATTACTACCCTTAAACCTGGCCGTAACCTCGATGACCGACAGCAGGCGGAACGCAACGTCCGTGTTACGGTCGAAGAAATTATCGAAAAGGTTCGCAACCGTGGCGATACTGCCATCCGGGAGTTATCGGTGGGATTCGATAGCAGCTGCTCGATTCCGTTCCCAAAACTGTGATCCGAGATATCGAGTTTGCCCAAAAGCAGATTCGCACGTTCGCCCAGGCGCAAAGGAGAGCGCTTACCGACATCGAGATTGAAACCATTCCTGGAGTTCGGCTGGGACACAAAAACATTCCGGTCAATAGCGTTGGAGCGTACGTTCCGGGCGGAAGATATCCGATGGTGGCGTCCGCCCATATGAGCGTGGTCACCGCCAAGGTAGCCGGCGTTAAACGGGTGATCGCTGCGACCCCTCCGCTCAAAGGGGCACCACCAGCAGCCACTGTCGCAGCGATTGTCCTGGCCGGGGCGGATGAGGTTTTTGTCCTGGGAGGAGTTCAAGCCATCGCAGCGTTCGCGCTGGGAACAGCAACGATCGACCCCGTTGATATGCTAGTCGGCCCCGGCAACGCTTATGTCGCTGAGGCCAAACGCCAACTTTTTGGGACGGTTGGTATCGATCTTCTGGCCGGTCCGACCGAGACCTTGATCATTGCCGATGATACCGCCGACGTTGAGATGGTCGCAACCGACCTCCTCGGTCAAGCCGAGCACGGTCCGACGTCCCCGGCAGTCCTGCTCACGACCTCGCGATGGCTGGCAGAAGCGCTTCCGGCCGAGATCGAGCGACAACTGAAAGAGTTGCCCACGGCGGATGTTGCCGGTGTCGCTTGGAAGAATTGCGGGAGCATCATTCTGGCCGACTCCGAAGAGGAGATGATCGCCCAAGCCGACAAAATTGGCTCCGAGCATGTCCAAGTGCTTACCCGCGATCCGAAAATCTTCCTGGACGGAATGACCAACTATGGCGCCTTGTTTCTGGGCCCCGAAACCAATGTGGCGTTTGGCGATAAGGTGATTGGAACGAACCATACGCTCCCCACCAATCGCGCCAGTCGATACACGGGCGGACTCTGGGTCGGCAAATTCCTTAAGACGGTCACTTACCAGTCCTGCACTCCGGAAGCGAGCGCCTTGATTGGCGAGTATTGTTCGAGACTGTGCGAGATCGAGAATTTCGCCGGCCACAAAGCCCAAGCCGATCTGCGGGTGCGTCGTTACGGCAAGCGGTCATAGAAGAAAAGCCGCAGTCATCCGCTTTGGTACACACCGCAACCTCGAACGCCGTTTCAGGCCCGATTTTGAAATCAGAGAGTTTAAAAAAGAAAGGAGTGATCAGATGTCCGCTGTCCCAATCACCGACCACCAGGGCGACAAAGTCTCTCATGGCCGGGTCTTAGTAAACGGAGTTCGCTTGCATTACGTAACCGCCGGTTCGGGTGCTCCCTTGCTGCTCCTTCATGGCGTGCCAAAAACATCGTTTTACTGGTACCGAATCATTCCTCTGCTTACGCCGCATTTCACGATCGTTGCTCCGGATATCAGGGGATTTGGCGATTCCGCCAAGCCGCATGGCGGATACGACATGAAGACGATTGCTGAAGATCTTGCCCAGCTAATGAGCGCGCTAGGCCATGACACCTTTTCCGTGGCCGGGGAAGATTGGGGAGCCGCGTTCGCATACGCTCTCGCCGCATCCAAGCGCGATCGAGTGAAAAAGCTGTCCTTCGGTGAGATGCTTTTGCCTGGATTTGGTATCGAAAAATGGTCGTTCCTGAATGAGGAGAACGTCAATTCGACGCACTGGTCCTGGCACGTGAACTTCTTTTATCTGCGTGACGTTCCAGAGATGCTCATTCAAGGCCGTGAGGAGATATTCTGGTCGACTTGGATAAAAAACGAAACGTTCGATC
>WNFP01004126.1_pt1 | contig 13956 bp, 10 predicted proteins | sample 5400201 | NCBI WGS metagenome assembly WNFP01 (sample SAMN13153355, study PRJNA577476) | soil metagenome | isolation source: 115 cm saprolite under Madrone tree | place: USA:California | collected 2016-06-14
CAGCCGTTTTGCCGTGTCCACGCTGAGCACTTGCGCTTTCACCAGTTGTCCAACCTTTAACACGTCTTGCGGATACTCGATGCGTTTCTCCGCGCTGATATCGCTGACGTGAATCATTGCCTCGATGCCTTCCGCAAGCTGCACGAACGCGCCGAACTTGGTAAGACTGGTGACCGGACCTTCAATCACGGAGCCCGCGGGGAAGCTCTGAGCAACCTTGGCCCACGGATCTCCCAGGGCCTGCTTGAGTCCGAGTGCGATGCGGCGTTCCGCCGGGTTCACTCCGAGAACCACCACTTCCACAGTTTCGCCGGGCTTCACCAGGTCGCTGGCGATTCTGACTTTCTTGGCCCATGACATCTCCGAAACGTGGATCAATCCTTCGATCCCGGGCTCCAGTTCTACAAAGGCCCCGAACTCGAGGACGCGCGTGACGGTTCCGCGCGCCCGCTCACCCAGTTTGTATTTTTCTACCGCTGAATCCCAAGGGTCCTTCTGCAGTTGCTTCATGCCCAGCGAAATGCGCCGCTTCTCGGCGTCGACCTTGAGCACTCGAGCTTCGATCTGCTGGCCTACCGAGAGTATGTCTGCGGGTTTGTGGACGCGGTTCCAGGCGATCTCTCCCACGTGCAGCAGGCCGTCCACGCCGCCCAGGTCAACGAAGGCGCCATAGTCCGTGAGGCTCCGGACCGTACCGCGCACGATTTCGCCTTCACGGATCTCCGAGTATCGACGCGCCTTCACGCCCCGTTCTTCTTCTTCGGCGAGGGCGCGCCGATCAACCACTACGTCTTCCTCAGTTGCATCGAGTTTGATAATGCGGCAGCGGATTTCCTGCCCTACCAGTTTCTCCATGGCGGCCGCATCGCGCACTCCGCTGCGCGAGGCGGGCATGAACGCGCGCACTCCAACATCCACGCTAAAACCACCCTTGATCACGCCCGTGACCGTCCCCACTATCGTTGCCTTGTCGGCGAAGGCCCGCTCCAACGACGACCAGTCTCGAGGCTGTGCGATCTTCTGGCGGGAGAGTTCGTAGTAGCCCTCCAGATCGCGGCCCTTGACCGACACCGGCATTTTGTCGCCGGGCTTCACAGCTTCGCCTTGAAACGCAGCCAGAGGAATGATGCCTTCGGTCTTGAAACCAATATCAACGAAAACGGACTCAGCGGAAACGGTAATCACCGTTCCTTCGAGCTGCTTTCCCCCGTCTTCCTTCTTGCGGGAATGGGTCTTCTCGTACTGGGAAAGAATGTCTTCGAATGACTCGTTGGATTCGGTGACTGGGTGCGGTTCTGGGGCAATTGGATTCGACATGAGAGGTCACCAACCGGTCGTGCTGTGGATACAGTCAGGATAGCATTCTGCGTTCTCATCCGCTGCTGCGGAGATCTGAAGACGTGCAGTGACACCCTAGGAAGCAGGAGGATGCTTCGCGATCAACTCTTCAATTGTCGGAAAGGACCAGGGGGAGCTGGGCGTCGACTCGGGCGGGTCCGAACCGGTTTGGATCGTCTTGGCCAATATTTCCAGAGCCAGGCCCGCAGTCGGTGGCGACACTACCGTCGCGGTTAACTGTCCGCGACGGACCCACTCCTGGCCCGTCTTGGTCACGCCGTCGCAGCCGGTGAACGGCACCTTCAGCCAGTGCTCTCGTTCCTGGGCGCCCGCCAGTTCCCCAAACGCTTTCCTCGCGCCCATGGCCATGGCATCGTTCTGGCACCCGACCAAGCGAATATCCAGCTTTCGGGACGTGCTCAGGGACAGCCAGGACTTGATGGCATGATGCCCGCTGCGCTCCGTCCAGTCCCCTTTGATCATTTTCAATTGCAGCCCCACCGGCTTGGCGGACAGCATGCCCTTGGTACGAAGGGCGGAAACACCGCCTCCACCCGAAGGCCCTTCGATATACAAAATGTTGCCCTGCTTGATCAGCGCCGCAAACTGTCTGGCCTGAATTCTCCCCACTTCTATCTGATCGGTAGTGACGGCAAAGACTGGAGCATTTCGAGACCGGCGCAGTTCGGAAATGTGTTCCGATTCACGATTCAGGATTCCCCAGCCTATGCCGGCCGCGACTGCGGCCTTGGCCACCTGGATCATTTCAGTACCCACCGGCTCCACGATGATGGCATCGGGACGCTGTGCGCTGTTCTGGATTATTTTGACCAACTGTTGGGTCTGGTTGACGGCGTCATTGTCGGCGTAAAGAATCTGGATTTTCACGCCGAGCCTGGCAGCTGCCTCTGTAGCTGCGGCCGCTTGCTCGGCCTGGTAATCATTGTCACTCGTGATGAGCGCAACAACTACGCTAAAGTTGTTCATCGAAGTCGAGGCATTTGTGCGCCCGCCGATGCGTTCAATCTAGCCACAATAGACTCTGCTGTCGAGTCACAATCAGATTCCCGCAGCCTGACAGATCCTGGCTGCCCTAACCCGCCGAATTATCGGACACGGTATAGTATTTGCGCCATGTGGAACTCTACTCTTCTATTACTTTGCCTCGCCATTCCTGCATTTGCGGCAGAGAAATTATCTGCGCCGCAGTTGATCGATCTTGCCAAGTCCAACCGTCCGGGTCTGCAAGACGCGATTGTTGCCAGCTTCGAGGCTAAGGACCTGAAGGAAGGGACAGCCTGGGCTGGTCGCGGCCCAGACTTCTTTTTCGCCACGCAGGCGAACTCGCAGCCATCCCTTGTCATTGACCAGGGTCCCGGGCCGCAAGTGCAGCATCTCGCCGGCTCCGATCTTTGGTATGTGGCGGCACATATCGAGCCCGTGGGCCGGTTGCACTCGTTCCACTACTTGGTCAACGGCGTGAAGTTCAGCGGCAAACTGGATCTGCCGGCATTCGGTCCTCTTTCCTATCTGCAACCCGGTGTTCCATCCGGCACGCTATCGGACAAGATCGTCCATACCAGCAAGATTTACGACGGCATGAAAAGTGAATATTGGGTTTACGTGCCGGCGCAATATGATCCGAAAACCCCCGCAGCGCTTATGGTCTTTCAGGACGGCGGTGGCTACACCTCCCGTGATGGAAACAATCCCACGCTCAATGTCCTCGACAACCTGATGGCGCAGAAAAGGATTCCTGTAATCATCGCGGTGTTCATCAATCCGGGGGACATCACAGATTCTCCGGGCACCCCGACTTACAACTTCGTAAAGGCGTATTCGGACAAGTGGCACCGCACCCTCAAAGATTCGATGCGCAGCACACTATATGACACCGTGAGCGACCGCTACGTGCGTTTTCTGCGGGATGAAGTTCTGGCGGATGTCCAGGCCCGATACAACATTCGCAAGGATGCCTACAGTTGGGCGATCACCGGGCTATCGTCGGGCGGCATCTGTTCTTTCAATGCCGCGTGGCAGATGCCTGATCGTTTCAGCCGCGTGATTTCATGGATTGGCAGCTACGCCAGCATTCAGTGGAAGGAAGGCCCCAGCATTCCGGACGGAGGCCAGGACTATCCCGAGAAAGTTTTGCGCGAGTCCAAGCGCAATCTTCGAGTGTGGCTGCAGGACGGCTCCGAGGACGTGGAGAATGAGCGTTACGGAAGCTGGCCGTTAGCCAATATTCGCATGGCCAATGCGCTCAAGCTCAAGGACTACGACTTTCATTTCAGCTTCGGCAAAGGCACACATAATTCCGGCCAGGGCGCCGCCGAATTTCCCGAGGAGATGATCTGGCTCTGGCGAGACTACGACCCTTCGAGAACCGAACAGACATACGAGATAGAGCCGTCAGAGAAGGCCAAGCCCCTGTTCCGCGTAGCGATTGCGAACCGCGATTCGGAATAGGGCTTTCTGTGGCGCGGGCGCCTCGCCCGCGTGTAAATCTTACGGACTGCTGGCGGAATTTGGATGCGATCCAGTTGCAACGGGTCCCCTCTCCGGGCAAATCATTGTCGAGCATCGCTCGACCGGACAAGCGAAGGCGCTCGCGCCTACATGGTTAGTGCAGGATCGGCGTTGCATTGCTGGCGACGCACACCCATTTGCCGTTCTTGTAAAGCCAGGTATCAACGAAGCGCTCACGCCGCACGTAACTCTTACCGCCCTCGATACCCTTGGCTCGAAATACTCCAGTTGAGATCGCGGTATTGCCAAACACATGCACGCTCATCGATTCGGGTGAGACCTGTTGTTCCTGAGAATTGTTAGCAGTGGTCTTCATGCTGCCTAAAAAGTCGGCCTTGCTCTGCACTGAGCCATCGTCGTTGATCAGGACAATCTCCTTGTCGAGGATTGAATCCAGTGCGCGAATGTCGCCGGCCTTGTAAGCCTGGTTCCAGGCTTTCTCCAGCGCGATGATTTTCGATCGCACCGCGGACTCGGAATCGTCTTGCGCCCAGATGGGCAAAGCTGTCATGCAGACCACGATCATCAAGCAAGCGCTTACTCTCATCGTGCAGCCTCCTGACGTTGCTTATGGCTATGCAGTATAGGGCAAACCTGATTGCTATCCCGGAAGGAATTCACCGCCGAAGACGCCGAGTTGGCAGAGAAGCCCCTAAGGTGTTCCTCCGCGTTCTCTGCGATCTTGGCGGTAAACAGTTCTTGCCGCCTATTGCACGGAAGCATTCTGCTTCTTGAAATGATCGAGGATGGCTTCCGCCTGGGATCGCGTAACCACCGATGAAAGGGCCGCCGAGTCTGCCTGCTTGATGGCCTGTACGCTGCCAAAGTGTTGCAACAGCCGCCGGGTCGTACTCTCCCCGACCCCGGGGATCTCCCGCAGTTCGGTAGAGCGGTCGCGCATCTGCCGCCGCTTGCGATGGAAGGTAACGGCAAACCGGTGGGCTTCGTCACGGATCAGCTGCACCAGGTGCAGAACCGGCGAGTGATGGTCGAGCGCTACCGGTTCGTTCTCCTGGCCGTAGACATAGATAATTTCTTCGCGCTTGGCGATCGCCGCCAGTGGTTGATTGATAATCTCCAACGCATCAAGCGCTTCAGCCGCTGCGTGCAATTGGCCCAGGCCGCCATCGATCAGCACCAGGCTGGGCATCTTCTTTTTCTCTTCCTGAATACGCTTGTAGCGGCGCGTCACCACTTCACGCATGGAGGCAAAATCATCCACGCCAATCACGTCACGGATGATGAACTTGCGGTAATCCGACTTCTTCATCTGACCATCTTCCCAGACCACCATCGAAGCCACGGTCTCGGCTCCCTGGATGTGCGAAATGTCGAAGCACTCGATGCGTCTCGGCAGTTCGGGCAGGCCGAGGGCGTCCTGCAACGCTTCCTGGATGGCTTTGGCATTCGGTTTCATTACGCGGAAGCGCTGGTCGTAAGACTGCTTGGCATTGTTGCCCGCCAGGTCGAGAAGTCCTCGCTTGTCGCCGCGCTGGGGCACAAGGATGTGAACTCGTGTGGGGCGGGCGCCCTCGCCCGCCACTTGCTCGCTCAAAATGTCTTCCAGCGTTTCACGATCTTCAAACTCCACGGGAACGTAAATGTTCCGTGGTACGTAGGGCTGGCCGATGTAAAGCTGGTTGAGGAAAGCAGAAAAGAATTCGTCGGGATGGAACGAACCAATGGAGCGACGGGCATCCTCGCCCGTCATGTGTTCTGGCTGAGCGACCGAGCCTTGCTCGGCTGGGCGGGCGAGGGCACCTGACTCTACGTGGTCGGTAGCAATTTCCGGCAGATCTTCCCAGAAGAATTCTCGCCGGTCGAGCACCCTGCCGCCGCGCATGTGAAAGAGATTCACTGCCAGCATACCGCTTTCGTAGTGGTAGCCGAAGACGTCGGCATCGTCGCCTTCAACCGCCGCAATGCGCTGTTTTTCCTGCAACTGCTCCACCGTGGAGATCAGGTCGCGATACCTCGCGGCACGCTCGTATTCTTCAGCTTCGGCGGTCTGGCCCATGCGCTGGCGCAGGGAGCGCAACAAGTCAGTGGGCCGGCCTTCGAGAAACATTTTCACGTCATGCACGGCTTCCTGGTAGACCTCCGATGTGGTCAGTCCTTCCACACACGGTCCCTGACAACGTTTGATGTAGTACTGCAGACACGGGCGCGGGTGATAGCGCGTAAGGTCAACCTTGCAGGACGGAACCATAAAGTGCCGGTGGATCAGGTCTACGATTCGATACGCCAGGTTCGCCGGGAAATAAGGACCGTAGTACGAGCTGCCATCTTTCCGCAGGCGCCGCGTGACATACACGCGGGGAAAGCGTTCGCCCAAGGTGAGCTTCACGTACGGGTAAGTCTTGTCGTCGCGCAGCAGAATGTTGAATCGAGGCTTCTTCTGCTTGATCAGGTGGTTCTCTAGCGCCAGCGCCTCCTTGTTGTTGGCAACGACGATGTAATCAACCTCCACCGCCTCCCGTACCAGAGAATCGGTCTTGGCATCCTCCCATCGCCCCTCGCGGAAATAGGAAGACACACGACTGCGCAGGTTTTTGGCCTTGCCAACGTAAATAACCTCCCCTTCGGCGTTTTTGTAGAGGTACACGCCAGCGGAAGTCGGCAAGCTGCGGATTTTTGCCTGAAGGTCCATTCCGTCTACCTATTTTAGATTGAAATCGGCATGAACCAAGCCGCGGCGACGCGAGAGTGAAGCCCCGGGGCGTAAGCCCTGGCGACAACGGCAGCACCCGCCAAGCCGCAAGAAAATATTCCGGTCGCGCACAGGATCATCGGGCGATGTAGGGGTAGTCGAAGGACATGATCTGCCCTCCACGTGCATAAAGCTGCACCATATAAAATTTCCTCAGTTGATAGCGCCTTTGCACGAAAGTTGCTGGCCGGTCGCGCTCTACTCGACTGCCAGTAACAAGCCAAGCTCTTTATCATCAGTAGGTTACAAGCAGGTTCCGCCATTTCCACTGTTGGCACGTTCCGTGCTCTTGTACAATGCGAACGCGAGAGAAGCCCTCCCCGGCTGACCGCGTGAACAGAATTTAGAATCAAAGAAGTGGTGTTTCGCGAGATGAGTGAGGAAGGAGCCCTCCTACAATGAATCGCACTTCGTTAATCGTTCTACTGGCGACAAGCATGGCGGCCACGGTCGGATGCGCCAGCAAGAATTACGTCCGTCAAGAGACCACGCCGCTGATCAACAAGACCAATGAGCTTGATGATCTGACTGCCAAAAACACCAACGCCATCAAAGATGTGGATGCGCGGGCGCAAGCCGCCATTCAGGAGGTAACGGCCAAGGCTGCCGAGGTTGACCAGAAGGCGCAAGCCGCCGCTACCCAGGCTGGGCAGGCCCAGACTCAGGCCGACAACGCTGTGCATCGCGTTGATTCGCTGCAGAACACTGTGGCCAATCTGGACAACTATCGCGTAGTCACCGAAACCGCCGTGCATTTCGGTTTCGACAAGGACAATCTGACCAAGACCGCGCAGGATGCTCTTGATCAGCTCTCAGCCGACGTGGCCAACACCAAGGGCTACATCATCACTGTAGAAGGCGGTACGGACTCGGTGGGCGACGCAGAATACAACTACGCCCTGAGCGAGCGCCGCGCTGATTCGGTCATTCAATACCTGGCATCGAAGCACAGCATCCCGGCGCACAAGATTTATCTGATCGGGCTGGGCAAAGATAAGCCGGTAGAGCCGAACACCACCCGGGACGGACGCGCCAAGAACCGTCGTGTGGATGTTCGCCTCATGACCAATTCGGGTGACGCAACTCCGGCGCAGCAGGCTCCGACAGCCGCAGCTCCGCCGTCCATGTAAATTTCGGCAAGGATTTTCACTAACTCCTGCTGCTCCACATCCCCCGTGGAGCAGCTCTTTTTTGACCAGACGTCAGACTTCGGACGTCGGACTTCAGGCTTCGGACCTCGGATTTGTTACCCTCAGTGCCGAGTTTTGGATTCAGCCAAGGTCCGACGCCCGACGTCGCTTTTCAGAGTTACAATAGTTCGATGCGGCGACTGATTTTTCTGCTAGCAGCCTGCCTATGCCTGGTTGTCCCGGGTGCAGGGCGGGGCCAGGAAGGCCAGAGGGACGCCAATCAAAACCAACCTCCTCCACGTTCCGAGCGCAGCAAGGAAGCCGGGGAGAGTTCCAGCCGCGATAGCCGAATCGATCTGAGCCCGCCCAGCAACGACGCCAAGGATCATCCCAACAGCACTCTGCCTCGGGACGACGCGGACGATAATGCTTCCGCAGACGTAGCGGAATTCCACACCTTCGATCCACATCGGGCCGCGAAGGACATCGAAGTCGGCGATTTTTATTTCAAGAAGAAGAATTACGGCGCGGCGCTTGAGCGCTACCGCGAGGCGCTGTCTTACAAGCCCAATGACGCCTTCGCTAACTTCCGCATGGCACAGGCCTTCGAAAAGCTGGCCCGACTCGACGAAGCAGTCGAACACTATCAGGAATATTTGAAAGTCCTGCCCAACGGTCCACAAGCAGAAGAGGCAAAGAAGGCCCTCGAGAAACTCAAGGCAAGCCCACCCTCAGATAAGAATCAGGCCAAACAATAATCTACCGCTAGCCCGGTTTACTTCTCCACCCGAATAAAATCCCCGCTGGACGCATTCACCGCCACTTTCAGCTTGTGGTCGTCGCGGGTCACACCATAAATCACGTGCCAGATAAGCTCGTTCGTGGCGGAACTCCAGTCGAGCACGTAGAGAAGTGGAATATCCGGGCTCTTGGCCAGAAGTTTATCGCCCCCATGCTTCTGGGCGACCTCGAGAGCCTTGTCCGAGTCCACCTTGAGGAAGGCGACGTCGAAGACTTGGGTGTTGGTGTTCGTCGGACTATAGGTGTCCTCCGTGCCGGGATTGATGCCACGGTCGGGGCCAACTTCTCCCGACCAGGTATAGGACTTCACTCCGCGTTGCAGAGGCGAGCCAAAAGATGCCCGCCACACCCCCGATTTTCCCTCCTTGCCCTTGGAGTCCTCCGTGTTCATTGATTCGAGACGATAGGGCTGGGCATCGCGGGCCCACCCACGTGCCGCGATTAAAAGCCTCTGGAAGGCGACTCTTCCGGTAACGAATTCCGCAGGCTTGGGCTGCGGTTTTTCGACGGGCGCCGGCGGCGTCGGCTGCGACGAGCACGCAGTCATCATCATCAGCGCGAGCATTGCCATCAGCAACTTCTTCATAGCCACCTTCCTGTCATGCGTATGAAATTTTGCAACCGGAAATGCCGGGGTTATTCTACTAGAGAGAGCAATCCGAGGGACCATGGATTCGTATCTGGAACGTTTGCGGCAGGCAATTGCTACCGCCACCAGCGACATGAGCAAAGAACAGCTGACCCGCAAGCTGGAAGGGAAGTGGAGTGCGGCCGAAGTGCTTGAGCATCTCTACTTGACCTACACGGGAACGCAGAAAGCCTTCGAGCGCTGCCTCAAAGCAGGGAAGCCGTTGGCTGGTACTCCCACTTTCAAGCAAAGGGTGTCCGTCACTGCGGTCACGGAGTTCGGCTACTTACCCAAGGGACGGAAGTCGCCGGAGCCGGTACTGCCCAAGGGCATGTCCGCGGAGCAAGTCGTCGCTGTGATCGGTCCCCAGATCGCCGCCATGGACAAGGTGATCGCGCAGTGCGAGGAACGCTATGGTTCCCGCATCAAGATCCTGGACCATCCAATCCTTGGCCCGTTGACGGCGAGGCAATGGCGGAAGTTTCACCTCGCCCATGGACGCCATCACGTAAAGCAGATTTCGAAAATGAAAACAGCCGAGAGTTGAGACCACGGATTCGCCATCTAGCACCCTAAACACCATCACATTCCCGTGGTGATAACATCCCCGGAATGAGTCTCAGCATCGATGCCCTGAAGTCGTTTGTGGTGCTCGCCGAAGACCTGCATTTCGGGCGTGCGGCGCTCAGGCTTCATGTTTCGCAGCCAGCCCTGACAAAACAGATCAAACGATTGGAAGCCGAAATTGGCGGGCGCCTTTTCGAGCGCACCACAGGACGAGTTCAACTAACTCCCGCTGGAGACGCGCTGAAAGATCGGTCTCGCGTCCTGGTCACGGAGGCCGCGGCCGTGGAAGCGTTCGCCAAGAGGGCAATTCAGGGAAACCTGGAACGCCTTCGTATCGGATTTGGTATAGCGGCAATCGGTGACTTGCTGCCCAGAGCAGTCATCGCATTCAGAAAAGCCTACCCAGGAATTTCGCTCGAAATGCAGGACCTGGGGAGCCGGAATCAACTCGAGGCGGTGCTCGACGGAAGCCTCGACGTCGGGTTTGTGCGGATGCCAATCTCGAACCCTCGACTGGAAAGCACTGTCGTGCTTCGCGAACAGATGCTGATGGCCGTTCCTGCGGTCCGGTTTAAGCAGCCGGTCAGCCTGCGATCGCTCAAAGATGAACCCTTCGTCCTGATTGCCCGCTCCACTTCTGAGACGTTTCAATCCCACGCTCTCAGCCTGTGCCTGGCCGCCGGATTCACCGCCAATGTCGTGCAAGAGGCCAAGGAGTTGTTTACTGTCGTCAACCTGGTGCGAGCCGGCCTCGGAGTCAGCCTTGTTCCTGGTACCGTACGTAAAATGCGGGTCCCGGGCGTACGCTTCTATCCCGTCAAGAGCGCGTCTGCGAGCTGGAACATCGGATTGATCTGGCGCAAGGATCGCCGTGAGATCATCGAGCCCTTCCAGAAAGCAGTGATGACTGTCGGAAGAGCCCAGGCCTCGCTTTAGCTTATTCCATTTGGTTATCAAGACGCGTGAAAGTGTCATCGCCGCGGGTTGCTCAACCTGCACTAGAATGAGGCGTCGCGTGCAGGAATGGCCGCGGACTCGCGAGCTCAAGCAGGTGAGTCCGCACAAAGGATTAATGAGATGTCTTTGATCATCGAGAATCTTCCGGAGGCGATCCGGACAACGAAACAGCAGCTTCGGGCAGCGTTGCCCGAATACAAAGAGGTCTTCCGCGAGGTCGAGGCCGAGATGCGCCGGCGCGTGGAAGAGATTGTCTCCGAGCGTGAATCGGGACACGACGTCATTCCCATTGTCCAATACAAGGATGTTGCGGTGGGGAAAGTCCCGGCAGAGCTGATCGCGAAGGTCCGGTCGCGCGGAGCCTGCGTGGTGCGCGGCACTTTCAGCAAGGAGGTGGCCACCGGCTGGGACGATGAGATCGCAGCGTATGTCGAAAAGAACGACCTGGACGCAAAGCTCGCGAATCGCGCTGAGGACAAGTACTTTGGCACGCTGGCCGCGGCCAAACCTCAAATCTACGGAATCTACTGGTCACGTCCCCAGGTAGAGGCACGGCAGTCTGAGTCACTGACCAAGGTCCGCGTTTTCCTGAACAACCTGTGGCAGGCGGAGAACGAAGGAGTGGGTTACATCAATCCGAGTGAGGCCCCGGCTTACGCCGATCGCATCCGCCGGCGGCCGCCCGGTTCGGCATCGCTCGGTCTTTCACCACACGTAGACGGCGGCTCCGTCGAGCGTTGGCTCGACGAGAATTTCCGCAAGGTGTATCGGCACGTATTCACTGGCGACTGGCGGAACTACAGCGCCTTCGCCGCCGCCTTCCGTCCGCAGGTGCAAGAAGTGGAGTCGCCTGCGGTGTGCTCGATGTTTCGCACCTTCCAGGGGTGGACGGCTCTCACCCGCCAGGGCCCGGGAGACGGAACCCTCCAACTGATTCCCATCACCGAATCGATGGTCTATGTTCTACTGCGCGCCATTCAGGACGATGTGCCCGAAGCTGACCTATGCGGCGCCCTGCCGGGAAGAGCTCTTTCNNNNTCGATTAACGATCAGTACCACGGCCCTTTGGTTCAAGCGCTCTCGTCGATCCCGCTGATGGAGCCAGGGGACACGATCTTCTGGCATTGCGACGTGGTTCACGCCGTCGAAAACGAACACCGGGGAACCGGCTACAGCAATGTAATGTACATCCCGTCGGCCCCGGGCTGCCCAAAGAACAGCGCTTATTTGGAAAGACAGGCGCTCTCCTTCCTAGCAGGAAAGACCCCGCCGGACTTTCCTGCCGACAACTTCGAGGTCAATTTTGTAGGGCGCGGCACCCTGACGGATTTGGACGAGCGGGGCCGTTCACAGCTTGGAATCACAGAGGCACTCTACAGGAACAACTTGGCCGGCATTTCTGCCTGATCGAGTCAGAGACCGGGTCTGAACCTCGACGTAACCTCTTGAACACCTCTTCCCGTTCCGATAGGCGTTGACTTGCCCTTGTCCGGCAAATAACATGCGCGCCAAAGGGTGAGGCCTTTCTTGCTTGCTGGGCCAGACTGTCTCGCATTACCGCATCATCGAAAAATTGGGCGGCGGGGGAATGGGGGTGGTTTACAAGGCCGAGGACACCATGCTCGGCCGCTTCGTTGCCCTCAAATTCCTGCCGGAAGAAGTGTCGCAAAATCCGCAGGCGCTCGAACGCTTCCGTCGAGAGGCCCGCGCCGCCTCGGCTCTGAACCATCCCAACATCTGTACCATTCACGAGATTGCCCAGCATGAGGGCCAGTGGTTCATCGTGATGGAGTTCCTGGATGGAGTGACCCTGAAGCATCGCATCGCAGGGCGTCCGCTAGAAACTGAAACGCTGCTGGCGCTCGCCATCGAAATCGCAGATGCTCTCGATGCCGCTCACTCCGAAGGCATTGTGCATCGCGATATCAAGCCGGCGAACATTCTGGTCACCAAGCGCGGCCACGCCAAGATTCTGGATTTCGGCCTGGCAAAGGTGGCGCCTGCCGGCGGCAAGATCGCCGAAGGGGTGACACTCGAAGCTACCGCGGGGGTAAGCGCAGAGCACCTGACCAGCCCGGGAACGACGATGGGAACGGTGGCCTACATGTCTCCGGAACAGGTGCGTGGCAAGGAGTTGGATGTGCGCACGGACCTGTTTTCGTTCGGAGTCGTGCTGTACGAAATGGCAACCGCGACTCTGCCTTTTCGAGGCGACACCTCGGGTGTGATCTTTAACGCAATTCTGGAGCGGGCGCCAGCCTCGCCGGTGCGGCTCAATCCCGATCTGCCGCCGCGGTTGGACGATATCCTGAACCGGGCGCTGGAGAAAGACCGCGAGTTGCGTTACCAGCATGCTTCGGAGATGCGTTCCGAGTTGCTGCGTTTGAAGCGCGATACGGAGTCGGGGCGGGTTGTGGCCAGAGCTGCGACTGAGGAAGAAGCCGACACCAGCCCTTCGCGTTTGAGTCGGAGTGATGCAGCTGGCATCCGGTCCTCGGCGATTTCGTCTCCCACTCCGGGTTACTCCTATCGAAAGTTTGTCGCCCTGGCTTGCGTCCTTGCGGTTTGCGGCATCATTTTTGTTTTGTGGCGAATCACCCAGCGGACCGCATCCCCCGCCACTTCGGCTAATCCCACTACAGTCGCTGTTCTTCCATTTCAGAATGTCGGTTCCGACAAGGACACCGATTTCCTCCGTCTCGCGCTACCCGACGAGATTGCCACTGCCCTGAGCTATGTGCCCTCGTTGTCTATCCGCCCGTTCGCTACCACCAGCAAGTACAACGGGCCCACAGTGGACCTGCAACAGGCGGGACGTGAGATGCGGGTGACCGACATCATTACTGGCCACTACCTGAAGACAGGCGACCAGTTGCAGATCACGTTGGAAGCCGTGGATGTTGAGAACAATCGTGCCCTGTGGCGGGACAGTTTAAGTGTAGCTGCATTGGACATGATCGCCATGCGGGGCCAGATCACGGCGAAAGTTAGACAAGGATTGGTTCCGGCGCTCGGCGTGTCTACCGAGGTTGGGGAAAACGGCACCCGTCCCCAAAACGAGCAGGCCTACGACTTGTACTTGCGCAGTGTCTCGCTGGCGCATGATCCCGCTCCCAACAGAGAGGCCATCGCCATGCTGGAGCGCTCGGTGGCTATCGACCCATCCTATGCGCCCGCTTGGTCAGCCTTGGGTTTGCGCTACTACTTCGATGGGGAATACTCGAATGGTGGCGAGGCGATGTTACAGCGCTCCGAGGCGGCCTGTGAGCGTGCCGTGGCACTCGATCCGAATCTGA
>WNFP01003706.1_pt1 | contig 13950 bp, 18 predicted proteins | sample 5400201 | NCBI WGS metagenome assembly WNFP01 (sample SAMN13153355, study PRJNA577476) | soil metagenome | isolation source: 115 cm saprolite under Madrone tree | place: USA:California | collected 2016-06-14
TAGAACCGGAAAACTACGAAGATTACATCAATCGAATAAGGGAAAATTATGAATTGCATAATGAAACGGAACAGTATTCAACTATGTACACAACGCTATTTACTCATTTTAAAACGACTCTGCGTGCCAATATGTTTGCCGAAATGAATCCGGATAATTTCTTGGACATGTTCCGAGACATATTTCAGGACGTTTTAAATCGAGTCATGGAAGAGATTGAAAAAAAATATCCGGATAAGTTTTCACGCATAAAAGTAAATTTACATGGTGAGGGAATAAATGTGAATTTACAATTTTTACCATTTTCGGAATTGACGTCTGAATTGTTCCTGATCGAACTGTACAGAGTTTTACAATCGAGAAGGGATGTTGTTATGAGCAGAGATATTAATTTATCATTCACCTTTCTGCCTAAAGAACCAGTTAAGGATAAAGATAAAAATGTTGAATAGGAAGCGTGGCAGGAAATCTGTGTTCGAAACAGGTGAAGAATTTAATAAAAGAAAAAGGTGTATCATAAGTGTGAAATCAAGACAATTTTCTTTTTTGAATGCTATTATTATTGCTCTTTCTTTTCCGGACAATCGATGTAAATTTGTGTTACAAAATAAACTCAATCTTAATTCCAAACAAAGACTTAATCAGGGAAAATATCGTTTTAAAATATTGAGAAAACAATTGAATACACTTGCTACGGATTATTTAACATTCAAACCTACACAGATCAAACATTGGCAGAAATTTTTCGGTTCGGTTAATTTTAATTTGGTTGTGATATCTACTCAGTCGCACTTTAAACGTTTGAGCCGAAAAGCTTTGTTTTCAAAAGATAAAAAAATTCGTAACCTATTTCTCGGTCGATTTAAGAACAATGAATTAAAATATGAATTTAGCGCAATTAAAAAACCTGCAGGATATTTCAACAAGTTTGTTTGCAAAAAATGTTTCAAAAGCTCCAAATCCAAAAAAGAGCATAGTTGTCAATACGAGTGTTTTATGTGCAAGTCGAGCACAAGACATGATAAATTATTGAAGAGTAAAAATTCCTATTGTCGTTCTTGTAACAGAAACTTTTACAGCAAGTTGTGTAAAGACATTCACATCCAAAACGGTGTATGTGATAGGAAAAAAATTTGTAAAAAATGTGATAATCTGTACGTTGTGGTAAAAAACAAGGAACACAGGTGTTATCCAAAAGACTATTGCAGAAGGTGTAAATTGACACATCCTCCAAACAGACATTATATCAAAAGTATTTCCGAAAATGTAAAACCGGTTCAGAATTTCCTAATTTTCGATTTTGAGACATTTCACGCTGAAAACATGATCGAAATTCCGTATTTGTGCGTTTCCCGACTCTATTCAATGGAATATTCAAAAAAGACTGAAGTAAACCCAAATCACGAACTCGTCGGCCATTCTCATATCGAAAAAGTATTTTACGGGTTGAATTGTTGTAAAGACTTTTACGATTATCTAATCTCAACTGAGGTTCCGTCAAAAACCGTTTGCATTGCCCACAACGGGCAAGCTTTCGATTTCTATTTTGTTCTACAACAATGCTATCAACGTGGGAAATTAAAACCTGATTTAATTTTAAACGGAACAAAACTGATGCAGATGACGATTGTGGGCAACGATCACACAGATTTGAAATTTATCGATTCATTAAATTTCATTCCCTTTCCTCTGGGTCGATTTCACGAAATTTTCGGTTTTGACGAACAAAAGGGAATATTTCCGTACAACTTTGTCCAAGCCAACAATCTCGACTACAGAGGCCCCATTCCGGAGGAATCATTTTTCGAAGTTAAAGATTCGAATCGACAACAATACGAAGAGGAATTGGAAAAGTTTAAAACCACCGGTTTTTGGGATTTGAGACAGATCGCAACAGACTATTGCGTTCAAGATGTCAATGTCCTATTTCAGGGGATTTGGCACTATCTCCAAACATTCCAGAAAATATCGGGAAACGATCCATTTGCGTAAGTCTTAATTCCAATAAAATATTTTTTTCACTCTAATTTTCCTATATTAAAAATAAGAATAATATTAAAAAACAACCCCCTCCCGTTAACTTTCCCGCATTGACTGAAAAAAAACGATAGAGAAAAAATAAGCCTATTTAGTCTAAAATTAAAAATGTTTTTTATTTATTTATTTATATACTGTAGGGAAGATTGTACGCTGGCTTCTGCCTGTTTTCGCACGTTCCAAACCAACTACCTGCCTCACGGTTCTCTCGGCGCCTGCCCCAACGGAGTTAGTAACTCATCAGAAATTGTGTAAAAATAATTTCTTATATAATATATAATTAATCATTTCTTAATTTTAGGGTTATTTCGGTAGTAACTTTTCCAAAAAGAGCATTGTCTGGTTGCGAACAGTTGAGAAATTGGGTACTAATGTCACCATTCAAAGCGCAATGTCACCCGAGGGTGAATTCAAATGCGGTCAATTCAGTTTGGACGGTATCGATCATGTCAACAAAGTTATTTATGAATTTTATGGCTGTTGGTATGTTGTAATTTAAGATCATTTTAAAAAACTGCATTTCAGAGGAAAATTAATGTTTTTACTTATTTTACTTATTTATCATCTATACTAAAATTAAAAAATATTAAATATATTCATATATTATACTTTACAGGTGGCATGGTAATTGTGACGATTGCATTGATAAACACGGTTGGTTTAATAATCAACAATCGATGGTGAAATTGAATTATGCTCGGGAAATGACAAAGCGACGTGAGGCGACAATCAAGAAAATGAAACCCGGTTTTGATATCCAAACAATCCAAGAGTGTAAATTCGACAAAATGTGCAAAGAAGGCATTGAATATGGGGCAATGGTGAAGCAGGTTGAATTCGATATCAGAACAATCTTCATTGATCCCAGATGTTTTTACTTTGGAGGTAGAATTTTTTTATTTATTCTTGTTTACATTTTTTTCTAATATTTACCTTATTTTTTCAAGGTCGTGTGAATGCTGTGGTTTTGTTGAAAGAGTGTTCGATGTGGGAGGAAATTAAATATTACGATTTCACATCGTTATATCCATCTGTTATGAAAACAGAAGAATATCCTTTGGGTAAGAAAAAATTTTTATTTTTTTCATGCATTTAATTCGGACTTCAAATTTATAATATTTTATTCATTTTTGCAGGACACCCTATTGTTGTGAAATTCAGTCAGGAGGAAAGTGACAACTTCAACGTCAGTCAATGGTTTGGTCTGGTCACATGCGACATTTTACCGCCAGACCAACTTCACATCCCCATTCTACCGGCACGATTCAATGGGAAATTATTTTTCCCCCTTTGTCAAAGTTGTATGAACAATAATACAAAGGATTTCTGCACACACACCGATCAAGAACGAAAACTTTTCGGTACTTGGGGTTTGCCGGAAATACAACTAGCAATCAAACACGGATACAAACTCCTGAGGTAGAAAATAAGGAAAAAATTTATTTTAATTTACATCTTAAATTTTTATTTTTAAAATTCTTAAAATTCTTAAATTTTTATTTTTTTATAACTTTTTATTTACTTCTTTTGTTAGAGTATTCACGGTTTTGCATTTCGAAAAGACGTTTCAGGGGAATAAACCCTACAAAGATTCATTGTTCAGCGGATATGTCAATACATTTTTAAAACTGAAATTGGAAGCAACAGGCTTTCCCAGGCAAATCAAGGGTGAGAGTGCCGAGACTGCTTACATAAAGGAAATATGGGACAGAGAAGGCATACAGCTGGATCGGCATAATATAATCAAAAACACACCATTGAAAACAATCAGCAAATTATTACTCAACAGTCTTTACGGGTAATTACTAAATAAACAATTATATTTTTTCATTATTATATTTGAAAGTTTTTTTATTTTTTATTTTCAGAAAATTTGGACAGAATCCGAACAAGACAATGCATAAGATTGTCACAACTGTTGATGAATACAATGCAATTATTTTCAATCCTGATTTGGTTATTACAGAAGTGAAAGCATTGGATCCCGATTTGGTTGTATTTCTGGTTGTGTATGAAAATGCAGATGGCAGTTCAGGGGTGGAAAATTTCCGAACAAATATCATAATAGCTTCATTCATAACAATGTATGCCCGCATTAAGCTGTGGAATCTGTTGTTTAAGGTGTCGTCACACAAGGACGCAGAGTTACTCTACTTTGACACAGTGAGTTTTTTAATGATTATAACTCAATTTATTGAATAATTAAAATTTAATTTTTATAATTTCAGGATTCGGCAATCTGGTGCCAGAAGAAGAATGTTGAGATTGAAGGACTACCAATCGGCATTGGTTTGGGCGAGTTGACAGACGAGACAGCCGACTATGGCGAAGATTTAGCAATAGAAAAATTTTGTAGCATTGGGCCAAAAACCTATAGTTTTGTATTATCAAATGGTGTAGAAGAGGTTAAGTCCAAAGGTTGCCCCAAAAAAGATTGTGGTCTAAGTTATGATATATATAAAAAAATGGTCATAAACGAGGCTGGTGCTATTGTACATACATTTCGCATTCCCCTACACTTTGTTCGGAATAAATATAAGTCCACAATAACGCGTAGTAGTATGGATAAAGTTGTTAAAAAAACTTATGATAAAAGAATTGTACACAATGATTTCACTACTCGTGCATTTGGAACAAAAAAATAATTAGAATAAACAACCTGTCTTTTTTTGTGCTATACATTTTATTCATGTGATTTTTTTTCTGTATTATCTAATATTCTTATTTTACAGTAAAGCAATTAATATATACAACAATTTATTCTTATGATTTTTGTACAAAATATACATATATTTAACTGTAAAACTATATTGTCTGTTTTTTCTTTTTATAAAACATTACACTCAATTGTACGAACTTGTTTGTTTTTTATACACTGCCAAAACACGTCTGATGTGACTGGTAATCGTAAAGAATGTTGATTTAAAATTCAACCAGGAAAAATAATAGTTCTTATCATTCTGTGCAAAATTCGATACTGCATGATCCTTTTTTAAACTATTCTCACCAATGAGTACTGATTTAACCTGTTGGAACATTTCCGAACGGTCCATATTCCTAAACACGTTTGTAAATCCCGAATTTATGGATTCAGGTGTTTTTTCCAATTTAGCCAAATACAGGAGATAATTCTCCTGTTTCATCACGAAACAGAGAACATAACGTAAAGTCTCGTTATATATAATGTTCTCTACGTCGAATCTGGTGTCGGCAATTTCCGTTGCATTACAACCGCGTTGTGATACAGTCCTAGATGTCAAACAGGATTCTGTTATGTAACTGTATTCATATCTGTTAACCAGTTCTAATAATCCTGTGTAGTTGGTAAAACCCCGATGCATTGACGGTTTATCCTGTTTACGTTCAACAATGATCTTAGCAATTTCACCTGCTTGTTTACTAAGCGAAATACTCGGACACCAAAATCCTCTCTCCACAATCTCCGTTGTTTGGAAAAAAGTTTCTTTCCTGTAGAGCACAAATCGAAATGATACACGAGTGTCAATTTTAACATCATCACATTTAATTCGTTTATTGTCTGAAGGAAACAAAGAAGGCGAACTGCACCGATCTTCTTGAGAATCAATATCGTAACTCCCATTACTCTCAACCTCAGCTCCAATCTCACCGCAATCCATTTTTTTATTTTTATTTATGATTAGAAATTAAAAACGAAAATGTAAAATATATATTCATATATTCTCATATTTATAAACCAATCAAATTTGAGAACAAAAAGGGGTGATAGAAGAAAAAATAGACAAAATGAATTGAGTAACAAACAAAATAAATAATACAGTAAATTCTATTCACAAAACATTTTATTCAGGATAATACAAAATATTACATATTCACAATATCGGCACAGATTAGACATAACAAAATTATCTTAGTTTCAATCAATATGAAATTTTTTCTTAAATTCTTTAAAATAACTTATAGTTTGCAAATCATTACACAATAAATTAGTTTTTGAATACTTGTTCAAAATTGTTGTAAAACTCAAACCCCTATCTCTCTGTACTAGAAATTCAATACAATACAAAGCGCATATATTACTGTTTGAACTCTGAATCTGTTTCCTATTCATTAAAATAGACTCAAAACACATTGAATTACGAATATAGTCTGTAAACAATGGCCAATGATAGAAACTAATTCCCAATGAACAAAAATATTCACAAAAACCCTCTTTTGGAATTACGAAGGCAACCCAATGACTTCCTCCCTGATTTGCTGGTTCTACATTGGCAATGAAACAAACTGGTAATTTTGCATTTATTGTGTCAATCTCTGGTAATTGATCAGCAGAAAAACAACCCAAAAAATTAAACCTGTTCCAATTGTAACCGTTCAACACACTTTCAATTTCAATAGAATTCATTTTTATTTTTAAAATATTTGTTCACTGGTACTGACATTACGGAAATGGTCAATTTCAATCAATTTTTCAAATTCTGTATAAATTATACACGTTAATTCATCTGCTAAGGGGGCACTGAAAGTAAATTCGGCATTGATATCACCAGTCTGAATCATTGAAAAATGATCTTCACTGGCAGACATGTCAGTTGTTAAATCAAATACGAAAATTGTATATCCTTTCTCATAATCATATTTTGAAATACCATTAGTTTTACTCTGATGCATACCCAATTGTTCCAAATAAAAATCATAACCCTGACTCGTTAAACGGTTTACAAAATCATAACTCATAGGAATACCTGGATATTTTTCTGAATTTACAAACAAATTAACCTCTGTCAAATTAAAATGTTGGAAATAAAATGGATTTTTCTTTAAATCACCTTTGAAGGCTTTGGAGTCGACAAATGCGAAAATAATTCTTGACGGAATTTGACCAGTTGTTATATTAGGAATTGAAATACGGCTCAAAGCCTTCGGAAAATTGGTTGCTTTCATATCAATATTCCTGTATGAATATTTACTCTTTGTCCCCTCCAAATTCCTCACAATACTTTTCAAAAAAGGAGCTGACGGTTTATAACGTCTAACAGTTAAATTGGGATTTCTAATTTCAATTTTATAATTAACACCTGTTGTTTCATCATACAAAATAAATTCGGGTGTGTTTCTAACAAATTCAATATCCAAATTCATATTATTCAATAAGAAATTTTCAGAGTCAAAAAACGGAATCAAAACAGGCCCCGTCAAATCAGCCCATTCCGACGTGGATATTAGTTTCCATCGCGATAAAACATTCGGAACCTTTTTGATGTCGTCAATACTTGTAAAACAGCTCTGAAAGGAACCGCCTTCATCACCAAAATAACCCACACTGGTTAGTGCTGTGTCCTTGTATTGTTTGTTGGCATAAAACGTATTTTGAATATAGGCTTGGTAGGCATACCTATGATTAAAAACATTATTAATATTCAAAAAATAATTAATAATATTTTTACTCACAAATCGTGTTGTCTGGTTATCATCACTGAATCTTTCAGATAGCATGTAATTTGTCTGAATAGTGTGTGAAATACATTGGCAGCTGGAAAAACAGTTGTTGTTGCAACTAATTTTGTACCATCGCTCTTCAACACTCTAAACTGAAGGTTGAGTCTGATGCTTTTCATATCCAAAAAAGTATCCGGTAAACCGTTAATGCGAAATTTTAGGTTGGAATCAGTGTCATTAAATGTTTCCAATGGGTTAAATTTTTGCAAATAAGTCTTCTCAACAGTTAAATTTGTACGGGGAATTTGAAAAAATTGAAGATAATTGGGAATTCCCTCACCACTCTCATCACTTATAACTTCCGGCTCCATTTTTAGGAAAAAATTTAACTCGATCTGAAAATGTTGTGACTTTTGTAATGATGCTTTCTATGTCTGGTGTGTTTCTTCGTTTGATACTTCCTTCTAACTCTTTGCTTTTTTATTTTTTTCTTTCCGCTTCTTTTTTTGTATTTTTTTCTTCTTTTACGGATTTTATCGGCAGGTTGTCCACGATATTTAGTTGTTTCTCCACTGCTACACCTCCTTTTTTTCTTGAATTGTGTATTGGTATTACGTTTTCTGGAATGATGTTTTCTTTTCCTACCTCGATGTTTGAGACCATCTCCCGTTTGCACAAGTTCATCCATTTCCGAATCGGTAGAAATATCAGAATCTGATTCTTTTTCTCCTCTGTTCTCTTTTCTCGTTTTTGTGGTTGTTCCCAACAATTTATTGGTCAAAATTTCACCTTCCTGATTTATCTTATCTCTTACCACTTCTCTGAGAGAACTTTTCAAGTCTTTAAAAATATTTTTTTTTCTATTGTCACAACCGGCACGCAAGGAAGTTCTATCATTACTCGTAATCATACTATCGAATGAATTTGCTAATTGTGAATGGCTCTTATTTTGAATGCATTTATCATAATCAATCTTATCTAAAATCGTGCTAACTTTTGCTCTCGGCATTTTCTATAAAAATATTTTTTTCCTAACTATTTGAAATGTAAAACAACAAATGTTTCAACCACTGACGATAATGAAGCACTATTCACATTTAAAACATTGCCAAAGGTGTCAGTAATATTAATTGTAACATTATTAAAGGAGTTACGGGATAGAGGATAAAAAAATAAATTTTTGAATAATAAAACTTGAGTGTCATATGTGTAAAAATTTTTGTCAATAGTAACCAACTTTAAAATGTTAAGCCTCGAATCACCAAAAATACTATCATCAACCAAATCTGTTTGAACTAAAATTTGATTTATATTACCTTGTTTTCCTTCAAGGCGAAAATTAAGGGGTAGGTGAATTTCAGACAAAGCCACTCTCGTCTTATCTTTAAAATTAAGTGTAGTGCACAATTGATTAGTAAAATTGTAGCAAGTATTAGAATATAAATTCCCGCTAGCGTTTGATCTCAATGTCACATACGTATTTGCTGATAAATTTTGCATTTTTTCTTTTTTTTCTTTTTTATTGCTGAACTTGAGCCAAATTGGATTCTGGAATCCACTTGTTATAAGATGGCGGAAAACCGGTAAATTTAACAAAATAATATCTCACACCATTAATCATTTTCGTACCTTGCAATTTTTCGACATTAAATAACTTTTTAGCAATTTGATTTTTTGTAAATATAATTTTTTGTAAATTTGGTTCATAAAATATCCCGTTAACAGCGTTGCCAGTGTCAAATTCTCTGATTTTATAAGCAAACGGCCAAGTAAATTTTTTTACTTTGGAAATGACATAGAAATCTTCTTTAAAAGTACCCACATAACCCTTTTCAAAAACTCCTTTGTGAATTGACATTCTAACAATATCGCCAACTTTAAATTTAGGCCTTTTCTTTCGCGCTTTCATTATAAGCGGAATTGGGTTAAAAGCTCTTTTCCAAACATCAAACGATTTGTTGAGAGTGACTTTGGCTGGTGCCGTGCCTATGGTTCTATGTATTGAATGGTTGTAGGCAAAAATAAAATTTTGTAAATTATCAATATAGTTCCATGTATTGAAATGTTTGAAATAGCGCCAAATATGACTCTTTAAAGTTCTTATAAACCTTTCAGCTATGCTAGCTTTTACGACACCGTATGAAATAAAATATTTAACTCCATATTTTGCCAACAAATTCTTAAAATGTACATTGCGAAATTCTAATCCTGCATCCCCATTCATAAATAATGGTTGTCTACCGCTTTCCCTAAAAATGATTTCCATTGCAGCTGCCACGGAAGGGCCAGACTAAGAAAAAATATAGATTTAATAATTTTTATTTTATATATTATCAATCTTTATTACAACCTTAAATTTAAGCGGTTGAACCCAAGCATATTTGCTGAATACATCAACAACACATAGAAGGAAACGAAAACCTTTATTTTGTCGTGAAATACTTTGCATATCGGCCAAATCAATTGACCATTGTTCATCAATTTCTGAAACATTATATTTCTGAGTTGGATATTTCACTCTTAATCTATCGCGGAACGTAGTGTAAGTTTGCTGGCCAGATAACCATTCTTTAACATCATCTTCACTGTATTTCCGTTTACCATCAATACCTTTCTCATGCTTAACACTCTGATATAGTCTATTAAATCCACCAAAAGATGCAACACTTTTCGGATCGTAATACAATTTTTCTAAAGTTTTGTCTTCAATCATTATTAAATGAACAAGAAAAAATAATAGGTATTGTTAAGCTGACAATGAAAGTAAAATTATAATTTAACCCACTTTTTAATTTTAAAATTTTTTAAACGACCAAAACCCGTTTGAAACTCTACTCTCAAATCTTTCAAATACTCTAAAAGTGGACTGATACCTCTGGTAGTTTTACCAGTCACTACAGATGAGAATATAGCTACAGGATCACCTTTTATATCCATATGACGACTAGTATGAATATTTGTATTGGTAATTTTAAAATCTGGATCTTTCCCAACAATTCTATCAACCAGGCTAATTATTAGATTTTGGCGTGGAATATTTTTAATTTTTATTTTCATTTTCCGATAAAAATCTTGCAACCATTGCGGTTGAGTTAGTTCCAGCAAATTGGGAGAAAAACTTAAAGGTTCAGGGGTGTAACTTCGTCTACGTGGTGGTGATGGTTGAATTAAAGGTTCAGGGGTGTAGCTACGTCGTTGGGGTTGATCTTCATCCTGTTGATCCACAACAACCAACGGTCCAGATAATATTTCGGGTATTTGACTTGTAATTTGTCGTTGTGGTGGATTTTCAATCAAATCTTGCTGTCTCTCAACTTCTTCCTGACTTATTTGACCATTTTGAATACGATTAACCAACGCCATACGTTTTAATTCCCGATCATTTTCCTGTTCAGATTCAACTTCCGGTTCAAATCTTCTTTTACGACTTGGTGTTGGTACAACTGGTTGAATTGGACCTACATCAGTTCGCATCCTTTTGCTTGTACTTCTATCTGGTTCTAATTCTTCGATTAATTTTCTTTTTGTTCCAACTTTCGGAATATCTGAAGGTTTTGCAGTTATAGGCATTGGAATGGGAATAAACCTATTTTCTCTCAATTCAACAATTGTAGGTTCCGACCACATTGATTTGTCTTTATAAATTTCAGATTTGTGCAATGCAATCCAATATAATTTGGCTTTGGCATCATCACTCAGATCCTTATTGTGTAAAATAGATAAAAGTTCTGAATCCAAATTTGTTAAATTTTCTGCGGTATTTTGCTTTTTCCTAAAACTAACTTGACTTTCTGTTATTGTTGGAAATTCAGAATCGGTATTAATTGCGGAACTCGAAATAGTGGATATTGGACTTGAAACATTCATGGAAACTGGAACCAATTTCATTGGAACCACGGCAGTCATTTTCAACAAACAATTATAGAATAAAATCACCACCAATTTCAATCAATGCTTGGAATAGTTTTATATTTTTCTTCAATATATTTACTTTGCTATTAATCAGTTTAGTTTTTTTCGACAGTTCAATCAATTCGAATTCGTATTTACGCAAATAGTTTTTACAACTAACAGTTATCGGTATATTTCCTAAAAGAATATTCTTACAAAGTTCAAAAATAATTAACAATTCTTTCAATTTTGACACACTCAACAATTTCAATAACACTTTTTCGTCATCAATATTATCATGAAATAATTTTAAAAAAATTGTATCACTAGAAATATAAACCATTTTTTATATTTTTTATTTTTTGAAACAAAAAATGTTTAATTTTTTTTCGGAACAAAAATTACAGTATTACTCGGTGGAACAATATTACTTCTCAGTCTAAATTCATTTGGTGTAGTTTGAGTACAATCTATCAATAAATAACCTCTTGGCATTCTAGTTGCGATATTGTAGGCGTGCAAGACTGCTTTTGGATTGAAACTTTGAGACGCAAAATACTTAATTTGTCCATAATCGCGTGGAGATGAGAATAAAATTATATAAGAACTATTTCTAGTTATGGTTGTTACGTATTTACCTTTTTGATAGAAATTCTGTGTCAGAAAGAAAATAGATATATTTTTATGGTGGGCTGTTCGAGTAAAATAATTGCAAATTTCCTTGCTCTCACCGCACTCAACCATCAAATCATCCAAAATTAAACAATTATTAATCAGAGGATTAAACGGTGCAATTTTTTCCTCATTCGGCAATCCTTCCACCAATTCAACATTCAAACCAATTTGTTTCAATTTAGCAAAAGTTTCCGGTAAGAATTCGCCGTAACAATAAACTATCCGATCAAAATTAACGGTTATCGTACTTGTACCACCAGAGAGAATTTCAGTTAAGCGGATCCAACATTATTTCCATTCTTTTTTTATTTTTTAACAATTTAAATTTTATTTTGTAACTTTGAAATAAATGTTTTATTTTTTCTTTTTTATTTTTTTGTTTTTTATTTTGTTTTTTATTTTTGACATTAAAAAACAATTTTAATTTTTAATTTTTTGAAATTAAAAAACAAAAATATTAAATTTTATTTTTGGGTTAAAAATAAAATTCAAATTTTAAAATAACTACAATTTATCATGAATAACACTAAAATTAGCGAACAAATTATATTATTTATAATTTGTTATGATTTAAATTTTGTCGGCGAATTCCCTGCAGAAGAATTCGCCGGAGCTTCGTCAGCGGTATATGAAGAGTTCCATTGTATTCCAAACAACAGAATGAAGTTACTTAAGCTTTAGCCAAGACATGAACCATATGGGGATGCGGCAGATTTCAGCCATCCGAAGATAAGACTGCCGTACATCTACCGTTTTTTCATAGTTCACACCATGCAAGTCCAAAACCAATATGAAGAAGGTTTCTGACAAAGCTGATTTTTCAAAACCCATACCATTCTTTTATGATGTAAAAAAACATTTGGTGAAAACGGTGGGAAGTTTTTTGCATTCACAACTTATTATGAACAGAATTCAGATTTACCTCCAATGAAAAACCAAAACCTAATTACCGATTGTTTTGGGTGACAAATTAATGTTTTGTTTGATTTACAATTAATTACGTCATAATAACTATAATTTGTCATGAATAACGCTAAAATTACAATTGTTGGGAAAAAAAGAATAATATACAGAAAAAGAAAATAAAAGGAGAAAAAACAAGAATAAGTTACCACCGTATTAAAGGTAGAAAAAAGAAAGAACGTTAACATTGGAAAATAAAAAATAAATTTGAGTTGTTTTGAGCTAACAAAAAAAGTTTTCATCTCTCCATCGGTAGTACAATGACAGCAAAACGATGTTAGTTGGAGGGTTAAAGCATTTTGGTTCGAACAAATACAGCCAGAGGTGGAGTTGAACCACCCACTGGTGGTATTTGTTCGAACCAAAATGTTTTAGCTATTTCAACCATAATTCATTTATCTGCTCTAGGAATCTGGTTGGGATTTGATTACAACTACTAGTTTGGTGTTAGTATAAAAACACCTCAAATACATGTAGCAGTCAAAGAAAAATAGAAAAAAATGTCAGATGTGGGATTCGAACCCACGCTCAACTAGTGAATCAGATCTTAAGTCTAACGCCTTAACCACTCGGCCAATCTGACTTCGTTTTATATTACGGGATTAAAAATCATTATAATTGTTACGAATAAAAGATAGGTTGTGAATCCTAATTTCCAATAATACAGAAATCATCTGTTTGATTGTTATGGGAACAAACATTTAACAACAAAATCAGCTGTTTTTAAATACTTATACTAAGACCTATAATTACGTCACAAATGCAGCTCAACTACATTATCTATTATTAACTTCATAGAACATCAGTTAACGCTGTTTTTTTTTTGTTGACGTCACCCAACAATACAAATAACATTAACAACCCAACTCTTTCCTCCCCACCTTCAACAACACCCATTTTTACACTCCCACATCTTCCCCCTAATTTTCCCGACAATGTTAACTCTATGGCCTGTCGAACGGCGGG
>WNFP01005029.1_pt1 | contig 13946 bp, 13 predicted proteins | sample 5400201 | NCBI WGS metagenome assembly WNFP01 (sample SAMN13153355, study PRJNA577476) | soil metagenome | isolation source: 115 cm saprolite under Madrone tree | place: USA:California | collected 2016-06-14
CGCCGTCACGGTATCGCGAATGCGCGCCGCACTGCCGTGAAGGGAGACAAACCGAAATGGACGCGCTAGCCGGAGGACCCATTCTCCAGGCCGCAACTCGAGCCGGATCGCTGAACTCACCCGCTCCACTCGCATAAATTCTGTCCTTGAGGATATGGACACGAATTCCTATTGCGCGGCTCGATGGTGCCAGAAATTGGTGAAATTATTATGTCACGCCGCCGCCGACAGCGCTGTACGGCAAACGCTAATCACACGTGATATCAATAACTTGCGATATGTTTTTCAATCGAAGTCGACCGACAACTTAGTGAAAGTTTAGGACAGGAAATAGTGACGTCGACAGCAGCACCCGGAATGGACCACTCTCTCTGTAGTGAGAAATCGCCGCGCCTTGGGCGCTGGGTCCCGCGATCAGCTTGCTCACTGCGGATTCACAGGGTCCAGAATCCGGCTGTACGCCTAGATCGATTTCCAGCTCCTTGATGGCTCTGGACAAAGGTGATTGTTCGATGTGGAGTCGTTCCGCCGCACGTGCGAAGTGAAGTTCCTCATATATCCGAGAGCGCGATAAACGAACCATACTGGCGAGCGAAATAGAGCAACGGGGGTCCGTCGATTGTTTCCACACCTTCAATTAGACCTACAACGATTGCGTGGTCTCCGCTTATAAATATCTGATCGGTCCGGCACTCGATGTGTGCGACTGCTTGAGGTACTAACGGCACCTTGACAACGATGCCTTGATCAAAGCGAAAGTCCGCGGTCTTGTCTCTGCCTTTTCGCGCGAATCGTCGCGCAACGTCGGCCTGCCCGACGCCAAGCAGGCTGACCCCGAACGCATTGCCCTCAACCATCGAAGTGTAACTGTCAGCATCGTGCTGAATGGCAAACATTGCGAGTGGCGGCTCGTATGACAGCGTGACAAATGACGACACTGTCAGCGCGACGATGCCGCGAGCTACTGAGGGCCCTCGCACCCAACGTGACGGAAGCAGCGGGGTGATATCCATTCGCGCTGTCCGATAACGAGTCGCACTCTTAAATGAACCAACCCCCGGATACGCCAATTAGCTGGGCATTGACCCAGCGATGGCTGTCGGATAGGAGCGCAGCAATCACCGGCCCAACGTCATCCGGTACACCTGCGCGACCGAGCGCCGTCTGCGAGGCGATAAAGGCGTTGACGTCGGGATTGTCGCGAAGCACCCCGCCACCGAAGTCAGTTTCGATACCACCGGGTGCCACCGTATTTACAGTGATCTGTCTCGGCCCCAACTCTTTGGCCAGATACCGCGTGAGCACTTCGATGGCACCCTTGGCGGCTCCGTACACCGAGTAGCCGGGCAAAGACACCCGAGCAAGGCCGCTCGAAATATTCACGATCCGGCCGCCGTCGGCAATCAAAGGAAGCAACTTCTGGGTGAGAAAGAACACTCCCTTGAAATGGAGGTTCACGAGTTCGTCAAAGATCGATTCCGTGGTTTCGCCGAATGGTGCCGCCAGGCCAATTCCGGCGTTGTTGACGAGCGCGCTTAATTGTTGACAATCCCAGCTGTTCAGAGTCGTCTGCAAAGTGTCGACGAACCCGGTAAAGGACCGGATGTCGCTCATATCGAGGCGAAGGGCGGCAGCCTGGCGCGCCAATTTCTTGATTTCGGCTACCGCGCTGTCGGCCGCATCCTGACGCGAGTGATAGGTGATGATTACATCAAAGCCTGCTTTAGCCAAGTTTATGGCCGTATTGCGACCGAGTCCTCGGCTGGCGCCCGTTACGAGCGCGGTCTTTCGCTGCAGTTTAGTTTCGTTTTTCATGGCGTTTACATCCTACGTATGAGTTGCATGACGATGCGCTAGTGGCGAGATGTGAAGGCAATATGCCAGGCGTGGACGGACGCGAAAGTCTGTCCACCGCTGGCAACAATTTGGAGCACGCTTCTCAATCCAGCGCGTGCAGCATGGTAAGCGAATAGGGACGCAACGATTCGCCGGTGCGAATCTTTAGTGCCCAATCTGGATTGGCGATCATCGCCCGACCGATAGCGACCAGATCGTAGTCGCCGCGTTCGAAACCCCGATATAGAGGCGCTAAATTATCCTCAGGGTTGCCGCCTTCTCCCTCCATCATTTCCATCATGGAATTATTGAGGGTCAGAGACCCCACCGTGATGGTTGGTTTGCCCGTCAGCTTTTTCGTCCAGCCGGCGAGGTTTATGTCCGAGCCGAATTCGCCCTCCCAAAAGCGGCGCTGTGACACGTGAAAGGCGTCGACGCCAGCCTCGGCCAACGGCGCCACGATTTGCTCCCACTGCGCCGGTGAGGTCGCGAGCTTTGCGCCGTAATCCTGCTGCTTCCAAGTCGAGATCCGCAGCGTCACGCAGAAGTCTGTGCCGACGCGACGACGGATTTCGCGGATCACGTCCGCGCCGAAACGGCTGCGTCTCGAGATGTTGCCGCCGTAGCGATCGTCGCGCAAGTTGGTCTTGTCCCAGAGAAATTGGTCGATCAGGTAGCCGTGTGCGCCATGCACTTCGACGCCATCAAAGCCCAGGCGGCGGGCTGATTCGGCAGCAATTCCATAAGCCTCGACGATCTCGTCAATCTCCTGCTGCGTGGCAGGCTCCGATACGTGCGCCAATGGCAAACCGTTTCCACCGGTGATTCCGGAAGGTCCTACCCTACGCCCGCCCTGTGAGTCATCATCAAAGACCCCTTCGGCGCCGCCGACCTTCGGCTTGCGGATCAGTCCCACATGCCATAGTTGAGGAAATATCTTGGCACCGGCAGAATGCACCTCATCAACGACCCGCTGCCAACCGGCGAGCGCATCATCACCATAGAAACGCGGCGCATTTTGATCGTGACCTGAACTCCGGTGGGGAATGAAGGTGCCCTCCGTGACGATCAGGCCGGCGCCGCCTGCCGCGCGACGGCGATAATACTGAGCGACGTTCTCGCCCGGCACTCCGCCAGGCGACATGGCTCGGGTCATAGGGGCCATCACAATCCGGTTCTTGAGTTCCAGCGGCCCGACTTTCACCGGTTGAAAGAGAAGATCCGACTGTTGTATGCCGTTCGGGCCGCGCGCTGACACGACAGTTGCTTGCTTGGTCAATTTTTCATCCTTAGTTTCGCGATTGAGCGGAGATCCCAGGTATCCTAGCTATCGCGCCGATCATTCAGAATTTCGACCCGCAGGCGTGCCGGGCGCCAATATAGCCAAATACCAGCGCAGCTCCGATGCTGGCGCCCCCACCCGGATAGGAGCGGCTCATAACGGGTGCCGAAGTGTTACCGGTGGCATAGAGCCCCACGATTGGTTTGCCGTCGACGCGTAATACTCGCGCGTGCTCGTCAGTCACGAGCCCGCCGGAAGTTCCCGTATCGCCTGCATGAATCTGCACCGCATAGAATGGTCCTGTCTCGATGGTGCCAAGGGTGGCATTGGGGCGCGAGGCGGGATCCCCGTAGTATCTATCGTAGGCGCTATCGCCGCGACCGAAGTCCTCATCCTTCCCGTCTCGCGCAAATCGGTTAAAGCGGTCAACGCTGTCTATCAATGTGGCGGGCTCGATCCCACACTGCTGCGCCAAATCCGAGAGCGTAGCGGCGCGCCGCATGTATCCGCTCTTAATCCACTCCGGTGGGGGTTCGCCGGGAGACTGACCACCCCAGCGATAACGATTGCGATGTCGGCTCTCGATAATTGCCCAGCTTGGGTTAGCCGGCACGGTCTTGCTGCGTTCGTACATGGCTAGACCTACGGCGACGTACGAGGTCGCCTCGTTGACGAAACGTCGGCCTGAGCGATCAACCATGATCGTGTGCGGTTTGGACAGATCCAGGGGATTGTTGAACAGCAGGTCACCACCCGGCGGCCGCGATACCGGAATCCACCATGACTCTTCCATCAAGGCCACATCGGCACCGTGATTCATCGCGATCTGCTGGACTTCACCCGTGTCACCCGGGCTAGCCGCCGACCATTCCGTCGTCGTTCCGGGACGCTGATAGCGGCGACGCATTTCGGCATTGTGTGAGAAGCCGCCCGCATCTAACAGCACGCCGCGCGTCACGGCCACACGTTGCTCACGCCCTGCGCGCTCGATCACGACCCCCGTAACTTTGGCATCCGCGACGCTAAGATCTTTGAGCGAAGCATCGAGCCAGATTTCGATTTTCTCATCGAGCGCAATCTTGAGCAGGCGCCCCTGCAGAGCCGCGCCCATTCCTCCGATGTCGCGGCCAAGTCTGTTCCTCAAGATTCGCCAGCCGACCCTCAGAAACGTCATTTTGCTGGCGGTGGTCCGCCCGTTGAGTCCTGCATACGTCAGTTCAGGGATGGTAATGGGAATGCGCCAAGCTCCCTCGTGGCGGCGAAATCTGTCCTGCCAAGGCCCCAGTGCGCGAAGATCGAATGGCTGCGCTTCCATGGAACGTCCGCGCGAGACGGCGCCTGGCAATTGGCCCTCGTGATAGTCGGACCAGCCTTCGCAGTGAGCAAACTTCATTCCATGTTCTTCGAGAAAACTGATGGCGTGCGGCCCCTCTCTCAAATACGCGGCGCGTCGGGCAGGGGTTGATTCGATTCCGGCACCGGCGGTGCATGCGTCCAAGTACAGGCGTCCCGCCTCTTCGCTATCCTGGACGCCCGCGCGCTTCATGACCGGATTGTTCGGCAGCCAAATCACGCCACCGGACAGCGCCGTCGAACCACCGAACTTAGGAGTTTTTTCGATAATGAGAGGCTTTGCCCCAAGTCGTTTGGCCGCTAGCGCAGCGCAGACCGAACCGGCGCCGCTACCAATTACAACTAGATCGTAGGTCTGGGCCGGGCTCACCGCGGCCCCGGATCGACGAAGGGAGTATGGTCGGCGTCATGCATTAGTTGCCGGATGGTATCGGCTAGCGCGATGCGGGTCAAGAGTTTCGTTAGTGGCAATAACGCATGTAAGTCTAACTAACGATACGGTACCTCCCGCAAGACTGGCCGGCCGACACAATGGCAGGACAGCGAAATACGGCAATGACGAACGCTCTGCAGTCGCTCAGCGCAAATGAGTCACGTCAGGGCGCGTTTCTTTAGAAACCGTCACGTATGCTGTTGAACTGCCTGAAAATCGGGGATCGTCGAGCCCGGGCGACCTGAGTCGAGTAACGGCGATCTAATGGGGCGTCGGCCGACGATTTATAACTTGCGTGGCGCGCTTCGAAGCGGTATCTGGGCGGATGGCCTTACGTTCGCTTCCGTGTCCTCCGAATTGAGGGTAATCCACAGCATTTCCGCGAACTGATCCAGGATGGCCTCCCCCTGCATCTCGTCGGACTCGTCGCGTGCTAGATGCACGACCCGGTCAAGGAACACGAGCATCATGGCTAAGCGCAGGCGCATCTTTTCGCGCGTGCGGGCATGGTACCGCCCAAGTAGTGCCGGCAGACTATCTACAATCTCCAACGTAATCGTCATGGTCTCGGCAGCATACTTGGCATCGGCCGCGACGGCTTCCCAGTGGGCGTCGCATAGACGATGCATTCGCCGCCACATATTGACATACACTCGAACCCACCGCCGGATGTGGTCGAGAGTCTGCGGCTGGTCGGAATCGAGGCGCCGAAAGACGGGGCCGACCTCCTCGGCTAGGCGCTCCCGCAAGGGCGCGAGCATGTCGCGCTTGGACGGAAAATGACGATAAAACGTGGGTGCAGTGGTGTCGGCGATTTCGACGATGCGTTCAATGCTGGTCCCCCGATAGCCATTCTCGGCGAAGGCCTGCATCGCCGCGGAAATTAGTCTAGCGCGAATGCTTTGTCGCGCTTGCTCACGCCGTGAGACTCGCGGTTTACCGAGACGCACGGGACTCGTATTGACTGGCTTTTTCCTGGCAGCGGCCGCTTTCATGAACTTGATATCTCCGTTAGACCCCCTAATAGCTTGCCACAATCGGCGGAGAACTACGTATAAAAACCGCTCCCTGGCCCGTCTGCCTGCCGAAAAGCCCGTGCGGGCGCAAAAAACCTCGCGAAATACGGTTCGCTTGCCTTAATCTCTCGTTAGTGATATTAACGCAATTGGCAATTGCGTTATCGATTGTCACTAGTCACGGCCATGTTGTGAGGGGAGTCAGCGAATGGATGTAGGCCAGCCAAATTCAGGCGATCTGTTGGAAATTTATCGTCGTGTGGCGTTGTTACGCAGAAACGACGATCGCGCGATCAAGGTGTTGAGGTCCGGGCGTCTCGCCATGCCGTATTATTCGGCACGCGGACAGGAGATCATCCCTTCGGCGATTTCTGTCCAGCTTCGCGATGAAGACTATATTTGCACGATCTATCGGGGCATCCATGACATGCTCGCGAAAGGCATGCCGCTGAACGAGCTGTGGGCGGAGATGGCGGGTCGAGCGACCGGGACATGCAAGGGCAAGGGCGGCCCGATGCACATTACCTATCCGAGCAAGGGCATCATGGTGACCACCGGTATCGTCGGTTCATCCATGCCGATCGCCAATGGACTGGCTTGGGCGGCAAAGCTCGATGGCCTGGACCGGGTTACGGTGGCCTATTTTGGCGACGGTGCGTCGAATATTGGCGCCTTCCATGAGGCGCTCAATCTCGCCGCTGTGTGGAAGTTGCCGGTGGTTTTCGTCTGTCAAAACAATCGCTACGGCGAACACACCCGGTATGCCAAGACGACGGGGAGCCCCAGAGTGGCAGATCGCGCTGCCTCCTACGGCATGCCCGGTCTGCATGTCGACGGCAATGATCCGATCGCGATGTACCGTGCGGGCAGTGAGGCGATCGCTCGCGCCAAGAGCGGCGGCGGCCCCACGCTGATCGAGGCGATGACTTTCCGATTCATGGGGCATGTGTACGGGGATGACGACGCTTATATGGACCCGGCGGAAAAGACTGCGGCGATGGAAGCGGACCCAGTGCCCCGTTTTCGGGCCAAATTGCTCGCCGACAGCATCGCCAGCGAAGCGAGTCTGAAAATCATCGAGGATGCGATAGAAGCGGCCTTGGATGAAGCGGTGGAATTCGCCGTATCGAGTCCCTTTCCCCCGGTCGGCGAATTGACGCTCGACATTTATCAACAGGAGGTGGCAGCGTAATGGGCACTAAGCAAACGACAATGCTTCAGGCATTGAATGTAGCGCTCGCCGATGCGCTCGCGGCGGATCCCAAAGTTCTCGTATTCGGCGAGGACGTGGCGGATGAGGAGGGGGGAGGAGTCCTCGGCGTGACGAAAGGCCTCTCCGCCAAAGCAGGCACCGAACGCGTCCGTTCGACCCCGATTTCAGAACAAGCGATCATTGGTGCGGCCATCGGCGCGGCGATGGGCGGCTACCGGCCGGTCGCCGAAATCATGCTGATGAATTTTACCGCGGTGGCGATGGATATGATCGCCAACCACGCCGCCAAACTGAGGTTCATGTCCGGTGGCCAGACGCGCGTTCCGATCACCATCCGGATGATGACGGGCGCGGGCCTCGCCACCGGCGGCCAACACGCCGATTATTGGGAAGCTATTTTTGCGCATATCGCCGGACTAAAAGTCGTCGCTCCATCGACACCCGCGGACGCGTATGGTCTGCTGCGCTCATGCATCGATGATCCTGATCCGTGCATTTTCATCGAGAACTTGGTGTCCTACAGCACGAAAGGAGAGGCCGCAGCTTCCGGCACCCGGGTACCTCTGGGCAAGGCGCGGGTCGCCCGCGAAGGACGAGATCTCACGATTGTCTCCTATTCGCGGGTCGCGCTCGAGGCTCTGCAGGCGGCGGACTTGCTTGCGGCGGAAGGCATCTCGGCGGAGGTGATCGACCTGCGAACGATCTCGCCGTGGGATAAAGAGGCTGTCCTCAAGTCGGTGGCGAAGACGGGCCGCCTCCTCATTGCACACGAGGCGGTACGCCCGTTCGGGGCGGGAGCCGAGATAGCAGCGACGGTGAGCGAAGAGCTTTTTGGCAAGCTCAAAGCTCCCGTGCGACGGGTGGGCGCGCCTTTCTGCCCCGTGCCGTTCTCGAGTGCGCTGGAAAGCGCCTTCGCCGTGGATCGCAATGACATCGTTCCGATCGCGCGATCCTTCATGCAATCAACGTCTGAGAAGGTGCTGGAGTTGTCATGAGCACCGACATTTTGCTCCCCAAGCTGGGTTTCTCGATGAGCGAAGGACAGGTGGCTGAGTGGCTGGTTGCGGATGGCAAACAGGTCACGGCCGGTCAACCGCTGTTTTCACTCGAGAGTGACAAGTCGGTTACGGAGATCGAGGCGCCTGCCACGGGAATTTTAAAGATTCTCGTGCAACCCGCGGAAACTTGTCCCGTGGGGACGATTTTGGGCACGATCGAATAAGACCGCCGCTCGAGCCGTGCGCTGGATCAAAAAGTGAGCAACGAGCCAATCGCATCAGATCTTCCAGGGTGGCCGGAGATCGATTTTTCGGAGTTCGGACCGGTTGAACGGCGCCCGCTTGGCCGAATTCAGAAGCTGACGGCGCGATTCCTGGGTCGAAATTGGATCGCCATACCGCACGTTACCCACCATGATGAGATCGATATCACGCTATTTGAAGAGCGCCGCCTCGCTTGGAACGCGGCCCACCCGCATGACAAGGTGACCGTCATAGCGCCCTTGACGAAGGTCGTGGCGGAGGCCTTGAAGGCGCACCCGCGCTTTAACAGCTCCCTCGAGGCGGACAAGTCAACGCTGGTACAGAAAGGCTATTTCAATGTCGGTATTGCCGTCGACACCCCTCACGGACTGCTCGTGGCGGTTCTCCGGGCGGCAGACTCGAAGAGTATCGGCGTGCTTGGCAAGGAGCTTGTGGAAGTGGCCCAGAAGGCGCGCACGAAAGGGTTATCGATGCAGCAGATGGCGGGCGGGTCCATCACGATCTCCTCTCTGGGACATATCGGCGGGACGGGGTTCACGCCGATCATCAACGCACCGGAGGTGGCTGTGCTTGGCGTCTCGCGGCTACAAGTACGCGCCGCCCCGGCGCCCGATGGCGGGGTGATGTGGCGCAAGATGTTGCCCTTGTCACTGAGCTACGACCACCGGGTGATCAATGGCGCCGAAGCGGCGCGATTTGTCTGTACGATAGGTAGCTGCCTCGCAGACATCGATAGCTTTTTATGACTGGAGCACCAAATTTGGGATACACGCCGCGCGCGCTGGCAATTGCGGCGAAAGTCGAGGAATTCGTCCGCGACATTGTGGTGCCCTATGAGAAAGACCGACGGCGAACCTCGCACGGCCCGACCGACGAGTTAATTGACGAGCTGAAGGCCAAGGCCCGCGCCGCGGGCGTGCTAACGCCGCACGTGCTTGCTGACGGCAGCCATCTCTCGCAGCGCGAGACCTCGTTGGTCCTCAAGAAGTCCGGCTTGTCCATTTTAGGGCCGCTCGCCGTCAATACGGCGGCCCCCGATGAAGGCAATATGTATTTGCTGGCCAAGACAGGGAGCGAAGCGCTCAAGGCGCAGTTTCTAACGCCACTGGTCGAGGGACGTTGTCGCTCTGCATTTTTCATGACCGAACCGGCCGACGAGGACGGCGCCGGTTCAGATCCGTCGATGCTGAAAACGACCTGCCGACTCGAGGGGAGCTGCTGGACGATCGACGGTCGTAAGAAGTTCATTACGGGGGCTGAAGGCGCTCGCGTTGGCATTATTCTGGCCAAATCTGATGCCGGCGCGTGCATGTTCCTGGTCGATTTACCGAATCCGGCAATTCAGATCGAACGCGTCATCGACACGATGGATGACGCCTCGCCGGGCGGTCACGGAGAGATCGTCATCCGCAATTTGCGCGTCCCGGCAGAGCAGATGCTCGGCCAGAGCGGCGAGGGGTTTAAGTACGCCCAGGTGCGCTTGAGTCCTGCGCGTCTCTCACATTGCATGCGCTGGACAGGCGCTGCCATCCGCGCCAACGAGATCGCGACCGCGTATGCGTGCCAGCGACAAGGTTTCGGAAAGAAGATGATCGATCACGAGGGAGTAGGCTTCATGCTTGCCGACAATCTGATTGACCTGAAGCAATCGGAGCTCATGATCGACTGGTGTGCGGGCGTTCTTGATGGCGGTTCGCTCGGAGTGGCGGAAAGCTCGATGGCGAAGATCGCTGTATCCGAGGCCTTGAGCCGTATCGCTGATCGATGCGTGCAGGTGATGGGCGGGGCCGGAGTCAGTCGGGACACCATGGTCGAGGCCTTTTACCGGGAGGTACGTGCATTTCGAATTTATGATGGTCCGACCGAGGTCCATAAGTGGTCTCTCGCAAAAAAAATAAAGCGCGATTGGATTGCGGCACATTCAGGATGAGCGGTGAGCAGGACACGTTTGCCGGTACTATGCCCGTGCGCGAAGGCTACGGCTTTGACACGGTCAGGCTGGAGCGCTGGATGGCCGAACACGTCGAGAGTTTCTCGGGTCCCCTCACCATCGAGCAATTCAAAGGGGGCCAGTCAAATCCGACCTACAAGCTATTGACGCCACGTTGCGCGTACGTTATGCGGCGCAAACCGCCAGGTGCGATCCTGAAGGGCGCTCATGCGGTTGAGCGCGAGGCGAAGGCGATCGCCGCATTGGGGCAAGCGGGATTCCCGGTTGCGCATATGTACGGACTGTGCGTGGACGAGGAAGTCATTGGTACCAGTTTCTACGTAATGGAGATGGTCGAGGGCCGCATCTTTTGGGACGGGACATTCCCCGGCATCTCGCGGGAAGGGCGACCCGCGTATTTTGATGCGATGAATGCGACCCTCGCGCGTCTACATCAAATCGATTATCGGTCGATCGGTCTCGCTGAGTATGGTAAGTCCGGTGACTATATTTCGCGCCAGATTGGCTTGTGGACTAAACAATATCTCGGCGATGAGGATGCGGGCCGCGATCCGAATATGGACAGGCTGATCGACTGGCTCCCGGCTCACATCCCTCCCGGGAACGAAACCACGATCGTGCATGGAGATTTTCGCTGCGACAATATGATTTTTCATCCGACCGAGCCGCGCGTGATCGCGGTCCTGGATTGGGAACTGTCCACGCTTGGCGATCCGCTCGCAGATTTTGCTTACCATGCGATGATGTATCGGATGCCCCACAACGTGCTGGCCGGCATCGCGGGCGTTGAAGTCGAGTCACTAAATATTCCGAGTGAGTCGGACTACGTCAAAGCGTACTGCCGACGCACAGGGCGTGATGGAATCGCAAACTACGGGTATTATCTTGCCTTTAACTTCTTTCGGTTGGCGGCAATTTTGCATGGGATTAAAGGACGCGTAGTACGCGGAACCGCCGTCTCGGCACATGCCCAGGGATTCCACACAATGAGCTTCCAATGGAGAGGCATGCGCACTGTTTCGATACAACATTTGGCGAGTCAGGGCAACGGCGGTCGCAGATCGACCTGCCACCAGCGACCGCGCAAAGGCGCATGCGTCGGACAACAACGTCTCGCGCGGATGCAACGATCGAACTAGACCTTTGGCGAGCGCCTCTTCGGCGCTGAAAATGTCCGCACGATAACTCCATTCCAACGCCTGCTCGAGTCCGACGATTCTGGGTAGAAACCAGGTGGAACAGGCTTCGGGAGTAATTCCGATCCGACCGAATATAAAACCGAAGCGAGCGTGTTCGGATGCGAGCCGGAAGTCCATCGGCAGGGTCATGGTAACGCCAATTCCCACCGCAACCCCGTTGATCGCGCCGACGATCGGCTTGAGGCAGTCGAGCATCGCCAAGGCAACCTTGCCGCCGGTATCGCGAACGCCGCCGCGGATATCCGGATCATCAAACCGGTCATGAAGATCCTTCAGTGTGGGCTGCATACTCTCGTCAAGCCCAAAGACGTTGCCACGGGCCGACAGGTCCATCCCGGCGCAGAAGGCCTCACCGGTACCCGTCACAACGATGGCTCTCACGTGATCGTCTGCGCTGGCCCGTGCGTAGGCGTCGACCAATTCAGCACTCATTTCGACCGTGAATGCGTTCATCTTGTGGGGACGATTCAATCGAAGGATCAGAATCCCATCATCGATGTCATAGCCAAGCGTGTTGTAGGTCATGTGCTCCTCGCATCAGCCACCCTCCGTTGCATGGATTGTAAGTTGCATGGATTGTAAACTCAATCGTATAATACCGTAAGTCATACTAACGACAGTTATTAAGACTAATGACTTGAAGATGGGCGCGGCGAGGCGTACCGTAGCCTATGCCGGATGGTTGCTCCACGCTCCGGCGCTAGTGGCGCTGGGTCCCCAATGCGCTATGGGCGGGGGCGCTGAAAGAGGAGAAAAATGATGGGCGTCAAAGATCTAGCTGAGAACTCCCGTGCGTGGGAGGTGCGAGTACCGCCGGCGGAGCTCAAGCGACCGTATGAAGTGCAGGAGGTCTTACGGCGCGATCCGGTTCCCCCCGCGCCAACTTTGCTCGAGAAATCGGACTATGACCTGGGTACCGGGCCCTTGGATGTCGAGCGCTACATCAGCAGGGAGTTTCACGCGCGCGAAGTAGACAAGCTGTGGAGCAAGGCGTGGCAGTACGCGGTTTGGACTCACGATATTCCCGATCCCGGCGATGTGCACGTGTACCGTATCGTAGATCGTTCGGTGCTCATTGTTCGCCAACCCGATTTGTCATTGAAGGCATTTGTCAATTCATGCTTGCACCGCGGCACCGAATTGTGCAAATCCGATGCCCATCGCGCTCAATTGCGGTGTCCCTACCATGGTTTCACGTGGTCGCTGCAAGGAGAGCTCAAATGGGTGCCATCGCAATGGGATTTCCCACAAGTCACCCCCGAGAAATATAGCCTCCCCCAAGTTCGAGTGGACGAATGGAACGGATTTATTTTTATCAATTTCGATGAGAATGCCGTTCCCTTGAAAGAATACATGGGTGGCATGTACGCGCAATGGGGCGGTGAACATCCGCAAGGAGCGTGGGATTTCAGGAGCAAGTATAAGGCGGTACATCTGAACCGTATCATCAACTGCAACTGGAAAGTATGCATGGAGGGCTTTCTTGAGTCACTGCACGTCCTTGCCACCCATCCGCAGGTGGCAACGATGGTCGCGGACAGCTCCGCGCAGTATGACGTGTACCCGAACGAGCCACATTTCAGTCGGTATCATGCGCTCACTGGAATAGCGTCGAGCATGACGCACAACGTCCCGACGGATCAGGAAATCCTCGACTCGTTCACAGCGTCCTATTTACCGGAGCATCGCAACACGGATTTTGGAAAACTGCGCGAAGGGGAGACCGCGCGAATGGCATTTGGCCGTCTCGCGCGCGATGCCTACGGGACGCGGTTAGGGGTCGACGTGTCAAAGCTTCCGGATGCGGAGCTGATTGACGGAACGCAGTACTTGCTGTTTCCGAACTTTGCGCCTTGGCCGTCGCTACTTAATCCCATTGTGTACCGCTTTCGTCCCCTTAATAGCGATCCGGATTGGAGCATTTGGGAGACGATGTTCTTTTTGCCGTTTGAGGGCGACCGTCCGCCGTCGTGCAAGATCATCGACGTGGGTCCTAACGAGAGTTTTGAGGACTACAATGCGATGGGCGCGCTTGACAAAATTCTCCAGCAGGATGCAATTCAACTTCCGCTCGTGCAACGAGGACTGAAGGCGAGCAGCGTTAAGCGGGTGACTCTGTCTCGGTACCAAGAGGCGCGGATACGGCACTACAACCAGACTCTTGATGAGTATCTGAAACGCTGAAAGCGATATGCGGGAAGGGGCGTCTCACCATCGACAACGCCGACGCACCAGGCGGACACGCTACTCTCGGCGCCCGGCCATCGCTCGGATTTTGCCGCTCGCGCCTGAGCCTTACTCATAACCCACCCGTGCGTGCCGCCTGGAGCGACTCTCTTTACGTCAGGTCATTCGTGAGCGAGGCGATTTTCATTGACATTAGTCCCTGTAACGGGAATGC
>WNFP01002786.1_pt1 | contig 13945 bp, 12 predicted proteins | sample 5400201 | NCBI WGS metagenome assembly WNFP01 (sample SAMN13153355, study PRJNA577476) | soil metagenome | isolation source: 115 cm saprolite under Madrone tree | place: USA:California | collected 2016-06-14
CCAGCTCCGATGCGATCCCCGTTGCACACCGGCCCGTCACCAGCAAACCTGTAAATGCTGGCCCCAGCTCGCGCACCAGTGCAATCGCGACGACGTCCCCGGTCAGCGATGTCTGTCCAAATCGGATAAATTGTGACCCGGTCTGCAACACCATGACCGCACCGATAAAGAACCCCGACAATAAAATAATCGGCAGTGAACCGGCGCCGATAAAATCCATCTGTTCAAGGGTGTCCTGAAAGTAGTGCGGACTTGTGAAGATGTTCGCCACGGCGTGCCCGGAGAGCAATGCGTAGTCCTGAACGGCAGCCACCGCTCGTTTGGCCGCATCCCCCAATACTTCAGCCACGGAGACGGCTTCTTCCTGTTTTGTCTGGCGGCCGGTGACCTGAAGAGGAGTGTCTGCCACGAGTACCTGTTCGTGTTGGCTTTCCGCGACGAACTTCTCGGCACAACTACAGCAACGAAAGCCTAACCGCGCGCCAAGGGCACGTCAAGTCATCGGTGATGACAGTCATCGGTGATGACAGTCTGTCCGGCATTTGCCGATTCTTTGTTGCCGACCCGTGGGGAAACCGGCTCGACTTTCTCGAGAAACGGTCTCGATGCCCAGTCATTCGTAACGCAGGGCGACGATCGGGTCCACGCGCATGGCGCGGCGCGCGGGGATGTAGCAGGCAACCAAAGCAACGCCCGACAGCAGAATGGCGACGCTTGCGAACGTTATTGGATCGGACGCGCCGACTCCATAGATTAATTTGGCAATGAGTCGCGTCAAGCCAAACGCGGCGGCTATGCCGATTCCGACGCCGATCGAGGTAATCCGCATCCCGCTCCCCAGGACCATGCCCAAGACGTCCTGACGGGATGCGCCGAGAGCCACACGCACTCCAATCTCGTGAGTTCGCTGGGTTGTCAAATAGGAAATCACGCCGTAAATGCCGACAGCGGAAAGAACGAGAGCAAGTGCAGAAAAGAGGCTGAGCAGAAACATTGTCAGCCGCTGGGTAGAGATCGAGCGAGAAACGATTTCTTCCATGGGCCGAACGTCGTAGAGGACCGCACTGCTCACCACTTTTTCGGCGCCCTTTCGAATGGCGCTGGCGATGTCTCCAGGAGCGCCTGCGGTGCGGGCGACATAACCGCTGCCGTTCGCTAGAAGCGGCCAGAATCTGTCCGGCACCTGCCAAACCGGCAGGTAGAGTTGGGCCTGCAAATTCTGATGTTCTCGCGAACCCAGACCCCAGTGTTCTACGTGGCCGACGACGCCAACGATCTCCGGCTGAGTATCGAACAGTCCGAGGTTGAGATGTTTTCCGATGGGATCCTGATTCGGAAAGTATTTGCGGGCAAAACTTGCGTCGATCAACGCCACCGCTGGTCCGTGCTCCTCATCCCGCTCCGTAAACGTGCGTCCGCGCTCGACGGGAATGCGCATGGCCTGGTGGTAGCCAGAATTTACCAGATAGAAGAGCGCGAATGGCATGTCGTTATCACTCGCAGGCTTCGGCTGACCCTCCAGCCAGAAAGGGATCTCGGAATCACCAGTCATCGGCAGCGAGCCGCCCATCATGGAGACCGTTTCCACATCGCGAATGTTCTCCAGTTGGCGCAAGGTCTCGCGGTATTTCGAGCGAAGCTGCTCCGGTGTGGGAGCCGAATTGGAAGTCGTGGAGATGCTGAAGGTGAGGACGTTGCGCGGATCGAAGCCCGGATTGATGTTGCCCAGCGCCGAGAGGGTACGAATCATCAATCCCGCGCCGATGAGAAGCACCACCGCCATAGCCATTTCGACGACGATGAAAACGCTTTGCGTGCGATGACGCGCGCCGCTTGAGCCGCGGCCACCCTCCTTCAGGGTTTCGTGAGTGTCGGGACGCAGCGTCCTGAGCGCGGGAATCAAACCAAACACTATGCCGGTTAAGACGGAAATGCCAAGCGTGTAAAGCAGCACGTGGCCATCGAGAGTGATCTCTTCCGCGCGCGGCAAGCTGTCCGCCAAGGCTGCAACCAAAACGCGCACACCCAACTTTGCGAGAAGGAGTCCGAAACAACCGCCGGAGATGCCGAGCAGTACGCTCTCCGTTAGCAACTGGCGGATCACCCGGGCGGGACTGGCTCCCAGCGCGGCGCGAATTGCAAATTCGCGAGCGCGGCCCGTCGAGCGCGCGAGAAGCAAATTGGCGACGTTCGCGCACGCAATCAAGAGTACGAAACTGACCGCACCGAGGAGCACCAGAAGGATTCCCTTTACATTACCTACGACGTCGGTCTTGAGCGGGATCAAGGAGATGCCCATTCCCTTGTCAGCCTCGGGGTAGGCGGAGGCAAGATTTTCTGCGATGCGATTCATGTCCGAGCGGGCCTGTTCGACGGTGACGCCCGGTTTCAGGCGTCCAATCGAGTTCATGCCCATGCTGATGCGCCGGTCACGAAACGTGGGATCGTTCCACTGACCGATGGGGATGTAAAGGTCGGAGGGGCTCAAGCCTGTGATGCGGCCGGGAGCGACGCCAACAATCGTGTAGACCTTGCCGTTCAGAGTGATGCTCTTCCCCAAAATGTCTTGCGACAATCCAAACTTGCGCTTCCAAAGGCCGTCGCCGAGGATGGTCACCGGACCAGCGCCAGCCTGGTCTTCTTGGGGCCGAAATGCGCGGCCGAGGAGCGGTTTCATGCCAAGGGCCGGCATGAATTCTGCCGAAATCATGTGAATGTGAACGCGCTCGGGCTCGCCGGCACCGACCATGTTGTAGTCGTCGCCTCGGAAAGCGCTCAAGGCAGCGAACGAGTGATTGTCTTTCTGCCAGTCGAGGAAGTTGGGATAGGCGATGGAGCTTTCCTGGAACGTTGGGGACTTCGAGTAAACGGCGACCAGTTCGTCGGGATTCGGGAACGGCAGCGGATTGAGGAGCACACCGTTGACGACGGAGAAAAGGGCGGTATTCGCCCCAATTCCCAGAGCGAGAGTAAGGATGGCGATCGCCGTGAAACCGGGGTTCTTCGACAGTACGCGCAATCCGTAGCGGACGTCTTGCCAGAAGCTCATCATTGGACACCCCTCTCAGTTACACACCCGCGGCCGCGGGGCTTCTGGAGGTAGAAACGATGGTGGGCCGTCTTTTGTTTCGTGAAAGTGAGAACGGAATCGACATGTTGGTGTTTTCTCAAGGTCGTTGTTAGCGCCGCGGACAGCCCAACCCATGGGAATGCGCTCGTGGGTGGCGCGCCGAGAGTGGTCGGGACGGGGAATATCGCCGGGTTTAGGGCATGAGGTCTTGGGTATGGGTCATCAGTCTCCGATAAGACGAGTAGCCAGGAGTTGGCCCAGGTGCTTCGGACTTAGATGAAATAATGCCTGTCCGACTTCGCCGTCGCGGACTACAATGCTCACGTGTGTTCGCCGCATGGAGGCTGTGATGCTCGTTCGCGTGCGCGTTCTGCTCTTGATGGTTCTTGTATTCACTTCGCTGGCAATCGCCGGCAACAAGAAAAAGAATTTGCTGCCGGCTTTTGTTCTTAGAGCCCGCACTGTTTTGGTACTCATCGATCCGGAGGCGGGTATTTCTGCGACCTCTCCTCTCGCGAACAAGACCGCCCAAGAGGATGTGGAGAAGGCACTGATGAAATGGGGCCGGTTAACTCCCGTTCTGGACACGCAAACCGCCGATTTGGTGATAACCGTTCGCAAGGGCTCTGGCAAAATAGTACAGCCCACGATAGGCGGTGAGCCCACTAACGATCGTCCCGTCATTGTGCAGCCGACCGACAGCGGCATCCGCATTGGTATGCAGCAAGGCCGCTCAACAGATACAGCGCAAACCGCACCGCAAGACACAAAACCTTACCCAAAAACGGAGGTTGGGCCCTCCGAAGACATGTTTGTCGTGTATGAAGGCCACGTCGACGGACCCTTGGATCGGGCTCCTGCCTGGCGCTATATGACCAAGGATGCGCTGCATTCACCAAACGTGCCTGCTGTTGCGGAATTCCGAAAGGTCATCGAAGAAACTGAAAAGCAGCAAAAAGCCAAGCCCTAAGTATTTTTGCAACTCCCGATAAAGGCTGCCAGCTCAACCGGAAACTGGACGCGCAGCAATGCTGCCGCTACACTAATTGTTTTTACCAGTGTAAGCATGGGCCTCCGAGAGGGTGCAGAGAGTAATGCTCCGTTTTTACACCGCGGGTGAATCGCATGGACAGGCACTGCTGGCGTTTATCTCCGGGTTGCCCGCGCAACTGCCTATTGACGTGAAATTCATCAATCACGAGCTGCGCCGCCGGCAGCTCGGCTATGGACGCGGCGGACGGCAAAAAATTGAGAAGGACACTGCGGAGATTTTCGCCGGAGTGCGCCACGGGAAGACCATCGGTGCGCCGATTGCGCTGCGGATCGAGAATCGCGATTGGGCCAATTGGGAGAAAATTTTGCCCGTGGAAGCGGCCGAGGAAGATCCTGGCGCGCGGAAGCTCGTGGCGCCGCGCCCCGGCCACGCCGATCTTGCGGGATCGCAGAAATTCAACTACCACGATGCGCGCTATATTCTGGAGCGAGCTTCGGCGCGGGAAACCGCTGCACGCGTGGCGGCCGGTGCCTTTGCAAAACTGCTTTTGCGGGAATTCGACACGCAAATCGCGAGCCATACGATTCAGGTGGGGCACGTGCGCCTGGAAAAATCCGCCACGTGGAAGAAAATTCAGGCGGTGAGCGCGGACCTCGATTCTCCATTGCGATGTATCGACGCCGCCGTGCAGGAAAAAATGAAAGCGGAGGTGGACGCGGTGCTGAAAGCGGGCGACACCGTGGGCGGGATCTTTGAAATTGTGGCGCACAATGTTCCCGTGGGGCTGGGTAGCCATGCGCAATGGGACGAGAAACTGGATGGACGGCTCGCGCAAGCGCTGATGAGCGTGCAAGCGGTGAAGGCGGTGGAGATCGGCGGAGGCGTGGCGGGGGCCGGCTCCTTCGGAAGCGAAGTGCAGGACGAGATTTTCTACGAGAAATCGGTGCGACGGTTCCGGCGCTCGACGAACCGCGCCGGAGGAGTGGAAGGTGGAATTACCAACGGCGAAGACGTAGTCATGCGAGGATACTTGAAGCCCATTTCGACTTTACGTCAGCCGCTGCATACTGCGGACATGGTGACCAAAGAGCCGGTGAAAGCCGCCTACGAGCGGTCCGACTGGTGCGTGGTACCCGCTGGGGCGGTGGCCGGGGAAGCCATGGTTGCCCTTGTGCTCGCGGATGCTTTTCTGCAAAAATTTGGAGGAGACTCGCTCGCTGAGATGCGACGGAATTTCGACAACTATGCGCGACAAATCGACGAGTTCTGACGCACCTGCCCCGGCGGCCACCGAGGCGCCGCAAGCGCCGTCTGCGGCACGCAAGATCTATCCGATCGTCAAGTACGGCGACGCCGTCCTGGAGAAGCCGGGCGCGCCCATCAAAAAATTCGACGCGGAGCTGGAGCAACTCACCGAAGATATGTTCGCCTCGATGTACGCGGCGCAGGGCGTGGGACTGGCAGCCCCACAAATCGGATTGAGCCTGCGGATCGCGGTGGTGGACGTAACCGGGGGAAAGAATCCCGAAGCCAGGATCGTGCTGGCGAATCCCGAGGTCGTTCACGCGGAAGGCGAAGTTCGGGAGGAAGAAGGCTGCCTCTCGATACCGGGTTTTCGAGGGTACGTGCTGCGGCCGCAGTTTGTGACCATCAAGGCGCAGAACGCGAAGGGCGAGACGTTTGAAATTCGCGGGGAAAACCTGCTGGCGCGGGCGTTCTGCCATGAGATCGATCACCTCAACGGAATCCTTTTTTTGCAGCACCTTAGCATGCTGAAGCGCGACCTGATCAAACGGAAGATCAAGAAGCTCAGGAAACAAGGCGAGTGGTAGGTGCCGGAGCGGATGCGCATCGTTTTCTGCGGGACGCCCTCCTTCGCGGTTCCCTCGCTCAAACATCTCCTCGCACAAACTGACTTTGAAATCGTTGGCTTGATTACCCAGCCGGACCGGCCTCGTGGACGTGGGCAGGAAGTCTCCTTTTCGCCAGTGAAGGAAGCCGCGCTGGCCGCGAATCTACTGGTGCATCAGCCGGAAAAAATTCGGGCGCCAGAAAGCGAGGCGCTACTGAAGAAGCTGGCTCCCGACTTCGTGGTGATCATCGCGTACGGCCAAATCATGCCGGCAAGATTGCTGCCGATTCCGAAATTGGGCTGGATCAATCTGCATGCTTCCCTGCTCCCCAAGTACCGAGGCGCGGCGCCGATCAATTGGGCCATCGTGAATGGCGAGACGCTAACTGGCGTGACGACGATGCGGATCGATGCAGGGATGGATACTGGGGAGATGTTGCTGCAGCGCGAAATCGAGATCGGCGCAAGAGAAACTGCACCCGAACTTGCCGCGCGCATGGCGGAGTCCGGCGCACCACTCATGGCAGAGACCTTGCGCGGTTTGGCCGCCGGAACGATTGCCCCGAAACCACAGAACCACGCGGAAGCCAGCTACGCGCCGATGCTGAAGAAAGAAGACGGGCGTATCGATTGGAGGCTGCCGGCGATGGAGATTTACAACCGCATGCGTGGCTTCGCGCCATGGCCGGGGGCTTACACTACGTTTCGCGGGCAGACTTGCCACGTCTGGGGCCAGCCGGTGTCTAAAGACGGTGACGCTGGCTTGCCAAGTGGCGCGGGCGCCGGAGCACCCGGAACTTTGCTCGGCGAAAAGAATGAATTACACGTCTGGTGCGGCGACGCAACCGTTTTGCGGCTTGGACTCGTCCAACTGGAGGGGCGCAAGCCGGTCAAGGCAGGCGATTTTGCGAACGGCGCGCGATTAAAGAGTAGTGAACGCTTTGGCGACAGCTGATTGCGTGGCGCAGACCGCTAGGGCATACTCAAAATTTGCCTGTAGCACATGAAATCAAGCACTCATTGACTGATCATGGTAACGGGAGCTCACCTTAAATGAAGATCTTTGAACCCTCAGCGAAACGCGGAAATGTTTATTCGCGCGCAAAGGAAGTCCTGCTGGCCGCGGCCTACTGGATGCTCATCGCGCAGTTTGCAGTGGGGCCCTATGCGCGGGCTGCAGGCGACAAGTCCGTCCCCGCACCAGCTCCAGTCAGCACGGCGAACGATCTCGTGCTGAAAGCGATGCAAGACGAGATCAAGCGAGCAACTGCGGAGCTTGGCAAATCTGAACAGCCGCCTTACTACCTGAGCTATACGGTGTACGATCAGGACTTTGTCGTTCTGGTGGGGGCCTACGGCAGTCTGCTGACCGACACGGTTGCACAAAGGCGCTTCGCGGATGTGAACATGCGCGTAGGGGTACCCGAACTGGACAACACCCACGGACAGAGCCGCCCCAGCGGAGTAAATTCCGGCAGCATGCCGCTCGGAAACGACCAGGACGCAATCGCGCGGGTGCTGTGGGAACTGACGGATCGCGAGTACAAGCGCGCCGTGCCTTCGCTGCTGAGCGTGCGTACGAACACGGCGGTTCGCGCCGAAGAAGAAGACAAGTCGCCGGATTTCTCGAAGGAGAAGCCGCAGACGCACATCGGGGAAGGGGAGCCGGCCGTGCCGTTCGACCGCGCGGCTTGGGAAGGTGAGATCAAGAGGCTATCGGGCGCGTTCCGGAAATACCCGGAGGTGTACTTCGCGACGGTCATGATTCAAGTGCAGCGCTCGAATTCGAGGATGGTTTCGAGCGAAGGAAGCGCGATCGTTTCGCCCAGCACTTCTACTCGCCTGATCATGGAAGCGCAGACGCGCGCCGAGGACGGCATGGACTTGTTGAGAGTAGAAACGTTTCAGGCCCCCGCGGCGAGCGGTTTGCCGAGCGAAACGGAACTGACGGGCAAGATCGAGAAAATGGCCGCCGACTTGAACGCGCTGCGCAAGGCGCCGGTGGCGGAGCCGTATGATGGCCCGGCGGTATTGAGCGGGCGCGCGGCGGCGGTTTTCTTCCATGAAGTGCTGGGGCACAGACTGGAAGGGCACCGACAGCGCGATGAAGAGGAAGGGCAGACGTTCACGAAGAAGATCGGTCAGGAAGTGCTGCCGAAATTTCTGAGTGTGATCGACGACCCGACGACACACGAGTTGGCGGGGATGAAGCTTGCGGGCTCGTATGACTTTGACAATGAGGGCGAACCGTCGCAGCGAGTGGAAGTGATCAAAGACGGAGTGCTGAAGAATTTTCTGATGTCGCGGATGCCCATCAAGGATTTCGGCCAATCGAATGGACATGGGCGAAACCAGCCCGGGCGGATGCCCACGGGGCGCCAAGGAAACTTGATCGTCACGTCGACACAAACGGTGCCGGAAGCGGAAATGCGGCAGAAGCTGATTGACGAAGTGAAGAAACAGGGTAAGCCCTACGGCCTGTACTTCGACGACATTCAGGGAGGGTTCACGCTTACGACGCGGGCGTTGCCGCAGGCGTTCCAGGTGCTGCCGGTGCTTGTGTACAAGGTATACGCCGACGGGCGTCCCGATGAATTGGTGCGCGGGGTGGACATCGTGGGTACGCCACTCGCAGCGTTGACGCGGATCCTGACAACCGGAGATCAGCCGCGCGTTTTCAACGGGGTGTGTGGGGCGGAGAGCGGGCAGGTGCCGGTCGCGGCTGTTGCTCCGTCGATGCTCTTTTCCGAAATGGAGGTGCAGAAGCGCGCGCACGAGCATGAACGTCCGCCGCTTCTGCCGCCCCCGGGATTTGAAGATGCCGGTGCTGCCAAAACCGCGCAAGCGAAAGCGGAGATGAAGCCATGAAGATTTTGCATCGGTCGAGCGCTTTGCTTTCATACACACAGATGACAGGAATGGCGATAGCTTTGCTGGGGCTGAACGCCGCGCCAAGCCGGGCGACACCCGAGGGATCAAAACCGACGCCAGACGCCGTGATGGTCGCAGCACACGCGGCGGCGAAGGGCGACGGGTTGCTCGAGGCGCTGTTGACGGAATTGGACCGGTCCAAGGCGCAGCTCAAAATGGATCAGGTGCGGGCGCCATATTACATCGAGTACCGCGTGAACGAAGTCGAGGACATTGGCGCAGAGGCCGCTTACGGAGCATTGCGCGAAAACCAGCATATTCACGTTCGCGTGCTGCGAGTGGTAGTACGAATTGGCGATTACATGCAAGACAGCTATTTCGGCAGAGGCCAGGGCGAATCCAGCATCTTGCCGCTGGACAACGATCCGATAGCGCTGCGGCACCAGATCTGGCTGGCAACGGACGACGCTTACAAGGCCGCGGGGCAGGCACTGGCGGAGAAACAGGCGGCCATGAAGCAGTTCAGTGCCGACCCGAATCCCGTGGATGATTTTGCGAAGTCGCCGAAAATGATTGCCGTAGAGCCGACGGCGTCGGTGAAAATCGACGAAGCCCTATGGAAGAAAACGCTTGAAGATGTGACGAGTTTGTACAAGCAGTATCCGGACGTGCAGTCGGTGACGGCGTCGGCGAGGTTTTCGGCGATCAACGAGTACCTGGTGAATTCCGAAGGCACGGTCACGCGGAGCGGAAAAACGACCTACAGCGTGCAATTGAGCAGTTCGGCACAAGCGGCGGACGGAATGCGGCTGAGCCGGAGCCCGGCGTTCATGGTGGCGCGGCCGGAAGAATTGCCGACACGCGACGCGCTGATGGGCGAAGCGAAGAAGATGCTGGAAACGGTGGTGGCGTTGCGGCAAGCGCCGATCGTTGAAGAGGAATATCGCGGGCCGGTGTTGTTCGCGGCGGATGCGGCGGACGACATCGTGTCTTCGTTGATCGGGCAGAACTTGCTGGGTCAAAAGCCGCAGCTTGGGAAACCGAACCGGACGACGGGAGCATTCGCGACGAGCTACAAGACACGCGTGCTGCCGAACTTTCTCTCGGTGGTGGACGATCCGACGTTGAAGGATTTTCAGGGAAAGAGCCTGGTGGGAAGTTACGCGGTGGACAGCGAAGGCGTGAAAGCGCAGGCTGTCAATACGATCGAGAACGGGATGCTGTCGAATTATCTGGTGGGCCGACAACCTATTCGCGACTTTCCCACCTCAAATGGCCACGGACGCGCCGCGCCGGGATCTTTTCCCGGGCCAAGCCTCGGCGTTCTGGTGGTGAAAAGCTCCGACGCGCAAGCGCCTGATGAGTTGAAGAAAAAAGTCATCCAGATGGTGAAGGAACAGGGCAAGGAATACGGCTATCGAGTGGAGACGCTCGGGCCGGGCAATGCGCCGCGGTTGCTCTATCGCGTGTACGCGAAGGATGGACATGAAGAGTTGGTGCGAGGCGCGGTGTTTAACGAACTGGACATACGCGCGATCCGCAATGATTTGATCGCCGTGGGCGACGATCCGCTGGTGAGCAATCGGGCTGGCGCTGCGCCCACGACGATTATCAGCCCGTCGTTGCTGTTTGGTGAACTGGAAGTGAAGCGGGCGGACACTAGCAAGGATAAGCTGCCGGATTATCCTGCGCCGCCGTTGAAGAAGTGACTGGAGACTAGTGACTCGTGACTGGTGAAAACCAGACGCGATGCCAACCCAGCCGACGATTCCCGTCAGAGAAGCATCAGGTTGTCAAGAAAAAAGAGCCGCGGGTAGTGGTGCAGTTTCAGAGTACCCCTTCACTCGGGCACAATTAGCAAGGCGATAAGGCCGACCACATCTCCGGGCTAAGACTCTTTAGAGAGAACGGATAATTACTGCGCAAACAGACCGCGAAGCTGTCTACATGTGAACAGACACGCTTCTGGGGAGCGTCTAGGATTGTCTTGCAGAAAAAGGACTGATGTGTGGGCCAGTTCATCCTCTTCAGCCGGATATCCCTGGCCCACGCAAGCGTTGAGGAGATCCGACAGGACGTTACTCGCGCAAGGCATGTCTGGATAAATACCCTCTCTCCTGTGGAGCAGTTCTCCTCCAACAAGAACGGTCGAAAGTACTCGAACTGAAGGGTAATGCAACGGCGAGCAGCTTACAGCCCTGCTGTCACACCAAAAACAACCGTATTCTGGAGGTCGCCATGGCCATCCGGCGCAGAAGCGGTCTGATCATTGTTGGAATCGCCGCGTTACTCTTGCTCGCGCTTACGATCGTTGGACCCGCACTTATTAAAGTGGATCGCTACAGGCCCCGGGTCACCTCCTATTTCCAGGAGAAGACTGGAAAGCAGGTCGAAATCGGGCGACTGGCACACACCTTTTTTCCTCTATCCATTCATATTGATGATCTCGGCGTGAAGAACCCTCCAATATTTCCGCGTGGTTATGTCGTCCAGGTGGCGCGGATCGATGCTGAACTTAGCGTCGGTGCGCTCCTGCACCGTCAGGTGGTCATTAAGTCCCTCGTACTTGAGGACCCGGTGCTGAATATGACTTCGGATCCCGACGGCCCGTGGAATTTCGAGAATCCACAAGCTCAGGCTTCGCAGAATACCTTTCCTCTTGGAGTGATTTCGCGGGTACAAATTAAGCGAGGTCGATTGATAGCGTCGAATCTATTGCCGTCCGGCGCAGCGGGCCCCGTCTTTTTCGAAGCCCACGAGATTTTCTGCGACTTGGAACAGGTGAACTGATGAGAATTCTCAATCCCGCGTCTTCCTCGACGGATGGCCAGGGCACTGTGAAGGCGGGTCTTCTGCGCTTCGGCTCGGTCGAGGCAAGAAATCTGGAATCCAAATTACGGCTAGCGGCGAGGCACGTTTTTTTCACAGAGGTTAAAGCGGAAGTCTATGGCGGGAGCGCCGCGGGTGATCTCACCTTCGACTTGTTGGGGAAGAACGTGAACTTCAAGACCACTGCGGGACTGAACGGAGTCAATGTGGCTCAGCTCCTGGCGGCCTTCCCAAACGGCGGTGGAAAGATGACCGGAAAGATGGAAGGGGACGTAAAACTAGCGGGAGAGATCGTGCACTCGCTGCGCCCGCTGGCGGGAATACACGGAGCCGGACACGTGACGGTGCGCAACGGCCAGGTGCCGAGTCTCAAGCTCAACGCGAATTTGATGAGACTGGCGCACTTCAATGATCTCGGCCCGGCCAGGAACGATCCTTCCGCGTTTAACTTGATAACCAACGATCTGGAACTGGACAATCAGCGGATTTCGAGTCGCGTAATAGACATTGACGGCTACGGAGTCGATGTGGATGGTTCGGGGCGTCAGCGTCTCAGGCTCTGACACGTTGGACTATCGCGGGTTGGCGGAGATTACAACCAAGGAGAGCTTCCTCACCAACACCGTCGCCCGGCTGTCTGGAGTTGCAGTAACGGACGGTAAGTTGCAGTTTCCCTTTCGGATAGGCGGAACGATCAATAACCCGGTATTCTCCAAGGGCAAGGGCGATAAGGACGTAGACGCTGTACAAAAACCTCGGTGAGGGAAGACGTCCGACAGTTCCGGACGAGTGGCCGGCAATCGGAAACTGAGCCGCTACCGAACAGCGAGAACCGGGGAACTTGAAAAGAGAGTGTGACTCTGGTGGTGCGGGAAATGGCACTTTCAAAATCCAATTGGTTGGCCTCGAATAGGACAATCAAATGTAGAATGCAATTAAGGGCCGGCAGTTGGCTAGATGCGGGGCATCACGGCTGCAGGCGTGCAGATGCGGCGCAACAAGCAGGTGGTCCAAGCGCAAGAAACCGTTGACGAGTGGGGCTGAAATTCGAAACTCTAGCTGAACAACGAGGGAGCGCCCGCCTCCCCAACAAGAGTCGGGCAAGCGTCAGGCGGGTCCTACTGGTGATTATGACACTAAGAGAAAGACTGGAATGGATGGGCCGGGTGACCCTGCTGGTGTTCATCCTGGCGTCGGCGGCGTTTCTGAGCGCGATCACTGCGATGCGCATCGCGATTCACGGGCGGGAAGTAACCATGCCGAATCTCGTGGGCAAAAGTGTTTCCGAGGCGAGCCAGATGCTGCAATCGCGCGGGCTAGTACTGCGCGTGGCGGACCGAATCTACAGCGACCAGCCCATCAACGTGGTGGTGCGGCAAACACCGACGGCGGGCCTGCTGATGAAGGTGTCGCAGCAGGCGCATGTGGTGCTGAGCCTGGGTCAGCGGCAATTGCAAATTCCGCTGCTAGAAGGCAATTCGCTGCGCGCTTCACGAATCGAACTGCTGCGGACGGGATTGCAGGTGGGCGAAGTTTCCGGCGTGACGATGGCAGCGCAGCCGGTGGACACAGTGGTGATTCAGAATCCGAAACCCGGCGCGGGAGCGGCGACGCCGCGAGTGGACGTGCTGGTTTCGCTAGGTCCGCATGAGGCCGCTTACGTGATGCCGCACTTGACCGGGCTGAACGAGAACGAAGCGCAGCACCGGCTGGACGTCGCGCAGATGCGCCGCAAGGTCAATTATGTGACGGCGCCGCAATGGCCGCGCGGCGCGGTGATCGACCAAGCACCGATGAGCGGAATGCGAATTGCGGCATCCTCCACGATCGAACTCACCGTTGCGAATTGAGGAAGTTGACAGTCGACAGTTCAAAGTTAAAAGTAAAAAAAAAGAGAATTGAATGGTCCATTGCCGCTTGCGAGCCGTATCTCGCGGCCCAGCTATCCCGTAACCTCCGCATTGCAACCATCCTGTCCGTACCACGGTGAAGGACGTCCTAAGATTTCTCTTGACAACCATTACTGTGTGGCACATAGTGTGCGTGACACAATATGTGATACATGGTAGGTGGCTCTGGATGGTAGTCCTAGCCAAATTGATGAATTCCGATCTCTTCGAGAATTTGCGGCTCGAGCTGCGGCGCGGCTCGCTGATCATCGCCGTGCTAGCGCAGCTTCGGGAAGAACACTACGGGTATGCGCTGCGCAAAGCCCTGGCGGACCACGGCATGGAAATCGAAGAGAGTACCTTGTACCCGCTGTTGCGGCGGCTGGAGAGCCAAGGGCTACTGGAGAGCGAGTGGCGCGAGGAAGACAAGCGCAACAAGA
>WNFP01007930.1_pt1 | contig 13945 bp, 14 predicted proteins | sample 5400201 | NCBI WGS metagenome assembly WNFP01 (sample SAMN13153355, study PRJNA577476) | soil metagenome | isolation source: 115 cm saprolite under Madrone tree | place: USA:California | collected 2016-06-14
CTCAAGTACGTCCACGGCGGGCACGCAAATCGAGGCCGTTGTTTCGCAGCCGTACTACCAGGCGGATCATCAACTGCTCTATCCCGCCGGGACCAGAATCACCGGGACGGTCCAGAAAGCCTCCTCCGCGAGGTGGCTGAAGAGAAACGGAAGTATCGTGTTTGCATTCCGCTCAGTCCACATGCCGGACGGCACGACGAGAGATATCCATTCAACTGTCGGAGGCATTCAGGCCGAACGTTCGGAAGGTTTGGACGTCGGTAATGAGGGCGAAATTAAAGCTACGACTTCGACGTTCGCGCGGCTTCTCGCTCCCGCTTCACTTATTGGCCCATCAAGAGCAGTTGCGGACACGACTCTGCAGAAGACGGCATGGTCTCGATCCGGCGAAGGCCGGAAAGGCTTCGGCTTGCTCGGTGCGGGCGCTGCACAAGCATCTGCAGGCACGGCAATTGGGTTCGGATACTTTGGCGCCGCAAAGAGACTTTGCGATGCATTCATCACTAAAGGTTCAAACGTCGAACTGCCCGTAAATACTCCCATTTCCCTGCGACTGGATTCCAATGATCCCTCGGTAGCGCTCGCAACGCGATAGCCGCCGGGCTTGTTTTGGCTGAGGGTTTATCTGCCGAATGGATACAACGATCTCATCCACGCAGAGCAAAGAATGGCCGCCCAGTTCGCGGGCATTGCCATTCAAAATATAGCTGCTGAATTTCAACCGCAGTGGGGACCGCTTGTGCGAAAGTTGCGGATCAACAAAATCATTCCCGAGTGGTGGGTGCCGCAGCACCACAAGTAATCTGTGCCAACTTAGCAGTCGGAGAGGTTGTTGAGCCAGCGGCTGAGGCGCGCGCGATCTTCGGGCTGCATGGCGACAAACCTGACAGCCATGCCTTGTTTGGGAGTAGACCGACGCACGACGGCGCGGGCACGAATCTCCCCTCGGGAGCGTCGAAGAGCAACTGGATGTAACTGCCTGGGGGGAGCGGTGCCGCAACGCGGATAAACATGCCACCCAGGGCAAAATTCTCAACGCGAGAGACAAGCCGGCGGCCTGCGGTGGACCAGGCGAGGAATGTGCCCTTAGGCGAAGTAACGCGAGGGTAGCGGCGAAGATCGTTCTCTGGCGGCACAGCGGAAACCCAGGCCGGGAATGATACTCCCTCTTGAATGGCCTGGAAAGAAGAGAGTTTGGCCGCCAAGCAGGAGCAAGAAGGATGGGAGGATTCAGAGCCCAATGATGGCGCTGCAGTCGTCGACGTCGATGGAGGAGGCGCACGAAACCTTTGGAAGGCCCTGAACGGAAATCGCCTAGTGAGTTGGCTCAAGGATGAGTTTCTGGATGCGCCAATTCAAAAGTTCCGCGACGTAGAGTTCGTCCGCGGAGGGGCAGGCGATGGCGTGAACCCAGCCGAACTGGCCGGGTTGCTTGCCGGACTTGCCGAAGACGCCGAGAACTTTTCCGTCGAGACTGAGTTTGTAGATGCGGCCGGGGAAAGCGTCGGAGGTGAAAAGAACTTGATTGGGGCCGGGGGTGATGCAGAGAGTCCAAGGCGCGCCGGGGGACATGGCGCCAGTGGCTGAGGCGGGCTTATTGCCGATGGCAGGGCGGGCGTCGGCAGGGGCGGGAACGTCGATGGTGATTTGGCGGAGGAATTTCCCGTCGGTGTGGAAGACCTGGATGCGGCGATTGCCGCGATCGGCGACGTAGACATTGTTTTGCGCGTCGACGGCGATGCTATGCGGGGTGTTGAGCTGGCCGGGCTTATCGCCGGGCTCGCCCCAGGACTTGAGCCAGTTGCCGTCCTTGTCGGCTTTGGCAATGCGCGAATTGATGTAGCCATCGCTGATGTAGGTGTTGCCGGCGGAATCCCAGGCCATGTCGGTGACTTGACGGAAGAGGCCGTCAACAGGCGGAAGCGACGGTTTGGGATGCTTCAGCGGCTCGGTGCCTTCGTCAGAAGCTTCGAGCTTGCGGCCGAAGACCATGGCAACGCGGCCTTCGGGATTGAACTTGATGACCATGTCGGAACCTTTGTCGGCGACCCAGATGTTGTCGTCCTTGTCGATGCGGACGGAATGCGCGAAGGACCAGGCGTAGAGATTGTGGCCGATTTCGCGGAGAAATTTTCCGTCGGGCGCAAATTCGAGGAGTTGCGCGGCCGCAGCGGCATAGGCGGGGCCAGTGGTGTTGCCGCGGGAAAAGACGAAAATATGGCCTTTGGAGTTGACGGCGACGCCGGCAACTTCCCCGAGATGGATGTCGGGGGGAAGTTTCAGGAAGTCGGGGACGGAGTGGAAGCGGAGTTCGGGAGATTGCTGGGCGAAAAGAGGAGTGGCTAGGAAAAAAAGGAAAAGAAAAATGGAGCGTTTCATGTGATTCAGCCTCGGGACATCGCCCCGCATCATACGCGCGTTTGCGGAATCAGTCGCCTGTTAAGGATTTGTACTGGGCTGCAGTCAGGGGAACGACGGAGAGGCGGCCGATCCGGACGAGTGGCGAATCGGCGAATAGTTTGTTGGCTTTGATTTCGGCCAAAGTGACGGGCTTGGCGAGCGGTTTTCCCGCTTTGATTTCGACGGCGGGGCTCTTGGGATTGGAGGCGTCAATGGAGACGACGGAGGCGGTGCCGACAGCGCTCTTATGGTCGCCAGTCTCGTAGATGATCAGTCTGTCGCCGGGTTTCATCGCGCCAAGGTTCCTCAAAGCCACGGGATTGTGTACGCCGTCCCACACGGTGACTTTGTCCCGCTGGAGATCGGCGAAAGAATATTCGGAAGGTTCGGTCTTGAGCAGATAGTCTGAAGGCACGGCGCTCTCCTCTGTCGTTTGATGCTCGCTATTCTACATGATGAAGCTACTTCTTCTTCGTGGGAATCAGTCGCGGCAGAGTTTGCCGATTCTGTGAATGACCGATGAGTTCGGAAAGCCGCTTGAGTTTTGTCTCTTCCCTTTTGGCGCTGATGACCCAAAAAGCTGTCACCCGCTGGTACCATGGGGCTTGCGAACGGAAGAATTCCCAGGCGGCTTTCTTTGCACGAAACTGCTTTTCCTGTTCGCGAGTGAACTGGGCTGTCTTCCGCTGTTCGTAGGAGTAGATGGACTTTTTTTCGTCGCGAGCGGCGAAAGCTTTTAAGCCGGCGGGATGCATCAGCCCCTGCTTTGTGAGCTTTCGAACGAGGTTGATGTTAATTGAACTCCAGTTGCTGGTGGGTTTGCGGGGAGTGAAACGAATTGTGTAGCTGGTTTCGTCGATGCTTTTTCGAACACCGTCGATCCAGCCAAAGCACAATGCAACTTGGACGGATTCGGGCCAGGTTATGCTCGGTTTTCCGGAATCCCTTTTGTAGAAGCCTACGAGCAGTTCCTGGAACTTGTCGTGATGGGCTTCGAGCCAGGCGCGGAAGTCAGACGGCGTTACGAAGAATGTTGGTTTTGGCGGCATGGCGTCCAAACAAATTACGTCGACAAATCGACGCAGTAAAGATTAAGGCTGACAGACGGGCGGGGCAAGCCCTCCGCTACCCGGGGGAATCCGGAGAGCCTGCGAGGCGAGCGTCATTGCAACCGGAACGGTGAATTGACTGCCTGTTCGAACAACTCGGCTATCCGTTTGAGGGTCTCTTCCCGTTCGTTGTTCCGTTGGAGCCAATCGGACATGTAGCGCCGTGCTTTTTGTTCCTGGCCGCTCTTTGCGAGGTAACTGAAGTGTGCTTGACTGTGTTGAAGAATTGAAGGGCCTTAGGAAGCAAGTGGTCACGAGTTGTAATCGCGTCATCTCGCAGTGCATCTTTGCCCTGGATCGTGCGTATTCTGAAACCCCGATCATTGCAGTCGTGATGAAACCCCGAATAAATCAAATCCATGCTGGCGCTTTTCGCGCTGCGGTGCCAGCGGATGTCTCCCACGCCCATAGTGATATGCGGGACAAATCTCAGAGAGAGACCCCATGTAAAAAGAAGACTGACATGCTCGCCTTTGAATTTAATAACGTCATGCATTTGGTTCAAGCGGGATCGCACGTATTGGAGCGGCTTGACCTTTTCGAATCTGCTCTTTAGTAGGGGAACGTCAAAAATTTCTTCAATCACTCTCTGAACGGTCTCAGGAGGGCAAGGTTCGATGGTCATGTTGGTCTAAGCTCCAGTCAATTCTTGTGCGGCGGAGGCGAAGATTTTGGTGTGGGCGTCGATCTCGGCTTCGGTGGTGGCGGGGGACATGAGGGCCATGTTGTGGAAGGGAGTAAGGAGGACGCCGCGGTTGAGGGCGTAGAGATGGAGGAAGCGCTCGAGTTCGAAGTCGGCGGCAGCGGCGGATTCGCGGCCGTTGCGGGGAGGTTCTGCCGCGAAAGTATATTCAGCACGGGCGCCGAGCTGGATCACGTTCCAGGGAAGATGGTGCGCGCGAATTGCATTCGCTACGCCGTCGTTGAAACGCTTGGCGTGCGGAATCATGCGTTCGAATGCTTTCGGAGTGAGCACGTGTTCGAGAGTGGCGCGCATGGCGGCTAGCGAGAGCGCGTTGCCAGCGAGAGTGCCGCCGATGCCGCCGACGTCGCAATCTTCGAGATGGATGCGGGCGGAGATGCGCTGGGCGACTTCTTCGGAGACGCCGAACGTGGCGCCGGGGATGCCGCTGCCGATAGCTTTGCCGAAAACGAGCATGTCGGGATCGAGTTCCCACGCGGCGGTGCAGCCGCCCGGGCCGGCGCAGATGGTGTGAGTTTCGTCAGCGATGAGGAGCGAGCCGTAACGGCGCGCGAGTTCGCGGGCGGCGGGCCAGTAGCCGTCGTCGGGAAGAATGATGCCGACGTTGGTCATGGCGGGCTCGGCGAGGATGCAGGCGACGTCGTGATGCTTGAGCGCGTCTTCGAGGGCGTTGAGATGGTTGAATTCGACGACGCGAGTGGTTTCGGCGGGATTGACGGGCGGGCCGATGTTGCCGCGGCGCGGGCCGACGACGCCGTTTTCGAGCGTGGCGAAAGTTTCGTCCACGGTGCCGTGATAGCAGTAGTGGTAGACGAGGATTTTGGAGCGCTGGGTAATTTCGCGGGCGATTCGAATGGCAAAGCGGTTGGCGTCGGTGGCGGTGAGCGTGAATTGCCAATACGGGAGGCCGAAGCGCCGCTGAAGATCTTCGCCGACCCACAGGGCATCTTCAGTGGGGAGCATGAGCGTGATGCCTTCTTTGGCGCGGCGGGCTACGGCTTCGGCGACGACTTCGGGAGAGTGGCCGGTCATGGCGCCGGTGTCGCCGAGGCAGAGGTCGATGTAGTCGCGGCCGTCGACGTCAGTGAAGTGCGCGCCTTTGGCGGATTGGACAAAGAGGGGGAATGCGCCGGCCCACTTTTTCATCCAGTTCATGGGGACGCCGCCAAGGAGGGAGGATTGGGCGCGCTGGTAGAGAGCGGCGGATTTGGGATGGTCGGAAACGAAGCGTTGCGATTCACGCGCAAGGAGCTGGTGGAGTTTTTTGCGGTCGATAGTGGTCACGAGTTAACGCCGGGAAACGATACGTGGAATGAGGAGAATAGGCAAGAGGCAGCGCGCGACATCTCATCGATGAGCTATCTTCGCTCCCCATTCGTCGGGACTCAAGTCTCGCGGGTGCCGGGAGAAGAGCCAATGGTGCCCGTCGAGGTCCTCGGTTGCGTATTGGAGTTCACCATAGACGGTTTCGTGAAGATCCTCCAGGATCTTGGCGCCTGCCGCTTTTGTTCTTTGGAAATGCGCATCAACGTCATCAATAAACACAGTCAGGCTCTGAGTTCCATAGCCGAGTTGCGCAGGGCTAGAAGCGCATGGTTGCGCTCTATGGAGCATAATCCAGGCATTACCGAGATGCATCTGCGCGCCGCTGACCGGCCCGGCGGGATCGCCATAGCGGTAGTGCTCGATGAACCCGAAGGCTTTGCCCAGCCAAGCAACCGCCTCGGCAACATCTTGATAAACGACATGCGGCAGAATGGTGTCAACCGGGACGGAACGATTCTTCTGCATACGCTGATAATAATACTACTCAGCGCAAAACACCCCACGCGTAATTCTTAGCCATACTGAGCAAGAGCGGATTCCTTGAATCAATAGAACGCCTCACGAGCCCCAGTTCTTGGGATTAAGCCGCGGGAGAGAGCGTTCAGCGGAGGGCGTGGATAATTTCGCGGGCGGCGTTGGCGCCGGAGACGCCGGTGAGGCCGTTGCCGGGATGCGTGCCCGAGCCGCAGAGGAAGAGGCCGCGGATGGGCGTTTTGTAGCGCGCCCAATCGAGAATCGGGCGCATGGTGAAGAGCTGGTCGAGAGCGAGTTCGCCGTGGAAAATGTGGCCGCCGGTGAAACCGTATGATGTTTCGAGATCCTTGGGCGTGATGACCTGCATGCCTTCCACGAGGCTGGGAAGGTCCGGGGCGTACGAGGCGAGCGTTCGAATGACAGTGGCGCCGAGTTCGCGCCGGAAGACATCCCAATTCCCTTCCTTGAGTTTATAGGGAGCATATTGAATGCAGGCAGAGAGGACATGTTTGCCTTCAGGAGCGAGAGCCGGATCGAGAATCGTGGGAATGGTGACATCGAGATAAGGGGCTTTCGAGAAATCGCCGTACTTGGAGGCGTCGAAGGCGCGTTCGAGGTAGTCGATTTCGGGGCCGATGTGGATGCGGCCGGAAAGCGCCTCGAGAAAGCCCTCGGTGGCATCGAGCGCCAAGAAAGTAGGCAGGCCGCCAAGAGCGAGATGGACTTTCGCGACCGTGCCGTTGGAACGAAAATTCTTGATGCGGTTGGCAAAAGTGGGATCGAGATGCGAAGGATCGATGAGCTGGAAAAAAGTGCGCTTGGGGTCGACCCCAGAGACGACGGCCTCGACAGAGATTTCCTCGCCATCGTTGAGTACGACTCCTGCAACGGCACCGTCCTTGACGCGAATTTGCCGGACTTCGGCATCGGTACGAATTTCGGCGCCGGCCTGTTTTGCGGATTCGGCGAGAGCACGGCTGAAGTTACCAAGTCCGCCGCGAGGAAAAGCCGCTGTGCCGACAGGATGGGTATCGCAAGCGGCACGAAGAAGAAGGACGGCCGTTGAGCCTGCGGACCACGGGCCGAGGGCCGTGCCGAAAATGCCACGCGCCGCGATGACAGCACGGATGAGCTCGGTTTCGAAAAACTCCGCAACGAAATCCGCGACGGCCATGGGGCCCCAGCGGAGAAGGTCGAAAATTCCCTTCTTGCGGAGCATGCGCACATTGCGTCCGGTCTTTAATAGATTCCAGAGGTCTTCGGGAGTGGGCTTATCGATTGCCGGAGGCGTGATCGAAACAATCTGATCGAGGACGCCGGTAAGATGGTCGAGAGCGTCCGCGAATTCAAGGTATTTGGCGGAATCTTTGGCGGAAATACTGGCGATGCCCCGAGCGGTTTTGGCGTTCTCGTTCCAGAAAAGAAGCGCCTTGCCATCGGGCGCGGGGGCGAAGACACGCGGACCTGGATAGAGTATTTCGCACTCGAATTTTTCAATTTGCATGTCGCGCGCAATCTCTGCACGGAGCGGGCCAAGGGTATGGGCAAGCGTGGAGGCTTTGAAGCCGGGATGAAATTCCTCAGTGATGGCGCCGCCACCAACCATTTCACGGCGTTCGAGGACGAGCGGCTTGAAGCCGCCCTTGGCGAGATAAAAAGCGGTGATGAGAGCATTGTGGCCGCCGCCGATGAGAACTACGCGCTGTCCGAGAGGCATGGTCAGTTGGCTGCCTTTGACGCGGCACCTGTGACGGGCGATGAGCCGGACTTTGTCCAGCGCGCAAGCGAAGCAGACGACCATTCTTTCAGAATGACCTGACTGGCAATGCGGCCGTTGGCGCCCATGATGCCGCCGCCCGGGTGCGTGGCCGAGCCACACATATAAAGGTTATGGATGGGAGTGCGATAGTAGGCCCATCCGGCTACGGGGCGAAGAAAAAAGAGCTGCTCGAGAGAAAGCTCGCCCTGAAAAATATTGCCCTGCGTGAGCCCGAACTCGCGCTCGAGATCGAGGGGTGTAAGGATCTGGCGGCCAACGATGATGTCTTTGATGTTGGGCGCGTACTCGGCGATGGTGTTGATGACATTTTCGCCGAAGGCTTCCTTATGATCGTCCCACGTGCCTTCGGCAAGTTTGTAAGGCGCGTATTGCACGAAGCAGGAGAGCACGTGTTTGCCGGGAGGGGCGACGCTGGGATCCGTGACACTGGGGATGACTATGTCGATGTAGGGCCTGCGAGAAAAGTTGCCGTACTTGGCGTCGTCGTAAGCGCGCTCCATGTAGTCCATGCTGGGAGAAATGGAAATTGCGCCGCGAAGATGCGCGCCGGGGCCGGGGAGACATTTGAAATTGGGAAGCGCGTCGAGCGCGAGATTGACTTTGCCGGAGGAGCCGCGAAATTTGTAGCGGCGGACGCCTTCGAGAAAATCGGCTGGCAATTCGGAGGAATCGAGAAATTTCTCGAAGGTGAGATGGGGGTCGACGCTGGAAGAAACGACGTTGGCGAATAGTTCTTCGCCATCTTGGAGGGCGACGCCGCGAGCGCGGCCGTTCTTGACGAGGATTTTGCCGACGGGGGCTTTGGTACGGATTTCGACGCCGGCTTCGCGGGCGGCATCGGCGATGGCGTTCGAAATAGCTCCCGTCCCGCCGCGGCTGAAGCCCCAGGAGCGGAACGCGCCGTCGATTTCGCCCATGTAGTGATGGAGGAGAACGTACGCGGTGCCGGGCGAGCGAATGCCGAGAAAAGTGCCGATGATGCCGGATGCGGACATCGTGGCTTTGAGGACGTCGGTCTCGAACCACTGGTCGAGAAAATCGGCGGAGCTCATGGTCATGAGCTGGACGAGAGTGTAGCGCTCGTCGGAGGAGAGTTCGCGGAAGCGCTGAAGGAGGAAGTGAAGCTGCTTGAGGTCTTTCGGGTTGAGAGTGGTGGGGTCGGGAGGAATCATGGAGAGCAAGGGCTTCACGAAGCGGCACATCGGGGTCATCATTTTGGAGAATTCGTCGTAGGCTTCGGCGTCAAGGCGGGAGTGGCGCCGAATGTCGCGGATGGACTTGGCGTGGTCGTTGACGCGCCAGAGGTAATCGCCATTGGGCATAGGCGAGAAGGTGCCGTCGAGCGGCAGGATTTCAAGACCGTGGCGTGGAAGATCGAGTTCGCGAATGATTTCCGGACGAAGCAGCGACACGACGTACGAACATTCGGAAAAAAGAAAACCGGGGATGATTTCCTCGGTGACGGCGGCGCCGCCGAGAACGTGGCGGCGTTCGAGAACGACGACTTTCTTCCCTGCTTTGGCGAGGTAAGCGGCGTTAACTAGGCCGTTGTGACCGCCGCCGATGACGATAACGTCGTAGTGCTGCCCCATTCGGTATGACTCCGGTGCGACGCAAAAGTGAAAGTTAAAGATGCGGGAAGCGATGACGTGACATTTTACTGAGACCGGGGATGGGGTACAAGTCTGCGGCGCACCCTGGGTGGCCGTCATCAGACCGTTCCATTCTGGTCCATTGCTCTCCCAAATTGGAACAGCAACAGTGAAAGTTCAGGATCGATGTTGAGTTGTTGCACAAATACCTTCCCGGCTTAATTGTCCGTATTCATTAGATTCTTCAAGGATTAGGCTCGGAAGTACAAATCGAGTAAATACTGCACAGATGCGCTGGCACAACATGTGCTTTCCAGCCGAGCGAAGCCGAACAGTTCGCTTCGTGAGGAGGAAAGCATGCTTACCAGACTCCTGGTTCGAATGATTGTGTTCGCAGCGTTTGCCGCAGGATTGTGTCTAGAGTTGCAAAGGTTGTCAGCGGCGCAGACGCACTCGAACGCAGCGTACGTTTCATCCAGTACGGCCGACGAAAAAAACGCAGACGACAACGAGCAAGTTCCCCCGACTCCGTCCAAGCTGAACGAGATGACGGATCGGATATTCAAACAGGAGCATGTCGAGATTGCGGCTATCGAACTGTACGCGCCGACAATCGAAACCTACATTCAGGAAGTGAAATTCAACAAGGTGACGGGCGTGGTCCCAAAGTCCGACTACTACTTTCTAGGCCAGGCGGATTTTCGGGGGCGACTCAAAGTTCACTCTATGACCGGCAATAGTAAAAAGGGTTCGTTGATGTGGTCCTTCGAACCCGCCGGATTCCTGCAGATGATTTACATCGACCGAGGGCAATTCGATAAGGCGCACTATAAGCTCAATTATCCAAAGCGAGAGTTCTTGGGCGAGGTGAGATGCATTCGTTTCGAGGTGTCCCCGACGCCGAACGCGCGGGGCCCCCGCTTTGTCGGGGAGATCTGGGTCGAAGATCAAGACTACACCGTCGTACGCATTAGTGGGACCTATGCCCCGGCAGTTCGTTTTTCTCTGAAAACATTTGAGGACGAATACTATTTGCACTTCGATTCCTGGCGCACCAACGTGAAGTCCGGTCTGTGGCTGCCAAGCTATGTTTACAGCCAGGAACTCCATCGGCCCACACTCTTCGGCAACCCAAGCTACAAGTCCTCGACACACCTCTGGGGTTACAAATTGAAGCCAGGTTCGCGGGAGGAAGAATTGAGCCGATTGCTGGTGGAGTCCACAAGCCCGATTAGGGACGAAGCGACACAGCATGACCGTTCTCCGCTGGAAGCACAGCGCGAATGGAGACATGGAGCGGAAAAGAATGTGCTCGAACTCTTGGAGAAAATCGGATTGATCGCTCCGCAGGGAGAGGTGGATAAACTCTTGAATACTGTCGTCAACAATTTGGAGGTCACCAATAACTTTGACCAGCAGATCGATCTCCGGTGCCGCGTGTTGCTCACGAATACTCTGGAAATGTTCTCCATTGGCAACACTCTCGTGTTGAGCCGTGGGTTGATCGACGTCGTGCCAAACGAAGAAACGCTGGCCGCGCTGATCGCACACGCCATGGCCGACGCCATGCTGCCCAAACCGAATCAAGATCAATATGGGTTTAGCGATATCTTGCGGCTGTCCCCGACCGAGGTGTTGAGACGTCTTTCCTTTGAAGAAGGGAAAATAGAATCCGCGCAGAACAATGAGAAGGCCATGGAGCTCTTGAAAAAATCGCCATATGCGTCCAATCTGGGGAACGCGGGACTCTTCCTGAAACAACTGCACTCGCAAGCCAAGACGTTGAAGCAATTGATCAGCCCGCAGCTTGGAAATGAAATTTTTTCGCGTCGCAACTGCTCCAAGCGGCGCCCGCGCTGGCGCCCGACAACAAGAGCCAGATCGCCGCGCTGCCCCTGGGCTCGAGACTCAAAATCGATCCGTGGAATGCGGGCGTCAGTTTGATGAAGTCCAAACCAGCGACACTGCTGTCTGGCCGCGATAAAATGCCCTTCGAGATAACGCCTATGGTGCCCTACCTGACGAGGTATGTCGAAGTGCCGACGGCACAGGCCGGCCAGTAACGAAACAATCAGCCCTGGTCTTCAAAGAATGAGACACTTTACTCCGAACTTTGAGTTTCGACGGCGCTGCGGCTCAGAAGCTGGCCAGCGCCTTTTCGAGGCCAGGAATGATTTTATACACTGGACCATTCCAGAAATCTGAGACTGGCAATTCCTCCCACCGGCTGTGAGGCGGGTAGAGAATCGCATCGTCCCAAAAGAACCCTTTCTGCGAACAGCAATCGGGTTCCCGTTGGCCTGGCTTTCCATTAGCGATCCGACTGAGTTCCTGCGATAAGACATGATTCGGGTCCCAAAACTGTCTAGCTCGTGGATCGGAGATGCGTGCCAGTGTGCTGCCACTCGGCTTGCTCCAGTCGGTGGCAAGTATCGGCTCCCAAACAACCAGGACCCGCAGCTTTGGCTCTGAATGACGATCGAGAACCTTTTGGACTGCGGAGGCCCCCCGCAGGCAGGCTGGTCAAGTCGGAGACAACAGCAAGACCAAACGTGCAGAATCGGATGCACCCCAGAGGTACCACGCGGCAGAAAGCAATAGCGCAGCGAGTGCCGCAAAGACCACGCCTTCTTTTTTCATTTTCATGGCCCGGAGAACCTGTTCGCTAGGAATCCCGCAATCTGTTGCGGAAACAGAATCATACCCGCGACGACGGCAAGCGCGGTCCAAAGCAGCACTTGCCCCACAATCCTGCCCTTCACTGCGCATTGCTTGGCGCGGCGCTGTTGCCAGAATCCGATGCCCAGGAGCGCGACAGACAGCCCGAGAAACCACGGCCGAAATTTAAGCAAAAAGGCGCTGGCACCGGCCGCTCCGATTGCGCCAGCAAATGCGAAGGGCAAGCAACAGGCCATCGTCGCGAGAGAACTCAAAATCGCGGCAACGGAAGCAGAGATGCCAGAGCCTTGCTTCACGTCTTCTCTCCCACTACTGCCTCGCGCACCGCACGTTGCATCATCTCCACAGGCGGAACGCCCGGCTCTTTAGTTCCCGAATACATGCGGCACGCAAGTGCAAAGGACACCGGCGAATGCGATTCCCCGGCAATGTCTCGCCCGTTGATTCGGATGGTCGGAGAACCGCGAAATTTGAATTCCTCCGCGGTCTTTGTGTCTCTCACAGCCACCTCATTGATTTCGGTCCGAACGCCTTCTGCCCGCAAGACAGCTCTGAGAAGTTCCACGGCTGGAGCATGATGCGGGCAATCAGGCACATAGAGCACTTCAACTTTCACGTAGCCTCCAACTTCCTTTGGCCGCTTTCTGCAAGCAGCGGGCAATGAGCGGACCGCTCGCGCATCTCTCTATTGCAATTTCGCAAAGCTGTGCGCAGCTCGCGCTCCAATTTCCGAAGGTCAGCGAGTTTTAGATGAACCTCGCTGACTTTTTTTTCCAGTCGGCCGCGCACTGGGGCGCAGGGCCGCAGCCGGCTTCGCCGCAAATCCAACAGTTCGCGAACTTCTCTGAGCGTGAATCCCAGTCCGTGTACTCGCCGAATGAACGCGAGTGTTTCGACATCACTCTCGCCGTACTTGCGGTAGCCGCCTGGTGTTCTGGGCGGCTCTGCCAGCAGGCAGCTGCGTTCGTAGAACCGAATCGTATCGACACTGAGGCCGATCTTCTTTGCCATGGCTCCGATTTGCATGGGCTTGGCTCCTCTCGAAAAAGCTACACCCTGGAGTATAGTCCAGAGTCAACATCTTTCTGGGGATGGGCTGCGTGCCGCCGATGATGGTCACCGGCTGAACTGCGCACACGAAGTAAGCAAGAAAATGGCGCGCCCGGCGTGATTCGAACACGCGACCCTCTGCTTAGAAGTCGCTTGAGTACTTTTATCAAAACTTGCCGGAGTGAGCGCAAAGCGGAGGAAAATCAGCAAGTTGTGACAACTTCTGATCAACTACTTGCTCCTTCTTCATCACCTTTAAGCAGACTTTTGCTGCCATTTGTCACAATTAGTATTACGTTTTTATGACGGCAGGTCATGCTTGCGCCAGCGTCGCGATCATGATCCAACGGAACGCCGCAGAATTTTAACCTGCGAGAGCCGCCTGGTCTGCACACTTCCTCGAACCGGACTTCTGGCCCGCGTCGCAGTCCCGCGGCCAAGTGTCGCATGGCCCCTTCCACCCACTTTCCTATTTGGGCGTTTGCCGGGCACGATCCTGATTGCTGGTGCCAAGAACTGTTGCTTGAGTGGCATCGGATCGCCTGATTCACCGCATGAAGAATCAAGAACGTGGTATGTTCTGAGCCAGTTTGTTGGTTCCCCTGCGGCCCCTAGACAACAAACCTTGAGATCGTCGCTCGTCCTGTTTAAGCAACGAAGAAGCGGCCTGTAAATGGAGAGGAACTGATGCGGATTTTGCTGTACAACCCCGATAATGGGGTCACGCGCAATTTCATGCCGCATCTTTGGATGTTTCTTCTCCAGTCGCTGACTCCAGAAGGCCACGAAGTGGTGCTGATCGATGGCAACGCGCAGCCCATGGACGAAGCCG
>WNFP01004513.1_pt1 | contig 13934 bp, 13 predicted proteins | sample 5400201 | NCBI WGS metagenome assembly WNFP01 (sample SAMN13153355, study PRJNA577476) | soil metagenome | isolation source: 115 cm saprolite under Madrone tree | place: USA:California | collected 2016-06-14
TCGGTCGCCACGTGCGCATGAAGTCGGGGGTGTTGGCTTCGTTCGTCTACTGGGGGTTCGCTCAGCGAGAAGAGGTCGAGCACCGGCGTCGGGTCGAGGACATCATCGACTTCCTCCGGATCCAGGACCTGCGCCGCCGACCCTGCGGCTCCCTGGCCTACGGCCTGCAGAAGCGCGTGGAGCTGGGCCGCGCCCTCGCCCTCGACCCGAAGATCCTCCTCCTCGACGAGCCGATGGGCGGCTGCAATCACGAAGAGAAGGAGGACATGGCCCGGTTCGTCCTCGACGTCAACCACGAGTGGGGCACCACCATCATCCTGATCGAGCACGACATGGGGGTGGTCATGGACATCTCGGACCGGGTGGCGGTGCTGGACATGGGCGTGAAGATCGCCGAGGGCACCCCCGACGAGGTGCGGACGAATCCTCAGGTGATCAAGGCGTATCTGGGTGACGCCAAGGGGACCAGCAATGGAGGCCAGAATGCCTGAGCTGACGACGCTTCCCCGCTTGCTGCAGCGCAACGCGCGCGAGCTCGGCGCCCGACCGGCGATGCGTGAGAAGGATCGCGGGATCTGGCAGACCTGGGACTGGCGTCAGTACCACGACCAGGTGCGGGATCTCGCGCTGGGCCTTGCGTCCCTCGGCTTCCGTCGCGGCGATCGGCTTTCCGTCATCGGGGACAACCGGCCACGCCTGTACTGGGCCCAGGTGGCCGCGCAGAGCCTGGGCGGGGTCTCGGTCCCCGTCTACCAGGACTCGATCGCCAGGGAGCTGGCCTACGTCTGGAACCACGCGGAGGTGAGCGTGATCGTGGCCGAGGACCAGGAGCAGGTCGACAAGGTCGCGGCCCTGCGTGACGAGCTGCCGGCCCTCCGCCTGGTCGTCTACGACGACCCGAGAGGAATGACCGGCTACCGGCATGACTGGCTCAAGTCCTTCGAAGACGTGCAGGAGGCGGGCCGGAAGTTCGGGGTCGAGCACCCGGGCTTCTTCGAGAACCAGATCGAGCTGGGCCGCGCCGAGGACGTGGCCGTCATCTCCTACACCTCCGGCACCACCGGCAATCCCAAGGGCGCGATGATCACGCACGCCAACGCGATCGGCGTGGCGGAGAGCTTTCGGCAGGCGTCGCGGCTCGTCCCGGAGGACACCTCGCTGGCGTATCTGCCCATGGCCTGGGCGGGGGACTCGGTCTACACGCTCTTCGCCAGCCTGGTGGCCGGTTTCTGCGCCAACTGCCCCGAGAGCCCGGAGACGGTGCAGCGCGATCTGCGCGAGCTGGGGCCCTCCACGCTCCTCGCCCCGCCGCGGATCTGGGAGAACATGCTCACCGCCGTTCTGGTACGGGCCGCCGATGCCACGCCGCTCAAGCGCCGGACCTTCGACTACTTTCGCACCGTGGCGGAGCGCGCCGAGATCCTACGCACGGAGGGCAAGCCGCTGCCGGCCGGCCTGAGACTGGCCACCGCGCTCGGCGAGTTCTTCGTGTACGGTCCGGTACGCGACCAGCTGGGCCTCCGGCGGACGAAGTGGGCGCTCACCGGCGGCGCTCCCCTCGGTCCCGATACCTTCCGCTTTTTCCGTTCGATCGGAGTGAACCTCAAGCAGGTGTACGGATCCACCGAGACGACCGGGCTCGTCTCGCTGCAGCCCGACCGGGAAGCGAATCCCACCACCGCCGGGCGGCCGGTGCCGGGGGTGGAGGTCAAGATCGGAGACCGTGGCGAGGTCCTCGTGAAGGGGTGCACGGTGTTCAAGGGCTACTTCCGGAACGAGGAGGCGACCCGGGAGGTGCTCGGCCCCGACGGTTGGTTCCACACCGGCGACGCCGGGTTCATCGATCCCCAGGGGCATCTGGTCATCATCGACCGCGCCAAGGACGTCGGGGCGCTCACCGACGGCACCCCGTTCGCTCCCCAGTTCATCGAGAACAAGCTCAAATTCAGCCCCTACGTCCGGGAGGCGGTCGCGTTCGGCCACGACAAGCCGTTCGTGGCCGCCATGATCGCGATCGACCCCGGCACGGTAGGGAACTGGGCGGAGCGGCGGGGCATTCCCTACACGTCCTACATGGATCTCTCCCAGAAGCCCGAGGTGCGTGAGATGATCCGCGACGAGATCCGCCGAGGCAACGAGACGCTGCCGGAGGGGACGAGGATCCGGCGGTTCCTCCTGCTCACCAAGGACCTGGAGGCCGACGACGCGGAGATCACCCGGACCCGCAAGGTCCGGCGTCGCTACGTGGCCGACAAGTACGCGACGGTGATCGATGCGCTCTACGGGGGGGTGGCGGAAGCCGAGCTCTCGACGGGCATCACCTACGAGGATGGCCGACAGGCGACCATCCAGTCCCGCGTGCGCATCGAAGACGTCGCGGAGGCCGCGGCCGGTGTTTGAAGACTTCGGATTCCTCCTCCTGCTGCTGTCCAACGGCATCATGATCGGCCTGATGTACACCCTCATCGCGCTGGGCTTCGTGCTGGTCTACAAGGCCACCGACGCGGTGAATTTCGCCCAGGGCGAGTTCGTGATGATCGCCGGCCTCGTGGTGGCCGGAGCCCTCGACGCGCTGCGCGCGCCCCTGTGGGTCGCCATCCTCATCGGCCTCGGAGCCATGGTGGGCTTCGGCTTCCTCCTGGAGCGGGTCATGCTGCGGAGGCTCATCGGCCGGCCGGTGATCGCGGTGGTCATGGCCACGATCGGCCTCGCCTCGATCCTGCGCGGCATCGGGCCGTCCACCCTCGGGGCCGGGACCCGGACGCTGCCCCTGCCCATCCCGGACGAGCCGATCGTGCTGGGCCCCCTGTTCATCCCGCCCATCCAGCTCCTGGGCGCGGTGGTGAGCCTGGTCTTCCTCGGCGGGTTCGGGTGGTTCTTCCTCCGATCCCGCAACGGCATCGCCATGCGAGCCATCGCCGACAACCAGCAGGTCGCGCTGGCCATGGGCATCAACGTGGAGCGCTATTTCGGACTCGCCTGGGCCATGACCGGGGTCGTCTCCGCGATCGGCGGCATCATCTGGGGGAACCTGCTCGGCGTCGACATCAACCTCTCGCTGGTGGGCCTGAAGGTGTTCCCGGTCGTGATCCTCGGGGGCCTCGACTCGATACCGGGCGCGATCGTCGGAGGGCTCATCGTGGGACTGGTCGAGAACGTGGCCGCGGGCTACGTGGACCCATACGTGGGCGGCGGCACCAAGGACTTCGCCCCGTACGTCCTGATGATCCTGGCCCTGATGATCCGGCCCTACGGCATCTTCGGCAAGAAGATCATCGAAAGGATCTGAGAGCGATGATCCATCGCGAATGCGGGGTGCTCAAGACCAGCTACGAGGCCGACATGGCGCTGTACCCGCTCCCGATCGCCCGCTGGGCCATCGCGGCGCTCGCGGTGGTCTTCTTCGGGATCGTTCCGCTCGGCCTGGGGGAGTACTACCTCTCGGTCGCCAACCTGGTCTGGATCGCGGTCATCGGTGCCCTCGGTCTCAACATCCTGGTCGGCTATACCGGGCAGGTGTCGATTGGCCACGGCGCTTTCATGTCGGTCGGCGCCTACACCGCGGCCAACCTGGCCAACCGGCTCGGGTCGCCGTGGCCGGTGAACCTCCTGGCCGGGGGGATCATGGCCGCCCTGATAGGAGTGATCGTCGGCATTCCGTCTCTCCGCATCAAGGGCCTCTATCTGGCCATCGCGACCCTCGCCGGGCAGTTCATCATCGAGTGGATCATCAACCACGTGACCTTCATCAGCGGTGGCGTGCAGGCCTCGATCGAGGTCGCGCGGCCGCGGCTCGGGTCCATGGTGCTGGATAGCCAGCGCGACATGTACTACTTCCTCCTCTTCTTCGTGGTGCTGGCCACGCTCGGCGCCATGAATCTCGTCAGATCGAGGGTCGGGCGAGCCTTCATCGCTATCCGCGACCAGGACATCGCGGCCGAGATCATCGGGATCAACATCTTTCGCTACAAGCTCCTGGCGTTCGCCATCTCGTCCTTTTACGCCGGGGTGACCGGCGTGGTGTATACCTACTTCCTCGGGATCGCGAACTACGAGCAGTTCCAGCTCGGGGTGTCGGTCGACTACCTGGCCATGATCATCATCGGGGGGCTTGGGTCGGTCCAGGGCTCGATCTTCGGGGCCTTCTTCATCACGCTCCTGCCGATCGTGATCCGGCGGCTGATGGAGACCTTCGGCGGCGTGTTCTTCGAGCCGCAGACCGTGCTGAACCTTATCCCGAATCTCCGTGTCATGCTCTTCGGCGCCCTGATCATCTTCTTCCTGATCGTGGAGCCGGAGGGCCTCAACCGCCTGTGGCGGAACATCCGGAACTACTTCCGGATCTGGCCGTTCGCGTACTGAGGTACGCGATGAAAGGAGAACGCTCATGAGACACGTGCTGGCAATCGCGATGGCGCTCGTGCTGGGAGGGAGCGGTCTGCTCGCCCCCGGTTCGTCCATCGCCCAGTCCAAAGGTGACATCGTCATCGGCGTACAGTGCGACCGCACCGGGCCGACCCAGATCGTGGGCACCGTCCTGTGTCCGGGCTTTCACGACTACATCGCCCTCGTGAACAGCAAGGGCGGGGTGGAGGGCCGCAAGATCAACGCGCTCGAGGTCGACCACGAGTACAAGGTGCCGCCCGCGGTCGAGTCGTACGAGCGCTTCAAGAAGGAGGGGGCGGTGTCGATCGCGGTCTACGGCACGCCGCAGATCTACGCCCTGGCCGCGAAGCTGACCGAGGACCGGCTCCCCGGCACCTCCCCGGGCTTCGGCAGTGCCGCGGCGGCGGACGGGACCCGTTACCCGTTCATCTTCCCGATCGCGGCGACCTACTGGTCGCAGGCGACGGCCTCGGTCAAGTTCGTCAAGGACCAGCTCGGTGGAAATCTCAAGGGCAAGAAGATCGCGTTCATCTTCTATGACAACCCGGCCGGGCGCGAGCCGATCCAGGTGCTGCAGGACCTGGCGGGCCGTGAAGGCTTCCAGCTCCGGGAGTTCGCGGTTCCGCCTCCCGGGGTCGAGATGGGGGCGCAGGTGCTCGACATCGCCCAGCGGTACCGGGCCGACTTCGTGATCTCCCACCTCTTCGGGGGGGCCCCCGCGGTGTCGATCAAGGAGCTCAAGCGGGTGGGCTATCCGCTCAAGAAGGTCATCGGCTTCGTGTGGGCGTCGGCTGAGGCCAACATCGAGGCCGCGGGAGGCTTCGGGGCCGCGGAGGGCTACTACACGATGCAGTTCGCCGGGGTCGGTCAGGACTACCCGGTGCTGAACGAGATCCGGGAGATGTACAAGAAGGAGGGCAAGCCGGCGCCCAAGGAGATGGCCTCGACCGTGTTCTACAACCGCGGCGTGCTCGTCGCGGCCCTCCACGTCGAGGCGATCCGGAATGCCCTGAAGGCCAAGCCGAACGCCAAGATCACCGGGGCGGACGTCAAGGCCGGCTTCGAGCAGATCTCCAACTTCACCCTCGGGGGGCTCGTGCCGCCCCTGAAGATCAGCCCGACCGACCACGAGGGCGGCGGGCTCGTGCAGATCTGGCAGGTCAAGGGCGGCAAGTTCGCCAAGACCACCGATTGGTTCTCCGCGTACCCGGACGTGCTGGCCAAGCACATCAAGGAAGCGGCGAAATCGTAAGCGTCCCGTCCCAGGCCGCGGCGAGCCGCCGCAAACGGAGGACTGACGCCGGAAGGGGTCCCGCCCCTTCCGGCGCCACCACATCATGCTGAGTCTCAACAACATCGAGGTGATCTACGACGGGGTCATCCTCGTCCTCAAGGGGGTGTCGCTGGAGGTGCGCGAGGGTGGCATCACCACGCTGCTCGGCGCGAACGGGGCCGGGAAGACCACCACCTTGAAGGCCGTCTCCGGACTGCTCCGGACCGAGCGGGGTCAAGTGACGAAGGGGTCCATCGAGCTCGGCGGCCAGCGGATAGACCACCTTGCGCCCTACGAGGTCGTCCGGCGAGGAGTGGTGCAGGTCTTCGAGGGGCGGCGGGTCTTCGAGCACCTGACGACCGAGGAGAACCTGATCGCGGGGGCCCACATTCAGTCCGATCGCAAGCTCGTGGCGACCGGGATCGAGCGCGTATTCCAGTACTTCCCTCGGCTCAAGGAACGCCGGCTGGTTCAGGCCGGATACCTGTCGGGCGGCGAGCAGCAGATGCTCGTGATCGGGCGCGCCTTGATGGCCGACCCCCGGGTCGTCCTTCTCGACGAGCCGTCGCTCGGGCTCGCCCCGATGCTGGTCGAGGAGATCTTCAAGATCGTGCAGCGCTTGAATCGCGAGCAGAAGCTCACCGTGCTTCTGGTCGAGCAGAACGCAACCCTCGCCCTCGGAATCGCCGAGCACGGCTACGTCATGGAGAATGGACGGATCGTGCTCGAGGGGGCTGGGGATGCACTGCGCGCGAACGCGGACATCAAGGAGTTCTATCTTGGACTGACCGAGGTGGGGGCGCGCAAGTCGTACCGTGACGTCAAGCACTACAAGCGGAGAAAGCGGTGGCTGAGCTGAGCGTCCACGCCCTCACCGTCTACGACGTAATCGTGCGGGGGGCCGAGGTGCACCGCGACGCCCCCGCGGTGATCCAGGGCGAGCGGACGGTGTCGTTCGCAGAGCTGCGGCGCCGGGTCGACGAGCTGGCCGGCGGGTTGGCGGCCCTCGGGATCGAGCGCGGCGAGCGGGTGTGCGTTCTCGCCCAGAACGACGCGGCCTACGTCGACCTCTACGGGGCCTGCGCGCGCCAGGGGATCGTCGCGTACCCGATCAACTGGCGGCTCACCGGCCCCGAGGTGGAGCGGGTGGTGGAGCGCGCCCGGCCGGCCATGGTGGTGGTGGACGCGGCCACGCGGCCGCTGGTCGCCGACTGGCTCGCGGCGAAGGCGGTGCCGCACCGCTACCAGCTTGGCGCGGAGGCGGGGGCCGGGTTCGACGCGTTCGGCGCGCTCTACCGCCCGGGCGCGCCGCCGGCCGCCGCGGTCGCGCCCGGCGACGCCTTCGCGGTGATCTCCACCGCGGCGGTGGATGTGATCCCGCGGGGTGCGGTGCTCACGCACGCCAACATCCTGACCGCCAACCTCACCGTGATCGCAGCCCTCGGGCTCACCCCCCGGGATCGGTACCTGGCGGTGCTGCCGCTCTTCCACGTCACCGCGCTGGGGATGTCCCTGGCCCACCTCCACGCGGGGGCCGCGGTGGTGGTGGTGCCGCGCTTCGACGCGGAGGAGGCGGTGCGCCTGATCGACCGGCACCAGGTGGCGCACGTCTCCGACTTCCCACCGGTGCTGGCGAGCCTGCTCGACGCGGCCGAGAAGGTCGGGAGCGCGCTGCCGAGCCTGACCCACGTCTCTGGCCTCGATTCGCCCGCGACCATCGGGCGCCTCCACGAGAAGACGCGGGCGCGCTTCTGGACCGGGTTCGGCCAGTCGGAGACGAGCGGCTTCGTGACGATCCAGCCGGTGACCGACAAGCCGGGGGCCTCCGGCCGACCGGTGCCCGCGGCGCAGGTGGGCATCGTGGACGAGTACGATCGTCAAGTCCCGACCGGCACCCCGGGGGAGATCGTGGTGCGGGGCCCACTCGTCTTCCAGGGCTACTTCGACCAGCCCGACGTGACCGCCCACACCTTCCGCAACGGCTGGCACCACACCGGCGACGTCGGCCGCTTCGAGGCCGACGGCTACCTGCACTACGTCAGGCGCAAGCCCGAGAAGGAGCTGATCAAGCCGGGCGGCGAGAACGTCTACCCGGCGGAGGTCGAGACCGTCATCGTGCAGATGCCCGCGGTCACCGGGGTCTGCGTCTACGGCGTCCCGGACCCACGCTGGGGCGAGGCGGTGAAGGCGGTGGTGGAGATCAAGGGCGGGTCCCGGCCCACCGCCCAGCAGGTGGGCGACTTCGTGGGCGAGCGGATCGCCCGCTTCAAGCGCCCGCACGTGGTGGTGTTCACCGACGCCCTGCCGCGCGGAGCCGACGGCGCGGTCGACCGGGACGCGGTGAAGGCCCGGTGGGGTGACGGCAGGGAGTAGGCCAGAGTAGACTTGAGCGCATGAAGATCTTCGACGAGCAGCACGACATGTTCCGCCAGGCGGTGCGCGCCTTCGTTCAGAAGGAGGTCGAGCCGCACGTCGAGGAGTGGGAGGAGGCGGGCCAGATCCCCAAGTCGATCTGGCCGCGCATGGGCGAGCTGGGCTTCCTCGGCGTCGAGTACGACGAGAAGTACGGCGGGGCCGGCGCCGACGTCCTCACCACCGCGGTGCTCTGCGAGGAGATGGCCCGGGCGCGCTGCGCCTCCCTGGCCATGGCGGTCGGCGTGCACACCGACATGGCCTCGCCCCACCTCTACTGGACCGGGAGTGAGGCCCTCAAGGAGCGCTACCTGCCCGCGATCTGTCGCGGGGAGGCGCTGACCGCCATCGCGGTCACCGAGCCGGGCGGCGGGTCCGACGTCGCCGCGATCCGCACGCGCGCGGTGCGGGACGGCGAGCACTACGTGCTGAACGGCTCGAAGATGTTCATCACCAACGGGGTGATGGCGGACCTCTACTTCGTGGCCGCGCGGATCCAGGAGGAAAGACCCCTCACCCTGTCCTCTCCCCAGGGGGGAGAGGGTGGGAAGCGGCACCGGGGGATCTCGATGTTCCTGGTGGAGCGGAGCACGCCGGGGTTCTCGGTGAGCCGCAAGCTCGACAAGATGGGCAACCGCGCCTCCGACACCGCCGAGCTGGCCTTCCAGGACATGCGGGTGCCGGCCGAGAACCTGCTCGGGCAGGAAGGCGGCGGCTTCTACGAGGTCATGCGCGTCTTCCAGCGCGAGCGCCTGGTGGCGGGGCTGCACGCGGTGGCCGGCTGCGAGCGCGCCCTCGAGGACACCATCGCCTACGTCCAGCAGCGCCAAGCCTTCGACGGCCCGCTCTCCGGCAAGCAGGTGATCCGGCACCGGATCGCGGATCTGGCTACCCTGATCGAGGCCGGGCGCTGGCTGACCTACGCGGCCTGCCTCAAGTTCCGGGACCGGGAGGACGCGGTGAAGGAGATCTCGATGGTGAAACTGTTCACCGCCGAGATGGCTCAGAAGGTCGCCTACGAGTGCGTGCAGCTCCACGGCGGCTACGGCTACATGCGCGAGTACCCGATCGAGCGATTCTTCCGGGACATCCGTCTCATGACCATCGGCGGTGGGACCTCCGAGATCATGAAGGAGATCATCGCCAAGCAGATGGCGCTCTGACCGTGACGGTGGACGTCGTCGTCATCGGGCACGTCACGCTCGACCAGACGCCGCGCGGCCTCCGCCCGGGTGGCGCCGCCTACTACGCGGCGATCACCGCCCATCGGCAGGGGCTGCGGGTGGGCGTGCTCACCTCGTTCGGCCCCGACTTCCCGCGGGAGGCGCTGCCCCGCGACGTCGAGGTGGTCGCCGTGCCCTCCACCCGGACCACCACGTTCCGGATCGGCCCGGGCCGCCTCGCCGCGGGCCGCCGGGTCCGCGAGCTGGCGATCCTCGGCCGCGCCACCGACCTCGAGGCGGAGGCGCTCCCCGACGAGTGGCGGGACGTGGCGCTGGGCGCGCTCTGCCCGGTCGCGGGCGAGGTCGATCCCGCGCTGGCCGCCGCCTTCCCCGACACCTCGATCGCCGTCCTGCCGCAGGGCTGGATGCGGCAGCGCGGCGCGGGCGGAGTGGTCTCGCCCCAGGCCTGGGAGGACGCCGACCTGGTGCTGCCGCACGTGCAGGCGGTCGTGGTGAGCCACGAGGACATCGAGCCTTTCCAGAAGGAGGCCCTCGAGTGGTTCCAGCGCGTGCCGGTCGGCGCGGTGACCCGCGGGCCCCGGGGGGCGATCCTCTTCGTGAACGGCGACCAGTACGGGGTCGAGCCCGACGTCGCGGTGGAGCTGGACGAGACCGGCGCGGGCGACGTGTTCGCCACCGCGTTCCTCATCGCCTACAACCGCGACGGCAACGCGTGGGACGCGGCCGCCGTCGCGGCGTGCTGCGCGGCCGCCTCCGTCGAGGGCGAGGGGGTCGCGGCGATCCCGGACCGCGCGACCCTGGAGGCACGGCTCGCGGCCTACCGGCGCCGCCAGGTCGGGTGAGCGGCGCGGCGCTTGCTACCGGGCTCGACCCGGGGCTACACTCGATCGTGCGCACGCGGCGAGTCCATGGCTGACCGGAAGATCCGCATCACGGTGGGCAAGGTGACCGCGGACGCCGTCCTGAACGACTCGGAGACCGCCTCGGCGGTCTGGAAGGCCCTGCCCCTCAGCGTCGCCGGGCAGACCTGGGGCGACGAGATCTACTTCGGCATCCCGGTGAAGGCCGAGAGCGAGGATCCCCGCGAGGTGGTGGAGCTCGGGGATCTCGCCTACTGGCCGCCGGGGTCCGCGTTCTGCATCTTCTACGGGCCGACGCCGGCGAGCCGGGGGAGCGAGATCCGGCCCGCGAGCCCGGTCAACGTCTTCGGTCGCGTGCTGGGGGATTCCCAGGTGTTCAAGGCGGTGCGCTCCGGGACCACGGTCCGCGTGGAGCGCGCCTGAGCCGGAGGATGACATGAAGATCTTTCTGGATACCGCGAACGTGAACGAGCTGCGCGAGGGCGTGGCCATGGGCCTGGTGGACGGCTGCACCACGAACCCCTCGCTCATCGCCAAGGAGAAGCGCCCCTTCCGGCCGCTGGTGGAGGAGATCTGCAAGGTGGTGCCGGGCGACGTGAGCCTGGAGGTGGTGGCCACCGACTTCGACGGCATGGTGAAGGAGGGCAAGGAGCTGGTGCAGGTGGCCCCCAACGTGGTGGTCAAGTGCCCGCTCACCAAGGACGGGCTCAAGGCGGTGAAGTACCTGAGCGGCGAGGGCATCCGGGTCAACCAGACGCTCTGCTTCTCGGCTCCGCAGGCCCTGCTCTCGGCCAAGGCGGGGGCGGTCTACATCAGCCCGTTCCTGGGCCGCCTGGACGACATCGGGCACGTGGGCATGGACCTGGTCCGGGACATCTGCGAGATCTACCGGAACTACGGGTACAAGACCCAGGTGCTGGCCGCCTCGATCCGTAACCCGCTGCACGTCATCGACGCAGCCAAGGCGGGGGCGCACGTGGCCACGATGCCGTTCAACGTGCTCGAGATGCTGATGAAGCACCCGCTCACCGACATCGGCCTCAAGAAGTTCCTCGACGACTGGAACAAGCTCGGCGAGAAGATATCGTCTGGAGTCTAAGGGCGGACAACCGTCTACAGCCGAGGGCGGGCAACCGCTTAAGTCTTCAAACTCTTCATCTGCGGGGGCCCGGAAATGGCCCCCGCACTCCCCCAGGGCCGCGGGCTACTGTTTGAAGCTGGCTTCCGCCCTTTTTTGCTGCTCGGGCGTATATCTCGTGAGATGGACGCCGAGCGGGGGCTGATGGCGAGGGTGGCACGGGGGGACCAGGCGGCGTTCACCGAGCTGGCCCAGCGCTACAGTGGCAAGCTGCTCGCGGTGGCGGGGCGGCTGCTCGGCTCCCGCGCCGATGCCGAGGACGCGGTCCAGCGCGCCTTCCTCCAGTGCTTCGCGGCCGCCGCCGGCTACGACCCCCGGTGGGCGGTCTCCACGTGGCTCTATCGCATCCTGACCAATGTCTGCGTCGACGAGCTGCGCCGGCGGGCCACCCGGACCGCCCACGACGAGCGATCGGTGGCGGGGGAGCTCTCGGCGGGGTCGAGCAATCACCATCCGCCCGCGGCCTATCTGGATCTCCACCGGGCCCTCGAGCAGGTACCGCGCGAGGCGCGGGTGCTGCTGGCCCTGCGCTACGTCGACGGGCTCTCCTACGGGGAGCTGGCGCGCATCCGGGGCATCTCGATCAACACCGTGAAGAGCCAGCTCGCGCGGGGCAAGTCCCTGCTGCGGGCCGAGCTCGGCAAGCGAGGAGCGGATCATGTATGACATGGACGAGGGGAAGCGACCGGATCGGCTGGACCTCCTGCTGACGGACTACTTCCGGCCCGAGTCGGCGGCGGCGGAGCTGCCCCGACGCATCGCGGCCGCGGCCCGGGAGTCCAGCGCCGCGCTCGAGTGGCTCGAGGCGCGGCTCGGCATCGAGGCGACGGCGCGCGGGATCTCGCGGGTGGGCACCGGGCCGGTGGGCAAGCCGGCCACCGCCGCGGCGCGGAAGCTGATCGAGCAGGCCCGTCTCGAGATCCACGAGTACCTGCGCGGGCAGCGCGCCTTCTTCCGGGTGCCGGTGGATCTCACCACCGTGCCGGACTTCCAGCGGAGCGTGCTGCAGGCGGCGGGGCACATCCCGTTCGGCGAGGCGCGCGCCTACGCGTGGATCGCCGCGCGCGTCGGCCATCCGCGCGCGGTCCGGGCGGTGGGCACCGCGCTCGGCCGCAATCCGGTGCCGCTCATCCTGCCGTGCCACCGCGTGTGGCGGAGCGACGGCGGCCTCGGCGGCTACATCTTCGGGGCGGACGTCAAGGATCGGCTGGCCGCGCTCGAGCGCACCACCCCGGTGCTGGAGGGCTGCACGAGCACGCGCATCGTGTGCCGGGTGGGCTGCATCCACGGTCGGAACATGCGGCCGGACAACCGGGTGGTCTTCGCCTCGGTGGAGGACGCGCGGTCGGTGGGCTACCGGCCGTGCAAAGTATGTCGCCCCGCGGCCTGACCGCCGCGTCGTCGGTCGAGACCCGGTTGCAGCGGATCGACTGGGAGGCGATCGCCCGCGGCCTCGGCGAGCAGGGCTGGGCCACCACACCCCCGCTGCTGACCGCGGCGGAGTGCGCGGAGCTGATCGCGCTGTACCCGGAGAACGGGCGGTTCCGCAGCCGCGTCGACATGGCGCGCTTCCGCTTCGGGGAGGGCGAGTACAAGTACTTCGCGAACCCGCTGCCTCCAACCGTGCTCGACCTGCGGCGTCACGCCTACCCGCGCCTGGCCCCGATCGCGGACGCGTGGAGCATGGCCCTCGGGGGCAAGCCCACCCACCCGCCGGACCTCGACGGCTTCCTGGCCATCTGCGCCGAGCGCGGCCAGACGAGGCCCACGCCGCTGCTGCTGCGCTACGAGGCCGGCGGCTACAACTGTCTGCATCAGGATCTCTACGGCCAGATCGCGTTCCCGCTCCAGATGACCTGCCTCCTGAGCCGCCCGGGCGCGGACTTCACCGGCGGCGAGTTCCTGCTGGTCGAGCAGCGGCCCCGGGCGCAGTCGCGCGGCGAGGTGGTTCCACTCGAGCAGGGCCAGATCGTGATCTTCGCGACGCGAGAGCGACCGGTCCGCGGCACCCGCGGCACCTACCGCGTGGCCCTGCGTCACGGCGTGAGCCGGGTAACCTCTGGGCTCCGCTACACGCTCGGGGTGATCTTCCACGACGCGGAGTAGTGTGGCGTGGGGAGGGAGGGGGGCCGGGGGGTGTCCGGGACCACGGCCCATTTCCGGCGGACTTCTGGGCGAGGAGTTCCCAACCTGGGATGTTGGTGGCTCGGCTTGCGCCCCAGGGGACGGGTCCCGGACACCCCCCGGCCCCCCTCCCTCCCCACGCCACCAGGTTGCAAATCTGATTCTGAAGCAAGCAACGCGGCGCGATATTGACGTCGAGCGCGGCGTGCATCTCCTCATCCGAGTAATCCGCGGTCGCGTCTCCTGCCGGTGGTGAGCCCGTGAGACTGGTTAGGGCTTCGGTCCTATGATGGCCCTGGCGGCCAAGGCGGTGACTATCCCGAAGGGCAGATTTACCAGCAGAAGATAAATTGTAAACATCGGCCCCAGGTGCAACCCGAAATATCCCGCGCCGCTCATCGGCAAAAAGAACAAGAACAGTGCGAGTAGCGGCGCAAGGACATATAGGAATCCGACGAGGTACAGCCGATTCCAAGCGGTCCTTATAAGCAGCCCGAACAGGAGGCCCCATAGTCCTCCCCAGAAGAGTGGCTTGTATATATCCGGCGACTTCAAGG
>WNFP01002795.1_pt1 | contig 13932 bp, 13 predicted proteins | sample 5400201 | NCBI WGS metagenome assembly WNFP01 (sample SAMN13153355, study PRJNA577476) | soil metagenome | isolation source: 115 cm saprolite under Madrone tree | place: USA:California | collected 2016-06-14
ACGCCGTCCGAGTGCGGTCAGCGGAGAGCGCGTGACCACCGATTCACTGTCCCTGCCAGATTGCTTATCACTCGTCCCATCCGCCGTGGGCAGGAGACGGTTGACCATGGCAAGCGCTTCCTGTGTGAGTCCCGGCGCTACGCCATGCATGGTAGCCAGCAACTTAGCCTGCCATCCGACGATCAACTCGGTCTGCCGTTTGCGAGCCGCGTTTACGATCTGGCGGGCTGCGCGTTCAGCTGAGACTGAAAGCAACGGATTAGTGCCAGAGAGCGCGAACCAGCCATACTCCTGCTTCTGTTTTCCTTTGAAGTACGCGTTGATGTGAGAGCCAGTGCGCATCAGACCCGGCGCCACTGTGAGAACGTGGACCCCGAACTTCCTTACCTCCGCATGCAAGCCTTCGGAAAAACCAACGGCGGCAAATTTTGCACAGGAGTAAGGAAGAAGGTGCGGGATGCTGACCTTTCCCCCAATGGAAGTGATGTTCACAATCCGTCCGTCGCCACGGGTGATCATTTCCGGGAGTAACGCGAGTGTCGGATAGACCGTGCCCCAGAACATCACATCCATGGCTTCCTGGAAGTCCTTAAGTGTTTGCGAAAGAAGCGGGCCAACAGAAATGGTGCCGGCATTGTTGATCAGGATGTCAATGCCGTCGAAGCGGTTGCGGGCCAGACTGATCATCTGGTCGACATCGTCGGGATTTGTCAGATCGCAGGTGAGGGGTTGCACTTCGGCGCCCAGGCTTTCGACCATTCGAGCGGCACGCTGCAACTCTTCATCACTGCGCGCACAGATCACAATGTTGCAGCCCTGTCGCGCAAATTCCTCCGCCAGTGCCAGACCCAGACCGCGTGATCCGCCAGTGATGAGTACTGTTTTTCCACGCAAAGTATCTGAGCGACGATGTTGCCATTGGCGCAACGCCCGATTGCCGAGCACAGCCACGCCAATGGCCGCGGCCGCTCCAGTGATCAAAGCTCCCGCTGTCAGGCCTGCGAGCACTTTTGTCCCGGTATTCATGGTTCCAGCCTCCCTCTATTTGAGTCCTAACTTGCGATCGAAAGCTCGCTTGGCTGCTCCGGCTGCTCGACCGGCACACGGACTTGCAGCTTCTCTCCAAGAGACAAGAACCGCTCCACCCATGCGCGCGACTCGGGGTCATTCCTGCCAGCGAACTTCGGGAATTCGATCTTGAGCATGGAATAGAAGATGTTCTGTGCCTGCCAATAGTTCACCGGAAAGGGAAACATTTGAAAGAGGCTGACTAGAACGTCTGCCCGGCCCAGCAACGCACGGTTCTGTGGCTCCTGGCGCAGGCGCTGCATCAGCCGGAGCAGCGCATTGCTGGCGGCAAAGCTCACGCCTTCTGCTTCCAGCCGTATGCCCTCGCGCTTGGCCAGGTCCATGAGCGTGGAGATGCGTACAGGGTCCACAGGATCAGTCTCCAGCGTGCGTCTGAGATCACTATTCAGCACAAACTCAGCCGTGGTGCGCAGCACTTCCGGGACAGGCTGGTCCATGTCGCGGAGAAAATGCAGCAGCGTTCCATGGCGTTCGTAAATGCTATGGTAAGCGGCCTCGGCATCACGCAACGTTTCTCCCAGAATGATGCCGAGAATGCGCTTCTGTTCGTCTTTGAAGAGCGTACGCAACGAGTACTGGAGCCGATCGAAGTGCTGGTCGAGCAAACGGAGCGTCTCGGGAACATCTCCGCGGGAGAACGTTGCCAGTGCCTCTGCGGCAATTTTCTCGTAATCCTGCTGTTCGCGGAAATCGCGGACGCCGGCGTGAAGCACATGGTCGCCGAAATGGACAACGGCATAGGTAAGCCGGCGCGACTCCAGCGTAATCTTCGAACTCACCTCGGCGCGGCCCAGGGCCAGCTTGGCCGGACCAGAATCGAGCAAGTGAGTGTCTTCAGGCTTGAACTCATAGCAGAAGCGCGGATGCTCCTGCCTACCATTGAACATGCCGCTGATGGCGAAATGCGCGCCGACTTTGCAGAGATCGGCGAATGCAGGCTTGACCAGCAGGTTGTAAACATTGGCGCCGTCGCCAAACTCCGGAATGTTGCTGCGCGCACGGGAGAGCCGGTGCAGAAATTCGGGCTCCAGATTCGCGCCCGTGACCTCTTTGGCCAGTTGAATCACGCGTCCGGCATAACGCAGCACCTGCGCGGACTCAATGCCGCTTAGCTCGTCAAAGAACCATCCGCAGCTGGTGAACATGAGCATGGCGTGACGCTGCATCTCCAGTAGTTTCAGCGCGGAAACGGTCTCCGCGTGGATCAACTCGTGACGCGAGTGTTTCTCAAAAAATATCCATTGGCTATCGGGAGAGCGGTCGAGGAGAACATCAATGTAGTCATTGCGGGCCTCCCACGGATCGCGCAGCAATTCGGCGCCATGGTGTTCGAACAGATCGGCGGCGCGCTGGCCCAGATATTCCAGAGCTTCGCGCAGGGGGCGACGCCACTGCTGGTTCCATCCCTGGTGTCCGGTGTTGCAGCCGCAATTATCGCGCCAGCGCTCGATTCCGTGTTCGCAACTCCAGGATGTGTTTTCTGCGATTTGTACTTCATGCGCCGGGGGAAACTTTTCCAGAAATTCGCTGTAATTCGTCAGGCGCGCAATTTTCTCCGATTCGATCTTGTCCAGCGCGTAAGCCAGGGCCATGTCGCCGTACTTGTGATGATGGCCGTAGGTCTCGCCGTCTGTAGCGATGTGCATGAGTTGCGGGCCGGTACGTTTGTCGGAGAACCCACTGCGCAGCCGCTCTACAAAGCGCTCACCACTGTCCAGCAGTTTTTCAAATGCCACCGCCTGCGAGATAGGACCGTCATAAAAAAAGAGGTTGATACTGTTTCCCGACGGCAGCCTGGCCAGGTACGCGCGACTGGGGTCAATGCGTCCTCCGCTGACGTCCTTCCAGGCCCGTCCGCCGATCTTGCGGACTTTCGCCGCCTGGCGCGGAGCAAGAATCGTGAACTTGATTCCATGCTGGGCCAGGACTTCCAGCGTCTCCAGATCGACGGCGGTCTCCGGAAGCCACATGCCCTCAGGATCGCGCCCAAAACGGTGCTGGAAGTCGCGAATGCCCCAGCGGACCTGCGTGACCCTATCGCGCGCGTTGGCCAGCGGCAGGATCATATGGTTGTAACCCTGTGCGATGGCGGAGCCGTGTCCGGAAAAACATTTGCGGCTTTCCGGGTCGGATTCCAGTATGCAGCGATAAGTGTCCGGAGCGCCTTCCTTCATCCAGGAGAGAAGCGTTGGACCAAAGTTGAAGCTGATGTGCTCGTAGTTATTGGTGATCTGTTCGATCCGGCCTCGCGAGTCCAGAATTCGCGCGGCGGCGTTAGGGGCGTAACACTCCGCGGTAATGCGCTCGTTCCAATCGTGGTACGGATATGCCGATTCTTGTGCCTCGACTGCCTCGAGCCAGGGATTCTCGCGCGGAGGCTGATAAAAATGAGCGTGAATGCAGATGTAGCGGTCCATCTAGTCAAAAAAACAAGGAGTCCCGGCAATTTGGATGTGACTTAGACGGGGCGGGCCGCCTTAACCCTGAAAACTTACTGTGAATTCGCGCGGTTATGACCGCGGTGCTCAAGCTCTGGCAGTTACGCGCACTCAGCTTTGATTCCTGGCATAAACCTCGGGATCGTGTTTTTCCATCATGCGTTCTGGCTTGGCCAGGGGCGTAAAGCCATATTTGCGATAGAGCTCGTGTGCGTCCCGAGTAGCCAGCATCCATCGGCGCAGGCCCTGCAGTTCCGGGTGTGCCATGATGCACTCCATCAGCCACTTGGAGAGCCCCAATCCGCGGTGCGATTCCAGCACAAAAACGTCCGCCAGGTACGCGAAGGTTGCGCGGTCTGTAATCACGCGGGCAAAGCCGATCTGCTGCGTCCCGCGATAAATGCCAAAGCACACCGAATTTTCAATCCCGCGACGGACCACATCCAACGGAACGCGTGGAGACCAATAGGACTGACTCAGGAATCCATGCACCATGGAAACGTCGATCCGCGCCGGATCGGTGCTGATTTCGAAATCGCGATTGGCCCATGAGCTGTACATAGAGCTCACGGGCCCTTAACCGCAGTGGATTGCTGCGCTTCATCTTTTTCGATGGCTGTGATCTTTTCCACGCGGCGCTCGTGACGTCCGCCGGCGAACTGCGTGGAAAGCCATTTATCCACAATCCGAAAGGCCGTGTCTTCTTTCAGGATCCTTGCGCCCAACGCGAGCACATTCGCGTTGTTATGCTCGCGGCTCATCTGGGCCTCATATTCGCTGCTCACGTTGGCCGCGCGAATACCCGGAACTTTGTTTGCGGCGATGGCCATGCCGATCCCGCTGCCGCAAACCAGAATGCCCATGTCCGCCCGCTCGCGGCTGACGTCTTCGCCAACCCTGCGAGCGTAATCCGGATAGTCCACCGACTCCCCGGAATTCGTGCCGTCGTCATACACTTCAAAACCTTTGCGTTGAAGATGCAGCTTGATTTTGTCTTTCAATTCGTAACCGGCGTGATCGGCGCCCAGCACAATTCTCATGCAGCCATTCTACGAATGCACGAAAGGCATGTCAGCAGAAATTAGAGCAAGTGTTCCTCAGTGGACTTTCGGTGACTTGTTTCCGGCCGCTTTTCATCGGATAATCGCGGGGAGTCTAACACTTCCACGGGAAAACAGGTGTCCATGGCTACCAAGACGTTCAGCGATCCCCAAACCGCAGCCGCGACTTACAAGTACATCAACTTTGAATGCGCTGACTTTGTGGCGCGCCTTACGTTGAACCATCCGCCTCACAATGTGCTGACTGTCCCCATGATGAAGGAGATGGCAGAGGCCATTGAGAGCCTGAACGGACGCGGTGACGTAAAAGCAATTTTGATGCAATCGTCACAGGCCGCATTCTGTGCCGGCATTTCGCTTGAAGATTCGCGGCCTGACCGCGTCTTCCAGACACTGGACGCATTTACTCGTGTCTTCCAGGCGATGATCGATATTTCCAAGCCCGTAATCGTTGTTGTGAACGGCCCCGCGATCGGCGCCGGATCGGAATTGGTCGGGTTTGGAGATGTGGTTATTGCCACGCCGAAAGCCAAATTCGCCCAACCGGAAGTGAAGTTGGGGGTGTTCCCGCCGTTCGCGGCGGTCATGCTGCCTCAGATCATTGGGTCGAAGAAGACCTACGAGTTGATCCTTACGGGCGAAGCGCTTTCCGCCGAGGAGGCGCTCCGTTTCGGCTTCGTCAATAAGGTCGTGCCGGAAGCTGAACTGAAACAACAAGTGGATTCGCTGATGGCCAGGATCGCCGAATTCAGCGGCCCGGTGCTCGAGGTAACCAAACGCGTGATCGACGGCGCCATGGGACTGCCGCTTAAAGACGCGATGAAGAAATCCCAGGACCTCTACCTCAATGAGCTGATGAACCTGGAAGACGTCCAGGAAGGCCTGCGGGCGGTAATCGAGAAGCGCAAGCCGGTGTGGAAGAACAAGTAGGAGGCGACATGGGGGAGCCCTGGTCGCATAGATGAATTATGATTGAGATAGAACAACGGGCAGATGTTCCATGGCTAACATAGTCGTAAAGAATCCTGAGATCCTTGGCGGCGAGCCGGTTTTCCGCGGGACCCGCGTCCCATTTTCAGCCTTACTGGATTATCTTGAAAATGGAAAACCGCTTGACGAATTCCTGGCGGATTTCCCCTCTGTCAGCCGGGAGGAAGCAATTGCTGCCCTGGAAGAGGCAAAATCCTCTCTGATGGCCCATCTCTAAATGCGACTCTTGCTCGACGAGTGTGCTCCATTCAAACTGAAATCGAGACTCGCAGCTTACGGCCACGTTTGTGAAACCGTACAAGAAGCAGGGTTTGGCGGCATGGTCAATGGCGCTCTTCTTTCCTCTGCCGAAGGTGTATGGGACGTCCTCGTGACCGTGGACAAGAGCATGAAGTATCAACAGAACTTGACAATCCGAAATATCGCCATACTCGTCATTCGGGCCAAGTCGAGCGATATCGATGACCTGCTTCCCTACGTTGAGGACTGCGTCTTTAGCGCTGAAAACAATTAAAGCGGGCCAGATCATAAAAGTAGGCGACCCGAGCCTGCTGTGAGCTAATATCTGACCGGAGCAATGCGAACTGCGGACCGCTGTATTTCTAAAGGCTCTTCACCAAAAACCGGACCATATGATAGGCGTCCATGAATTTGAAGGGCGCCTCCCCCGTGGTGTAATGCCCGCAAGGTAAGACCACGGTCTTGAGATCGGTGCCGTGACGGCGAAATTCTTCTTCCGCCTGGCGCGAGAATTCCGGCAGGAAAGTCAGATCGTATTTCGCATAGATCAACAGGCATTTTCTGGGATGGCGCGCGAACTTGTCGAAGTACGCCATGGGGCTCACGCTGAGCCATAACTGGCGTAAGCGGTCCAGAGTGAGCCCCTTACCCTCCAGGCCCTCGCGCACGTGGCGTGTGGACTGGCCGGTCCAGACAACGTCGGCGAAGTAAGTAGAGGCGTGATTGAAGACGTTCACCTTCAGCCGCGGTTCATGTGCGGCGGCAATGAAGGCATAGCAGGAACCCAGACTGGTCCCGAGAATTCCCACGCTGTGCTTGCCTTGCGACTCCAACCAGTCGATGCAGGAGCGAACGTCAACTACAGCCTGGCGGGCCGCGTCAATTGTGCGACAGATGTTCGGTGAGACGGCATAATCGGAGCGCTCGGTCTCACGCGGGCGGCGAATGTCGTGATAAGGCTTGCTCAATCGCAGCATGGAGACGCCAAACCGGTTGAGCACCGGGCCGAGAGCGTTGTATGCGATGCCGTTAGCGTTCCAGTGCGGCAGCACAATCACTGCACGCTTGCCCTGCGCGGGAAACCAGCGAGCATTGACCAGGTCGTTCTCTGGATACGGAGTTGGCGAGGGCGAAGTAAAGCGCAGGAACTCACCTTCGCCGTCGGGTGGCTTGTCTGCGGCATTGCTGCCGGTCGGAAAGAGTTCAATCTTGCGCCGTTCCAAACGGAAATCTTTCGGCGTCTCGTAGCTGAAGAACTCATCACTCTGCGCGACCAGGCGGTCGTTCAACCCATGCAGGTAGCTCTCGCACTCTTCTTGCGCAGTTTCAGATGCGGGACAGTCGCCGTTGACCATCGGCCAGCGCTTTGCCCAGTCCAATCCCCACTCGAGGGGACGCACAACCCGGTTGGTGTCCCTGGTGGTGAGACGGGTCTCCCACGCGTACATCCATTTCTGGTAGAGGCTGGCCATAGACTGAATTTGCTACTGTGAATTGTAAAGAGTTGCGGTGGGGCCGCATATTCTGCGCCATTCAGCTGCGCTTCAGGCAGGCTAAACGGCGCTCTCCGCCATTTTCCGGATAAGCCAACAGTGATAAGGTTCTAGCTTGCACCTTGCAACTGATATGCGGGAGTAAAGCCTCTTGATTCCAGCAAAGCTCGACCAGATCGCCCGCGATGTGAGCGGCGAACTGCGCGGACCCGATGCGTCTCCGACGATTGAACGTGTCACTACAGACTCTCGCGGGGCAGCGCCGGGTTCGCTTTTTGTCGCCCTCAAGGGCGAGCACACGGATGGTCACCGTTTTCTGGCCGACGCTTTTCGCAACGGCGCGTCTGCTGCCCTGGTGGCGCAAGGCTCACTTATAAATCTGACAACTGATCCGCAGTGGCCGCTGATTGTAATTGCCGATCCTTTGGCTGCGCTTCAGAAATTGGCACAGGGGCAGCGACAAGAATATTTTTCCAAAGTTCTGGCTATCACCGGAAGCAATGGGAAAACGATCGTCAAAGACGCGCTACGGGCTCTGCTTGCGGGACGCCAATTCCTGGCTTCACCGGGAAGCTACAACAGCCAGTTGGGACTACCTCTGGCCGTACTCTCTGCCGAACGTCCGGAGCCGCTGGCGATTCTTGAGGTTGGCGTCTCGGCGCCGGGAGAGATGGCGCCGCTCGAGGAAATCACGGCACCGAATTATGGGATTCTCACGAATATCGGCATGGCGCACTTCGCGGCATTCGGAAGCCGTGAAGCTATAGCGCGCGAAAAGATGCAGCTCTTTAGGCGCATACCAACAGATGGCTGGGCGCTGTTGCCTGCCGACGAACCGACTATCGAAGAACATGCTCGCGCTCTGAAGTGCGCGGTACACCGCGTTGGCTCCAGTTCGCAAATGCTCTCGCTCGAAACGGTTTCATTGACTGATGATGGCCAGTTGGTTGAGCTTAGCGCCGGCGCTGAAGGAAGTCGTACTGTGGGAGTAGGCACCCGTTCGGCGGAGATCATTAGCGATCTCCACTTCGCTGCTTATGCTGCGCACCTGCTCGGCGTGACTCTGGATGAGATTGCTACAGCGCTCGAAGGCTACGCCCCGCCTTCGACACGGATGGAATTATGGTCGTCACCCAGCGGCGTCCGCTTGATCAATGACGGTTACAGCTCCGATCCCATCTCCGTCCATGCTGCTTTGCGCTCAGCAGCACAAGGCGCGTCCCGCAATGGAAGAAAAATATTCGCATTCGCCGGCATGCGCGAACTGGGTGCGAACTCCGCACGCGAGCATCGCCAGATGGGCGCGCAAGCGGGGGAATGCGGCTTCAGTCATCTGTTTCTCGTCGGTAACGGCGAACTGCAGAGCACCGCGGACGGCTACAAATCCGTTAAACCAGACGGCGTTATCGCAAATGTCCGCAATCCCGATGAACTCAAGGACGAGTTGCTGCCCCTTCTGCGCTCCGGTGACACAGTGCTCTTCAAAGGTCCACGCAATGCCGGCATGGTCAAAGCGGTCCGCGATCTCTCGGGCGCCATCGCGCAACGCTGCCAGTGGGTCAACCTGGCGGCGATTGAAGGTAACATCGCGAGCTTCCGGCGACTCTGCGGCAGCGGCACACACATTCTGGCGATGCTCAAGGCTATGGCCTACGGGACGGACCTGGTGCAGCTTGCGTCCTGGATGTCGCCGCTGGGAGTGCATCACATTGGTGTCTCTTCCGCGAACGAAGGTGTTGCCATACGCCGGGCCGGCGCCGATCAGGACATCTTTGTCTTCCTCGCAGATCGCGAAGACGTAGACAATCTTCTGCGCTATCGGCTCATTCCCGTCATCTACTCCGCGGAACTGGTGGAGGCATTCGAGAGATCGCTTGCCGGAACCGGGCAAACCCTCGACGTGCACCTCAAGATCGACACAGGAATGCACCGGCTTGGCGTGGACCCAAAAGAGGCGTTGGACCTCGCAGCCCGCATACGGGTCAGTGGAAGCATGCGGCTCACCGGAGTGTGCACGCATTTCGCCTCAGCCGACGATCCTCAGTCCGACGAGTTTACGCGGCAGCAGATTGCAGCATTCAATGAAGTCATAGGCCGGCTGGAAGGCGCGGGCTTCACCGGCCTTCAACTCCACGCCGCCAATACCGCGGCAGCGGCCCGCTTTCCTGAAGCACGCTACAACATGGTGCGGATTGGTCTGGGACTTTACGGTCTCTACCCGTCAGACAGCGTTCGCAAGGCGGTGGACCTGGAACTTGCCCTCGGCGTGACCAGCCGGATCACCAGCATTCAGGAATACCAGTCGGGCGCGTCGCTGGGGTACAACCGGACTTTCATTGCGAAGCACGCGATGAAGATCGGAATCATTCCCTTCGGCTACGACGACGGGCTGCCCTGGTCGCTCGCCGGCAAGGGCTACGTTCTGGTGGAAGGGCATCGCGCACCCATCGTCGGCCGCATCAGCATGGACCAGATGCAGGTGGACATCACCAACATTCCCGGCATCAACATCGGCGCGGAGGTCCTGCTCTATGGCACCCACAACGGACACACACTTCGCCCGGAAGAAGTCGCAGAGCAAGCAGGAACCATCGCGCACGAGTTGCTCACGCGACTGGGAGAGCGCGTACACAGATTTTATGTGGAGCCGTGACAAAAAATCGGCATGCGGCGATTACAGCTTCATTGGCCTTGCGTTCGTGTCGGTCGCGGCTTGGGTGGAGCGGGCATCTCGATAAAGTCAACGCGCCCAGGTTTAGCGACATCAACCGCTGCCGCTATCGCTGTCGGGTAGTTGCAGACGATCGGCCAGATATTTGATCCCAGAACCACCAGTGCAAGTTTCCGTACAGCAAGATTCTGCTGATACTGAATGTTCTGATCACATGTGATCATCACGTCGAAGTCGGATTCGTCAGCTATTCGTAGAAGCTCGCCATTTTCGAGCTGCGGATGCCACTGCATTGAGGCAAAGGTATGCACTTCATGCCGGAGCAGAAACTGGGACACGCCGATTGGGACGTTCTTATCAAGCAGGACGCGCAACGCGATGCCCCTGGGCGTAAGACACAATCGCTTCGACTTGAGGCACTGGGAGCTCGAACTGTTGGGAAATCTCGGCCACACTCATCCCATAGTCGAAATTGTCAATAATTGCATCCACCGGCATACGGGTTCCGCGCACGACGTGGGTACCGCTCAGAATTCGCGGATTGCTCTCCACCAAGGGACATTGCGACCAATCAATTTGTTTTTCAGGAGTCATAAAAGATCTGCCCTAAACATCATGATTCCATGTTCCGCGCGAAAAGGCCAGATTTCCTTTTTTCTTTGTAATCCTTTTTGACACCGCTGGACCGACCTTTTAAACTGACAATCATGGAAGTGCATTTTACCGCCGAGCAGGAAGCGCGGCTCTCGAAGATTGCCACGCATGAGGGCATTGACCCCGTGCAGTTGGTCAAAGACGCCGCTTTACGTCTGCTGGAGGACGACACCCGTTTTCGCGCCGCTGTGCGTAAGGGTGTCCAACAAGCTGACCAGGGTAACTTGATCGAAGAAGAAGAAATGGATGTTCGTGTCCAACGGCTCTTCCCCTCTTGATGCGTATCCGCTGGACACCGGCTGCGGCGGACGACTTGGAGCAAATCAAGGATTACCTCACCGAACACCATCCTGAGCTTGCCAGATCCACCGTTCTTGAGCTTTATGAGGGCGTCCGCTCCCTGAAAACATTTCCACAGCGTGGCCGTCCGGGACGTGAGCCTGGCACGCACGAACTGGTCTTTTCCCCGCTGCCCTATATTGCTGTCTACCGCGTTAAGGAACAAACCGTAGAGGTCTTACACATTCACCATGGCGCCCAAGAGCGACCCTAAGATAGATTTTCAAGTCGTCTTCCCGCTGCAAGCACTACGAAGGCTCAGTACGCGTCCGGCGGCGGACCCATGTCATCGGCAAGATCGGTGAAGCGGGTCGAGCGCTTGACGAATGCCAGGCGTACGGTGCCAGTAGGGCCGTTACGCTGTTTCGCTATGATCAACTCTGCTTTGCCTTCCAGGTCTTTGGCTTCGGCTTCTTCCGCTTTCATGTAGACCTCTTCGCGGAAGATGAAGGCCACTACGTCGGCGTCCTGTTCAATGGCGCCGGACTCGCGCAGATCGGAAAGCTGCGGACGGTTGTTTCCGGTGCGGGTCTCGGGGGCGCGGCTTAACTGCGAGAGCGCGACCACGGGACAATTCATTTCCTTGGCCATCATCTTCAGGCCGCGCGAGATGGCGGACACTTCCTGGGTGCGGTTCTCATAGCGTCTTCCGCCTCCGCCCATGGGAGCGGCCGCCACCAGTTGCAGATAGTCAACGATGACCATATCCAGCCTGCCCCGCGCCTGCTGCAGGCGGCGGCATTTGGCGCGCATTTCGGAGATCGAGATTCCCGGGCTGTCATCAATGAAGATGGGCGCGTCCATCAGCGCCGTCAGGCCGTCCACCAGCTTGGAGCGGTCTTCACGCGAGTAAAAGCCGGTACGCACTTTGTGGGAGTCCACCATGGCTTGCGAGCAGAGCATGCGCATGATGAGCGACTGGCGCGACATTTCCAGCGAGAAGACGCCCACAACTTTCTTGTCGTGAATGCCGGCATTCTCGGCGATGTTGATGGCAAAAGCGGTTTTGCCCATGGAAGGCCGCGCGGCGATGATGATGAGATCGGATTTCTGAAAGCCACTGGTAAGACGATCCAGTTCCAGGAAATGCGTCTTCAAGCCGGTGATCTGCTGGCCTTGCTCAAGCAGCTTGTCAATTGAACCGAACGAGCCCTTTACTATGTCCGGAATGGCCACGAATCCCTGGCCCATCCGGTGCTCCGCGATCTGGAAGATGGCGGACTCGGCGGAATCAATGATTTCATCCGCCGGAGCTTCCTGCTCGTAAGCACTCTGAATGGCGCTGCTGGCGGCGTGGATCAGCCCGCGAAGCAGCGCTTTATCCTTGACGATCTTGACGTACTGCTCGATGTTCTTGACGCGAGGAAGGCCGTCAGTAAGCGACGTAACATAAGCAACGCCGCCGACCGACTCAATCTCTTTATGCTGGCCCAGTTGTTCGGTGAGAGTGACGAAGTCTACCGCGCGTCCGGTTTCGGAGAGCTCCATCATGCGCAGATAAATGCGGCGATGGGAATCGAGCGAAAAGTCCTCAGCCTGTAACGCGGCCTGCGCCGCCTGATGATAGGCCAGATTATCGAGCAGGATGGCGCCCAGGATGGCGCGTTCCGCGTCAATGCTGGCCGGCAACCCGCGATCCAGACTGTAATCGGTTGTGGCCATGCGTCAGAGTTCCCGTTTCCTTATTTTCTCGCAAAACCCAGCGTTTGTGGGCGAAAAACAGACGAAAACCACCCTCCAAGCCGGATATACGGCTCAGGCCCGCCAACAGTGGTTTTTAGCTTGAGACAAAATTCAACCCGGTCTGTACCAGCCATACAGACCGGGTGTTGAGTGGATGTTCTGGCGCCATGTGTTGCCGCACGGCATCCCAGGTTTGCGCGAACTTCTCTTGCGCTTCATTCGGTTTTGTCGGCACTCTCGTGCGTCACGCCGAAGAAGATTGGATCCGCAGCTCAAGGCCGCGAAACAATCACGCAGATTAAGTCCGGACATGCTCACGAAGAGCGCGTCCTTCGATCACGATCGAAGCGTTCCTGTCATTGAACATCTCACGCTCGTGTGCAAGCACTATCGCTGAACTGGGGAGGCCACGCAAGAGAAGCGGGAACAGATTCCGTGGATAACCTGTGGACAAAATGTCTTTCCTGTTAATAAGCGCGGAAAAGCAGAGAGAAATTGGCGAAACAAATATCGGCACTCCCATACGAAAATCCACAGGGTGCAGATTGGCAACCTGCCTGCTCTGGGTCTTACTGTACGACTTACACTCGCAGACGAGCAGTTCGTTGTTGTTTGCACGATAGGCCAACAAATCGAGCTCCCAACGGGGACATGAAGGGCGGCTGATTCTGCGCTTCTCCTCTGCCGTCAATTCGACTTTCAGGTTGCGTTTAACCCAAAATCCTTGACGCTCAAGAAGATTACCCACGAGTTCTTCAAAGGCATTCATCGACGGGGAAAAGAGTATACAGCGCGAAATCCAGCACGGCGCAAGAATCTACACTTATCGAACTGCCTTGAGACAAAGCGGGGCATACATTGAAATTATTGAGGACAAAAAGATGGCGGAAGCGTGTGAGAGTCGAACTCACCAGAGCCAGCAAAGCTAACTCTCGCCGGTTTTGAAGACCGGAAGGGTCACCGGACCCCATGCGCTTCCGTGGGTGTTCAGTTTACAAGAAGTAGCACTGTAGCTTGATGTTATCAGCGTGCAGGCAATCTTTTTGGTTGCGGGGCGCAATTCAAAAACTTCACCCGCCATTTTTCCTTTCAGCGTACGATTAACTGTGCTTCCCGAACAAAAAGCTGCCCTGATGTGGTTGTTATGCGGATTCATGGTCGTTTTGGCCTGGTCGGCCATTCATCCGCATGACTATTTCACATGGTTCCTGGAGATTTTTCCCGCCATCGTTGCGCTGGCGGTGCTCATGTTCACATACCGCAGGTTCCAGTTC
>WNFP01003892.1_pt1 | contig 13931 bp, 14 predicted proteins | sample 5400201 | NCBI WGS metagenome assembly WNFP01 (sample SAMN13153355, study PRJNA577476) | soil metagenome | isolation source: 115 cm saprolite under Madrone tree | place: USA:California | collected 2016-06-14
GTTAGTCGAGGTCCACAGGCCGATGCCCTGGCCGCCACAGCCGGTCGCCAAATCGCCGGCGAACCACATGCCCAGGCGCGCGTTGTACACCACGATCGGATCGCCGAAGTTGGTGCCGTGGCCGGAGCAGAGGGGCTGGCTGGCATGCCAGGTGACCCCGTTATCGGTCGAATAAGAGAGGCCGCTATAGCAACCGCCTGAAGTGCGGCTGTCGTTGTAGTTGACGACCCAGGTGTTGTTGGGGCCGCCCCATTCCATGCTCTCCGACTGGGTCACTTTGGGAAAGGCGGCGTCCGGGAGGATAACATCTACGTCAGTGCCGCCGATGAACAACGGCGTCGGCAGCAGGTTCTGGACAAACTGAGAGAAGCGCTCAGCCGGAGAAGCTGAACCTCCCTCTGCTTCGCCGCAGGCGATCATGATGAGACCGGCCCGGAGGTTCTCCTGTTTATCAATGCCCTTTTCGGGAATCGTGGAACAGTCAAATCCAGAAGGAAGGCCTTCAATGTCGATAATTCTTTGTTTTTGCTGCGCTTGTACGGAACTGGCAGTAATCACGGAGAACGCGCCAAGGCCCAGCAGCGCCAGAAAGACGCCGGCAAGGACTATACAAAGGCCGATCAAGAGGCGGAGGTTAAAAAACCCGCCTTCGCTGAAGCTATGACGGGCAGGTGCGGATTGTGAAGTGGAGTTCTTTTTCATGGATGGAATTTAGGCTGAGGTTTTAGTTTCTTATTTCTTTTCGCTTCTTCGTCAGATTCTGGTCTTAGGTTTTTTTTCTAATTTCTTCCTCTCTTTTCCCTACTCCGAAAGAGAAACGTCCCGAGACGCCCTACGCCCTTCTAGCCAAGATGGTCAGTAATTCAGCAGTGGGTATTTAGATACGACCCCATTTCCCCCTCCCGCCGAAGCTTGGGCCACTGGCCGACTCAATGAAGCTGGACCCCGACAACTTACAAAACGTGATCACGAGTCTCGATAACCTTAGCAAAGTCGCAGACACCGTGCTTGGAACCGACCGCTTCATTAGCGGCACGGACAAGCAGCTTCAGGAACAATTGAAGCAACTGCGTGTGACGCTCCTGAACTTGAAAGTAGTTACAACATACGCCAAGGCGCTCCTCGAAACGCTCGCTCAAAAACCTAACCGCATCATCTTTAGCGGAAAACCCGCCACGCTCACGCCCGAATCAGAAATTATGAAGAGCTCAAAACCGGTGCCGGCAAAAAAGCCGTGATCGGGGACGCTCGATTCGGCCAATCCGCCGTCAAACCTCAAAGATTTAGATCTGACCCCGATCTGGTCCCGCGTCTGACGCCGATCTGGTCCAGATCTGGCGATCTGGCCGTCAACGGCAAGAAGGCGGGGGTGGAACCGGGAATGTATCCCCTGGGTAGTGCTCGATGATCGGCAGGAAACCCTGCCCGAACGCCATCACGCGCGTCCGGTAGTAAAGCCTTGAGGTCACCGTGTAGTTGGCTGCGTCCTGCACCGATGCGAGGTAGATGATATTATTCGGGGTGACCGGCGGTCCCGCCGGCGGCAGCGTTCCAATCGGAATCGTTCCCACGTATTCCCAGCCGTCCCACGCCAGGGAGATGGATCCGAAATCATGAACGGTCGACGGCCTGGTGTCGATCTGAGAAGCGTAATAGAGCTTCACCTCGTTGATTGCCCTCTCACCGGCAGGAGCAGTCACCTGAAAGCCCATCGTGGTCGGTTGCGCGTCCATGTGAACGGCCGGCGTGCCGGGTGGCAACGGTCCATCGCTGAAGCAATACTTAAACCAGGAATCGATGTTCTGGATGAGCTCATACAGCTCTGCATAGGAATTTTCGTCCACGACCCCGTGCTTCCCGTTGGGCTTCATCATAATCCGTTTCAAGAACCGAGGGCTCGTCCCTGCGCTGCCAGTCCGCTGGTAGGTCGAATTGATCGCTGGTACGATGAAGAACTGGTCGTGTGTGCCGACGATGGTCAGCAGCGGTCCGTGCTGTGTCGGTGCATAGGCGATTGGGTCAAAATAGTTCAGGAATGTGGTAAGTGTCGGATCGCAGAAGTTCGAGACGGTGTTAAGGTGGTCCACGCAATCCCGACCGCGCCCTTCACTCGATCGTCCACGCCGTTAATGTAGTAGGTGAACTGTCCGCCCATTGACGCCCCGATCACACCCAAACGCGTCCGGTCGATGCGGAATGGATTCAGGGATACATCTGACAATTTCTCGAAAAGGGTCAATGCCCGCATGCCGGCATACGCGTAATGGTACAGGTAGCTCACGTGAGGGGCCGGCACATTCATGATTTCTTCAACCGAAATCCATCCCTGGTTCGTGTCAGGCGGTCCGGTAGAAAGGCCCTGCCCCGGACCATCGATCGAGAGTGCGACGTATCCGAACGCCGCCAGGAGCATCGCCTCGTTCGGGTCCCCGTGCCCATGATGGCCGTGACCGATAACAATTGCCGGATACGGCCCGCCGAACAGTGGACTCGCCAAATAACCGTGGATACGAATGTGTCCACCGGTGTGTATTGCGTACGGCGGGCCCGCGTCAGCCCACGTCGCGTTGTTATTGGAGTCGAAGTAGACCTCGAAGTAGCCGGTCTGTGCAGTGATACTGTAATTCAGCGTGTTCTTGTCCCGAATCGTGAGCTGAGTATCGGCAGACCACAGGTCGAGAGGTGGGGACTGCGCGAACGTGCGACTGAAAGGACCGCCTAATAAAACGAAGAGGAGCAAACAGAAGCTCGATGTTTTTTTGAAGTGAGTCAGTGGATTCATTGTTGTTCTTTCTCTTCTGTTTATATGGTTTTTGCGAAAAAGCTCCACCGTGTCAAGGACAATTCGCGGCGACTATCAAAAAGCTCGCGAGTGGCTAGTTAGATCCGCCGCGGTCAGCACTCGCGGCTACAATGATGCGCCTTTGAGAATTTCCGTCTGACCGCATAAGATTAGCGCATGCCCATACGAGTATCTGCGATGCTTCTATTTATAGCCGTCGCGTTTTTTGCCGAAAGTGCGCCGCTATCCGAGTCCGACCTCAAGAACCTTCTCGCAGGCATTCGGGCAAACCGCACTACGCAAGCCGATTTTCAAGAGGAGCGGGTGATGCGCCTGATGAAGAAACCGATCGTGAGCTCAGGCAAAATTTGGTTTCAGCCGCCGAACAAATTCCGGCGCGAAGTGAAAGGCAATTCGCCGAGCATCACCGTAAGCGACGGGCGGCAACTGTGGATTTATTATCCAAATTTCAAATCGGCGGAACGTTATCCACTGGGCAAAAGCTCGCCGCTCGATTCCACGGTGGCGGCGATCAATTCCGCGCTAAATCTCGAGAACATCGAAAACACTTTCCAAATCAACGCGACCAAGAGCGACAAAGGGTACGACCTAACCTTACTACCGCGCACAGCGTCGATGAAACGAGTGTTTCAAAAGCTTGATCTGCATATCAAGGAAAACCTAGGCGTCGAACGTACGGATATGTTGCTGCCGAACGGCGACCGGATCGTGACCAGCTATTCAAACCAGACGCGTGCGCCTATTCCTGGGTCCACGTTCGAATTCAAGCCGCCAGCAGGCACCGAAGTAACCACGCCGCTGGGGCAATGAATCAAAGGCGTTAACGCGAAACGATGTTTGCGCAGCGCATGATTCCTGCTGATGATTGCGCCGTGACGGACCATGTTGACGCCTTCGTAAAGCAGATTTGCGAGGTGATTGTGGGAAAGAACCACGCGGTCAAGCTCGCCGTTGCATGTCTGCTCGCGCGCGGCCACCTCCTAATTGAAGATATCCCCGGCGTAGGCAAGACGACGCTTTCCCAGGCGTTGGCGCGGTCCCTCGCCCTCGCCTTTCAACGGATCCAATTTACCAGCGACCTATTGCCTGCCGACATTCTCGGCAATTCCATCTTTGACCGCGATGAGCAGCGGTTCGTTTTTCATCGTGGTCCACTTTTTTCGCAAGTGGTGTTGATCGACGAGGTAAATCGAGCGACGCCAAAAACACAAAGCGCGCTTCTGGAAGCGATGGAAGAACAACACATCTCAATCGACGGCGTGACCTACCAACTGCCAGAGCCGTTTTTTGTAGTCGCAACCCAGAATCCGCAAACTGCCGTCGGCACGTTTCCGTTGCCTGAATCGCAGCTGGACCGTTTTCTAATGCGGATCGAGCTGGGTGTGCCCGAGCGGGCCAGCGAACGCGCCATGCTTTTAGGGATGGATCGGCGTGAGATGTTGAAGGAATTGAAGCCCGTCATTAGCCCACGAACGCTATTCGAGATCCAGGAAAACGTGCGAAACGTGCACGCTTCGGCGGCGCTGCTCGACTATTTGCAGGATTTACTCGATGCCTCGCGACAGCGTCACAGTACGGGTTTGTCGCCACGCGCAGGTCTGGCGTTGCTGCACGCGTCCCAGGCATGGGCGCTGATGAACGGACGCGACATGGTTTTGCCCGAGGACATTCAAGCAATCGGCATCGCAGTGATGGGGCATCGGCTCGGGCACGATATCGAGCAACCAGGACAAAGCGGACGCACACTCGCTGATAATCTGCTGCACAGCGTCCCTGTCCCGTGAAAGCAGGAAAATTTCCGCTGCTTTACCCGACCGGAAGTTTTGCGGCGCTGCTGTTTGTGCTGGGAGCGATATGGTACGCAGCCTCGAGTCAAAATAGTCCGGCCGTTTATCTCCTGTTGTTTGGGCTAACGGCGGTGTTTCTGGTTTCAATCCCGCACACGCTGCTCAATCTGGCAGATGTAACGATAGCGCCGGAATCCGCGAAGCCGGCGTTTGCAGGTCAGGAGGTTTCTCTGCCAGTGGAGATCATGAATTGTTCGCGTGCGACGCGTCGGGGAATCCAACTGGTCTTGCCGACTCGAGGCGGCGACCGCAAACACGTCGATTTCATTGCAGCCGGGAAGGCCGCTCGTGTGACGCTCCGATTCCCAGCGAAGCAGCGGGGCGAACACCGGATTGGAACGTTTCGCCTGACGAGCATTTATCCGCTCGGTTTCGTTCGCGTTTTGAAGAAATTCGCCTCCTCGCAAACTTACCTGGTATATCCAAAGCCATCGGGCGATCCCCGGCTCCCGATGCATCGTGCGCGTTTACCGCACAGCCGGCCACAAACGGAGCTTGGAGAAGGCGATGACTTTGCAGGTGTCCGCGCCTATGTGCCGGGCGAATCTCAACGTCACATCGATTGGAGAGCCGTGGCGCGCGGACAGCCACTCATGACGAAACAATTTGCCGCCGAAGCGGAAGGCTCCGTGCACCTCGATTTTTCTTCGCTGCGTTTTCGCGGCGTCGAAGAGAAGTTGTCACAACTTGCGCTGTGGGTGATCGAAGCCGAACGCGCGCGACGCCCTTACAGTTTACGTCTGCCAAACACAGACATCGCGCCCGCCGTTGGAGACGCGCATTTTCATCGATGCATGCGCGCATTGAGTCTCTTCCAGAGCGAGGAAGGACCATGAGCATGAGTAAGAGTTGGAGTAGCAGGCGCACACAGCAGTGGAAAGATACCACTATCCCACGGCGACCGCTGCTTTGGCTCGCCGCCGCGCTGCTGTTCACACTCCCCCCGATGCTTGGCAATCTCGCGAGCTGGGTCGCATGGTTCTTTCTTCTCGCGCTGGCGCTGAAATTCTGGATGGAGCCAAGAGGTTACCGGCTTCGTTCGAATATTTTGAAACTGATTCTCGCGGGCCTGATCCTCGGTGCAATCTTTCTCAGCTACGGTACTCTCAAAGGCATTGAGCCCGGCGTATCGCTTTTGGCTGTTCTGGTATCGCTGAAAATTCTCGAAGCCCACACGGCGCGTGAGTTTCAAGTGATTGTCATGATGGCGTGGGTGCTTTGCCTTTGCGGCTTTCTTCTTTCGCAGGACTTTGCGGTCGCGTTTTGTCTCTTTGTCGCAGTCGCATTGCTGATTGCGGCGCTTGTTCAGTTTCATCGTGGGTCGTCACCTGGTGCTTTCTGGGTGCCGCTGGCGACGACTTTCAAACTGTTCGCTCAGGCCGCGCCAGTTGTCGTTTTATTGTTCCTCCTGTTTCCGCGAATCAATACAGGCTTACAGCTTCGGATCGGCGACTTTCACTCGGCGATGACCGGTTTTTCCGATCGGCTTTCTCCCGGCGGTATCGCGACGCTTGCAAATTCTTCGGAGATCGCTTTTCGCGCGGAGTTTCCCGACAGCAGGACTGGGCCGGCCGGTCCCTTGTATTGGCGGGGACTGGTCATGTGGCGTTGCGACGGCATGGAGTGGCGAGGACCTTATTCGCCAACATCCATTTCCGATTCGTCTCGGCCATATCCCGCGCGCGACAAGGCAATTCGCCAGCGAATTACGATCGCGCCGCATGGCCTGCGCTGGATGTTTGCGCTGGATCGGCCCTTTGGAATCCCTTCTGGCGCAGTGCTCGCGCGCGGCAATTATCTGTACAGCGTTCGGCCGATTAGAAAACCGCGCCGCTATGAAGTGCTCTCATCCATCGAACCGATAGACAAGGAACTCGATGCTTACGAACGCCGTCAAGCGCTTCAGCTACCTGCATCCATCACTCCGGCGGTGCGTGAGTTGGCAGCATCATGGGCCACACACGATTCTGAGCCGCGGGCGATCGTTAAAAGCGCTCTGCAGTTTTTTCGGACGCAAGGATTTCGCTATTCATTGTCGCCTGGCGAATACAACAAGAACGATCTGGACGAATTTCTCTTTCATCGTCGAACCGGCTTTTGCGAACATTATGCTGCCAGTTTCGCTACTCTGATGCGGCTGGCCGGAATTCCGGCGCGCGTCGTGGTCGGCTATCTGGGCGGCGAATACAATGATTTGGGCGGATTCTTTCTCGTGCGCCAGGCCGATACGCATGCCTGGTGCGAAGTCTGGATTCCAGAGAACGGATGGATGCGAATCGATCCAACCACCGCGGTTGCCCCCGACCGAGCTGGTCTGGATCTCAGCTCCTTTTTAGCCGGACGCGTCGCTTCCGGAGAGATGGCCACTGGCCGGAGCGCGCTTTTTACCCGTTTGACGCGGTTGGCTCTCGTCAACCAGATTCGGTCTATCTGGGAAGCGCTCAATTATCAGTGGGATACTCGCGTCCTGGGTTTCGATTCGGACGTCCAGGACGTGTTCGTGACTTCGCTGGGACTGACCAAGAGCGGCCCTCTCCCGCTCGCCATGCAGGTGGTGATTGTTATTTTTGTGCTGCTAATCATTTATGCCGGCTGGATGCAATTGCGGACCCGCCGTCGCGTCGATCGAATTCAGGCGTTGTATGAACGCTACTGTCAGAAGCTTGCCCGCATCGGGGTGCGACGCGATCCATGTGAAGGCCCAGTTGATTTCGCAAAACGGGCGACCAAATCATTGCCCAGCGCGTCGAAGTATGTTCGCCAGATCACCGAAACGTACATCGCCTTGCGTTATGCGCCCGCACCTGCCGTGATTAGCGTCGATAAATTCGCAAAGGAAATTAATGCGTTTACCGCCCACACGTAACGCACGGCGCGAAGGGAGAGGCGGCCCTGCGCGCAGCGCGTATTCGATTCGAGAGTTGTTGTGAGGGACTTGGCGAGCGCGCTTTCCTCAGCCAACAGAGTTCGCTGGACGTAGTGATTCCGGAATTCTATAAGAGGCCGCTATCATGTTGCCCGTTTGGCTGGTTCTTTGCCTTGTCATACCGATGTTCCCAACTTCATTGGAGTGCGCGGAACAAGCGGAATCTGGCGATTCATCTCACATCATTTCTCGTATTCCGCGACAGCGCGTTGAATCAACCGTTATTGCGGGTGTTGGCTACAGCAGACGGCGTCACATCCTCGAAATTCAATTCGTAAACGGCGCTATCTATCGCTACCTCAACGTGCCGCCCACCGTGCATCGCGATTTAATGTCCGCGGAATCAAAAGCGCGCTTCTACGATTCGGATATCCGCGGCCATTATCATTCTGTCTTGGTTCGGCCGCGGCAAAAGGCGCAAACTGAAAACTGATAAGGCGTTCATCGGTTGAAAAAGAGCTGGCGCTCCAGATTGAATCGCCTCAGAGAGAGATTTCGGCTGACCTCAGCCGAAAAACGAGTAGCGGCTTTCGTTGTCGTCGCCTTCATACTCGGGCTGATCACAAAGTGCTACCGCCACGCGCATCCGTCCCCTGCTCTACTGCAATCAAACAAGACACCAACTGAATTGGCTTCACCCGATCCTGCTTCAATGCCGACTCGAAAACGGACGGGAAAAGCGCGCAAAGGAAGTCCACAACCGACCCCTGAGGCACGCGTGCCGGAGACCTTGGAGTCAGAAAGATAAACGATCCTGCTGCGAAGTTTTTTCAGCGCTCCAGTTTAATTTGACTTGAGATATTTTGCTGGAACCGGATCGACAGAACTCTCGTGCTGCCAATAGATCGTCACGATCCACCAACGAATGCCGTCATGAAACAGCTGAATGCTGTTTATCCCACGCATGAACGGCTGTGCGTCGCTGGGATCACGACGCGATTCATACGTGCTCCAGACATGCGCAAGGTGGCCAAAATGCTCGACGCGCCGCGCGATTTCCGTTTCGTAGAAGCCGTCCTTTTCAAGAATCGGTTCGGCTCGCGCAATGAATCCATTTACGTCCAAAATATTCGGTGCGAGATCGACATCGTCGCGTCCTGCTTCTTTTGCGGTGGGAATTAGGCGACTACCTGGAAAGAACAGCGAGCGCATCCGATCCCAATCGCGCTTCTTTCCCGCCGGTCCTGAGATTACGTCATAGGTCGCGGTGATAATCGCATCGATAGATTCGACGTCGCTTGCCATTGCTTCGCTTTTCATATCAAACACGCGCGAGCACGGCGCGCGCGGCGTTGTGTCCGGGAATACCGCTGACTGCGCCGCCGCGGAGCGCGCTCGACCCGCATAGAAACACATTTTCGTGTTCAGTCTCGACACCCCATGTCCCGACCTGCTCTCTGCGCTCGGCAAAAGGAAACGTCGGCGCGTCCTGAAAAATGTTCCCATGGTACATTCCAAGCGCATCCTCGATGTCCACCGGGGTTGTGCTTTCGATGCAACGACGCCCATCACGCGCGATGGCAAGACAATCTTCAATCGGTTCTTCGAGCCATTGATTAATACTCGCCAGGAATCTTCTCTCAGCTTCGCGCCGCATGTTCGCATTATCTCTGACGAACAAGTTCCAGGGCGCATCGAGTCCGAATAGCGTCATCGTGTGGAATCCTTGCTCACGCAGGTCCGGCGCGAGGATGCTGTCGTCTGTGAGCGTATGGCAATACATCTCGCACGGTGTTCTTTCAGGCAGGCGACCTTCAGATGCCTGATCGAAACTGATATTCATTTGTTCATAGCCTTCGTCGCTGTGGAACGTCCCGGAGAACGCATCCGTGGCCGGATGTTTTTTCGCCTTCAGTTTCGGCAACCGCCGCAGGAGCATGTTGATCTTGAACACTGAACCTTCATCCGTGCGATCCGGCTGCAGGAATCGGCCCGTGAATTTCGCCAACACGTTGCGGCCAAAGTTGACCAGGAGAAATCGCGCTTCGACGGTCTCCTGCTTTCCATCGACGCGAAATTCCACGCTGCGCGTCTTGTCCGTCACATTCAACCCATGAAGATTGACATTGGTTAGAATTTCGGCGCCTGCCTTGCGCGCCACACGTTCCAACTCGGATGACACCGCCCCCATCCCGCCCACTGGCACCTTCCATTCGCCTGTCTTATTTCCGATGAGATGATAAAGAAAACAGCGGTTCTGCACGAGCGAGGAATCATGCGGCTGCGTCAACACGCCAATCTTGGCATCCGTGAAGACGAGACCGCGCACCAGATCGTTTTCCAGATAACGTTCAATCGCGTTCCCGAGCGGTTCCTCGACCAAACTGCGCCACGCTTCCCGGGCGATTTCATCAACATTAAACCGGCGCGCCATTTCTTCTTTCGCAACCAGCGGCTCCAGCATCGAATCCCAGATCTGCTCGGCAAACTTCCGCGGCAGCGCGTAAAATTTTTTTAATCGCTCGAATTCGGCGTCACTTCCAGTCAGTTCGACGAAGGATTTTCGGCTGAGCTCTTCATCAAGATTGCTCAAAAGCAAGCCGCCATGATGTCCGTGATTCACATACGGTGTGAACGACGCGGTGCCGCGTCTGCGCAATTCAAGGTTCAGCCCGAGATCGCGAATGATTTTCTGCGGAAACAAACTGACCAGATACGCATACCGCGACAGGCAGGCATCGTAGTCCGGGAATATTTTTTGCGACGTGGTCGCTCCGCCGATGTAATCATTCTTTTCCAGCAACAGCACACTCAAACCCGCGCGCCCGAGATAACTGGCAGCCACGAGCCCATTGTGTCCGGCGCCGAGAATCACGACATCGTATTTACTCCTGTTCATACTCTTGCTGTGAGCGACTAAACGGTTTGTCTGTTCTGAATTCAATCATTGTTGTCGACTTGCGTGCCAAAGGATTTGCGGGTGAAATGGCCGCCTCTACAGTTTGATGTTTTGAAGCGCTGGTTGCCACTCATCATTTCTGTAGCTGTGCTGCTCATCGCGGCGCTGGCTTTGCAGATCGACTGGAGTTGGAAACGAAAACTTTCGCCGCGCGGCGGGCGCTATTTTTTCCACCGTGTGGAACTCGCGGTGCCGTCGTTCCGGCAGGCAGACGAGAAATGGAGTGACGATCCGCTGGGCGGAGTTGAAGCAAACGGCACCCTTGGTGGAGAAGGCTGCGCCGTCGCTGCCGCGGCGATGGTGTTTAAGTTTTATGGAATCGACACTGATCCCCAGCAGTTAAACTGGTTTCTGACTTCAGTTGGCGGATACACCGAACAAGGCTGGATTTATTGGGACCGCGCGGCGTGGCTCGCGCCTGAGCGTGTCCGGCACGCATATGAAGATCTCGGCTCGTATCGGTTGATCGATTCAAACCTTGCGCACGGAAACCCTGTGATAGTGAGAGTGCGATTGCCGAGCGGCATTACGCATTTTGTCGTCATCGCCGGGAAAGATGGGTTTGACTACCTCGTGCAAGATCCGGGCGGCGGCTCTGCCAAAGGTCTGTATCCGCTGCGCGAACTTGGCAGCGACATCGAAGCGCTACGATTTTATCAGCCGATCTCGAATGGGAAGCTTCGGCTGTCGGCGAAAGGTTGAGGCTCGAGAGCCTTAGTTGCATAGCTTTCACTCAATCTCAGCGGCCCAAACGGTTCCGGTGTACTTGCCTCTGCGATAGCTGACTTTGACCCGGTCGTTCTCGCGCAGTTTCTCCCATTTTGATTGATCGGCCGGGACTTGGATTGTACGGCCGTTGCCGAGCATTCGAACCTTTACGATCCACTGTTCGTGGCTTAACGCACGCGGATCGCGACCCGTGCCCCGCACCCTTGGTTTCATTACATATCCATCGACTGTGATCTCATCGTCGGCCATCGCACGAATCTGCGCATCCGGACCAGGCTCGGATTTTGCGTTCGGCGTTCCTGCAGTTGGCAGCGCAGCGTCGATATGCTCTTTGCCGATCACGACTGCTTCCCCACTCTTCCTGTCACAGCTGGCGACACCAATCATCACAAAGATTGCGATGGCGCACGCTCGTACACTCGTTCGTAACATTTCCGTGACTTGATTGCTTCTTGTTAGTCGTACTTTGGCGCGTAGCATGGAATTGTTCTCATACACCGCAAAGGAGGGTGAATTATGGGTGTCATGTTGCAAGCATTCTATTGGGATTGTCCCACAGCGGAAAATCGCGAGCACGAATGGTGGGTTTATATCAAATCAAAATTGCCTTCGATCGCCCAAGCCGGTTTCACAGCGTTATGGCTGCCGCCGGCAAACAAAGCAGCTAGTTGGAAGTCGATGGGCTACGATCCTTACGATTATTACGATCTCGGCGAGTTCGATCAGAAAGGCGGCGTGCCCACGTGGTTCGGATCCAAAGCGGAGTTGCTGGATTTGATCCAGTCCGCTCACGGGTCGGGATTACAGGTGTACGCAGACCTTGTGTTCAATCACAACAGCGGCGGTGACGATCAGGAAGTAAATCCGCTCGATGGACGATCGCGCTGGACAAAGTTCGCGCCGAAGAGCGGGAAATTTCCGCGTGACTGGAAATGTTTTCATCCATGTCAATACGAAACATGGGACGGTGGGACATTCGGCGACATGCCGGACCTCTGTCATCGCGTGCCGTTGGTTTACACCGAGCTCATCAACTATGCGCGCTGGCTTTTGGAAGAAATCGGGTTCGACGGATTCCGCTACGACATGGTGAAGGGTTATGGCGGCTGGATGGTCCATTCGATTCAGGAACTGCGCGCCCTCCGCAATGGCACGAGTTTTAAACCTTACGCTGTCGGAGAATGCTGGGACAGCGAACGCACAATTGATGATTGGCTCGATGAAGCTAACGCGTGGTCGGACAATCCGGTCGGCGCATTTGATTTTCCTCTACGCTGGCAACTACAAAAATTATGCGACAGTTATGGTTTCAGTCTACGACAGCTTGCCGGAGGCGGAGTGTTGATGTGGGATCGACCGATGCAGGCAGTTACGTTCGTCGAGAATCATGATGTCGTGCGCGACAGTCCAATCATTAACGACAAGCTACTGGCCTACGCTTTCATTCTTACCCACGAAGGTTATCCGTGCATCTTCTGGGAGGATTATTTCAACTGGGATCTCGCCCAGCCGAATAATCAGAGCGGTATCGATGCGCTCATCAAAGTTCACGAACAAAATGCTACCGGCCCAGCGCAGGTGTTGTTCGCGGACGACGACCTCTACATTATGCAACGCCAAGGGACCGACAATCAGGGCGGGCTGGCATTTGTGTTAAACAACCGCGGCGGCTGGAACGGAACGTGGGCTCAGACGCGATGGAACAATACGAGGCTCGTCCCAGCAGCATGGCGCGGACGGAACGATCTTGGTATACCGCAGGAGAAATGGACTAACGAGTCGGGTTGGACTGATCTCTGGGCACCGCCGCGCGGCTATGCGGTTTATGTGCCGGAGTAAGATACTGCAGAATTGGGTTCATTTCTTGAAACTCGACTTCGTCATCTTTCCGTTTTCGATAAACCACACTTGTAAAACATGCGAGCCGTTGTCCAGCGTGTGAGCCGTGCGCGTGTAGCCGTGAACGGCGAGGTCACGGGAGAAATCGCCACTGGTCTTATGATTTTGATTGGCGTTGGCCGCGACGACACATCCGCTGTCGCTCTCACTATGGCCGAGAAGATCGCCAACTTGAGAATCTTTGAGGATGACGAGGGAAAAATGAACCGCTCTCTACTGGAGGTAAACGGCAGCGCGCTGGTCGTGTCGCAGTTTACGCTTTACGGCGACGCCCGCGGTCAACGCAGGCCCAGCTTTATTGCTGCGGCGCCGCCGGAACAAGCGAAGAAACTCTACGAAGAATTCAGCGAAGGCTTGCGCACGCTGGGAGTTATTGTCGCGACAGGAGTTTTCCAGGCGATGATGTCGGTGGAATTAGTGAACGAAGGCCCTGTCACAATCCTTCTCGATTCCGACAAAAAATTCTAGACAGCAGAAATTCCGGTTATTCTCGCCCCACGAAAAAAGCGAAAAGATCTCGTATGTTGCGGGATGAGCTTCCTGAATATCCAGCAACTGCCGTTCGTCGGAATGTCTTATGAGTTCCACGGCGAAAAAGAGGGTGCGCCGATCTCCGCCTACATTGTCAACGCGAAGCCGGGACAAGGTCCGCCGTTACACACGCATCCGTATGTCGAAGTCATCTTTATGGTCGAAGGCTGCGCCACGATCACGCTGGGCGATGAAACGCGCGAGGCAAAAGCCGGTGGCATCGTTGTCGTTCCCGCGAACACACCGCATCGATTTGTTAACTCCGGCGAGACGGTACTGCGTCAGATCGATATTCAC
>WNFP01009608.1_pt1 | contig 13924 bp, 13 predicted proteins | sample 5400201 | NCBI WGS metagenome assembly WNFP01 (sample SAMN13153355, study PRJNA577476) | soil metagenome | isolation source: 115 cm saprolite under Madrone tree | place: USA:California | collected 2016-06-14
AGACGACAGCGAGCGGAAAAATAGAACATCATCTCGATTCGTTCTTCGATGTGGTGTGGCCAATCGCACTAGCCTTTCATTTTTATTCGTCAGGACGATTGCCAACCGCCTTTTATTATTTGGCGGTATTATTGGCTGGCGAAGGCGTGGATGGAATTGCCAAAGCCATTATTTACTCGGGCGCCGGACGACTGATGACCGCCCCAAGCATGTTCGATCGATTCGTGCGACTCATCGGCGGCCGGCGAAATATTTACATTTGGGTGTTGGCCATCGCGCTGATTCTTGGAGCGGCAGAAAAGGCTCTAATTGTGATGGCGTGGTGGGAATTGATGACTGTTGTAATCGACATTCCGCAAGCAGCACGGATGTTGATCTTGCGCCAAAAAACACGCTAGTCGACCAACTTACGATAAATCCTGTAGGTCTTGTACTTGGTTGCGCCGACCGCTTCGATGAAGCGGTTTATCATAACGTTGTCTTCGAGCGTCATGCTGAGCTCGCCCTTGAAGCCGCGGCTTACGCCCTCTTCCATTACTTGCAGAACAAGCGTCTCGGCAATGCCGGCGCGGCGATACTTTCCCAAAACGCCGAGCGCAACGAAACGCACGGTGCGAATTTTGCGACGATAGTAGAGCAACTTGATTAATCCAATGGGCAGACCAAAACGCGTCAGTCGTCCATTCAAGTGCCGCAACGCGACATTAATATCGGGCACACAAATCACGAACGCGACCGGCGCGTTGTCGATTTCGGCGATCAATGTCATCCGCGGATCGATTATCGGACGCATTTCCGTGGCCATATGTTTCGCTTCGGCGTCAGTGAACGGCACAAATCCCCAGTTATTCTTCCAAGCTTCATTGAAGACAGCGGCGAGGCGCTGACTGTCGTCAGCGACGCGACGAAGATCGATTGGACGAATTTTCACCGAGGTTTTCCGAGCGCGCGCATTCACCAGGCGGCGCAATCTCGAAACCGGTGCATTGTCGGGATCGAGCCACCAGGCGTACCAGTCCGTCACCTTTTCAAAGCCGCAGGCCGCGATTAATCGGACGTAATAAGGCGGATTGTGCGCCGTGAGCACCGTTGGCGGATGTTCAAAGCCGTCGATCAATAGTCCGCAAACGTAGTTGGTCGAATAATCGATTGGCCCCATGATTTCGCTCCGGCCTCGACGGCGCAACCATTCGACCGCGCGATCTAATAACGCCGCCGCAACATCGACATCGTCGGTCGATTCAAACAAACCAAAGCAGCCGACGTTCGACTGATGGAGCGCGTTGTAGTTTGGATCGTCGCTCGCCATGATGCGGCCGACGATCTCGCCATTTCGCTTAGCGAGGAAGAGCGCGGCGTCACCGTGCTGGTAAAACGGCTGGCGTTTGCGATCGAGAAATGCTTTGCGCTCGATAATCAGCGGCGGGACCCAGGCCGGATCATTTCGATAGATCCGCCACGGAAACTTGATGAATTGATCCCGCTCTTTGCGGTCAGTTACTTGTGAAACTTCGATCTGCGACACGGCCTGACAATCTAGACTGCTGCACGCCGCGCGGTCACGAGTTGAACCAGCGAGCGCAAAGCGTTTCCCTGCTGCCAGAGCAGATAGACGAGGAGAAAATTGAACAAGCTGACCTCTATCCAAAAGTACCAAATCGGCCGACCAATCAACAAAAGGAGAAAGAGCAGCAGCATGCGCGTATTGGTCATGAGCAATCTCCACCAAGCGAGGAATGGCCGGGCAAGTTGGCGATATCCATCCCGCAGCCAAAGCGGAATTTCCTCCGAAAACGCGCGCTCGGTCACCTGATGCAAACGCTGCAGGCCGGGCGCGAAAAGCTCCTGCTGCGATGTAAAATTCAGATAGAACGCGAGCAGAACTTTTTGCCACGGCTGATTGGGCCAACGCAGACGCTGGAATTCGCTTCGCAGCTCAGCGGATGAATCCAAATTGGCGCGCGCGCGTCCTCTGACGAAATAGAGGTAACCGCTTCGGCAATAATCAGCGGCCGCGGCCTGGCAACCATGGCTGAGCCCGGCGGCAAGGGCTAGAACAGCGATCGCGAGAGGCGAACCTTCCGACCCACAGCGCAACGCCAAATGAAAATAGACGCTTAGCCAGACGAGATGGTCGGCCACACCATCGATCAACCTGCCCATTCGGGTTGTCTGGTTGGTCAGTCGCGCAAGCTGGCCATCGGCATTATCGAAAACATTCGCGGCGACGTGCAGAAGCATGCCGAAAATGTTCAGGCGTAAATCGCGGTAATAGTAAAAGTGGCCCGCGGTTACTCCGCAGATGCAGCCAATGGCAGACACCGTTGTCGGTGTTAGACCCAATGCCGCGAACAGCCGTGCCAGTTGAAACCCGACTTTGCGATAAAAGTAAATATCGATCCAACCTTCGAGTTCAGGCGCCTTGTACGTTTTTTCGACTGTGGCCGACGCGGCGCCGGTCTCGAGATCGGTGTCCATTGCTCCAACCGTTCCCCCGTCAGCTCAGGAGACGCGCGCCGTTTCCCGAACTGCCGGAGTAAATGTATCGGCGAGGATGTTGAGTGCTTCGTCGAGGTCCGCGCGCGTATGTTTCGCAGTCACGCAGGCCCGGAAACAAATTCGGTTTTGCGGAACCGCCGGGTAATCGACCGGCGCGACCCAAAGCCCGCGCCGCCGCAATTCATGACCGAGCCGATACATTCGTTCCCGATCGCCAATCACGAGCGGCATGACGTAGCTGGTTGATGCTCCGGTGTCGATCCCGAGCTCGCGCAGTTGTTCGTGAAAATAATCGGCATTCTCCCAAAGGACCTTTCTCAATGCAGCTCCGTCGCGCATCGCAATCTCCAATGCTTTGAGGAGACCGGCGATAACGACCGGCGGCAACGCGCACGAATAAACATATGGGTGCGCATAAAATCGCAGATATTGCAGGGTCTCTTTCGATCCGGCGACAAATCCGCCCAGCGCACCGAACGCCTTGGAAAAGGTGCCGTAGATGAGCGGGACACGGTCTTCCACTCCAAATTGTTCGGCCGCGCCTCGCCCGTTTTTGCCACAACCAAGGACCGAGTGCGCTTCGTCAATGAAAACGCTTGCGCCGTGTGATACGGCGACATCGGTCAGCTCGTTTAACTTCCCGAAATCGCCGTCCATCGAATAAATTCCCTCGATGATGACAAGCTGGCGGCGGCCGCTCTTGTGACTCAAAGCCGCATCGAGCGAGGCCGCGTCGTTGTGTTCAAACTTCTCAGTCCGGCAACGCGAAAGCACCGCGCCGTCGCGCAGACTCAGGTGCGATCGATTATCGAGGACCGCGACGTCGCTTTTGCGAAGCAGACCGGAAATAGTGCCGAGAGCTCCGCCAAAACCGCTGTTGAAGAGCATTGCATCTTCACGGTCAAGAAATTTTGCGATTCGCGACTCCAATTCGCGATGAAGATCGGTCATGCCCGAAAGCATGGGTGAACCGCAGGCACCCAAACCGTGAGTATTCAGCGCTTCATGGGCCGCGGCGATGACATCAGGATGGTTGGCCAGACCAAGATAATTGTAGGAGCAAAGATTGATGACGCTTTGCGACTTGCCGTCGTATCTGATGGTAGTGCGGGCATCCGCGCCGGCGAGCAATTCCGGCTCATACAATTCGACCGCCCACGCGCCGGCCTGCATCCAGGCGGTGAAACTTGGCGGGGCTTGCAATGGGTCGCGGCTTTCGCCCGCGAGAAAATTGCTCAGACTAAGTTTTGCAGGGTCTTGGTTCATTCCTTATGGCAAATCGGTCGCCTTTGGCGACGTTCCATATCGGGGCAACAATTTTACGAAATCCCGCCCATGGAACAAGTTTTTAGTTCGGCTAGTTCCGGAGCGCAGGCCTGCGCTCATGGGCGCCTGACGGTATCGAGTTTTTGTGGGGCAAGCATCCGGCGCTGCAAAATCGTCCCGAGTAACGTCCATCCCGGGCTTCCGACTCGAAAATGGGCACGGCGAATCGCTCGGACCATAGTGGCAGGTTCCTTTAAGAACATCCCGAAGAGGCGGAGAACGATCTGACATCGGTAATAAAGACGCCCAAGCAGAGTAGATTCCTGTCGCGATCTGCAAATCAAGAGGAGCATCGCGCAGTCCTCGCGAGTCAATCGATCCTGATGGTGTTGGTAGATCTCCGGCAAAGCACGCTCGCACAATATCCTGACCGCAGACCGACGGGTGAGATCCCGGCGAATACTTAATTGGTCTCCATGAAACCGCCACATGGCCAGCTTTTGCGGTAAATGGACTGTTCCGGTGAGATTGGTTAGACGAAGCAACCATCCGAAATCGGCGACAGAACCTACTGTGGTCTCGAAGAGACCCGCGGCGTTTGCCAGAGATACGCGAACGACGAGCTGCGTAAGCGAGAAATAAACGCTGCGCCCAAAAAAATGCATCACACAATCGTGCGGCGCGGGCCGGTAATTAGTTTTTTGCTGCAGCTCTTCTCCCGGGACAGCACTGACAATTTTCCCATGGGCCAGCAGGCGCTTGATCGCTCCTCTCGACAAATAGCCGGTCAAATCCTGCGCCGAAAGCGGCCCACCGTTCTGATTAATCAACATCACGTCGCAGACTGCGATGCCAGAATCCGGGCATCGGCCCAGCGCTTCCACCATTCTGGCCAGAAATTCCGGAGACATCGTATCGTCGCAGGTAGCAAAATGGAGAAGCTCGCCGGTCGCGAGCTGCATGCCCCGGTTAAGAGCCGCATAAACTCCTTCTTGAGGAATTTGATAAAGGCGAAAACGCGGATCGACGGACGCAATCGATTGGAAGAACTCCCAGCTGGCGTCGGTGGAACCGCTGTCGAGAACGATCGCTTCCCAATCGGAGTAAACTTGCGCCGTCAGCGACTCGATTCGCGGTTCGAGATATGGCCGTGCATTTAAACACGGCAAAAGAATAGAGATTTTGGGAGCGCCCATTCTGTCCGCATCTAGATGACGCGGCCGTTTGCGACAATCAGGTATTGGCGTTTCAGGAGGCGGGCAAAACCTCGAAACAGGCCATCCGATTTCTTTCTCTTGTTCTGAAGCGGCTTGGAATATCCAAGCCGGGCCGCTTGCAACATCACTTCGCGAATATACGGCGCATAAATTTCCTGGACGACGACTTTGGACGGGATCACGCGGTACTTTGCCAATTGGGTGTCGTAGATCCAACCCGCGACTCGCTGGAACGCGTGAAAATGGAAAAAAATCAAAGGCTGCTCGTCTACTAAAATGACCCCGTCGCGAATGGAAATGCTATAGTTTCCTATATTCCAAGGCGCCAAATTCGCGCCCTTGTGCTGCAAGACAACAACATTGGGGAAGCGAGTCGGCCAGTCATCCAGATATTTCTGATCGGCGAACTTATTCTCTTCAATGCGATCATAACACCACTCGAGACATCGTTCCCTCCACCACTGCAGACAAGCCAGACCATGCTCGTCGCGTCTAAAGTTGACCCAGCCGACATTAAAAATACCGTTCCATTCCCAATGGCGAAAGGCTGGGGTGAATCGATGAGCGATGATAGCGATCGATTTCCCCTCCATTTCTTGAAAGAGCGGTTCAACACTTGAGAAGAAAAACAGATCGGCATCGAGATACGTGATCAGATCGACCGTGGGATCGGCGCGCAGAATGAACAGCGGCAATGAAGGCGTGCAGGTGAAGTAATATTCGATGCGTGATCGGTTCTCCTTCGCTCCGAGCAATGCCGGATCACCTCTTTCGAGCTCATCCAACGTGAGCAAGCTGACTTCCGGCAGGTTCAACCTGGTCAACGCTGAATGGCTCAGCTCATCCAGGCATAAAATCCAGAGCTTGAATTCAGGGCAGTGTCTTTTGAGCGACTGGTAAAGTGCCAGCCCTCGCGCTGAATAATGATGGTCGAAATAAGTGCAAAAATAACGCATCGACTTTTTTCATTGCGAAACCTCCGTTCGAGTTTCCGCCGTTTTCTCCCATTTAACATCCGCATAAACTTGGCCGAGTTCCTCAGTCGGAAAGCCCTGATACCCACCAGGCATGCCTACAATTTGAAAACCGAGCGCTTGGTCACGGCGATCGTAGAGATGCACATTCGGGATGTGGAGGGCGAGATTGATAAAATAGCGACCCGGCAATAAAAAACGCGATGGAATCATCGCCGAGACGTGGTGGGTTCCGGCCGATTCCACCGAGATGGCAGGCTCGGCCATGGAATTAGTCGAATAAAAAATCTCTTCGCCTTTGAAGTTGAACACGGAAAACGAAACTTGAAGTCCTGGAATACTCCGTTGGAGGGCGAAAGAACACTTCATGAGCACGGGCTCATTGGAACTAAATGAAGTCGAGGGACGCCCCTCCGGCCCGTACAACCCGGCGACCTGAAAACTGGCCTCGCTGCCTACCGCTCTAAAGTTCACCACGGGAGGCTGTTGTTGCCCCGCCCCTAAATAAGCGGCGACAACCTCCGCTGTGTTACCCGACAGTTCGATTTCCCCGTTTCGGAGCAGAATACATCGAGAGCAAAGATGGCATATCGCGTCGATGTTATGGCTAACGAACATGATGGTGCGGCCCTCTTTCGTCACCACGTCGTCCATTTTACCGAGACATTTTTTTTGAAACTCGGCGTCGCCGACGGCTAGCACTTCGTCGACCAGAAGAATTTCCGGATCGAGATGGGCCGCGACAGCAAACGCGAGCCGGACGTACATGCCGCTTGAATAGCGCTTGACCGGTGTGTCGAGGAACTGCTCGATCTCGGCAAAAGCGACGATCTCATCGAATTTCTTTCGAATTTCCGCGCGGCTCATCCCGAGAATGGCGCCGTTCAAAAAGACGTTTTCCCGGCCGGTCAATTCTGGATGAAAACCTGTTCCCACCTCAAGAAGCGCACCGACCCGGCCGTAAACGTCCGCACCGCCCGAGGTGGGCTCAGTAATCCGATTAAGAATCTTCAGCAGCGTGCTCTTGCCTGCTCCGTTGCGTCCGATGATGCCCACCACTTCGCCCTGTTTAACGTCGAACGAAATATTCTTTAAGGCCCAAAATATTTCAGAGGTAGACCGGCCGTTCCGACTCAAGCGCGACAACAATCGCTTTGGCAAACCAATCAAATCGTCGTGTAGCGTGCGATAGGCCCGCCGCCCGATCGATTCATGGTCGATCTCGAACGACTTGCTTAATTGCTCAACCGAAATGGCGATGTCCGACATTTTTGAGGCGGAAATTTAAATAATGTCGGCAAAGCCACGCTCGACTCGACGAAAGAAAAAGGCACCGCTGAACAACAAGAACAGGGACATGGCAATCGTAAGCAGAAGAATATTCAGGTTCAACGCGCTGTGACCGAGCACGGCCCATCGAAAGCCTTCCACGAAACCGACCGCCGGATTTAGCGCGAACAACGATTGCCATTGCGCTGGCACCATGCTGGTCGGATAGACGACTGGACTCGCATACATCCAGATCTGGGCAAAGAAAGGTAAGGCATAGGACGTGTCGCGGTACTTTACGCTGACGGCAGAGAACCATAGGGCCACTCCAGTGGCGGCGAGCATCATCAAGAGCAGAAAGCCGGGGATTGCTAGCAGCCGGAAGGTGGCCGGAACTCGATAAAACCCCATAAAGATAAAAAGCATGACGATCATAACCGCGAAATCGACCAGGACGGCAAACATGGTCGCGAGCGGAATGCCGTCAAACCGCAGAATACAAACAGCAAGTAAGGCGCGCCGTCGCTCGGCAATTTCGCGAAACGACCAAAGATGAGGGCAAGAATGTTTGCGCCGATGAGAGGTTGGAGCGCGACCCAACCGAACCCGAGGGCCGTTTGTTTGTAGAGCAGCTTGATGTCGCGATTCACCAAAATCCAAAGGAGGTCGCGATACCTCCAAAGTTCACCAACATTAAGCGCGGCCCAGCCCTTTGTATGCCGAATGCGAAGAGTAGGCTTTTGATTTTGGGCGCGGCCTGGAAGCGACGTCACCGGCGGTTTTGCTTTGGCGACAAGGGTGGGAGATTCGGCGTTCAAGGGATTAACTTTATCGGCAATGTTCCTCCTGATCAAAAGGACAAGTACTCATACTTGGAGAGGAAAAGACCTTGTCGATCTTTGCCGGGTTGTTCGAATCGGGTTCGATTTTCTTTCAGGTCTCGCCGGAGATTTTTGACATCGTCGGCGGATTTGATTCCCAATCCCGCCAATCGCAGAAGTCCGGCTTCCCGTCGGGGTTTCGGGATCGTTGCGGGATGGTCAAGCACATCAAAAAGAAACTCTCCGTCCCGTTCCGCTCGCACAGCGCAATTTTCGCGCAACGATTCGGCGACATACATCGAGCGATGAACTCCGCCGAAGATGCCGAGGGCAAGACCGAGCATCGCCAATCCGATAAATGCATAACGTTGCCACGCGTGGAGTGTCGCACGGCGAAAAATTTCGGCTAAGGCGACGGGGACGGCCGTCATGAAGGCCAGCGTGGGCAAGGCGATCCCGAAAGGGCGCGCGACGCCGATGGCGGGCAGCGAAAGCAGCGCCCCCAAACAACAGACGCCAAGAACTCGGCGGCGTGCCCACGGACGGCTTGTGACAAGAAAGATCACCAACAGCGCAATCAAGAACCCGACCCAGAGAAATCCAATCAGTTTGTCGCCCCCCCCGATCATCGTAAAGCCGCCGGGTAGCCAGGAGGACGCCATCGCTCGGAGAAGCTTTGTTGCAGCAGAAAAAGTGAACTGCGGGCTAAGCGCGTTTGGAATGAAGAAATGCCAGAGCCAATAGTGGAAAGCGAAGATGACAAGCAGACTCAGCGATGCCGCCAGAACCTGGCGCCAACGCGCGCGATCCGGCGTTGAGATCAACCAGATGAGCGGCAATGCCACCGGCAGCGTGTAGCTTTCTTCGCGGATAAAGGTGGCCACGGTTGCCGAGAGCAACATGAGGACGAAGAAGACAGTCCGCCGTTGTTTGATCCAATGAACAAAAAAAAGAGCCGTCAGAGTAATAAAAATATAGGCCAGTATGAGGTGACTCAGGCTCACCCAAAGAACGAGCGAAGCGAACACTCTCGAAGAAACAAATAACCCAAAGACGATCGCGATCTGAAAAAACTGGAGGCCGAGCTCGGACAAAAGGACCCCCAAAAAAAACAAAAAGAGCGCCATCAGGAAGAGCATGAAGATTCGGTGGAGCAGAATGTTTTCGCCCCAGAGCGTACCTTGCAGATTGTAAAGAAGAATGCTCACAGGCCTCAATCCAGGGGTTTCGATCTTGTCCGGATCGACCACGCCGTGAAACACGGAGCGCATTTCCGGGCCGCTATACTGGCGAATCAGATGGAAGTCGTCCCAATGAAAGGGATAGGAAAAAGTAAAAGCGAACAGCGCGGACCAGATGAGCAAGAGGACGCCAATGACGCCGGCGATTTTCGGAGCGGAACGCATCGTTAGATCGACATTCGTGATTGGCTGCGCCGCCCTACTGCACTCGCGGCGAGGGCAGTGGAACGATGTAACGCCCTCTAAACCCACGCTCCGTCAGCTTCGGGATCAGTTCGTCAGCGATGTGCCAGGACAACAGCAGCGCGTATTCCGGTTGACCGGAAAAGAGCAACGCTTCTTCGAGTACCGGAATCATTGTTCCGGGAACGTACTTGCCGATTTTGTACGACCCTTTGATTTCAAGCACGGAGTCAAGAATGCCGCTATCCAGACCGACGTAATTAATAAGAGTGCTCGCTCGTGACGGCGCGCCGATTCCGTAAATGCGGCCGCCGTCGCGTTTGATGTCCTTGAGCAGCGCAAGCAATTCGAGCTTGGAATTTACAACCGCCTGTTTGAATCGCGCGAACGCCTCCGGTGTGATCTCGCGCTTTTCCTCCGCGAGTATTTTTTCAACGCTAGGCTGCACTGGATGTCGGTCTTTTCTCGCGGCGTAAACACGAATTGAGCCGCCATGAGTCGGAATGCGTTTGGCGTGGATCACTTCCAACCCGTGCATTTCCAGAAGATTCCGCAGACTTGTGAGCGTGTAGTAGCGAAGATGTTCGTGATAAATCGTGTCGTATTGGAGCGTTTCGAGGAGCGAACAAAAATAATGGGACTCGGTGATGAAAATACCATCGTCGCTCAGGAGGGTCAGAATTCCGGCCATGATGTCGTGGATATCTTCGATGTGGGCGAAAACGTTCGTCGCCGTGACGATTTGAGCTTTTCCTTGTTCAGCCGCCGCCTTTTCCGCGACCTCCTTTGTAAAAAACGAAATCATCGACGGAATCCCGTGCTCGATCGCCAGTTTCGCGGCGTTGGTCGGCTCAATCCCAAACACGCGCACGCCGTTTTTCTGGAAGTTGCTCAGGAGGGTGCCGTCATTGGAACCGATGTCGATGATCAATTGATTCGGTCTGAGCGGGTAAAGCGATTCCACTTCGCGCGCGAGTTCGGCGAAGTTCTCGCGCAGGATTTTCGTCGTGCCGCTGGTGTATGGATACGAAGGTGGAAAAAGAATTGCGGGATCCACGATCAATCCGAGTTGGGCGAGACTGCAGTTCTCGCAACACAACAATTGCGCGGGATAGGCCGGCTGTTCTGCCAGCGGGGAGCCAATGATCGGCATCGTGTTCACGGGCGGGAGATAGCCGAGGAACAGAATCGGCTCCAAGTCCGGAGAATCGCAGACCTGGCAATGGTCGACGACGATGCTTCCGCCACTGCCGGCGGCAAGTTTCTTTGACGTCTTCATGAATCGCGGCGCGGATTTTGGTCGGCGTTCTTTACATACCAGGGAATGGTCGCGGCTAAACCTTGCCTGAGCGAAACGGTCGGTCTGTACCCCAAAGCGCCGATCCGTTCAATGCTGGGGCAACGGCGCAATGTCCCCCCAGCCTTCGGTTCTCCAGGGACAATCTGCACCTCGCGATGAAAATGGCGCGCGATCTCTTCGGCAAGTTGCTTAATCGAAATCTCGTCCTCGGTCCCGATGTTGTAGATGCCAAGGTGTTCTCCTTTCTCGATCACCAACAGCAATCCCGCAATCAAATCGTCGATGAAAACAAACGATCGAGTTTCTTCGCCGCTGCCTTCGATTGGCAGGACGACCGTCCCCCTACTCTCACCAGAGAGTTCGTGCATGCGCAGAGTGAGTTGCGGGATGACGTGTTCCCATCCCATGTCAGGGCCGTAAACATTGTGCGGACGAAATATCACGGCGCGCCGCAATTTTTTGCGACCGTAATTGAGTGTAAGCAGCTCGCTCATAATCTTGCCGCCGGCGTAGGAATAACGCGGATTGAGCGGATCGGGAATCGACAGCGCAACGGTTTCGTCCGTCGGCACCTGCGCGGGTGTTTGGTAAACTTCGGAGCTCGAAGCGACAAACAAGTTGCAAACACCGTGGGCGACGCAGGCGTCGAGGACATTGAGCATTCCTTTGACCGCAACTTCGAGGACGAGATCGGGCTGGGTGTAAAAAAATTCCGTGCCGTTGACAGCAGCCAGATGACAGACCGTATCTACACCTTGCACCGCATCCGCCACCGTCGACGCGTTTCGCACATCGCCGGGCAACCACTCGATCTGAGATTCCACATCGCTCAATCGGGAGCGCACTCCCCGTGATTCGTTGTCGAGCGCGCGGACGGCATTTCCGCTTTTCAACAACGCGCGAACGAGGGCGCTGCCGATGAATCCGGTCGCTCCGGTGACGAGATAACGCATGGCTATCTGTAGAATTTCGGAATGCGGACGGTCGCTTTGCTGCGCGTTTTGCGACCCGTGAACCGCGCCTGCAGGCCGCGCAGAAACCAGCGCGAGTATTCGATCAGCCATGAACCCAAACGAAAGGTCGACTCGCCGCCGTAGAGACGATCGATTGATACGATTGGCACTTCGCCGAGCCGCAAACCGGCATGATGCGCCTTGATCGCCATTTCGAAAGCAACGGTCCAACCGACCGGGCGGCTTTCCAAGTCCAACGAAGGAAAAACTTCTTTGCGAAACATTTTAATCCCAGTTGTGGCATCGGTGAATGGCGAAGCGGCCACGCGGTGAAACAACCAGTTTGCGGAAAAGGAAAGAAATGCGACAACCGGCGAACCGCCGAGTCGCCGACCGCCGTGCGCGTAACGAGTGCAACTGACAAAATCACAGCCGTCACGGATCAGCGCAATCATATCTTCGATCGCCAGGACGGGCCCGACTTCATCAGCCGCGAAAATTAGGACAACATCTCCTTCGGAAGCAGCGACTCCGGAACGAATGGCGTTAACGACACCGTTGCCCATTTGATTGTGAACACCGCGAAGTTCGGGATAGATTTTCCGGACCTCATCGACCACCGGGATGCTATCGTCGTTGGCTGAATCGTAGACGACCAGGACCTCGTGCGGCAGCTCCACGACCGCGCGCAAAATCTTGAGCATGATGCGCAGATTGATGCCTTCATTGCGCACGGGGAGCAAAATCGACAGCATCCGGCAGCGGTCTGTCGCCGATGCCGGTTGTAATGATGCAATCGCCGCGGCGCTGCTCATGCGGAATAAAACTTCTTGATCAAGTGGCAGACGGTCTGCACGTCGGTATCGCTCATCTGAAAAGCCGACGGCAGCCAGATCGCTTGTTTGCCAAGCAAAGTGCTGTTTGGAAAGTCGGCGTCATCGCGCCGATACGGTTTTTGAGTATGAAGCGGAAACCAAAAGCGGCGACAGCCGGCTCCATTTTTCGCGAGAAAAACATCGAGCTCATCACGGCGCTCGGCCACAGCGTCGATCCACTGCGGCTGTTCACCCTCGTCGATCTTGAATGGAAGAATGCGGATGCCTTTCACACCGGCTAATTCATCACGATAGATCCGAGAGGTCTGCCGGATGCGCTCAAGTCGCGCGTCGAGTTTCTCCAATTGTCCCAGTCCAACCGCCGCCTGGAGATTTGTCAGTTTGAAATTGAAACCAATGGAATCGTGCGTGTCGGCGCCGCCTGTTCCACGCACTGGACGGCCCTGATCTTTCAACTCGCGGAGCCGGTGAAAAATTGCCTCGTCGTCAGTAACAATCACGCCGCCCTGGCCGGTAGTGATAACTTTGTTAGGCGAAAAGGAGAAGCAGCCGGCCCGGCCAAATGCGCCGAGATAACGATCTTTGTGCGCTGAACAGAACGCCTCGGCCGCGTCTTCGATTACCGCGACGCCACGATTTGCGCAAAGAGAAAGAATTGCCTCCATATCCGCCGCGCGTCCACTCACGTGCACCGGCACGACCGCTTTGGTTTTTCGCGTAATCGCCGCCTCGATCGCCGCGACATTGATGTTGAGCGTGCCAGGATCGACATCGACCAATACCGGCGTCGCGCCCGTCATGGAAACCGCATTGGCAGTGGCGATAAAAGTCATGTCGGGAACAATCACTTCGTCACCGTGAGCAATCCCGAGAGCGACCAGCGAAAGATAAATCGCGGCCGTTCCGCTGGTGACGCCGACGGCGAATTTTGCATCAACGAGTTTTGCAATCGCGCGGGTGAATTCCTCAGTCACCTCGCCGTCGTTAATGTAATTGCTGGCCAGAACCTGGAGGACGCGTTCGTGTTCCTCTTGGCCAAGTTCCGGCTGCCACCAGGCAATTCTTCCGCTCATGATCTTTTTGCGACGTCGTCGACCCGTTGGCGGAGCAGATCGACTTGCGCAAGCACGTGGTCGCGGTCGCGTGCGGCAACGCGGCGAATCGGAGCGCCGGCGTAAACCGTCCAAGGTTCAAACTGAAAACGCGGCGGCACGTAACTGAGCGCGCCAATGGTCGCACCTTCCGGAACAACATTATCCGGCATGATGACGGCATTGGCACCGGCGCCAGTGTAGTTTTCAAAAATAACGTCACCCGTAATCAGATTATCTCCGATATCGCCGGCGACGGCAGGGATGACGGTCA